>Ga0209530_1000637_pt1 | contig 22050 bp, 17 predicted proteins | sample BlaSpr_A8_Ref_O1_FD_187987 | JGI IMG/M metagenome (GOLD analysis project Ga0209530, IMG submission 187987) | Forest soil microbial communities from Thunder Bay, Ontario, Canada - Black Spruce, Ontario site 2_A8_Ref_O1 (SPAdes) (version 2) | ecosystem: Environmental > Terrestrial > Soil > Boreal...
AGTTGTTTTTCCCGGTGGTACGGTAACGCGCACGTCCCATTTCTTCCGTACGTCGCCGGCTTGCGCAACGATGTCGAGCGTGCTGAGCCAGTACGTTCCCGGAGCGATGCCGTGCAGGTACCCGTGGCCTTCCAAATCCGTTTCCGTGCGTGCGGCAAGATACTTCGATTCCGCAAGTTCTATGGTGTGGCGATGCAGCTCAGCCGTGCTGTTTGCTTCGATCGTATCCCACTTATGCCCTGGGTTCACGTCTTCCAGCGCGAGGTCGATTCCGCTCGTGCTCGTGGGGTTCAAGACTAGAAACGCCCGGATGGCATTCTCATATTGCTTTACTTCTTCATCATACTTTTCCGGATTCTTTTTCTTCAGAGCCGGAGTGTATTTCGGGGTCGGAAAGGCAACGCTCTGGTCTCCCGACATCCTATCCACATAAGCCTTGTGGAATTCCGGCGTATTCATCACGTCATCCGGTTTGAGTTTCTTGATGAAGTCCTCGCCTGCCAGGTTCACACATTGATTCTTCTTCATCCACGCTTTTAATTCCTTCGAAACATCGAGCTTGTCGATGAAGGCGTCCATGGCCACCAGCGGGTACGTCACCGCCGCTTCCTTGCCGATATCATCGAAACTTTTGCGCAGCAGGTAAAACGTGATCCCGCGCACCGGTTCGTCCGTGCCGCTTGACGGCGTAGTCTTTGCGACGAACTCAATTGTGCTGTCTTGTGCGGCCACTTGCGGCCCCACAGCCAGAATGGCAGAAATAAGAAAACACGAAGTCCAGATTCCTATTTTCATGGTTTTCATCGTAGCAGAATGGCAAGCCCGCAGATATAAGATGGTCCTGAAGGTAAACGTCAGTCTGAGATTCCTTGGAATCGTTTAGAGGAGAAAGCAGCTTCTGCGGGATAGCAGTAAGCAGGAGAAACTCAAGAAAAGAGAAACTCAGTAAAGATGGAACGTCACTTCAATAGTTTGACGGACTGCCGCAGGCTTCCCATTCGGGCCAAGGGCTGGCCTAAACCGCCACGTCCGAACCGCCTCGATTGCTTTTTCGTCAAGACCTAGCCCCAGGCCCTTCGCCACGTGGATATCGGTCGCGTGTCCCTCTGCGGTGATGATGGCCACTAGTAAAACCGTCCCCTGGAACTTTGCCTTAACCGCTTCATCAGAGAACTGCGCCGTCGGACAATACAAGCAAGCCGGCACGCCGTACCCATTGGTGCCGGCGTTAAATATTCCGCCTCCGGCTCCCCCGCCTTCGCCCGGCCCTACACCACCGCCGCTCCCGCTTCCGATTCCCGTGCCATTTCCAGATCCAATTCCATTGCCGCTGCCGGGTCCATTGGAATCGTTGGTCACCTTGGACATGGGGTCGCCCCAGTTCGCCATGTTGGGACTCGCCAATTTCATGTCCGGCATCCCAAGAACTGTTGGGGTTGCCGCGAACTTAGGATTGTCCGGCGGCTTCACTTTGGGCGGTACGATTTGCGTCAAACTGAACTTCGGAAGTTTGCCTCGGCTGGCAGGCAACAATTCGTGCGCACCACCACCTCCGCCGCCTCCGGCCTTCTTGGTTCCTGGCGGCAGTTTTGGCAGATAGGGCGAAGTGATGTCGAGCGGCGTGACGTTCATGGTCTTCGCCTGCGTGGTTCCCGGTGACATCAGCTCGGGCCAAAGCGGAATAATGATCAGCACGATCACTACTACGTGGAATGCCAGCGAAAGCGCCTGCACGCGCGTAAACTGAGTATTCTTGGACCAAATTTCGGGCACTGCTACGGGTGAGCTGGTGGTCTTTAGCGGGGCCAACTTCCGCGGTGAAATCAGGTCGCGAAGGTTCTGCCAGAATCCGCCGAACTCAGAATTCCAACTGACCAATAGATCCGAGTTCACCGGCCCACGGGGCGCCGCGCGAAAAAATTCCTTAAAATTGTCGCCAAGCCCTTCGCCGAATTCGGGATTCTTGAATACGTCGGACTTTCCACCTGCGATTTTGGCCGGACGCTCCGAGAGGAAATCCTTTACGTTGGAAAAAAAGCTCTTGAAAGCAGATGTATGTACGGGAGACGGCAGGCGCCCAATCCTGAGCGTAGGCTCCGTAGTTGAGCGACCAGCGTCATCAAGTCTTGAAGTAAAGTCTGGCATAGGGCTTACCTAGGTTCCCCGGTCACGGCTCTACCTGATATTAGACGCTCCACCACGAAAAAGGATGTACGGCGTCGGACGGCTGACACCGTTCTGGATTCATTGTAACATACGGTCTCCAACTGAGGCTCCCAGTTTCCCCGGCCTGCATCAGTAGAAAGGGCTTTTGATCCCTATTAGATGGCGAATACGCGCGACCTGAAGAGTACGCTTAATCTTCCCAAAACAGATTTTCCCATGAAGGCGAAGCTGCCCGAGCGCGAGCCGGAGCAGTTGGCAGCTTGGGAAAAGATGGCGCTATACCACCGCATCATGGAATCGCGGGCGGCTGCGCCGGTGTTCGTCTTTCACGACGGCCCCCCTTACCCCACGGGTGAAATTCATCTCGGCACAGGCCTGAACAAGATACTGAAGGACATGATCGTGAAGTCAAAGACCATGGCCGGGTTCCGAACTCCGTATGTTCCCGGCTGGGATTGCCACGGCCTGCCCATAGAGACCAAGGTCGAAAAGGAACTGGGCGGCAAGACAAGCAAAGTGTCCGCTGCGGAGTTTCGGCGCATGTGCCGGGAATTTGCCGCAGGCTACATCGACGCGCACAGACGCGAATTTAAGCGGCTCGGCGTTTTCGGCCAATGGGAAAAGCCCTACCTCACCATGGATCCAAGTTATGAAGCCTGCGTTGCCAGCGCCTTCCTAACATTTCTCGAAAAGGGCTACATTTACCGGGGACTGAAACCCGTGTACTGGTGCATCTATGACCGCACCGCTCTCGCCGAAGCGGAAGTGGAATACGAAGACCACACCAGCCCATCGATCTGGGTGAAGTTCCCGGTTGTTGCCGGCGAGAAATCCAGGAAGCTCGGGATTGGCGCTGATGTCAGCGCGCTGATCTGGACCACAACGCCATGGACGTTGCCGGCGAACCGCGCTCTCGCGTTTCATCCGGAGTACGTATACGTTGTCGTGAATAGTGCCGCAGGCAAGCTCCTGCTCGCGGAAGAAAGAATGAGCGACCCGGAGTTGGCTGTGCTGCTGGGGCTCGAACCGGGCGCTCCATTCACGAAAGTTGGAAAGGGACGCGAACTCGAAGGCGTGCAGTTTCAGCATCCGTTTCTTAAGGAGTTGCGCGTGCCGGCTGTGCTCGCCGACTACGTCACCCTGGATCAGGGCAGTGGAATTGTGCACACCGCTCCGGGCCACGGCGCGGAAGACTTTGCAACCGGCCAGAAATATGGACTCGAAGCCTACGCTCCGCTCGATAACGACGGCCGCTTTGTCGAAGGTTTGCCCGAGTACAAGGGCAAGACTGTCTTCGAAGCGAATCCGGCCATCATCTCGCTGCTGACGGAGCGCGGCATGCTTGTCGGCGAAAAGAAGTTTTCGCACAGCTATCCGCATTGCTGGCGCTGCCACACTCCCGTGATTTTTCGCGCTACCGAACAGTGGTTCATACAACTTGACGGCGGCAGCGCAACGGTTCCTCCCCCGAACGCGCCTGCGTTGCGCGGCCGAGCGCTGGACGAAATCAAAAAAGTAAAGTGGCTGCCGGCGTGGGGCGAAGAGCGCATTCACAACATGATCGTGGACAGGCCCGACTGGTGCATTTCGCGCCAGCGCTTCTGGGGAATCCCACTGGTGATTTTCTATTGCGACGCTTGCGGGAAAATACTCAAGGATTTCAAGGCGCTCCGCAACGTGATCCCGTTTTTTGAGCGCGAAGGCGCCGACGCGTGGTACACGCATTCCGCCGAGGAACTGCTGCCTCCCGGCACGAAGTGCGCTTCGTGCGGCGGAGCAAAGTGGCGCAAAGAGTCCGACATACTCGATGTATGGTTCGAATCCGGCTCAAGCAATTTGGCTGTGCTGCAAAAAAGGGAAGGGAAGCCTCGCGCGGATGTCTATCTCGAAGGCCCCGACCAGTTTCGCGGATGGTTCCAGAGTTCGCTGATGGTTGCGATTGGCGTTGATGGCATGCGCCCGTACGATCAAGTCGTCACGCACGGATGGACGCTCGACGAAAAAGGCACCCCGATGTCGAAGTCGCTCGGCAACTCCATGGAGCCGAAGGAAATCTGCGAGAAGTGGGGCGCCGACCTTCTTCGCGTCTGGGTTTCGTCGCAGGACTACACCGCCGATGTCCGCCTTTCCGATGCCATGATGACGCAGCTCGCCGAAGCCTATCGCAAAATCCGCAACACGTTCCGGTTTGCACTATCGAATCTTTACGACTTCGAACCGGAGCGCGACACGGTCCCCGATGCGAATCTTTGGGAAATGGACGCGTGGATGTTGCGGCGCACCGGCGCGCTCGTGCGCCAATGTCGGGAGTGGTACGCCAATTTCGAATTCCATCGCGTGTACCACGCGCTGCATGATTTTTGCACGGTGGATTTAAGCGCGTTTTATTTCGACGTTCTCAAAGACCGTCTCTATACCTTCGCACCCAAGAGTCTGGGGCGCCGCTCGGCGCAAACCGCTATGTACCGCATCGCGAGCGCTGTCGTTCGCCTCATCGCTCCCACTCTGGCTTTTACCTCTGAAGAGGTCTGGAAGCACTTGCCGCCTACCGGTTCGAAAACCGAAAGCGTGCACATGTCTTTGTTTCCCGCCGCCGAAGATTTCGAAAACGCCTTGGATGGATCGCGCTCTGCGGTTTGGGATCGCCTTCTTGCGGTTCGTGGGGAAGTCTTGAAAGCGCTCGAGCCTGCCCGCGCTGCAAAGACAATTTCCGGCGGCCTCGAAGCGCGCGTCACGCTCGCAGCAACCGGCGAACTGCTCGATCTGTTGCGCAAATATTCCGCCTACCTGCCGGCGCTTTTCATCGTCTCGCAGGTCGAGATCGCCGCAGGCCCGATCCAGGGAACTGCGCCGGCCGCCACCCTGGAAGGACTTCAAATTCGCATCGAGCGCGCCCTCGGTAAAAAGTGTGAACGCTGCTGGAATTATTCCACACACGTGGGTGAGAGCGCGGAATACCCAACATTATGCGAGCGGTGCCTCGCCGCTCTTGCCGAAATCGATCGAGACAGCGGCCTCGCCAGCGGGAGTGCCAAGGTTTGACATCTTCCGCATCGCGTTCAGGCTGGTACACCCTGGGATTTCTCGCGTTCGCCGCGCTAGTGGCGGATCAGGTCAGCAAATACGCAGTGGAACGGTACACTTCCCCGGGAACCATTCGCGTCCTCGTTCCTGGCTTGTTGAATCTGGTTCATACCAGCAATCCAGGGGTGGCTTTCGGATTGTTCGCCGATTCAAGCAATCCCTTGCTGGCCCCTGTGCTGATTGTTTTTTCTGTCGGCGTTATCGCGTTGCTTGCTTGGCTGCTCGTCAGCGGCCGCGCGGGGGGCAGGCTCGCGCAATGCGGGCTGGCTTTAATCTTGGGCGGCGCAGCGGGAAACGTTCTCGACCGCGTTCTCCATCGCAGTGTGACCGATTTTATCGACTTCTACATTGGCAGCCATCATTGGTATACATTCAACATTGCTGATTCAGCGATTGTTGTCGGCGCGGGCCTTGTGATTCTTGAACTCTTCCGCGACTGGCGGCATCCTAATCAAGAGCGAGCCTAGCGATGCATCCCATCCTCTTTCATATCGGCGGAATTAATATTTACTCGTACGGCGTGCTGGTTGCTTCGGGAGTGCTGGCCGGACTTTGGTGGGCCCGTAGGCAAGCGCCGCGCGCCGGCCTCGACCCCGACAAAGTCTGGAACATGGGGATCTACACCGTCCTGGTTGCGCTCCTGCTGGCGAAAGTCTGGCTTATTCTGAGCGACTGGGACTACTACGTGGCCAATCCGCGGGACATTTTCAGCTTGAACACATTTCAGTCCGGCGGAACTTTCTATGGCGGCATCGTCGGCGCCATACTCATGATTGTTTTGTATTCATACTTTCAGAAAATGCCGCTGCTCCCGGTTATGGACACGATTGTGGCGGGGTTGCCGCTGGGCCACGGCATCGGGCGTTTGGGATGTTTTGCCGCCGGGTGTTGTTACGGCAAGCCGACTAGCGTTGCTTGGGGCGTGGTGTTCACTAATCCGGCGGCCGAGCAGCTTGCCGGAACGCCGCTCGGCGTTCATTTGCATCCCACCCAGCTCTATGAAGCGGCCGCGGAGTTTCTCAATTTCCTGATTCTTGTTTGGATCGGCAAGCGCCAGCGCTTTACCGGGCAAATCATCGCCACGTATTTCCTTCTCTATGGGCTGGAGCGCGGCACCATCGAATTCTTCCGAGGCGATCCGGGCCGCACCATGATGTTCCACGATACGGTCTCACTGATGCAGATTGTAAGCGTCGGCCTGATCGTTACCGGCGCATTGCTTTGGTGGCGCGGGTTGAGAGGCAAGAGCGCGCCGATGGCCTCTGCTTCCGCCACCCGCGCTACGGTTGCGCGCTAGATGCTGCTCGCCTCCCATCTGCAAAAATTCGATGCACGCACATTCTGATATGGAAGACAATTTCGAATCTGACGAAGACTCTTCCGAGCACGATACTTTCGCCGTTAACGGAGAAGCCGCAGGCCAGCGTCTCGACCGCTTTCTCGCCGCTCATCTCAGCGACATGAGCCGCACCCACGTGCAGACTCTGATCGACGAAGCGCGGGTGCTCGTGGATGGTCTTGCGAAGAAGTCCTCACATCGTCTCGAAGTTGGGGAAACGGTCACCGTAAATATTCCTCGTCCTCCGCTCCCCGGCGTGGAAGCGGAAAATATCCCGCTCGATATCATTTACGAAGATGCGGACGTGGCCGTCGTAAACAAACCCGCGGGAATGATCGTTCATCCGGGTGCGGGTGCTGACGCCGGCACTCTCGTTGCCGCGCTGTTACATCGCTTTGGCGGAGGTCAAGGTTTGTCCGCAGTAGGCGGGCCTCTCCGGCCGGGCATCGTGCATCGAATCGACAAAGGTACCTCCGGCGTGTTATTGATTGCGCGGACTGATATGGCCCACTTAAAGCTAATCGAAGATTTTCGCGAACGCCGCATTGAGAAAACGTACCTGGCGCTCCTACACGGGAAGTTAAAGGGCGAAGCCGGAATCGTCGAGTTGCCCATTGCGCGCGACCTCCGCCGCCGCTCGCGCATGACGGCACGGCGCCGCGAAGGCCGCCAGGCACGTACGGACTGGCAGTTGCGCATGCGGCTCGGCAACTTTTCTTTCATCGAAGCGGGCTTGCACACCGGCAGAACTCACCAGATTCGCGTGCATTTCTCCGCGCTCGGATGTCCGGTCGTGGGCGACACGGTTTACGGCGCGCCGCGCCAGGAACGTATCGGCGCTGAACTCCTGCCGCCGCTGGAAAGAAATTTCCTGCACGCCGCGCGAATTGCTTTTGTTCATCCGCGGTCCGGCAAGCGAATTGAGTGCCGTGCTCCGCTGCCGCCCGATTTGACCGCGTACTTTCGGGGTTTGGGACGAGCCGTAAAAATGGCTCCCAGCGTGGTTGATGCTGGATTGCAGGAGTTTCTATAATTGATTAACGTGAGACGATTGCGCATTCCTATCGTTCTGGCAGCACTCGTTTGTATTTCGGGGACCCGCATTTATGCACAGCAGTCCCCACCGCCTCCCAGTCCGGCGCGGCCAGACTGGAGCGCCCCTGCTTCGCAATCTTCTGAAAACGGGCAAAAGGCTCCCCCGGCGCAAAGTCCCGCTGATGCCGCGCAGGCGGCGCAGAACAAATTGCCGCCGATTGTTTCCACCACCGGGCTGGTTCATCTAGTCGCCACCGTCACCGATCGCCGCCATAATTTCGTCACCGATCTCGAACAGAGCGACTTCAAGATTCTCGAGGACAACACGCCGCAGGACATCCGGTTCTTTGGGCGCGAAACCGACTTGCCGCTGCGCATCGGGGTGTTGCTCGACACCTCCAATAGCATCCGGCCCCGCCTCGCGTTCGAACAGGACGCCGCGATTGATTTCCTCGACGGTGTAATCCGCAGGAACAAAGACATGGCTTTTCTGATGACCTTCGATAACGAACCCGAAGTTATCCAGGATTACACCGGCGATCTCGGCCTGCTGACCGCTGCGATCCGCAGGCAGCGCGCCGGAGGGGGAACCGCTTTGAACGATGCTATCTATCGGGCCTCCGAGAAACTCCTGAATCCGCCTGCGCCCAGCGGGCCGAATCCCGAAGTACGCCGCGTGATTGTCGTGATCAGCGACGGTGATGATAATCTGAGCGACCACGCGCTCAGTGACGCCATTGAATCCGCCATTCGCGCCGAGGCCGCCATCTATGCCATCAGCACGAACACCGACTGGCTCTCCATCAGCGGCGACAAACCGAAGAAGATACACGTGGAAGGCGGAGACAAAGTGCTGGAGGAATTTGCGGACCAAACCGGCGGCCGCGTATTTTATCCTTACAAAGTCGAAGATCTGGCGCAATCGTTTGTGGACATCGGAACTGAATTGCGCAGCCAGTATTTCATCGCCTATTCGCCGAAAGACACGGAAACAGCGGGTAAATACCGCAAGATCGATGTCCAGACTGATCGCAAGGGTCTTGCTGTCCGAACGCGCAAGGGTTATTACTCGGTGGCGCCAACGCCCGCTGGTAAGTAGCGTAATTTCCGAGGCGCCCGGAGCAGTCTGCCTATACGCAGGTCTTACTTAAATGGTGCGTAATAACCTCTGCGAGCGAGAACCTTGACGTCAGGCCGATCGATATCGACCTTAATTTTCCGGAATGTTCCGTCGCGTTTTTCGTTGGTGGGATAGTAGCCAATCACATATTGAGAGCGCAATTCTTCTGAGATTACGTCGAATGCTTTTTCCAACGACTTCTCGTTGTGAACGTTGATCACGCGGCCGCCCGTGTCCTCCGTCATTTTTCGCGCCACTCCCGGGCCGCTTCCCATCGTCACCCCGAAAGTGGAATCCGAGATCAGAAGCACATGAATCACGCCGTCGGCTCGCTGGCAAGCTTCGACCGCATCCTGCAATCTTAATTTGCTGCCGGTGTCCTCCATGTCGCTCATCACGATCACGGCCTTGCGCCCCGCTTCCGTTGCTAATTCGTCGTGACACGCCAGGTAGATCGCGTCGTAGAGGTCCGTCCCGCCGGCATTGTTTCCTTGCGGAATCGTGCCTGGAGTTACTGGTCCTCCGCCTGCCACAGAACTAATACTCGTCCGGCGGATGGCGCGTTCGAGAACGCTGGTGTCTTCCGTAAAGTCCGCCAGCAAGTCCACGTCAAAGTCGAAGCTGATGACCATGGCTTCGTCTTTCTTCCGCATCACTTCCCGCAGAAAACGCGAAGCCGTATCTTGTTCCGCTCCGATCACGTGGTACATGCTGCCGCTCGTGTCGATTAGCAGGCCGAGCGTGATCGGCATATTCACGTCTTTCTCGAAGAAGGCAACCTTTTGGTCCTGGCCATCCTCAGAGATTTTGAAATCGTTTTGCACCAGGTCGGAGACGATGCCATTCTTCTTATCACGGGCGGTCACAAAGACGTTGACCAGTGTGGTCTCTCTCTTCAAGGTTTGGGATGACTGTGGGGGTTGCTGATCCTGTTGCGGCGGAGCGGGCGTGGACGACTGCGTCCCCGATAGGCCGCTCGACGAAATAGCATTCGCAGGCCAGGCTCCGCCTGCACTCAAGTATCCTGCGAGAGCCAGTATGAAAAAGCCTGCCACGAGGCGGGTCAGCCGCATTGTATAATCTCCCTCAGATTAGCCGCGCTACTTACGATGCACTCGGAGCGCGGCCGGATGTTTGGCCAGTGTCGCCGGGGCATGAGTAGTTCGCCGGCACAGAGGCAGGTTGCAAACGAGCGATAGTTCACAACGCCGCCGAAGGGCGCGAAACGAGATACGCCGATGACGCGAATCATTCTGTCGATTGCCATTGTATTACTTCTTTGCGTTGGCGCGCACGCGCAGCAGCCTATCCAGCCCGGCACTCCGCAGCAAGACGCCCAACCGCCGGCCCCCGTGCAACCGGGACAGGTGGCAAAACCCACCCCGCCGCCGCAGAACCCCGCGGCGAAGCCGTCACCGTCAGGCGCGCCCGCGCAACAAGGGGATACTCGCAATCGCATCTCGGTACGAACGGAACTTGTCATCGTGCCGGTCACGGTGAAGAACCGCGACGGCCAGCTAGTCGTCGACCTTCAGCGGGATGAATTCCGCATTTTCTCCGACGACGTAGAGCAGCAAATTGTGCTGTTCGATTCGCAGCCCTATCCGCTGTCCGCGGTGGTCCTGCTCGACGATGATCTTGCCGAAAAGGAGGCCGAACAGGTCAGGAAAAGCCTGGACGCGGTCGCCGCCGGGTTCGGCTCCGCGGACGAGGTAGCCCTGGTCACCTATTCGGAATTTCCCCAGACGGTCGCCGATTTTTCTTTCAACAACGACAAACTTTTTACCGCGCTCAAGCGCCTGGCCCTGGACTCGCATAGTACAACAATCATTAACGACCCTACGACCGCGGGTCCGATCATCAATGGGCAGACCCAGCCGGACGGAACCGGAACCACCGGCCAGGGCGGCGTGCAGGTTCGCGGTTTTGGAAAACAGGCTACCCATAATTCTCTGGATGACGCCATCTATGCGGCGGGCCAAATGCTGAAAGGGCGCGGGCGCGATCGTCGGAAAATAATTTTCCTTATTTCCGACGGGAGCAATACCCACAACAACCAGCACTCGTTCAACGAAACCCTACACTCGCTTCTCCTCGCTGATGTTTCCGTGTTTGCTATTTCCGTCACGCACCAGACTCCGATTGGCCGCTCCATCATTCAGCACGGAGCGTCGGAGATCGACAAGTACGCCGCGAGTACGGGCGGAGATACATTTTACGCGGCGAGGGATAATGAATTGTCGCGGCTTTACTCGGCGGTGACCGAGCAGGCTCGCGATGTGTACACCATCACTTTCGCTCCGACAGAATCGGACCGCAGCAAGGACTATCACACCATCGAAGTGCGCGTCCGGCGGCCGGACTTGGACGTGACCGCGCGGCAAGGGTATTTCCAGGCTGGACTCCACTAATTCTCGTTGGTTTCGAGCGGCATGGGCGAGCGGCACTCGTCTTGGATGACGGGGCGACGCCGTAATTCAGGGCTACCGCTCTATCTTGCCGGCTGAATCGAAATTAATTGTTCGTGCGCGGGGCACAGCGGTCTGTAATCGCAATACACGCAGAGAAAACTCGGCTTGGCGGGAAACTCACCGGCGCGAATTTGGTCGGCCACTTCGTAGATAGTCTGTTTCGTTTTCGCCAGTGCTTTTGCGTCGCGCTCACTCGCGACTGCTTCGTTGGTGGTCAGATTGTAAAAAACCAGGCGTTCCGGTTTCAGTTCCAGCACTTCTTCAGCCGCCAGCGCGTAAACGCTGAGTTGCAAGCTGTCCTTGGCCTTTTTGGAGTCCTTGGGCTTGCCTGTTTTGTAGTCCACGATTTCCACTTCTTTTGAGCCCAGCCGGTTCACCTGATCCATGCGGCCTTTCACGATGACGTCATGATCGAGGTGAAGCTCGAACGATTTTTCCTGGTGCACCATGTCCGGCGGGGCGGCCACGTAGGTGCGATGGAAATTCTCGAGCTGTTCGCGGCCGGCTTTGCGGTATTCCTCTTCCTGATAGTCGTCGGGAAAACCCATGGAGCGCCATTCGCGATCGTAAACAGCCATTACGTCTTCGAAAGGGAATTTTCCGCGCTTGGCTATTCCGCCGGCGAATTCCTTGATGGTGGTATGCATCACGCTTCCAAAAGTCATGGTGGCGCGCGGGCCGCCGCGAATGCTCCACATATTTTGAAACAGATATTGCATGGGGCATTTGCAGTAACACTCGATGGCGGAGGCGCTGAGTTGTAGCGGTTCAGCAACCGGCGGGTGGTAGGCTTTGGCCCAGAGCGCGACGCGGGAATAAGCGCGGCCGCCGTCATCAGGCGCGAGGGACGGGAAAAAAAGCTGCGCGGGATCGGAAGGTTCCGGCGCCGAGCCCGTGATTTCCTGGGACGGCGGCACGGTGATCTGCGGCGCCGACTGCGCCGTGTCGCCTTTCTGTATTTTTGCGTTTCGTAAGAAGTCTTCCAGGAAGAGGGAAGGCTTTTTCCACTTGTTGTTCAGGGTGGAAAGGGTGAGCCGCTGACGCGCGCGCGTTAAAGCCACGTAAAACAATCGCCGTTCTTCCTGGATTTGAAAGTCTCCGGCCGGTTTTTCCTCTTTCATCATTTCCGGCGGGAATTCGAACTTGACCGGGCGCGCGTTGGAAGGGAAATCGTTTTTGTTCAGATGCATGATGAAAACGTGGGGGAATTCGAGGCCTTTGGCCGAATGCACCGTCATCAACTGCACGGCATCATCGGCTGATTCTTCCTCCAAACAAATGTCACCGTAGGCTTCGGCGAAATACTCCAGATATTCGACGAAGTCGTGCAAACTTTTTCCCTCGCTCTTCTGCTCCCAATCTTTCACGAACTGCACGAAGCGTTCGAGATATCGGCGGTCGGCCTCAAAAGGAAGCGGCGCGAGTTCCAAGGAGAAAATCAATTCGTCCAGCAACGCGCTAGCGGAGGTCTTGCGCGCGGCTTTGCGGAAGCGCGCCAAAAAAGCTACGAGTTCCGGGAGACGCGACGCTTCGGACGCAAATTGCAATTCGCTTTGCGCCGCGTCGATTTCGTCGCTCAATGACCGGCGGTGATTTTTCCCCGCGCGTTCCGCGAGCCGGACCAAGTCGCGCGGCTGAAGCCTCCAGTACGGCGCAGCGAGCACACGCGCACAGGCCACATTGTCAGAAGGAACAGCGATGAGCCGCAGGTAGGCCAAGAGATCGCGCACGACCGTACTAGATAGAATCGAGAATTTCTTGATGACGAAGGGAATCTTCCGCTGCTGCAGCGCTTCGATCAGGCGTTTCACGTGCGCGTGTTTGCGATAGAGCACGGCGAAGTTGCGCCAGGGATTTCCGGGCTGGTGCAAGCGCTCGATTTCCGAAGCGATCCAGTGCGCTTCCTCTTCGGGGCGGCCGAATTCAGCGACGCGAATCTTTTCGCCGTCGGAATTCTCGGTGGTCAAACTCTTGGGAGGCAGGAGCGGCGATTTTTCGTTGTGCGAAATCACTTCGCCCGCCACGCGCAGGATTCGGGTGGTGGAGCGGTAATTTTGTGTCAATGGCGCGATGAACCGGCGGACTCCGTCGGTAAGATTTTTATCCGTAACTCCGCAGAAGCGCTTCAGGAAAATCGTGAAGCTGCCGAAGGACGCGCCGCGGAAACGATAGATGGCCTGGTCGTCGTCACCGACCGCGACGATATTTCCACGGTCGCCGGCCAGCAGCCAGAGCAGCTCGAGCTGGACGATGTTGGTGTCCTGGAATTCGTCCACCAGAATGTAACGAAACTGATCGCGCATGCTTTGCAAGAGCGCGGCATCGGAGCGCAGGAGTTGCACCGTTTGCATCAATTGCGCGCCGAAGGTGAGCAGGTTGCGCTCGCGCAACAATCGTTCGCTCACGCGGTAAACGCGTGCAAGTTCTTCCCGGCGAGCCAATTCTTCTTCTTCGAGAGCGCGCGCGTCGGGTTCGAGCAATTCTCGACGTTGGAGATAGGCTTGCCACGATTTGTCGACGTACGTCTGGTAGTCATCGGGGGTAACCAGTTCATCCTGGCAGCGCGAAAAGAACTCTCGAAAATCGTTGAGGAACTCGCCGGGCTCCGCCAGGCGTCTGAAGTGTTTCAGGTCGAGCTCGGCCATGTGACGGCGCAGCAGGATCCAGTGGTCGACGTCTTCGAGCACTTTCAAATCCGGATTCGCGACGCGCAGGATTTTTTCCAGGCAGAAATTGTGAAAGGTGCTGAGCCAAATGCCTTCGGCGCGCTCGCCGACCGCTTTCACGACACGAGATTTCATTTGGCCGGCGGCTTTATCGGTAAACGTCAGGCCAAGGATGTTTTCGCCGGAAAGCTCGGGATTGCATTCCAGGAGATAGCGAATGCGTTCGGTGATGACTCGCGTTTTACCGGTTCCGGCACCGGCGACGACGAGAAGCGGGCCCTCGCCGTGTTCCACAGCGCGACGTTGCTGTGCGTTGAGGGCGGAGAGACCTTCCCGAGAGGTGGTCAGGGGCATGAGCCAACCATGATAGCGGAATTCGACGATGCGGGGTTACGCTTTTCTTTCGCCTCTGAGTTGCGGGCGTTGATCGCGGCGCGCGGGTCTATTGAGCCAGCGCAGTCCGAACGAGTGCGCCAAAACGTAGGCAAGCATTTTTGAATTATTTGGCGATTTGAGCAGAGTGCCATCTTGTGTTTTCTGTAAGTTACGGTGAGTTCTATTTCCGGAGTTTGGCGATTTAATTCCCTGAGTAGGACGTCAGAAACTGACTGCGGGGCGAGAGAAACCGGGACACCAGAGGCCGAAAATTGCGGAGCGAGATTTTTCAAAATGGACAGACCAAGAGTTTCTGACCACTTGGTCATGCTCACCGCGCCGACATTTTCTTCGCACCACATAGCTCCATTTTCAGCGTAACACACGATGCAAATCCGATTTCGTGTGGACGTTTTTCAACTCTTTTTGAGAGTGGCAGTTAGAAGCTCATTCCCAAAACGGGAAACTGCGATTTTTGCGGCAAGCGTCACAATGTTTTGATTTGAGCGAATCTCATAGACAAGTACCTAACTCCTTCCGATAGAGTCGAGCGCTTTGACTAAGCGATTCGGGCTAGAGATTGCAGAGAGAGAGTCAAATCGGGCTTGGCTTCTGGTGGCTGATCGTTTTCGTGGTTGAACGGGAGTTGATGACAATGTCGGGGCTAAAGCAGTTTGTGGCACAGACGGTGGCTAGTAACCATTCTCTGTGGGCATGGGAAAACTACAAAGCGGTCGTACTGTCGCTGCAAAGGGAATATGCGTGCGAGTCCCTGTTAGAGGTTGGAGGAGGGCGCACGCCGCTCATCGACGAGCGGGAGAATGACAGCCTGGGCGTAAAGTACACGTTGAACGACATTTCGGCCTGCGAATTGGGGTCGGCGCCCGAATGGGTTTCCAAAGCGTGCTTTGACATATGTTCGCCACCGACAGATGTACATTCAAAGTTCGATTTAATATTCTCGAAAATGGTGTTTGAGCATATATCTGATGCGAAGAAAGCATACATGGGAATTTACAGGCTACTGGCGCCAGGGGGACTCTTCCTTTCATTTTTTCCAACGCTATACTGCCTTCCGTTTTTTATAAATTATCTTTCGCCGGAATCTTTGTCCTCGAAGCTGCAGAGGAGGCTCGTTCCACGAGATACTCCGAAATTTCCGGCCTATTACAAGTGGTGCCGTTCCTCAGAATCTTTGCAGCGAAAACTGGAAGGAATTGGATTTAGCGAGGTCGCACTGGCACCCTTCTATGGGCACGGTTACTACGAGTCGATCCCGCTAGTCCGCAACTTGCATGGCAAGTGGACAGAGATAATTCGCCGGAAAGATATACGAGTGCAATCATCTTATGCATATGCTTTCGTGCGCAGGTAGCTCCGCGCAACGTCGAGCAAGCGCACTTTACGCAGGGCGATCCGGGTAGATGACGTTTGGGAATCGAAGATGGATCAGGAGAGCGCAGAGAGCGAAAACGAAAAACACGAGGATGCTGCCCTCGGGGCCCGCAGAGCCTCCGGTGAGCCAATTCGGGCCTTGAACGGAGCTGTTCAGAAATCGGCCCACGCCGAGAAGGCCGCTGTCGGGCGTGCCGTAGAAAAAAGTTTCGGCCCAGTCCCAGGCTGCATGGAATCCAAGCGCGAACCAGAGATTGCCCGTGCGCCGGAGGGTAAGACATAGAAGCAAGCCGACTACAATGACTTGCAGGATGCCGAGAACATTTTCTCCAGGATTGCCCAGATGGGCGGCGCCGAACACGACCGAGGTGAACAAAGCAGCGGGCCAGAAGCGCATGCGCCGGGAAAAAGAGAAAAGCCAGTAGCCGCGAAAGGCCAGTTCTTCGCTGACGGATACAGCGAGAAAAACGGCGGCCCAGCCAACCGCGTAGCGGAAAATTGCGCCTCCCGCGAGAGACACGGAATCAATTTGGAAGTGACCCATCGCACGGAGACTCAGCAGGAGAGCGGAAAGTGCAGCGAAGCCCCAAATGCAACCTTCCCAAAATCTCTTCCCGAATGCCTGGCGGGGAGGAATGCCGTAATCGTCCAGGGGGCGTTGCTCCATGCGGGATACGATCCAGGTTGCCAAGACGACAAAAAAAGAAATGATGGCCTTCGTAGGTAGTTCGCTCTGAATGGTGAAGACCGACCCGGCCGGTTTGATCCAGTGATGCAACAGCCTAATAAAAGGAACGGGAAGAATGAATCCTATTCCCACCCAGATGAGCAGGCGGTTACGGTCGGTACGTCCCCAGGGCGTACGTCGCTCTGAAAGCGCCGGGTTGATCGGATCTGGGGCGGCGGCTGGTGTCCGCTCGAGTTGTGGTTTCCCATCCGGATCGGTCAAGGACGTGCCTCCTGTGGAACAGAGGAATACGACGATTAGTTAGGACGGTGGGGCTACGCCTGCGCGGATCATGAATCGCTCGCCGGAGGAGGCTCGGCGCTTCCAATTGCAGGCAACCTTAGGCTTTAAGAACATCTTGACCGGAATTTCGTTTCTTACTTTTGTGACGACGTGTGCAGCAAGAGCGCACGCAAGGCTGCGGCGGTTGCCGGACTAACGTGCTTGCTAAGTGAAACGGCCCGGGCCGCCTCCGCGAAGATCAGCGGGTCAGTGCTGGCCACTTCATTGATGTTAACGAGCGGAATGGAAGTTCCACGGGTCTGGTTCAGCGTGGTGATGAATTTGTTCGCGATCACGGCGTAACCGGTGTTCGTGGGATGAACTCCGTCGAGGGAAAAAAGGCCGCCGAGAAATGCATTGGTCAAGTGGTGGCCGTCGGCTTCGATTCCCTGTGAACGGATTTGATCGGTGAGCGTGTGGATATCCACGAGCACGGCTCCGTGTCCGAACGCCTCGATAGCGATAATCAGGTTGTAAGCATCGATGATCGCACGAGTTTCAAGGACTTGGGGTGCTCGCAGAACGTCGCTGGAAGGCAGCGGGCCCTTTATGGAACCGGTCAGAATGCCGGGAACGAGGGCCACGCCGTCGGGCAGCACGTAATCACCCGGCCCGATTCCGAGAATTGGTCCGATGACGAATAAAGGAAGCCCGGCTTCCTGCGCGATAGTGCCGGCCGGGGTGAAATAGGGAATAACAGTGACATCGGGAATATTCGCGACTACCAGCGTCGCGCCGGTTGCGGACAATTCATTCAGCAGTTTATTGTAATTTGAGGCGAAGCTACCGAGCGGCGTGGCTGCGGAAGGATCGGCCACTGACGCGGCTCCCAGAATGTCGTTACTTCCAATCCATAGAAAGATTGTTGTGGGCTGCAGAGTTTGAGCCCATTCCACTTGAGTTTTCGAGATTCCGTCGAGTAGGCCGGGCAAACCGATGACCAGGTCGGTCAGGCTGTCGATCGGAAGCGACGGCGCGGTTGTGAGCACGTCCTGGAGTTCGGCGCCGGGTACAGCAAGGTCGGTGGCTTGAACAAATGGATCGTCGCGCCCCGGAGATGTGCCGGGAGCCGGCTCTATGATCGGTGGGGGCCCCACACTGAGCAATTCCAGGACGTTGGGAATTCCCGGCGGCGCAATTAGAGGCAGGATCAACGGCTCATCCGCCTGCGCGGCGACTAAGCTAGCCCAGCCGTGCGGCTGCGCCGTGTCGAGCAGGGAATCGCTCTGAAATCCCGCGGAGAGCGAATCACCGACGACTACTATCTTGGAAAGATTCGCCGGGTGATGACCGAAGAGGTCCGGGCGCGCTTCTTGGGCCTGTGCTGCTGACGAAAATGCTCCGAAGACCGCGAGAACCAGCGCGGCAAGGAGCAGCGCGGTCCAGTCTTTCGGTGCCTGTACTGGTCTCAGATTCTTCGTGGGCACAAAATAGCCAGTCTCATTTCGAGTGATTTTCGACGTGCGCGCCATGGGAACTCCTGAATTGCGGTCTCGATTCCTAGCTTTGCGAACAACCTTATGCCCAGCGGACGCTCGTGTCAATCCTAGAAGGCCGTAAGTGAAAAAAAGGACAGAACTTCCTTAGCGGAAGAAAGCGAATGCGGGGCGAACGCGCAGGAAAGCCGAAGCCGTGCAAAGTTGATCCCTACGCTGGAATACGGTTCACGAATCAGCGGAAAAACTACTTATGAACGACGCCGCAAGCGATGCGATCGCCCGAATTGCCGGACGGGTCGGTTTTCATGTCGTCGGCTTTTGCGTGGATCACTAGGGCCGTGCCGCCATTGCTGAAAAGCGAATGAGCGTCAGTGCCGAAGTTTACATCCTTGTCGGTGAGGCGGACTTTCGCCTTTCCGTCGGCGCCTACGGTGAAGTTGGGCATGTCGCCGGCATGGTGGCCATCGGGGTTGTCGAAGCCGTGCTTCTTGCCGTCCGGATTGAAATGCGGGCCTGCGGACTTAAAGTCTGGCGCATCGCATTTCGCAACCTGATGGAAGTGAATCGCGTGCTCGCCCGGCGGCAGATTTTCGAGGTTGAGGTCCAGACCTACTCCGCCTCCCTGATTTTCATATAGGACGACGGTGCCCACACTTTTGCCTTGGGCATCCGTCATGTGAACCGCGGTTTTCGCGGCAATCGAGAGCGCAAGAGCGATGACGCAAAGCGGCAGGGCTATGGCCAATACTTTGTAGAGTTTCATGCCGAAATTATAGACCGGAGTCATTTTCGAGGCAAGATTTTCAGGTGTAGCGGCGGTAGGAGAAATCCCATGTCTACTCGGACCATCGCAACGCGTTGGAAACTGCAGTGGTCGTGGCGAATTGCGGTTCTTCCAGCCGCGTCCTATACTGCCTCGCGACGAACTTATGAGCGCTCAAATTGTGCGTGAACCTCGATGGCCAGCGGTCGTGGCGATGTTGGCGGCGGGTTGTGTGTATTGGGCGCTGCCCGAACCGCTTTCGGTGGGTCCGAGCTGGTTGCTGTTGGCGATTATTCTCGTCCTCACTATTCCGATAGTGATATCGAACCATAAAGGGCATTTCAACGTAGCACGGATTTTGACGTTCACTGTGAATGGCGCAATTACCATCGGTATGATTGCTTCACTGGCTTTTCTGATTCAGGGTATCCCGCATCATCGCGAGCCGGCGCAAACGCTGTTGCGTGCGGCGACCGCGCTTTGGGTGACCAATGTATTGGTATTCGCGCTGTGGTACTGGAAGCTGGACGCGGGCGGGCCGCTAAACCGCGAGAGTCGGCGCGGCCGTCTGGATAGCTCGTTTCTATTTCCGCAAATGTTGAGCCAGGAGGGCGGGGATTCATCATGGTCGCCGCGCTTCATGGATTACCTTTTTCTAGCGTTTAATACCAGCACGGCCTTTTCGCCGACGGATACGGCGGTGCTTTCGCGCTGGGCGAAAGCGGGGATGATGACGCAATCGTTGATTTCGCTAACAATCGTGGCGTTGCTGGCGGCGCGGGCGGTGAACGTTCTGTAGAACCGTTTAAGACCAGTCGCGTCATCCCTTAAATGATTATTCCTTGCATGCGCTTCAGCGGGCGTGTGCTGCGTCCCTTCGGATTCCCGCTCTACTTCGACGGCTTCAATAAGCGTTTTGGGGCTTTTCTGAGCCAGGCGGTGCGCAACGCGGCTTCCAGGATATCCGGCGCGACTTTTGCGAGGCGCACGCGCGTGGAACCTTTGCGTCCCCAACCGCCGGGGACGGGCGAAAAGATGTCTGGCTCGTCTTCGACCATTCCGGATTGTTGCTCTGGAGTAAGCAACAGCACGCCGTAACCTTCCTTCTCGAGACCTAGCGTGGCAAAAATTTTTCCGTTCACGCGGAAGTCGGCGTTTCCGAAGTGCGAGCCTTCCACTGCTTCCGGCATGGTCAGAGCAATGCGGCGAAAATCTGCTGCTTTCACTGAACCGACCGACTTTGCGCTGCATTTTGGGCAGAGAGTGCTTGCAGCTGGCGCTCGTTGAGGGTGTACAGCGAGGGAACCGAAACGCCCAGAATTCCGAGATAGACGTAGATCTGGCCGCGGTGGTGAATTTCGTGTTCGAGCATGGAGCGCAGCAGCTTCCAGGCGGTGATGGGAATGCCGTCCGGGGAAATGCCTTTTTTCTCGAAGTCTGCCTGGGTCATCCTACTGAAAATTTCCATGGATTCGGAGTGCATGCGTTCCATGAAGGCGATGACATTGTCCAGCCCGTCGGCGAGTTCGCGTCCGCAGCCTTTGTAACGGCTCGGGAGTCCGACGGCGCATTCGGCGAAGACGTAGCGCTCGGTGGCGGCGATGTGCCGTGCCAGATCGCCCAGAGTGAAATCTCCGGTGCGGCAGGTCCACTCGATTTTGTCCGGCGGGACGCAGCGGACAAGCCGCATCGTGCGGCCGCGAACCTGCTCGAAATTATGAAGAAAATCGTCGCGATCCATGAAACAGCCTCCTCGACGCCCCTGGAGGCTGATGATATACCGCCTCTGGCCAGCGTGGTCAAATTCTGAGTGGTGGCGGCGACGCGCAAGCAGTCAATTTGACCCTGATTTATCCCGCGCATATACTGGGGTTTCTGGCTGGATTGCACACCTAGGAGTGAAAACAATGGATCAGGCAGTCATCTTAAGTGCGGTGCGCACACCGATTGGGAAATTCATGGGCGGGCTTGCGCCGCTTACCGCGCCGGAGCTTGGCGCGAAAGCAATCGCGGAAGCTGTGCGGCGCGCGGGAATCGAGCCGAACCTGGTGGACGAAGCCATCATGGGGAATGTGGTGCAGGCAGGGCTGGGACAGAACCCGGCGAGGCAGGCGGCGTTGCGCGGCGGGCTGGATCCGCGCGTTGCGGCGATGACGATCAACAAAGTTTGCGGGTCGGGATTGAAAGCGGTGGCTTTGGCGTCTCAGGCGGTGCAGCTTGGCGAATCGGAAGTGGTGGTCGCGGGCGGGATGGAGTCCATGTCGAACTGCCCGTATTTGCTGAAGGGCGCGCGCAGCGGATTTCGTCTTGGCAATCAGGAAATTTTCGATTCGATGATCACCGACGGGCTGTGGGACGTTTACGAAAATTATCACATGGGCGTTACCGGCGAGCTGGTGGCCGAAAAATACGGCATCACGCGGCAGGAGCAGGACCAATTCGCGCTCGAAAGCCATCGCAAAGCGGTGCGCGCGATCAAGTCGTGTTTTTTTGGCGCGCAGATTGTGCCGGTTGAGATTCCACAGAAGAAAGGCGAGCCAGTGATCATCAAGACGGACGAATCTCCGCGCGAGGATACTTCGCTGGAAGCGCTCGGCAAGCTGAAGCCGGCATTCAAGAAAGACGGCACAGTGACGGCAGGGAACGCGCCGGGAACGAATGACGGCGCAGCAGCGGTGATTGTTACCAGCGAAAAGAACGCCGCGCGCATGGGTAAGTCGCCAATGGCGCGAATCGTGGCGCAGGCCGTGAGCGGAGTCGAGCCGAAATGGGTGATGATGGCGCCGGTGGACGCAATCGAAAAGCTGTTGAAGAAAACCGGGTGGGACCGCGACAAGGATGTTGATCTCTATGAATTGAACGAGGCGTTTGCCGTGGCGGCGATTGCGGTGACTCGCGTGCTCAAGCTCAATCCGGAAAAAGTGAATGTGAATGGCGGTGCGGTTGCGCTGGGGCATCCAATTGGGGCGTCTGGTGCGCGAGTGCTCGTTACCCTGCTGTTTGAAATGCAGCGGCGCAATCTGAAGCGCGGAATCGCTGCACTGTGCCTTGGCGGAGGCAACGCGGTAGCGTTAGCCATCGAGCGTCCATAGCGCTGCCAATATGTTCTGTCCGAAATGCAAAGCCGAATACCGCGCGGGTATCACGCGTTGTCCAGATTGTGACGAAGCACTGGTCACAAAATTGGA
>Ga0209530_1000638_pt1 | contig 22025 bp, 24 predicted proteins | sample BlaSpr_A8_Ref_O1_FD_187987 | JGI IMG/M metagenome (GOLD analysis project Ga0209530, IMG submission 187987) | Forest soil microbial communities from Thunder Bay, Ontario, Canada - Black Spruce, Ontario site 2_A8_Ref_O1 (SPAdes) (version 2) | ecosystem: Environmental > Terrestrial > Soil > Boreal...
CGCGGAGTTCGAGCGGCCGGTGCTGTTGTTCTCGGGCGGCAAGGACTCCATCGTGATGCTGCATCTGGCGCTCAAGGCGTTTCGCCCCGGGCGGCTGCCATTCCCGGTAATGCACGTCGACACCGGCCACAACTTCGACGAGGTGATCGCGACCCGCGACGAACTGGTGGCTGAGGCCGGGGTGCGCCTGGTGGTGGCGTCAGTGCAAGACGATATCGACGCCGGCCGCGTCGTCGAGACCATCCCATCGCGCAATCCGATACAGACCGTGACGCTGCTGCGCGCCATCCGAGAGAACAAGTTCGACGCGGCGTTCGGGGGAGCGCGGCGCGACGAAGAGAAGGCGCGCGCCAAGGAGCGGGTGTTCAGCTTCCGTGACGAGTTCGGCCAGTGGGACCCAAAGGTCCAGCGGCCCGAGTTGTGGAGCCTCTATAACGGGCGGCACCACAAGGGCGAGCACATCCGGGTCTTCCCGCTGTCCAACTGGACCGAGTTCGACATCTGGTCCTACATCGGTGCCGAGAAGATCAAACTGCCGGCAATCTATTTCGCCCACCGGCGCAAGGTGTTTCGCCGCGACGGAATGCTGCTGGCGGTACACCGGCACCTGCAGCCGCACGCCGACGAGCCGGTGTTCGAGGCGATGGTGCGGTTCCGCACCGTCGGGGACGTCACCTGCACCGGATGCGTGGAATCGGAGGCCGGCACCGTGTCGGAGGTCATCGCCGAGACCGCGGTGTCCCGGTTGACCGAGCGGGGGGCGACCAGGGCCGACGACCGGATCTCGGAGGCTGGAATGGAAGACCGCAAACGGGAGGGGTACTTCTGATGGCGACGCTATTGAGGTTGGCGACCGCCGGCTCTGTCGACGACGGCAAGTCCACGCTGATCGGGCGCCTGCTTTACGACTCCAAGGCCGTGATGGAAGATCAGTGGGCGTCGGTGCAGCGGACCTCTAAGGAGCGCGGCCACGAGTACACCGACCTGGCGCTTGTCACCGACGGCTTGCGGGCCGAGCGTGAACAGGGCATCACCATCGACGTTGCCTATCGTTATTTCGCCACTCCCAAGCGGAAATTCATCATCGCGGATACGCCGGGCCATATCCAATACACCCGCAATATGGTGACCGGTGCATCGACCGCCCAGCTGGTGATCGTGCTGGTCGACGCCCGGCAAGGCTTGCTCGAGCAGTCACGCCGGCACGCTTTCCTGGCATCGCTGTTGGGCATCCAGCACATCGTGCTCGCGGTCAACAAGATGGACTTGATCGGCTGGGACAGAGAGAAATTCGAGGCGATTCGGGACGAATTCCATGCCTTCGCGGCACGTCTGGATGTGCAAGACGTCGCCACCATCCCGATGTCTGCGCTCCATGGCGACAACGTCGTGACCAAATCGGACAAGACCCCGTGGTATGAGGGGCCGGCGCTGCTCTCGCACCTCGAAGAGGTCTACATCGCCGGTGACCGCAACCTCGTCGACGTCCGGTTCCCGGTTCAGTACGTCATCCGGCCACACACCCATGAGCATCAAGACCACCGCAGTTACGCCGGAACGGTGGCCAGCGGAGTGATGCGTCCCGGCGACGAAGTGGTGGTGCTGCCGATCGGTAAGACCACCCGGGTCACCGCGATCGACGGACCGACTGGTCCTGTGGCAGAAGCATTTCCGCCGATGGCGGTCTCGGTGAGCCTCGCAGACGAGATCGACATCTCGCGCGGCGATTTGATCGCCCGCACCAACAACCAGCCCAGGATCGCACACGAATTCGACGCGACCGTGTGCTGGATGGCCGATGCCGCGGCTCTGGAGCCCGGCCGCGATTACGTCATTAAACACACCACCCGAACCACCCGCGCGAGGATAACGGGGCTGGACTATCGGTTGGATGTCAACACCCTGCATCGCGACAAGACCGCAACGGCGTTAAAGCTCAACGAACTTGGCCGCATCTCGCTGCGCACCCAGGTGCCTTTGCTGCTCGACGAGTACACCCGCAACGCCAGCACCGGGTCATTCATTCTCATCGACCCCGACACCAACGGAACGGTGGCGGCGGGCATGGTGTTGCATGACGTCTCGGCGCAGCAGGCAAGCCCGAATACCGTGCGGCACAAGTCGCTGGTCACTGCCGAAGATCGGGCGTGCAGAGGCAGGACCTTTTGGTTCACCGGCCTGTCAGGTGCCGGTAAGTCGTCGGTGGCCATGCTTGTCGAGCGGAAGTTGCTCGAAAAAGGTTTCCCTGCTTATGTTCTCGACGGCGATAACTTGCGGCACGGCCTGAACGCCGATTTGGGCTTCAGCATGGCCGATCGAGCGGAGAACCTGCGCCGGTTGGCGCATGTGGCAACGCTGCTCGCCGACTGCGGCCAAATCGTGCTGGTGCCGGCGATCAGTCCGCTGGCCGAGCACCGCGAGATGGCCCGTAAAGTCCACGCCGACGCCGGTTTTGAATTTTTCGAAGTGTTCTGTGATACGCCGCTCGACGAGTGCGAGCGGCGTGATGCCAAGGGCTTGTATGCCAAAGCACGTGCGGGGGAGATCACCCATTTCACCGGCATCGACAGCCCGTACCAGCGGCCAAAGAATCCAGACTTGCGCCTCACTTCGATCCATACCCCTGACGAGCAGGCGCAGAGGGTCCTCGACCTGTTGGAGTCGCGGCCCTGACAGGCACCGCATCGTCGCCGGGCGGGTGGCACAATCCTCAGGGTGCGCATGTCAGCCAAGGCGGAGTACGCGGTGCGGGCCATGGTCCAGCTTGCCACGGCCGCCAGTGGCTCGCTGGTCAAGACAGAGGACTTAGCCCAGGCTCAAGGCATACCGGCGCAATTTCTCGTCGACATCCTCACCAACCTGCGCACCGATCGCCTGGTGCGAAGCCACCGCGGTCGCGACGGTGGCTATGAACTGGCCCGTCCGGGAAACGAGATCAGCATTGCCGACGTGCTGCGCTGCATCGACGGACCGTTGGCCAGCGTCCGCGACATCGGGCTCGGCGACCTGCCTTACTCCGGGCCGACCGCGGCGCTTACCGACGTCTGGCGGGCGCTGCGGGCCAGCATGCGTTCGGTATTAGAACAAACGACCTTGGCTGACGTCGCGGCCGGAACCTTGCCCGAGCATGTCGCGCGACTGGCCGACGACTATCGAGATCAGGAGAGCGTGCGGCACCACTCGCCGCATGAATAGGCGGGAAGCTGGGAATGGCTTAGCCGTCTGAGCTGTAGGGCCGGGTGAGGATCTCCAGGGCATGCCCGGACGGATCCGGGAAATACACCCCTCGTCCGCCGTGGTTGCGGTTGATCTCCCCAGGCCGAGTTTTACCAGGGTCTGCCCAGTGCTGCAGGCCGCGCGATTGGATCTTGCCGTATATAACGTCGAAGTCCTCTTCGGAAACCAGAAACGCGTAGTGCTGCTGCCGGATCTCCTCGCCCTCGGGGACGTCCGCGAAATCGAGATTGACGCCGTGCTCGAGTGCGACAGCCATGAACCGGCCAACCGGCTTCGGGCTTGGCAGCCCGAAGAGTTCTGCGAGAAACTCCGCAGACTGCTGCTTGTCGCGTGCGGCAACAATGGTGTGGTTGAAACTGATGGTCATAGTTCTTTCAGTCTACTTCGGCGCGGTCAGCTCCAGGGCGATGTTGTCGGGGTCTCGGAACTGCAGGATGTACGACGGTCCAATGTCTTTGATCGGCTCATGCTCGACGCCGACTTCGTCGAGATGTGCAGCCGCGGAATCTAATTCGGCTTTGCTGCCCAACCTGAACGCGATGTGGTCCAGGCCGGCGCGATCCTCGTGAAAGCGGTCGTCGGCGGCCGGGCGCAGCCCCAGCAGCGAGCCGCCCAGGTCGTAGACGACACCGCCGTGCAGGAAACTCAGCTGGTTGCGGGTTGCTTCGTTGGCATTGTCGGGAAGCTCGAACAACACGGGCCAACCGAACACAGTCTCGTAAAACTGCCGAGATCGCTCGATATCGGTGACGGTGAGGCGGACGTGCGCGATGGAAGTGCTGGCTAGACCCACCCGATCCATGCTGCCATTTCGGGAACCACGTGTCGTGTGCGTGGCCAAAGCTTTGCATCTGGCGGCGTAACTTCAGTGAGATGACCGCGTCACCTGAAATCCAAGAGATCGCCGTTATAACCGGTGCGTCTACCGGCATCGGCGCGGCCACGGCACGCGAACTGGCCCGGCGGGGGTTCCACGTCCTCGCGGGTGTCCGGCGCGACCAGGACGCCGACGCAATCCGGGGGCCGGGTATAGAGCCGCTGATCATCGACATCACCAACCCGGACCACATCCGGGCGCTAGTTGCCCGGGTGCACGGGGACCCGCAGGGCCGGGCAGTTCGGGCGCTGGTAAACAACGCCGCCATCGGTTTCAACGCGCCGTTCGAGGCCGTGGCGATCGACGAGTGGCGACGCCTGTTCGAGGTCAACCTCTTCGGTCACATCGCCGTTACCCAGGCACTCCTGCCGGCCCTGATCCGCAGCAAGGGTCGCGTGGTCAACATCAGCTCCGTGGGCGGCAAGATCGCCATGGCCACCTATGGTCCCTACGCAGGCACGAAGTTCGCGCTCGAAGCGGTCAGTGACTCCTTGCGACGCGAAATCGCCCCGTTCGGCGTCCAGGTGGTCGTCGTCGAACCGGGCGCCGTGCGTACGGAAATGGCCGGCCGGGCGATCGCCACCGCCCATGAGCTGGCGTCGACCATGACGCCCGAGCAAAGCCGGCGCTACGGCGGGCTCGTGCACGCCGTCACCGCGCAGTCCGCGTCGCACACCAAGTCGGGCCTGCCCGCTGACGCCGCGGCCAAGGTGATCGCCAAGGCAGTGACGGCGCGCAAGCCGCGCACTCGCTACACCATCGGCCGCGACACCGCACTGCTCACCCGCTTGGCGCGCATCCTGCCCGACCGGACACTTGACCGCGTCTTTGCCGCGGCTCTGCGTCCGCACTTTCCCAAGGAGAGCAAGGAGCATCGCGCAGCTCGTCGAACCTCCGCGTCATGCCCCCAATGACTGCGAGCCTGGACGTGGTCTGTGCTGCGAACGCGCCTCTTCCAATTTCGCCACACGCTGACCGTTGATCGTGGTCGGCAGTGGAGGCTGGCCCTTGCGCAGCGTCGTGATCAGCTCCCGGTAAGGGCCGATGAGGTAGACAGTGTCGCCGGCTTTCAGTTCGGCGTCCCGGCGCGGGCGTAATCTGATCGGCCCTTCCGGTCGAGTGATCGCGATAACGCGCGTTTGGGTAGACATGTTTCCCATTAGCAGTCCATCTAGCTCGCTGCCCGCCGCCACGACCATTCCGCCGACCATGAAGGAGCGCTGCCCGACCCAAAACGTCCCCAGCACCTGCAGGCCCATCGCGGCGCCGATGAACCAGGGGGCTGCCAGGTCGACGATTGACCGCACGTTTTCGAAACCGAACCGCTGATTCACCGCAGCGCCCAGCGCGCGGCCTTGAACGCGCAGCACAATCGGCACCTCAGTGTCGGATCCCAAGATCTCAAGCAGCACGATCCCGGTCTCGATGTTCTGCATGTCCTCATGGGTCACCACCGCCACCCCGCGGGCGCGATCGACGCGCGCCGATTCCAGCGTCTGGCGCATCGCTGAGTCTCCGAAAATGACCGGCACGTCGAGTTCGGCCGCGGTCGACAGGAAGCGGTTGTTCTCGTCCTGCTCGATGACCAGGACGTCGTATCCGGCAGCGATCAGATCACTGACGACGCGGATGCCGACGGTACCCAGTCCGACAACGACGACGTGGTCGCGCATACGGCGTGCCCGTCGGAGTCCGGCCGAAGCGAGGAAGCGGCGCGACAGCAGCAGGTCGGCGAGGAAAGCGACGAGGATGGCGGTAACGGTCACGCCGCCGAACATCAACCCGACAGCGAACAGTCGCAGGGAAGTGGATTGTTGGGCGAAGCTGAAATCGCCGTAGCCGACGGTCGTAATCGTCTCGGAGGCGAAGTACAAGGCGTCGATCCACGTCATCCGCGGGTTCTGGTAGGTGAAGTGCACCACGGCTGTCGAGCCGAGCGTGAGGAATAGCGCGAAGGCCAACGAGGGGAAAAGCATCGGGTTCACGTCGTCACGCATAGCGCGCGCGGCGTCGATTACGCGTCGCACCCGGGAGTCGCGAGAGCGCGTCGCGGTCGATTTAGGGACGGTGATCCCGCGGGTTTCCAATTCGTCCTTGACGCCGATCATCGAGGTCCAGTCGCCGGTATAGACCTGCAGATCCCTTCCCGGACATGGCACCACCTCGCCGGGGGCAGGTGAGTTCTTGCCGTGGACCACCGCCACCGGGGCCAGGTCGGCGTAGATCTCGCGCAGAGTCGCGTCGTACGGCGCCTCGGCTCCCCAGACAACGAATTCGATACCGGCCGCCTCGAACGGGTGCGCGGTACGCGACAGAACTGCCTCGACGACGGATGGTGCCGCGAGGTCGGCGACGTCCAAGATCGCGCCGGGGCCGTTAACGGCGGCCACCGCTTCGCGCAGCACGTTGTTGGCCAGACGTGCCACCACGCGAACATTTGGGCTGAATTGCCTTGCCAGCAGGGCAATTTCAAGATTCACCGCGTCATTGGGCCCGGCGCAGACGACGGCGCGCGCGCGATGTACCCCGGCGCCAAGGAGATCGGCGGCAGTATTGATCTTGATAATCCGCGCGCCGGCGCCTCTCAGCTCCTCGGCGACCGTCTTCGCCAGCGCGTCGTCACCGCAGACGATGATTTCGCGATGAAAGATCTCATCCATTTTCGCGGGAACCGGGTTGGCTCGCACATTTGTTAACAAAGTTGATCGCGACAGCCAGTCGACACAGAACTGCCGTATATGGTCCGGCCTTCGCTCAAGCCGGGAGAATCGATGGCATCGTCTTCATCATTCGGCGGTGGCTTTGTCTTGTGCGGCATAAATACTCCCATATCTCGTTCATATGACTATCGGCCACTATGCCGGAAAGTGCCACCGGAGGAGCCCGGATGAGGTAAGTCAACACCGATGTCCCGCAAGCGGAGTCGCCTACTGCGACCAGTAACAGGAACGCGGCCCCAGTCTGATGGAAGCCGCGTGTTCTTGGGGGGCAACAGATTCGACTCGGGCTCGTCACGCAGACGAAATAGTTGAGGCGTAGGCAAACACCGCGGCGTGGGCTCGTGCCACTGCTACCTGCGGGAAAGTCGTGATACTGGCAGTGTGCCTTTCATTGAACGCATCGCGTCCCGCGAGATCTATCGGAACCCGTGGCTGGTGCTGCGCGAAGACGACATCCGTCGCCCGGACGGCAGTCGCGGCATCTACAGTGTGGTGGACAAGCCGACCTACGCGCTGGTGATGCCGTACGACGGTCACCGTTTCCGGTTGGTGGAGCAGTTCCGGTATCCCGTCGGCGCGCGGCGCTGGGAGTTCCCGCAGGGCACCGCTCCCGACCTGGCCGACGCCGATCCTGTTGAGTTGGCCGAGCGTGAGCTGCGCGAGGAAACCGGATTACGCGCGACGTCGTTCGAGGCGCTCGGCCAGATCGATACCGCGCCTGGAATGAGCAGTCAGCGCGGCTGGGTGTTCTTGGCCACCGGAATCGCCGAGGGCGATGCGGATCGTGAGCACGAGGAGCAGGACATGCATAGTGCGTGGTTCTCGCGCGAAGACCTCGAGCAGATGATCCGATCCGGGGTGATCGTCGACGCCCAATCGATCGCGGCGTATGGCCTGTTCTTACTGAACGGAAGGTAGCCCGGCGGCGGCGCGGATCTGGCGGCGTGCCGCGGCGGGATCAGCATCAGGAAAGATGTAGTGGCTCATTGCGGTTCGTGCGATCGCGCCGGCAAGGTCGCGGGGATTCACCGCGGTGGCGAAGGCGTCCTCGCGGGCGCAGCGCTGCAAGACCACCATCAACCCTTCGGTCAGCATGGGTAACGCCTGCGCCATCTGTTCGTGCGCGAACCCGGGCTCGAGGTCGAGCAGCCGCCCGGGTGGCTGATGCTCGACGAATGTCGCGATGACATCGACCGCGGCTTCTAGTCGCGCGACACCGACAACACCGGACATCGCTTTGTCCATCGCCGTGTCGAAGCGGCGGCGCTCGCGCTTGCCCAGCGCATCGATGAGTTCTTCTTTGGACACGAAGTACCGGTAGATGGTGGGTCGTGACACTGCGGCCAGGGTCGCCACATCCGAGAGCGACATCTTCCGGGCGCCCGCGCGGAACACGAGCCGCTGGGCCGCGTCGAGGATCCGGTCGGCCAGATCTCCATGATCTGATCCGAATCTGCGCAATTCAGCGCTCGACACGGCGGCGGCCCCTACAGTTTGCCGAGTTCGCGCAGCCATGAGATCAGCAGCCGCAGCCCGTCGTCAAAGGACATCGGCTGGTAGTCGAGGCGTCGGGTGGTCAGGTTGTCGTCTGTTCTGGGCTTGCGCTCGCTCTTGGCGGCTGCTTCCGCGATGGCCATCAGGGTAGGCCCGAATTCAGCGGTCAACGCCTCCGGATCCGTGCGGTAGTCGAGATCCTCGACATGGTGGTCGATTCCGGCGATCTCGCAGGCGCGATTGATACCTGCAGCGGTGCTGCAGGTACCCTCGGGCGGGCCGATCAACAGGTAGCGCTCACCGGCCACCCCCCGGTCCAGCGCGGCGATCGAGCCCTTCGCGACGTCCGCTCCAGCCACCCAGGTCACCGGAAAAGCCAGATAGCGCTTGATCTTTCCGCGCATGCCTGCCAGCAGCACCCGGTTGAAGCTGGTGCGGTGCAAGGCACGTTCGACGACCAGGCCAGGACCGAAGATCGCGCCGGGGTGGCACGTCAGCACGTCGTCGCCCGCGGCTGCGCGCTTGTGTGCTTCCAGAAAGGCCGCGAGCTTGGTGACGGTGTAGGGATCGTTTGGGGGGTTCTCGAGAACAGGTGCGTCTTCGAAGTCGACGCCTTTGCCCAGATTGAGGAAGGTGGCAGTGCTCAGGGCAACCACCCGGCGCATGCCGTGGGCTTTCCCCGCATCCAGGACGTTCGTGGTGCCGACCATGTTGACGGCCTTGAAGTCTTCCAGGTCCTGACTTGCTCCGCCCAGCAATGCCGCACAGTGGATGGCCGCCTCGGCGCCCTTGGCTGCTCGAAGCACATCATCGGCGTCTCTGATGTCGCCCTGGACCAGTTCGACACCGATCCCGCCCAGCGCCGTGGCTTCATCCGGATTGCGAACCAGGGCGCGAACATGGTCGCCACGCTCAATCAACTGCTCGCAAACGTTGCCACCGGTCTGCCCGGTTGCGCCGGTGACGAAGATCGTGCTGGCCATGGCAGCCCTCCCAGGTTGTTACATATCGAACATATTTAGTGAAGAGTGTAAACGTTGACATGCGATTGTCCTATATTCAGTTCCATGGCACTCGATCCCTCAAGCGTTCTTTTGACCGACCGCGTCGCGGTTGTCACCGGCGGTGGCGCAGGCATCGGCCGCGGCATCGCGGCAGGACTGAAGGCATTCGGCGCGCAGGTCGCGATCTGGGAGCGCAACCCCGACTCGTGTGCGTCCGCCGCCGCGGAGATCGGTGCGCTGGGTATTGCCGCCGACGTCCGGGACAGTGCCGCCGTCGACGCCGCCCTCGCGCAGACCTCCGCCGAACTCGGGCCGGTGACGATCCTGGTCAACAATGCCGGCGGAGTCTTCTGGTCAGGGATCCTCGACACCAGCGAGAACGGTTGGGACGCACTGTACAAGTCGAACCTGCGCCACGTTTACCTGTGCACGCAGCGAGTTGCCCGCAACCTCGTCGAGCAGAAACTGCCGGGCAGCATCATCAGCGTCACCTCGATCGAAGGCGTCCGCGCCGCACCCGGTTACGCGACCTACGCGGCGGCCAAGGCCGGAGTCATCAACTACACCAAGACCGCGGCACTCGAGCTCGCTCCGCATGGCATTCGGGTCAACGCGCTGGCCCCCGATATCACTCTGACGGAAGGGATCATGCAAATCGCGCCACCGGGCTCCGAGCGGCGATTCGGCCTCACGGTCCCGATGGGGCGCGCGGGTCACGTCGACGAGATGGCTGGCGCCGCAGTGTTTCTCGCGTCCGACCTGTCCAGCTACGTCACCGGTCAAACGATCCACGTCGACGGCGGCACCCATGCCGCCAGCGGTTGGTACCACCACCCGGAGACCGGCGCATACGCGCTTGGACCGAGCAGCGGCTGAGCTCGCGCCGGACGGTCGTGGTGATACATCCATTTCTTCCCGATGCCAGATAGGTGGTGATGGGCGAACACAACGGCAACAATTAAAGCGTGTGACGCAGAGTCCGAGAATCCCCAGGATTCTGTGCGGTCATTGCACTCGATTGGCCGCGTATCGATTCTCTTGGCAGAAGTAATCAGCGACGGCAATCGCGCATGATCCGCTAGCCGATTCACCGCGGTAGCGGTGATTTTTTCCTGTTGCGATAATGTCGTGGCACTGCACAGATGTCGCGGATTATCGGCATTTATATTGCCGAGACTAATGGGGATGCATCGATGTCGTGCAAAACATCTGCAGCGCTGATGCCGGTGGTGCGAGAGCTAACGGTGATCGCCGTTCTTGCCACTCGGCCATGCGGCACTAACCGGGATACCGAAAAGTCCGGCATGAATATCGCGTGAGCCTGCGTTGGGTCTTCCGCGGTGAGAATACGACGAGCGGTGGTTTTAGCGCGTATTCAGCCTTGACGGACGTGCAAGTCCGGAACCGTTCGCGCACCCCGCGAGCGGCACTCAGAAGCAGATGATCAACGCCGACGGGCGGCTTTGCAACGGATGGCGGGATCTATTCGCCGGTGTTCATGGTGACGTGCGCGGACATCCCGCCGTCGATCGAAATCATCTGTCCGGTGATGTAGCGGGACTGGTCTGAGGCCAGGAAAACAACCAGGTCAGCGACGTCTTGTGGTTGTCCGACATATGGAGTCAAGGTGGAGCGGCCGAGGCCGTCGAGGATGTCCTCGGAGATATGTGCGCGTACTGCGTCGGTCAGGATCAATCCGGGCACGATGGTGTTCACCCGCACGCCGCGCTTTCCCTCACTGGTCGCCACATACATCGTCAAGGTGTGGACTCCGGACTTCGACACACCGTAGGCCAGCCGGGTCCGGTCACCTGACAGAGCCGCTCCCGATGACATATTGATGATCGAACCGCCGCCGTTTCTGCGCATTTCGGGAACAACGTATTTGCACATCAGAAGTTGACTTCCGAGATTGACTTCCATTGATCGCTGCCACACATCGAGGGACATCTCGGACACCGTTGTATCCCGGGATAAGAAGCTACTGGCAGTCAGCGCCGCATTGTTGTGCAGAACATCGATATGGCCGAACTCCGCCACCGTGGATTGAACCACAGACCGTGCCGCATCTTCCTGCGCGAGGTCGCCACCGAGCGCGATTGCCTGCGCCCCGGTTCGCCGAATCTCGTCAGCGATCCCGACGGCCTTCGCCTCGTCGATATCGACGACTGCGACAGCGGCGCCTTCACGGGCCAATTCGTGCGCCGTCGTCGCACCAATCCCGCCCGCACCTCCCGTAACTATCGCGACTTTTCCGGCAAGTCTGGACATCGAGTTCCCCCAAAATATCGGGTCGGAGAATACCTTTTCAGTGACGCACGAAAAAGATAGCCTGTTTTGATGCCGCGTATTGCACCAATCCCCATGGAAGAGCTCAGCCCACACTCCCGCGAAATCGTGGAGGCCGGCGTCGCCGCCGGGCTCTACGCGACGCCGGTGCCCTTGCAGATCTTCGCTTACCGCAGCTCACAGCTCGACCAGGTGAATATGGCCAGGACCCACCTCGGTGCGGGCACGTTGCTGGGTGGCCGGATCCTGGAGTTACTGCGCATACGCAGTGCCCAACTCGGCGAATGCGAACCCTGTAGCCAGTCGCGCAAACATGACTCGATCACCGACGAGGATGTCGCATGCCTGCTCGCGCCGGGCCACGGCGCGCTCACCCCGCAGGAGCAGATGGCCGTCGAATTCATCGACCTGCTTTCTGCTGACCACCACGCCATGGACGACGATTTCTACAAGCGCTTGGGGGAGCATTTCACCGCCGCGCAGATCATCGAGCTCGGGTTCACCTGCGCTGGGACGATGGGGTTGCACCGCTTCATCCACACCCTCAACGTCTACGGCGACTCGGCGCCCGTCATCGAATACAACCAGGATCAGGTCGACAGCGCGAAGCATGACGACTAACACCACACGGACGGTGCAGCGCGGTTACGAATGCGTTCAGCTTCGGCGAGAATGACACCATGCCACGCCGGTCCTTCGACGATGCCAACGCATTCCATCGGATGATGCGCACCTTCGCGGCCACGAAGGTGGGGGTCGCACTTTTTCGCCCGACGGCACACCATCTCGACCAAGTCGCCAGCAAGCTCACCGGCGGTAAGCGCAGCTTCGCGGGGATCGTAATGGGCGTTCCTGCCGTCATGCTCACCACTATCGGGGCGAAGTCGGGGGAAACGCGCACCGTCGCGGTTTTCGGGATCCCGCACCGCGAGGGCCTGGCGGTCATCGCGTCGAACTTTGGCGGCGCAAAGCACCCGGGCTGGTACCACAACCTCAAGGCCAATCCGCAAGCCACGGTGTCGATCGAGGGCGATACCTGGCATGCCGCCGCCCGTCCCGCCGCACCCCGCGAACGTGACGAGATCTGGCAAAAAGGCCTCGAACTCTATCCCGGCTGGCGGAAGTACGAAGCGCGTGCCGGTGAACGCCACATCGAGGCATTCGTTCTCAGTCGGATTTGAGTAGATACTTCGAATCCAATTGTCGCGGAGGTATTTCCAGCATCAACCTGTGTGGCCCCATCGACTGTGCCGCACACCTGCGGCGGGCACGTAGCGATGGCTCGCGATCACACCCGCTCGCGGACGTACTGCGGGCAGTAGATGCTCTTAGCCGTACGGATCACGAACCACGCCTGATACGGCCCCACATGCAGCGCATTTATCACATCATCCAGCTGCGCCCCCTTGCCCTGAACGGTCGTTGCGCTAGCCACACCATCGCACGCCGAGTGGCCTGCGGCGATGACCGTGCCACGGTCACCCGTGATGCCTTGCGCGGCCAGGGCGCTGACGAACTGGTCGTCGGCGGCGTCAGCGCGGGCCACGGGCGGAGAAGCGACGACTATTGCCAGCGCACCGAACATCACAATTAGCAGTCGAAGCATGCCCAACTCTCCTAGTGGACGATCCCTAAGGGTCTCACTTGGTTTCATTGTTAGCCAACAGCTCTGAGGTCGTGTCCATTCCCGGCTTTCCCGCTGTCAACCACGTGGTCGAAGCGTGCGTCAGCGAAGCGGGCGAAGGATGTCTAATCAAAAAGATCATGGCAATTAGTGATTACGGCCGCCGTGGACGCCGACACGCCGGAGAAACATTGCTATGCGCCGGTGGGTAGCAGCATGATCGCTATGACGATGAACCAGCCTGAGATTCGGTGGGGTGAAATCCGCTGGCCGAACGAAGCCGGGGCGAACCCGACTGCGAGGGCGCAGGCTGTGGAGCAAGCGGCATGGCGGGAAGCACGGTCATCGGTCGCTGACGGTGAGCTGGTTTACGGCCTTCGGATCGACACTGCCCTGGTCGAGTGGGGAAACGACAGCGTAATGGTCTACATCTACAGCTATCAGGTGTTCAAGTCTGGTGGCCAGACAGCCGACAGGTCTCGCTGAAGCTGTGTCCCATGCGCTCATTCCCAATCTCGACACTGCGGCTCGTTCGCCGTTAGCCTCGTCGGTAGTCGATGGGTAGGGGCGAACAATGTGAATGCGGACATTAAGGCCCGGTCGCATTGGGTGATGGGATATGGACTGCCCCGTGCGACGCTGAAGCTGCTCGCCCGCCGGGGTGATCCGTTCGCCCAGCTGTTGATCGATAGCAGCCGGCCCGAGAACGTTTATCACCTTGTTGAGCAGATACGCCAACGGGGCCGTATGTCTGCGGTGGTCAGTGACGGGTGGGTCACCCCTGACGCGCAGATCGTCCGTGACGTGTTGCGTGATGGCAGGTTCCGGACCGCCAAACCGCGCGACCGGTCACCGTTTCGTGTCGTTCAGCGAATGCTCGCGAAAACCAATCCCGGCGTGCTGAATGGTCTGGAACCGCCGTCACTGCTCGTCACCGATCCACCCGAGCATGCGCGGTTGCGACGCCTGGTGTCGCGCGCATTTACCCCCCGGGCAATCGACGGACTCGGTCACCGCATCCAAGAGATCGCCAGCACCCTACTCAACGACCTCACCGACAACACCCACTGCGATTTGATCGCCAACTACGCCTCTCAAATCCCCATCGAAATCATCGCCGAGATGCTCGGCATTCCCCGTGACGAGACACCCTACCTCTACGCAATCGCCGACCCCGGCACCAAAATGCTCACCAGCACGGCCCCCTCCTGGCGCGACTTCCAGACCGCCACGGCGGCGTTGCGTGAGTTCGAAGACTACCTCGCCGCACATATCGAGCGGCTCCGTCACAGCGGTGCCGACAACAGCATCCTGTCTGCCGTCCTACAGGACAGCGATCTCACCGACAGCGAGGTCAGGATGTTTGCGGGGCTACTCCTCGGTGCCGGGTTCATCACCACCGCCCATGCGTTCGGCAACGCCGTCGTGGCACTTGTCGGTCACCCTGATCAACTCGCCCGCCTCCAAGCACATCCCGAGGGCTGGCCCAACGCGGTAGAGGAGGTGCTGCGCTACGACACCATCATCCAAATCGGGGCCAGGGTCGCCACCGAAACACTTCAGATCGACGGCCACACCGTGCAGGAAGGCGCGACCATCTTCCTTCTCCTCGGCGGCGCCAATCGTGATCCGGGTATCTTCGAACGTCCCGACGAATTCGACATCACCCGTGCCAACGCCCGCGACCACATCAGCTTCGGCACCGGTATCCACGTCTGCCTCGGCGCCGCGCTCGCCCGCATGGAACTGCACATCGGCCTGCAAGCACTGTTCGAACGCTTCCCCCAACTGGCCCTCGCCGGCAAACCAACCCTGAACAGCAGCACCCTGCTGCACGGAATAAAGCACCTGCCCGTGAACGTCGGACCCGCAAGGGTTACCACTGGCTAACCGGGGGACGGTTGGTGGCCGACCACGGACGCCGTCCGCATCGCCAGCAACCTCTTCAGCACCCCGCATGGTTCACGCTTCAACTGTAAGGGCCGCTCAGTGGGGTGCACGCCATCCTGCGGCTCACGAGCAACCGTAATGCAGCCGAAACGTCCGACACCCGTTGCTGAAACATTTTCGTCGCACCATCCACTCAAGGCTTGGTTGCGCAACCGGGGGAGGTACCTACGCGTGGCTCGGGAGTGTGATGGCCCCATTACGGACGCGGTAAACACTGTCTGTCCATTGCAGTGTCGGCTGCGGTATGGCGCGGCAAGTGACAACTCACCTTGTGACCGGGCGTCGGCACGTGACCAAGTCGATTGGGCAGGGTTCCCCACCGACCTGGACTTGGCGTTCTCCCGGGCGCAGCGCGACAAGGTCTACGAGCAGCACCTCATGCGCGAGCGCGGGGCCCAGCTGTGGCGATGGCTGCGGGGCGGTGCACAGCTCTGCGTCTGCGAAATCGCGGCCGAACACGAAGACCTCGACCCGCATCGCTATCGGGAGATAAAGAATGGCGGTCCGTAGGACTTAGAAGCCCTTGCGCTTGGGGACATCGGGCCGTCGCAGCCGCTGAAATGAGCCAGTCGGCTTTGCTCGACGCTGCCTCCGTTTTTTAGGGAGGAGCAGACAACCGATAGGTTACTGCTATGACAAGCGCCATCCTGCTCAGCATCGCCGTGGTCGCCTCCGTCGGGTTAACCATCTGGCTCGTCCAGCGGGGCGGCGGTCGCAATCGCTGAGGGTTGCTGTACAGCCTGAACCGGCTGGACCTGCGGCAGCAAAGAAAAGGCACAATGGACATCATCACCGCCGAACTCGCCGCAGCCCGCGGCATACCGCCCTCCGTCGCCGCATACCTCAACCGCTTCCCCGACGACGACGCCAGCATCGCCTAAGCGAATCGACTCCACCGGGCGAAAGCTCCGGCTGGGGCCGGAGTGAGTCACGCTGACTCACCAGCGATGACGTCGATGCTGGTCACGACGGTGATGGTGACGACGACAGCGTTGACTTGTACGCCTATTGGGCACACAATCAATGTATGAGCAACAACGAGCGGAAGACCGACTCAGGGCGGAAGACCGAACGTCTTACTGCGCGCCTGACCCCTGATCAGCAGGCGCTGATTCGTCATGCCGCCGAGATCGAGGGCACCGACCTCACCAACTTCACGATCACAACGGTGTTGGCGCGTGCGCGCGACGTGCTGGCTGATCGCCGCCTGTTCGTCCTAGACGACGCCGCATGGACGCAGTTCACAGCGATGCTGGACGCACCGGTTTCACACAAGCCCCGGTTAGAGAAACTGTTCTCCGAACCATCCATCTTTGATACGAGGCCTAAGTCGTGAGCTATACCCCTCCTCGGCCGATCAGTCAGTCCGACGAGATCGCCGAGTTCGACAGTGGCGAGCCGAGCCTGAACGACTACCTACACAGGCGGGCGCTGGCCAACCATGTGGAAGGCGGCTCGCGGTGCTTCGTGACCACCAAGGGTGGTCGGGTCGTCGGCTACTACGCCTTGGCGGCGGCGTCGGCTATCCACCGGGGGGTTCCCAGTAGAGTGCGCCGCAACATGCCTGACCCGGTGCCGGTGATCCTGCTATCCCGACTGGCGGTCGATCGCAAAGAGCAGAATAATGGGCTGGGCAAGCATCTTCTGCGGGACGCGATCGCCCGGTCGGTTCTGGCCGCAGACTCCATCGGGGTACGCGCGATTCTCGTGCACGCACTAGACCCAGACGCCGCGAGCTTCTACAGCTACTTCGAGTTCGTGCCGTCTCCGACCGATCCGCTGCACTTGCTGCTCTTAATGAAGGACGCGCGCGCGCTCCTCGGCCACTAAAAGTCTTCATTGAGCCCTCCGAAGCCGCCGGCGGGATTTCTCCGCCCGACAGGGCCATCGGCGATCGAGACGTTCGGGCCAGCCAGTGCCGACGGTTTTCGGTGCGCCCCCCAGATCGTCGCCGCGGTGTAGACCTGTCGGGCCGAGGCTCCTTCGTCGCCCAGGCTCGGCGATGACGTGCTTCACTAGCGCGAACGGGTCTCATTTAGGTGAGGTCTGCACCCTTGATGGCGGCGGTAGTATCCGCGTATGCCGTTGGGCCGCGGTGAGTTGTTTGCGGGATACACCATCGTGCGGCTGCTCGGGTCCGGGGCTATGGGCGAGGTCTATCTCGTCACGCACCCGCGGTTGCCTCGCCAAGACGCGCTCAAGATTCTGCCGGCGCACGTGTCGGCGGATACTGACTTTCGAGATCGTTTCAACCGCGAAGCCGACCTGGCCGCCACGCTTTATCATCCGCACATCGTCGGCGTGCACGATCACGGCGACTTCGATGGCCGGCTGTGGATCTCGATGGACTACGTCGAGGGCGCCGACGCCGCCCAACTAATGAGAACTCGGTATCCGGACGGAATGCCCGCAGCGGACGTGTGCGCCATCGTCACCGCGATGGCAGGGGCGCTCGACTACGCGCACCAGCGAGGGCTGTTGCATCGCGACGTCAAGCCGGCCAACATCTTGCTCACCGAGCCCGAAGACGACGAGCGACGAATCCTGTTGGCCGACTTCGGAATAGCCCGCCAATACGACGATATCAGCGGTCTTACGGCCACGAATATGACGGTGGGAACGGTGAATTACGCCGCACCCGAGCAGTTGATGGGCACCGAGATTGATGGGCGAGCCGATCAATACGCGTTGGCCGCCACCGCATTTCATCTTCTGAGCGGTGGCGCGCCTTTTCAGCATGCTAACCCTTTGGACATTGTCGGTCAGCACCTGAGCGCGGCCCCGCCCAAGCTCAGCGATCGGCGCCCGGAGTTGGCGCACCTTGACCAGGTGTTGTGCACCGCTTTGGCTGAGGAGCCGGCGGAGCGGTTCGGGCAGTGCGGTGACTTCGCGAAAGCCCTGACCGAGCAGGCCGCAACCGATTCCGGGACTTATCGCAGCGGCGAGGCTGGGTTGACGCTCGCTGCCCCTGTCACAGGGCCGCCGTCTGAGGCTCAATCGCCACCGGCGCAGGCGAACCAGAAGCGGCGCAGGCGCCCCCTGATCCTCGTCGCGGCGGCGATCGCGGTGGTGATCACCGCTGCCGCAATCATCGACCGTACCTTCGTGAAGAACGACACCGCCGCTAAACCGGAGTCCGCTAAACCGGCCCCACCCGTCGCTGTGCTGGACGGCACCTATCGCCTGGACTTCGACTGGGCGAACGAGACTTCGAACGGGACCCCCGAATCGACCGGCCATCGTCATCGGCTGAGCCGTCACCCCGATACCGGGCCGCCGAGCGATTGGTGGGCATTTCGTTCATCGTGCGGATCCACCGGATGCGTCGCCACCGGCACCATGCTCGACGAAAAGAACCACCAAGTCGCCGAGACACCTCCCCACACAGCCGACTTGCATTTTGTCAACGGCCACTGGCAACGGACACCTTTTCAGACCCAAGACCACCAGCCGCGATGCTTGGGAGCTGACGGGAAAATCGCTGGAGGCGAGCAAACCGACGTGATCGCGTGGTCTGCCGAGCCACAGCCGGACGGAACCCTGAGAGGTGTTTGGTCCAACACCGTTCTCACGGCTCAATGCGGCCTGCAAGGAACGGTGTGGCAGGTTCCGTTGGTAGCGACACGGACAGGCGATTTGCCGCCCACCGTCACCGTGGCCGATCCAGCGACCGTTGGCTCTATCCCAACGACCAGCAGCCCAGCGCCGGCAATCACGAGCATCACTCCGGTACTCGACGGCACCTATCGCCTGGCCTACCACGTTGCAAAGCAAACGGCGAACGGCCACCCAACAACCGGCGGCCCCAACATCACCTATTGGTATGCCCTTCGTTCATTGTGTGTATCCACTGGATGCTCGGCCACAGCGTCCAGAGTGAATGAGAACAACCTCTTCGAAACATTCGTGCTCCATTTCAACCAGGGCCGCTGGCAGAACGGGCCTTATCTGAGCACAACCACGTGCCCTGGAAGAGGAACCATCACCTCCAGCGAGACGGTTAGCTGGTCGATTGAGCCGCAACTGGACGGCACGCTCCGAGGCGACGAGACCGAGACGGTTCTCACCAATGAGTGCGGCAATCGAGGAACCGTGTACCGGACCCCCTTTTTAGCGACACGTACAGGCGATGTGTCGTCATCAATTGTCCTGCCCGATCCGGTATTGTTCGAGCCCCAGATCATGCCGGCCCCTACTAGCGCTCACTCCTAGGTATGCAAGTCCGAGAAGTACTGCTGCCGCCCAAAGATGCCTAAAAAAGACGGGCTCATATCGATGGTATCGAGCAGCCCGGCGCGACACGATATCTAAATCCCGCATGTGCGCGCAGCATTTCTGTTGCCTGCGTTGCGAATCGGCAACGCAGTTCGCCAATAACGTTTAGAAGGCGGTGGTTCGTCAGCCCCATCGATGGGTGGTGCTGGTCCGAAGTAGGCGGTCTCCCGTCGTTGGCGCTTGGTTTCTCGGGCCTGCCGGTTATGCCGACGTTCGCCGGTGATGTAGTAGTTGGACCGGTTCTGGGCCCCTGGTGGTGGTTATGGGTCGGCGTCATCGCGGCCGAATCCCCCATACAGGTTCACGAGACGGATCCGGCTTCGGCAGCGCCGCGGTCGCTGCGCACAGCGTCGGGAACAGCAATACGCCGTCTCGCGTGGTGGCATACTTCTGCGCAGCGGTAGGTGGTGATATCACTGCCGTTGGCGCTTGCGAATCAGACTGGCGGTGGTTCAATCCGTTCGATCGTGTTGATGCGGTCGATGGACCGGTCGAAAGAGGCTACCTTGCTGATCCCGGTGCTCTCGGCGCATGCGACCAGGTATGCCTCCGCGAAGTCAATCCGGTCAGTCTCGTAGACCTCGATCGCACGCAAAAGAAGTGCCGGGTCAACGCAGACAATGGAGTCGAATGCGATGAGCGATCTCATCGCTTCGGCAACTTGGCCGCGGGGCGCTTGGTAAAAGGACTCCAACACGTACACCGTCTCAGCCGCGACGAGGTCTGTCAGCAGTAACTCTCGCGCGGTCCCCAGGTAAGCAGTCGCGCGGGTCGCCATCTCTGGCGGGTCGCCGGTGAGATGGCGGACAAGGACGTTCGTGTCAATAAGCGCGGTCAACGGCGGTCTGCAGCTCGAGCGGCCCTCGTGCGGCGGATCACCTCATCCCACGCGACGTTGCGTTTGACCGCTGGTACCCGAACCGTTTCGGCAAGGGTGAGGAACTCGGGCGTCCGCGCCAGCACAGCTCGATTGCCTTCCACGCGGAAGATAACCTCGTCGCCCTCCTTGAGACCGAGCGCGTCCCGCACTGCCTTCGGGACGGTCAGCTGCCCCTTTGATGTCAGCCTAGCGGCAGCGTCCATCACAACTCCTTACTGCTCCCTTGAAGTAAGGATAGGCGACGCCGTCAAGGGCGGGCATAGACAACGACGGCCCCATCCTCGAGGTCGTCCTGCACTTCAGGAAGGTTGTCGATGAGCAGGCGAGCCTGTTGGGCCGCTCGCCGACCGACGGCATGGCGGATCAGAACAACCGATGGTTTGCCGGCGCCCGATCGAGCCAACAAGGTGCCGAAATCTGTATCGGCGCTCGGTCGACGTCGTCGCGCCACGCCCATCACGTGTCACCGGAAAGAGACAATGGGTCGCCGGGCCAAGCTGGCGAACGGTGACCGGCAGCCCGGCGCCGGGCCTGTGGATAGACGTACCAACAGTCGTGTTTTGATCAGGTGTGCGTGCCGCTGGTGGGCACCGTTGAGTTGTCAGTAGTAGGTGTCGATCGTTGCTTTGCTCAGACTGCTGCGTTGGTCTGGGCGGCGGGCGTTGGTACAAAGGTAATTACTAAACGTCTTGCTGTGAGTACGCTGCTGTGTCTTGCCCGGGTGTGCTGTACCTCACATACACTTAGCCCGTCTTGATTACCGGCGGGTAACGTTACCTGCGGGTAAACGTACCGGCGGTAGTCCGGTCGTGACGATGAGTCGATGCAGCCTCGCACACACGCACATGCGCATGTGAGGGCTTATTCGACTCATGCCCAATATGGTGGCCTTCGGTCACCCTCTGACTGAGTCGAGGAGAGTTCGATATGTCGTTTGTGACCGCGACGCCGGATCTGACTTAGTGTTACTTAAATACCAATAATGTCTGACCATTTCCGACATTATCGGGCTCAATGCAACATCGGAAACTCGCCGTCGGCGAATATCTCGGCAAATGCGTCGAAAGCGCCTGGCTCGCAACCTGATCCACGGTGCTTGACAATGTGCCGCAATTTGTCTGTATATTACTCGCGGGTAGCTCCGTGTGAGCGCCCTCACATGCTTTATGCAGGTTAACGCCGTTAATTCGTCAAGGGAGATGTAGATGTCGTTTGTGATCGCAACGCCGGATGTGGTGCAGGGTGCGGCCCAGAGTTTGGCGGGTATTCGTTCGTCGCTGGCTGAGGCCACGTCGGCGGCGGCGGGCCCGACGACGGGGATCGCGGCGGCGGCGCAGGACGAGGTGTCGGTGGCGATTGCGTCGTTGTTCGGCAATTTCGGTCAGGAATTTCAGGGTGTGAGCGTGCAGGCGCAGGGGTTTCATGCGCAGTTTGTGACGGCGATGAACGGGGGGGCGGCCGCGTACGCGGGCGCTGAGGCTGCGGCCGCGTCGCCGTTGGCGGCCGCGCAGCAGGGTTTGCAGGGTATGGCGGTGTTTTCTCCGGTTGCGGCGATGACGGGGCGCCCGTTGTTCGGTAACGGCGTCAATGGGGCGGCGGGGACGGGGCAGGCCGGTGGGGCCGGTGGGTGGATTTTCGGTAATGGCGGCAGTGGTGGGTCGGGGATGGCCGGCGG
>Ga0209530_1000639_pt1 | contig 21987 bp, 16 predicted proteins | sample BlaSpr_A8_Ref_O1_FD_187987 | JGI IMG/M metagenome (GOLD analysis project Ga0209530, IMG submission 187987) | Forest soil microbial communities from Thunder Bay, Ontario, Canada - Black Spruce, Ontario site 2_A8_Ref_O1 (SPAdes) (version 2) | ecosystem: Environmental > Terrestrial > Soil > Boreal...
ATCCATCTCGCAGTTTGACCTGGTTCACCTGTACGGCCTCTACGATCTGCTGGGACCAGCGGTAAGTTATTTCTGTAGACGCCGAGGGATTCCATACGTGATTGAGCCAATGGGTATGTATCGCCCAATCGACCGAAGCTTTCGAATGAAACGGTATTGGCATAGGAGTTTGGGCGAGATTTACTGGCGCAACGCGGCGCAGATCGTGGCCACTTCCGAGATGGAACAACAGGAGCTCGTCGAGGATGGCGTACCAGCAGAAAAAGTTGTAGTTCGATACAACGGTATCGACGGTTGCGCGAGCGAGGATCGGACATCACGCGGCTCTTTTCGCGCAAAATGGGGAATCCCTCCCGAAGAACCGCTCGTGCTGTTTCTGGGACGCCTAATTCCCCGTAAGGGGGCAGACATTTTGATCGAGGCTTTTTCTGAAGCTTGTCCGAAATCAGGCCGACTGGTAATTGCAGGTCCCGAGGGTGAGCCTGGTTACCGCTCGACGCTCGAGCAACGGGCGCGTAAGTTTGGAATTGAATCTCGTGTGGCTTTTACCGGCGCTGTCTACGACAGCGACAAGTCAGCTCTGATGATGGACGCTGATATTTTTGTTTTACCATCACGTTATGAGAACTTCGCGAATTCCGCGGCAGAAGCGATAGCGCACGACATTCCCGTAATTGTCACTGATTTCTGCGGCATTTATTCGCTGGTGAAAGGGCGCGCGGGATTAGTGATCGCGCCGGAGAAGCAGCCGCTGGTTGCGGCGCTTCGAAACCTGATTTCGGATCGAGTTCTTTACGCGAAGCTGAAAGCCGGATGCAGAGAGGTGGCTGCTGAATTGGGCTGGGATCGCTTGACGGAGCAGATGGAAGGCCACTATACAAAGGTCTTGGCGCGATCGCGTGGCAATCTCTCATGAGCACTCCCGAACCGGTAACATTTTACGATCAGCACCCCTTCGATTGGATTCCAGCCGACGCCTCGGAGGAAATTGATTCTGTCGTGTCGCGGCCTCTCGTCGACTTGATCCAAAGCCTGGATGTAGACTCGTTGGTTCTCGACATAGGTTGCGGCCCTGGTAGAGTTCTAGGGTTTCTGAAGCAGCGAGGAATTCGGTGTATCGGTCTCGATCGGAGTAGCGTGTCTCTGAGTCTTGCGATGAAACGATACGACAGACCGGGCGCGGTTGGTGACAACTTGCATCTTCCGTTTGCGGATGGAACTGCCGATGTTGTCATCTCGGACGGCGTCATCCACCACACAGAGGATCCAGTGACTGCGTTCACTGAGAACTTGCGAATCCTAAAGCCAGGCGGGCGGATGTATCTCGCTGTCTACAAGCCAGGTGGCCGATACCCTATACTTTACAAGTTTCCCGGCGGCCTGATCAGAAGCTCGCAGAGCCGGAGATGGTCCAAGCCTTTCGTCACACTCTTTTTTCAGGTACCGTACTACGTGGTTCATTTCCTTCGTTCGAGAGGAAAACGGACTTGGTCGGGCGCGCGAAATCTTTTCTACGATTATTTCGTTACGCCTCGGGTCGCGTTTCTTCCGCGCCACACCATCGAAGAATGGGCCAAGAAGCAGCAGGCTCATATCGTCCGATACGAAGAGAATCGCGGACAGAATGTTCACTCTTTCCTTGTGGAAAAGGAAGAGCCAAACAATCGGCGCGATCTGATCAAAGCAGGGACCCTGGAAGAGTTGATTGAGGAGAAACAAGAAACGCCATGAGCCAAGATCGCCTGATAACGCCGGCTCGGAGCGTGATGAATCCTCAGCGACGACAAGGCTCCCATGAAAATTCTCTGCGTTGGCCCAAGCCCGCTGACAACGCTGAAACCCAGGGCCATCTGCTGTTCCGTATCACCTGGTTCGCTGTGAATGTCTTGCTGGTCGTTTCTATTTTTTTGGCCGTGTATTCGGCGGGATGGGAGTTTTCGACACGAAGATACCTGAAGGGATTTTCGGATGCGATCGTGCCGGCCACATCGCCGGGCGACGAAAAAGTTGAAGCTATACTCCAATGGATGGCTCACGGGCCCGCGCGCAGGAAGTTCGAAGCCGACGCTCCTCAGAGCGACCGCGACCCGACTGACACGCTGAATTATGAGGCGCTACTGCAAGTGTGCGGTACAGCCACAAACGCGTTCATCAATCTCGTAGACACAGGGCACATGCAAGTTCGGCGGCTTCTTCTAGTTGACTCTCGTCAGATGACCAAGCACGTTGTTGCCGAGGTCCTCGTTGATGGGCGATGGATCATTGTGGATCCCAGCTTCCGCATAGTAATGCGCGGAGCGGACGGAAGGGCGCTGACTCGCGAAGAATTAACGGATCCGGCGGTATTGGCCGCTGCTACGAGGAACATTCGCGCCTACGATCCGAGTTACACTTTCGATCATGTCGTGCATATTCGCCTCGCACGATTTCATATCCTCGGATCGCTGCTTCGACGAGTTCTCGATCGTGCTGTTCCCGGCTGGGAAGACATGCCATTTATGACCCTCCTAGTCGAACGCGAATCCTTTGCTGCTATGGTCTCCTCTATTCTGCTTCTGATTCTTTTAATCTTGCTGCGAGCCGCTCTCGGCTGGTACGGCGAGAAGCGGCTCGGCCTGCCCTCAGTTCACATCCGGCAGCAGCTCCGGAGAGCTTGCCACGCTTTCCTGGATGCGACCTAGTCTTCATGTGCGGAATTTGCGGCGCTATCGGATTTGATTCAAAAGAAGCTGGCGAAGCTGTCGTGCGCCGGATGCTCGCCGCAATCGTTCATCGCGGTCCTGACGAGGAAGGACTACTGGTGACGCCGCGCGTTGCCGCCGGCGCGCGCCGCCTTAGCATCATCGACCTGCCCGGCGGCAGCCAGCCCGTGTGGAACGAAACCGGAACAATCGCTGTCGTCTTCAATGGCGAAATCTATAACTTCCGCGAGCTCCGAGAGGACTTGGAAACACGCAACCATAAATTTCGGTCCAAGTCGGACACGGAAGTCATCGTTCACGCCTATGAAGAGTGGGGCGAAGATTCCGTCAATCGGCTGCAGGGAATGTTCTCGTTTGCGGTAATTGAATTGCCCGAGGGGAGAAACGGTCGCACCGCGCGCGTATTCATGGCCCGCGATCGCATGGGAATTAAGCCGCTTTACTACGCAAAGGCCGGTGGCGCTCTTCTATTTGCGTCAGAAGTGCGAGCCCTTCTGGCGAGCGGATTCATCCCTCCACGCCTCTCCAACGAAGCTCTTACTGCATATCTATTTTTTGGTTCAGTTGGCGAGCCGACTACGCTCGTTGAGGGAGTCTTTTCCCTGCCACCGGGCCATTGCATCACGATTGTTGCCGATGATCCGGTCCAAACTCCCGAGCCGAAACCTTATTGGGACGTTGCGCGGGCATTCGAGATGCAAGCTGAAACTCGGGTTCCCTCGAGAAACTCGAATGCACCTAGAGTTTCCCCAGCCTCGCGAGTCCGCTCTTTGCTCGAAGATGCCGTGCGTAGTCATCTAATTGCGGACGTTCCGGTGGGAGTGTTCTTGAGTAGCGGAATCGATTCTACGGCAATCGCGGCTCTTGCAACGGTCGTGCAGAGGGGGATCCATACCTTCACCGTATCGTTTCCCGACACGGAGTTCAGCGAAGCCGGAATTGCTCGACGCACCGCCGAGCGTCTTGGGACGCAACATCGCGAAGTGATGATTTCCGGCGATGAAATGATCACTCGGCTCGATGAAGCGATCATGGCTCTCGATCAGCCCTCCATGGATGGCATCAACACATATTTTGTTTCGTGGGCGGCACGCCAAGCTGGCTTGAAAGTGGCACTCTCCGGACTTGGCAGCGATGAGCTTTTTGGCGGCTACACGTCGTTCCAAGCTACTGCGAAGGTTGGTCGCATTGCTACGGCGGCTGGGTTCTTTCCGCCCTTAGCCCGCAGGTTCATGGCACTCGGATTAAAGAGCGCGAAGATTTTTCAGTCCGCACCCGATGCCTTCCGCAAGGCGTCGGCGGCTTGGCTTCAGCCGAACCTGTTTCCGCATCCCTATTTTTTCACACGTGCGCTATTTGCACCGCAGTCATTTGCATCCCGCCTGTACGGAGGCGCCAACGCGTGGAACTCAACGTCCTGGTTTCAGTGGCTTACTGCCGCCGCACAACAGGCGCGACCACTGGATCGTTTTACACAAGTCTCGTGGCTCGAATTGCGTTCCTATCTGGTCAACACGCTGTTGCGAGATACGGACACGATGAGCATGCGCAATTCTCTGGAGGTGCGCGTTCCGTTTCTCGATGCGCCTCTGGTGGAATACGTTCTTAGGCTGCCAGAATCGGTCAAGCGCGGCGCCGGAGGACAGAAAGCCCTGCTCGTCGAAGCTCTCGGCGATTTGTTACCCGAGGAAATCGCTAATCAGCCTAAACGTACTTTCACCTTTCCGTGGGAGTATTGGATGCATGGGAAGTTCGGCGATCGAGTAGCCACGGGACTTGGTGATTGGGCACCCTCGCTCGGAGCAAGTCTGGACCACAGATTCGCGCAAACTGTCTGGAGGAATTTCTTACAAGGCAGAACGACGTGGTCCCGGCCCTGGAGCCTTTACGTGTTGAACGAATGGGTGAAGCGCAATCTAAGCGTACCGGTGAAGGCCAGCGCTCAGCACCATAACTCGGCAACTGTTAGTGCAAGCTCATAAAAGACGGCCACAGCATTCTGTACGCGAACATTTTGGAATGATCATTTTAGGCATAAACGCGTATCACGCAAATGCTTCGGCGGCAATCGTCGTGGACGGACGCCTGCTGGCTGCCGTAGAGGAGGAGCGCCTCAATCGCGTGAAGTATGCTGCGGGCTTACCGGCAGGCGCGATTCAGTACTGCCTAGATCAAGCCGGCGCAAAACTGTCCGAAGTGGATCACATCGCGGTTCCACGCAATCCATGGGCGCGGCTGGGAACGAAGCTTCGTTTCGCAATGCGGATGCCCCGCTTCGCACTGGATCGAGCGCGCGTGATGAAACGCTTTGCGGGCGTGCGAGAAGATCTAGCCGCAGCCTTCGAGATGCCTCCAGAAAACATTCGGGCGCATTTTCATCGCATCGAACATCACACGGCGCATCTCGCAAGCGCCTATTTCGTTTCGCCATTCGAAAATGCCGCGGTCCTTTCAGCTGATGGCCTGGGGGACTTTGCCAGCTCCATGTGGGCCCTGGGCGAAGGGCCGAAAATGCGGACGCTTGGGGAAATCAGGTTTCCTCATTCGCTCGGAATGTATTACACCGCGCTGACGCAATACATTGGCTTCTGGAAATTCGGCGACGAGTATAAGGTGATGGGCCTGGCAGCCTACGGCGAGCCGGAATTCCTGGACGAATTCCGCCGGATCGTTTATGCCGATGGTCCGCTTTCGTTCCGGCTGGGCCTTGAGTACTTCACCCATCAGCGCCTAGGTGCCGATATGACTTGGCGAGAAGCAAATCAGACGCCAGTGCTCGGCCGGCTCTTTTCCTCTTATCTGGAAAAGCGTCTGGGGCCATCGCGCAAAGAGGGAGAACCACTCGAACAGAAGCATCGGAACATAGCGGCAAGTATGCAGGCGGCACTGGAAGAAGTCCTTGCGGCTCATTGGAGCGCGCTGGCGAAGAAAACGAAGCAGAAGTCGGTGTGCCTGGCAGGTGGGGTCGCGTTCAATTGCCTCGCGAACGGAAAAATTTTTGACCACTCGGGGTTTGAACGGGTCTACGTTCAGCCGGCCGCGGGGGACGCAGGTCTCTCGGTAGGGGCGGCCTTTGCGGTAAACCATCAGATTCTCGGACGCCCGCGGGAATTCGTGATGGATCACGCGGGGTGGGGGCCAGAATTTTCGGTTCAGGAGCTGCGCCGGGCGATCGAAAAATTTCACTCATCGGAAGACGAAATGGGCGTCTCGGAAATGGACGAAGCTGCTTTGCTCGAAACCACGGCGAGGCATATCGCCAGCGGAAAAATAGTCGGTTGGTTTCAGAGTCGCATGGAGTGGGGTCCGCGTGCTCTGGGACAGCGAAGTATTCTGGCTGACCCGCGCCGGCCCGAGATGAAGGACGTTTTGAATCGCCGCATCAAACATCGCGAAATATTCCGGCCGTTTGCGCCCTCCATTTTAGAAGAAGCCACTGGCGACTTTTTTGAGAAGACTCACCCGTCGCCATTTATGACGTTCGCCTATCCCGTTCGGCCGGAAAAACGCAAAGTGATTCCCGCGCCGACCCACGTGGACGGAACAGCGCGACTCCAGACTGTCAGCCGAACCGCTAATCCACTGTACTGGAAACTGCTGCGCGCCTTCGGCGAACAAACGGGCGTTCCAGTTCTTTTAAATACTTCGTTCAACGACAATGAGCCAATCGTCTGCCGCCCGGAGGAAGCGCTGGATTGTTTCCGTCGAACTCAGATGGACACACTCGTGATGGGGAACTTTGTTCTTGAGAAGAAATTCTCAGGCGCATCACCGGAAGAAACTGCGAACAGTTTTGCAAAGCGCGCAGAATAGGGAGCGCGATCAGAGCGCTGCTCGTCGATACAGTGGTCCAGCCCGGCGTAGAGATTGCAAATCAGGAACCATGCACATCCTTCTTCTCAATCAATATTATCCGCCGGACACTTCCGCCACAGCCAAGATGGCGGTGCAAGTGGCTGAAAAACTGGCTGAGCGTCATCAGGTGACAGTGGTTGCCGGACGTCCATCCTACGACCCGGACGAGTTCTACCCTTTCGCATTTCTCCGGCGTGATATTCGCGACAATGTTACGGTCGAGCGCGTCGCGTCTACCGCTTATCCCCGGCATCAGATGCGGCGCCGCGTCTCAAATTATCTGTCCTATCTCGCGCTCGCCGTCCCTCGCGCGCTGGCTATTCACCCGGATATCGTTCTTGCCATGACGGATCCTCCGGTAGCTGGCATTGCCGGCGCATTTATTGCGCGCATGGCAGATCGCCCGTTCGTTTACAACATTCGGGACCTGTATCCCGACATGGCTATCGGTGGGGATATCGTGCGGCCCAATCGATGGGTTGACCGTTGGGAGAAAATGCATCGCCGGGCACTCCATCAAGCCGTCCGTGTAATAGTTCTCGGCGACGACATGCGCGAGCGCATTATCTCGAAAGGTGTTTCGCCAGACCGGGTAGTGGTAGTCCGAGACGGCGCGTCATTTCCTCCTTTACTGCCGGAGCGCGATGATCTCGTCGTGCAGAAAATTCGCTGTGGATTCCCTTTTGTCGTCTTGCATGCGGGCAACTTGGGCTTCTACGGAGCCTGGGATTCAGTGCTGAAAGCCGCCGACATCTTGCGCAACGAAAATACCGGACTTGTGTTTGTAGGAGATGGGGCAAACCGCGCAGCGATGGAGATTTCTGCGAAACCTTTGCCGAATGTACGCTTCTTGCCGTTTTTTCCAATCGAACAAGTGTCACACGTAATGATGGCGGGCGACGTACACATTGTTACCGTCAGGCGCGGTCTGGAGGGCGTCGTAGTGCCTAGCAAGCTTTATTCCATCCTTGCAGCTGGCCGTCCGGTGCTTGCGATAGCCGCTGCAGAAAGCGACGCTGCGCGCATCGTGCGTGAATCCGGCTGCGGAATATCCGCGGATCCGGACGATCCTGCCGCAATAGCCGCGGCCATTCGCGAGTTGCGTAACGACCAAAATCGACTAATTCAAATGGGAATCCGCGCAAAGGAAACAGCGGCGAAATATGCTAGAGTCGATGAGCTTGAAAGGTTTGCCGAAGTCGTAGAAGAAGCCGCAAATCATCGCAACAATCATGGAGACGGCCATCTGGAATCGTAAGAAAGTACTGGTAACCGGCGGTGCATCTTTTATCGGGTCGCACCTGGTCGACGCTCTGGTGGAGCGCGGGGCGCAGGTGCGCGTGGTGGATGACCTGACGAGCGGCAAACGCTCGAACATCGAACAGCATCTAGCGGACGGCCGTGTCGAGTTTATCGAAGCCGATCTGCGCGAGCCGGGCGTGACACGGTCGGCGATGAACGGGATTGAAATCGCTTTTCACCTCGCCGCTGACCATGGCGGGCGCGGCTATGTCGATTTACATCAGGCCGGTCCCGCATCGAATTTATTTCTCGACGGCGTTGTATTCTGGGAAGCGGTGAAAGCGGGCGTCGAAAAAGTTGTCTACGCTTCCTCGGGCTGCGTTTATCCGAATAACATGCAGACCGATACGAAGCAGAAACTGTATCTGCGTGAAGAGGACGTCAAACCGCCGCACGATGCGGACAATATGTATGGCTGGGCCAAGTTGATGGCCGAGCTTACGCTGCAAGCCTATCACCGCGAACACGGTCTGAAAGCAGCGTCGTGCCGGTATTTCACAGTATACGGGCCGCGCGGAGTGGAAAATCACGCTGTAATGGCAATGATCGCTCGGGCTTTTATCGGCCAGAATCCATTTGACGTCTGGGGTGACGGCACGCAAATCCGCAATTGGACCTATGTGGATGACATTGTCAGCGGAACAATTCTCGCGGCTGAAAAAATCGATGATGGTACTGCGGTTAACCTTGGAACGATGGAGCGCATTCGTGTGATGGACGCCGCGAAAATGGTGCTCGAGTTCTCCGGACAGAAAGCTGATATCCGACTGCGCCCGGATATGCCCACTGGCCCTGTAAATCGCGTAGCAGATAACGCGCTGGCAAAAAAACTGATGGGCTGGGAGCCGAAAACTCCTTTCCGGGAGGGCTTGCGCAAGACCATGGACTGGTATTTCGCAAGCAAGCAGAAGGAGCAGGTGCGCGCCGTCCTCGAAAAGATGCTTACGGCCCGATGACCGGACTGGCTGCAATGATATCCATACATGCCGACTTGATCGCTTTTGCCGTGGCGCTTCTTGCGTCGCTCGGTCTTACGATTCCGGTCCGTCTTCTCGCTCTGCGTTTCGGAATGGTCGACCAACCGGGTCCGCGGAAGGTTCACGTAAAACCGATCCCGCTTTTCGGCGGTATCGCCATTTATCTGGCATTTGCGTTGGCCATTCTGGTGACGGTCCACGGCGTGCCGCAGCAGCAAATTGCTGGGATTCTCTCCGGGGCGACTTTGCTTGCCCTTGTCGGCTTTCTCGATGACGGTAAGTTTCTGCATCATCAAGTAAAACTATTCATCGGCATGCCGATCGCTGCACTGATGCTCATTACCGTCGGAATTCACGCGCAACTTTTCTCTCAGTTTGTTCCCGGAGCAACGGGCGTGGTTCTTGATGATTGCTTTACCATACTCTGGGTCGTGGGCATTACTGCGTCATTCAGCATACTCGACCATATGGACGGTCTTTGCGCGGGTATCGCCGCCATCGCGGCAGTTTTTTTCACAATTTCCGCCAATATGAACGGTCAGACTCTCGTCCGCAGCTTGGGTGCCGCGACCCTGGGCGCTTCACTGGGATTCCTGCGCTGGAATTTCAATCCAGCGAAAATTTTCATGGGAGACGGTGGTGCGATGTTCCTCGGGTTCCTGATGGCGACGCTAGGGCTGAAGATTCGTCCCGACGGAGCTCCTTTCCCGATCACCTGGCTGATTCCTGTGCTGATTCTTGGCGTTCCCATCTTTGATACCGCACTCGTCTCAATTTCCCGTGCGCGCCGAGGGCTTCTGCCTTTCACATCGCCGGGCAAGGACCATACGGCGCACCGATTGTCAAACCTCCGACTCGGCCATCGCGGTGCGGTGCTTGTGCTGTATTGCTTTGCGACGCTCTTTGGCGTGGTTGCGCTTTTTGTCCCGGATTGGTTGCCGACGACCGCATATGCCCTGGCAGTATTTCTTGTCGTTGGTAGCCTTGTCGCTATTTTCGTCTTGGAAGGTCTTCCATACGAACGCCAGGTGAAACTGCCTAAGACATTCTCCGCATAGCGATTTTGAAGAGCCTGCCTTCTTGCCGGCGGGCCCGTAGGATATACTTCGTGCCCGGTCGTGTTGGGTGTCTTGCAGCTCCTAAGCTAGCTACAGATTTTTGAACGTAAGGCCTACTTGTAAAAACGAACATATGGCGCCCGAACGAAGCGACGCGAAAAACATTTCTTCCCCCAATCCTCACACCGATAAGCGAAGTGTTGCTGTGGTGGGCGGGTCGGCAGCCGGCTTATTCACCGCTTCCCTGCTGGCGCGCCAGGGCGTTCCTGTTCGTGTATTCGAACGCATCGAAACGCTGGAGCCCGAAGAGCGCACTCTGATCGTCACGAATCGAATGCTGGCTCTTCTCGGGCGCGCCGCCCAGAAAAGCGTTGTTAATGAAATCCGGCACTTTGAACTCTTTACTGACGGCCGCGCCGCTACCGTCACCCTGAAGCACCCCGACTTGATCATCGAGCGGCGGACTTTAATTCAGGGTCTCGCGGAAGAGGCGCAACGTTCCGGCGCGAGTATCGAGTTAGGGCGCCGCTTTCACACGCTGCACCCCAATGGCCGTGGATTGGTACTTGAGATTGATAGATGCGATGACGGAAACCGGGAGGAAGTTCGAGCGGACACGATTGTCGGCGGCGACGGCGCTTCAAGCCGCGTGGCGCACGCCGCGGGATGGGCGCCTCTTGAGACGGTTCCGTTGGTCCAAGCGATTGTGCCGTTGCCGAAAGATATGTCCCCCGACACAGCGCGCGTTTGGTTCGTGCCGCAAGACACTCCCTATTTTTATTGGCTCATTCCGGAGTCGCCAACTCGCGGCGCGTTGGGATTGATCGGTGTAACGGGCCCGGAAACGCGGTTGCATTTGGAGAAATTCCTGGAAAAACGCAAGCTCGATCCCATCGAATTTCAGGGAGCGCGCATTCCATTTTACAAGAAATGGGTGCCAGTCCGCCGTCAGGTCGGCCGGGGATCCGTGTACCTGGTGGGCGACGCAGCCGGACAGGTGAAAGTGACGACGGTCGGCGGGATCGTGACTGGATTTCGCGGCGCACTCGGTGTTGTTCAGGCGATCGTGGATGGAAGCTTCAGTGAGCTGCATACACTGCGTCGCGAGCTTGACCTTCATCTTCTGTTGCGGCGTTCGCTCCATGATTTTCAGCAGGCCGACTATAGCCGGCTGGTGGACCTGCTGAACGATCCGGCCAAACAGTCGCTGGCTGAGTATTCCCGCGATGAGGCATGGAAGATTCTCTGGCGCGTGTGCTTAAGCCAGCCCCGCTTGGTTCTACTCGGCCTGCGCGGGTTACTATCGCGCAGCCGCTCGCTGCGCCAGACCGGCCTCTAAAGTACAACTTATCTCAACCTGTTTTACCGGGGCCGGGGCTTCGCGATATGCCTGTGAAGACCGCTTCGATGTGAAGTTTGTAGCTACTGGTAGCCTTCTTTTGAAGAAACGATAGCAATCAAATGGCGAACATCGAAAGGTTTCCGGCTGGGCGCGAACACAAGCTAAGTGTTATCTCGGCTTTGATTTTGCTCGTGGTGCTCGCAGCCGCTATCGTCGCGTGGCGCGGAGTAGGACGCTGGCTCGTCCGTGAAGACCCGCTGACGCACGCTGACGCTCTTGTGGTCTTAAGTGGTGGTTTGCCGTATCGCGCCGAGGCTGCTGCGCATTATTTTGAATCTGGCTATGCGGGCGAAGTATGGCTGACCCGGCCAGAAGGGCCTTCCGATCAGTTGAAAGAACTCGGTATTCAATACGTGGGCGAGGAAGATTACAATCGGCAGATTTTGAGTCACCTCCACGTTCCGGAATCAGATGTTCGCGTCCTGCCAGACACCATCATAGACACCGAGCAGGAAGTGGAAGATATAACTCGCGAACTACGCAAGGCAGGCAAGTCCAGAGTCATCATCGTAACATCACCGGAACATACTCGCAGGGTAAGAGCCTTGTGGAGACACCTCGCCGGTGAAGATCTCAAGGCTATTGTGCGCGCAGCGCCAGAGGATCCATTTGATGCGGACCACTGGTGGCGTAACACGCGCGACGCACTCTCTGTTGTGCGAGAGCTATTGGGCTTGATGAACGTCTGGGCGGGGCTTCCCGTTCGACCTCACGGTCACTAGAAAGTGACCCAGATCAATTGCGCCTCTGCGGCGAGTTCTGCGCGACGGTATCAACCGCCGGTTCCAGAATTCTCCACCGGTCCCATTCCCCCTTCTTGTTTAGATCGCGAACCCAGAGTTGCCATTCGAATCCGGCGAGTTCATCTCGATGAGAATAGAATGCCCGCCAGGCAGCATGATTCAGCTGAGGTTCAGACCCGTCGGCGTTTGCGCGAGGATCGTGGCTCCGAAATTCTGTAAGTTCCGCGGAATCGAGTGGGACTCGAAAAAATACCATTTCGTTTGTTGCTGAGATCCTTGAGTGGCCATTGCTGCCGGCCATTGGGAGAAGATGAGCGCACAGCTCTACGGATTTCTCCTTCAACACTAGCTCAAGTGATGGCGGACGCTGGTTCGAATTCTCCATTCGCGCAAGCGGGAGTTCCCAGAGCGTCAGCTTGTCGGAGTCAGATTCTTTGTCAAAAAAACAGTCCAGCGAGCGCGTCTGCCAGACGGCGCTTCGACGATCCGGCAGAACTTCCGTAATGGTAGCTACGCTATGCCCGCGCCAGCGTTCGATTTTCACCGAACCAAGAAAGCTTCCGAAGGCCTGGATAAAGGACGAGGTTTCTTGGGTTGCGTGCAGCGTCTCGCGCCAGAACTGGTCGCTCAATCGGAAGGAAAATGTGAAGACCTGCTCAAGTGGCGAGGGAACTGATTCGCCGAGCCGGCGGCGAAACTCCGGATCATCTACTTCCTCAAGATTGCGCACACGTTCGTTCAGCCGGCGGATTGTCCAAGTTTGGTGCCGCAGGACGCGCTGCCAGTGCTGCACGAGTACAAAGAAAACGAAACATACGAGAACGCAAATGCCGAGGGTTGGCCAAAGAATTTCCATGAGTATATTTTGCCGCGCCTTAACGCGTTACCGATGAAACGGCCCTGATGTGGCGGGATTCTACTACGGGTCATATCGCACGCCTATCAAGGATTTGCGCATTGCGCAGAGGCCAGTTTACTTCGATTGGCCGGCTTGCGCGAGTCGCTGGCGGAAATATTCATAGGTCAAACGCAAGCCTTGCTCAAGGGGTATCTTCGGTTCCCAGCCCAAAATGCGACGGGCCTTGCTGATATCCGGACATCGTTGCTTGGGGTCATCCTGCGGCAGCGGATGGAAATTGATTGGAACATTGGCACCCACCAGGGCGCGAACGCGCTCGGCAAATTCCAGGATGGTAATTTCCTGAGGATTACCAATATTGGTTGGCTCGTGCTCGTTCGACTCGAGAAGCTTATAAATTCCCGCGAGCAAATCCGAGACGTAACAGAAACTTCGCGTCTGTTTGCCATCTCCGTAGACGGTAATAGGCTCCCCGCTGAGCGCCTGATACAGAAAATTCGGCAGAGCGCGACCATCGTTTAATCGCATCCGCGGCCCGTAGGTATTGAAAATCCGCACGATGCGCGTATCCAAGCCGTGATAACGGTGATACGCCATGGTCATAGCTTCAGCGTAACGCTTGGCCTCGTCGTACACTCCGCGCGGGCCTACCGGATTCACATGTCCCCAATAAGTCTCCGGCTGCGGGCTCACCTGAGGATCTCCATAGCACTCCGAAGTGGACGCCAAGAAAAATTTCGCCTTTCTTGCGAGTGCCAAGCCCAGGGTATTATGCGTCCCCAGGGCGCCAACCTTGAGCGTCTGTATCGGAAACTTCAGATAATCGGGAGGGCTTGCTGGAGAAGCAAAATGAAGCACCGCATCCACGGGGCCTTGTACTTCAATGTAGCGCGAGACATCCTGATGGGCGAATCGAAATCGAGGGTGTGGAATCAGGTGTGAAACGTTGGATTCGTTTCCGGTTACAAGATTATCGAGACACAATACATCCCAGCCCTTTTCGAGCATGAGCTCGCAGAGATGCGAACCTAGAAATCCCGCTCCACCAGTGATCACTGCGCGCAAATTTGATTTCTCCTTCGCGAAAAAGCAATCAACGAGCTGCCATTATGTCCGAACGAGGTGTAGGAGGAACAGTTCCGCGTGCCCCACGACACCTTCTCCTCATTACTTCCAGCGAAAATCTTGCCACAGACCGTGGTGCACGGACGCTTATTAAAGACTAATGAGAGCCTGCCGAGGATGAGGCAGGAAATCCCGTCGTGTGGTCCGCAACGATTCGCCACCCTTCCGCAAACTTCCGAAAATTCAGCGTAAAGATCCCAGCGGGACGGTCCTTTTCGCGATCGAGTTGGAATTCTCCAATCACGAATGCCGAATCCGGACAGACGACGTGAACCTCAAGATTTGAGAATGCCAGACGCCCCATCGCTTTTCCATCCGGATAATTCCGGCGGTAGCGATCAAGGACTGCCTGCCAGCCGCGAGTGATCCCACTCGCACCCAGGAATTCGGTTTCCTCGGATTTCCAGTACCCGGTCATGAAAGTATCTATATCCCCGCGATTCCATGCAGCAGTTTGCATGTCGAGAACCAAACGAATCTGTACTTCGTTGGACGCGTCCCGCGTAGCACTCAAACGCGAGCCAAAACCCGACAAGAAAAGAACAACTACGCAAAGAATAAAAGCTAGCTGCATTCTACGCGGCATGACTTGCCTCCGGAAATGCAATCGCGTACCGCCCAATAATTGCACGAGGATTTTGTACTCCATCCTTGGCCTTACGACAAGCGCAAGCGCTAATACGGGCGCTTCCCGGGCGTTTCGCGCGACTGGTACGGAGGTTCTATTGTGCCCGGCGGAGGGAAACGGCAAACTGTCGTTGGTCGAAAATGTTAATCGCAGCCTTCATTCTCGTGATCTCAGTCGCAGCGACGATACAGTTCGCCGTCTTCAGCTGGCGCGCGTCGCTGCTTCGAACCGTCTCCGAACCATTGGTAAACGAGGCGGATGCAACTCACAAGCCCTATCTTAACCTCATAAGTTTCAGTAGCTTCCAAGAAGTCCTGGCGGTTTATCGCGACGTCTGCCCGGATCTAGAGACTGGTTCAGGCTCCAACCTGCGGGGAGTGAGCTTTTATTATGGCGCCATGCGTTTCCTGAGCCATTTGGGGAGCTTCTTTACCTCTACCGAAGGAACAGGCTGGACGCAACGCGAAATGGCGCTGTGCACGCAATACGCAACGGTGAGGCTATCCCAGCGTCTTGAGTGCAACCTTGCCTTGGTGAACGAAGCCCGCTCCTATCAGTAGCCGCGGTCGGGACCCTTTTACCGTTGCACCCTGCCAAGTTTCCCATCCGACCCTGATAACTGGCATCATTGCGGAGATTCTTCGCAACCCAACTGTAACGAAAAAGGGGCCTTACTACATCTCAAGGGTTTAGCCTCAAACTACCCATTCAGCCACTCTGCGCTAAATTTTCATCCTGGTCTTCGGACCGGTTGCTTGATACGCCATTCGCGCCAGTCATTTCTCAACTAGTTACGCAGATTTGTGGCCAAATTAAATCTCCACAACCCTTGGGGCGCATGAATTGTCCCGATTGAAGGAGGCGCCACGATGAAGCGCGCCGCGATTTCTTCTTTGCTCGCTGGTGTTCTACTAGCTCTGATCCAATTCACCGGCTGCGCCGATAAGCCGGCTACCTTCAACAAGGTCTCGATTCTCTCGCCGCATGGCGCGCAGATTATCGGTCAGGGGCAAACCGTTTCTATACAGGTGAGTGTGTTAAATGATTCCGCCGCGGGTGGTGTGACATTTGGCCCCGTCGGGTTTGGCACTCTCACTCAAACGAGCACGACTACTGCCACATATACGGCACCAAACCCGGTTACGGCAGAGACCGTCGTCAAGATCGTTATCACATCGGTGGATTTTCCGAATCAGTCGGCGACGCTTACCGTAACAGTCGAACCTCCGCCGACGATTACAACCACTACGCTTCCCACGGCACCCTTAAACGCCTCTTATAGCGCCTCTGTGACTGCGACTGGCGGAGTGCCACCTCTCTCGTGGTCGATAACCGCTGGAGCGCTTCCCGCGGGACTTAAGCTTTCCAACAGCACCACAGGTACAGTACAAATCACGGGCAAGGCGACGGCAGCGGGAAGTTCCACATTTACGATCACGGTAACGGATGCATCCGCGGGCGATCCGCCAGCCTCACAGCAACTCACAATCGTAGTCAGCTCGCTTGCGATCACTACGACTTCGCCTCTGCCGCCCGGCACCGTAGGGACACTTTATGACTCTCCCGGCCTGCAATTCACAGCCAGCGGCGGCACTGGGAATGATACTTGGACAGTGGCGACCGGATCGACTTTGCCTGCCGGCCTATCTCTGAGCAGTGCAGGTTTGCTGTCCGGCACTCCAACGGCGGGGGGAACTTTTACGTTTGGCATCACCGCTACCGACAGCGCCATTCCGCCGGCAGTGGTGACGACAACCTTCACGCTGGTGATCAGCCAAGCGCAACAACTGACGCTTCTGAACGGCTCGTACGCGTTTGAATTCAGCGGCTACGGCGCCAATGGATTTGTGGCTTTTGCTGGAACGTTCGCGGCCAATGGCATGGGCGGTATTACGGGCGGCGAAATGGATTACAACTCGCAGGAAGGGCAGCCTCTCAATTTCGCCAACCTCCTCGGCAGTTATACGGCTGGAACGGATGGCCGCGGAACTCTCACATTCACAAACACAACCTTGCCGATAGCGCCGATATTCGCATTCTCAGTGAATTCAAACGGGAACGGCAGGTTTATTGAGTTTGACTCGTCCACAACTCGGGGCTCAGGACGAATCGAACTTCAGACCGTTACCTCATGCGTCGTGAATAACACGGGCACCACTACTTACACTGGTGACTTTGCGTTTGGCGGTTCAGGTTTCGCTAGTACATTTGCTACCAACGGCGCAGGTCCGCTCGCGTTTGCGGGCAGATTTTCCGCGATTCCGCCGGTTGTTGCGGCAACGCCAGGCTCTTTAGCACAAGGCGAAATGGACACGAATACTCCCGGATTTGTGACGATCGATGACTCGTCAGTTTCAGGCTCGTACAACTCCGGAGCGGACAGCACTCACTGCACTCTGGCGCTGACCTCCGGAAGCCTGGACAATCCGCACTACAGCGTCTATCCGATTTCGTCCAGCGATGCGTTCATGATCGAAACGGATACGGTGAACAACATCACCCCGTACCTGACTGCCGGCGAAATGATCCAGCAAGTCGGACAGCCGTTCGTGACGTCGGGTGTCTTGAGTGGGACAATGGTAGGAGGGTTGAGCGGACAGCTCATTTCAGGCGGCACTTTTCTTCCTGAAGTTCAAGTGGTCCAAACCTCAGCGACAAGCGGCACGGCAAGCTTCCAAGTGTTGCAAACTGATAATCAGGCTGGAACGGTCTTCGGAACGAATGGCACGGCGGTCACGGATGCCTATACGTCCGACAACTTGGGCCGAGTCCAGGGCTCTATCGAGTTCAATTCTTCCTTCGAACCTGTTTTTTATCTGATCAACACGAACCAAGCGTTCTGCGTGAGCATTGTGCAGAACGCGCCCACTTTTGGTTATTTCGCGCCGCAGTCCGCAGGTCCGTTCACCGCGGAAACCATAAAATCAACCTCATTGATCGACGGCACTTCAGCGCCCGCCGTCAGCGCTGACCGCGACCTCTCGGGTTTTCTGAGCTTCGATGGGATTTCGGTAGTCGGAGGCACTCAGGATCAGAGCACAGCCTCGGAAAACAGCACAGTCGCCGAAACAGGGAGCTATGTACTAACTGCCACCGGCGGTACAGACGGAAGCGGGACCATGACGCTTTCTACTCCGACCGGCTTCACGGGATATTTCTTTATTGTTTCTCCGACGAAAGTTGTAATGATTACAACCACGCCGGCGGACACGAATCCGGTTCTGATTATTATCGGGCACTGAGTTGCATTTTCTTGCGAAACTGACGGTGTCGGTACGCCGACGCCGCTTCTTTCTTCGCAATTTGAATCTTGCGCTTCCTTTTGCTCTTGCAAGCGAAAAGAAAGCGGTTAGAATCTTGTTTTAGAGACTCTAGGCGTCGTATTCAGTGATTAGTTGTTGCGTATTCTTACTTTCGAACTTGGGATTCCAGAAAATTTGGCGGTCTAAGAATTCTTGCATTTCGGTTCGTGCCGATTGCCGGGAGGCATCTATGCTGCGCCGCAGCGCATTTCTTCTTTTCATTGGTCTTCTTATAGTAATGCCGATCGTCAATTGCGGGCCCAATCATCATCACAAATCGATACCGGTGATTTCTGGAACCTTGCCAAACGGCAATGTTGGCATCGCCTATACTGGCACGCTGACCGTTACCGGCGGTGTCGCGCCTTATACCTGGAGCATAACAGGATTGCCGGGCACCCTCACCTTCACATCCTCCGGCAATACAGCCACTATCTCGGGAACGCCTTTAGCCGCAGTGACGGTTTCGGGCAGTGCAACGGTGACAGACTCGAACGGGACTATGTCGGCCGCTTTCCCTTTCTCATTCACGATCACGTCGACGCTGGCCATTACGCCAACAGAGCTCTCATTGATGGTTGGAACCCCGGTAAATCAAACTCTCACGGTCGCTCCCGCAACTATGGGACCTTATACGTGGACTATCGTAGCGGGAACGCTGCCAACTGGTCTGCTCCTTAGCAACGGGACTACTACCTCTCCAGCGACAATCCAAACCACGACGAACACCGTGAGTATTACCGGCACACCGACCACGGCTGGAAACTTTCCGTTCACGATTCAAGTAACTGACTCTGTTACGCCCACGCCCAATACAACTCAGGCCACTTACACCGGCTTTGTTTCAAACTCCAATGCAAACGCTTGCCCTGCGGGAAGCAATGACGGAGCGCTGCCAGCAGGGACATCTTACGCATTCCTGCTGAGAGGATTTGACGCCACTGACGAGGAACCGATTGTGATTGCAGGCAGCTTCACCGCCGATGGCGCTGGCGGTATCACGGCCGCCGATGTGGATTACAACGGAATCACCCTTGGCCCACAAAACCCAGGGGGCAATATGAATCTCGCGGCTAGCTCGTACTCGTTTGATCTCAACGGCGATACCCGAGGCTGCGTGAGCCTAGTCTTTAACTCGGGCGGTGCTGCAAAGCGAGGCAGGGCAAGCAAATCTGAGGCGCTCCCGGCAAGGCTTGCCGGCCTGAAAGCGCGGCGTGCCAATAGTGCGAGGCGTGAGGGAGTTCCGGCGACTCCCCCAACTCCGACGAGAGTGATATTCCAGTTCGCACTCGGCGGACAGAGCGCGGGAATCTACACGACAGGCAACATCATTGAGTTTGACAACGGCGATGGGCAGACGGATTCGTGGGCCGCTGGAGTCATGCATGTGCAGACCCTCTCGCCCAGTTTCACGGTTAGCTCGCTGGCTGCGAACTTTGCTTTTGGCTTAGCTGGGTGGGACCCCTCGGTAAATCGTATCGCTATTGCGGGATCGTTCGCGGACGCGGCAGGTGTCATCTCTCGCATTTTCGCCGACTTTAATGATAATGGCACGGCCTCGGGTGAACTCACCGGCGGGTCGGGAGTGATTAACACCATCGACACTACCACCGGGCGGGCGACGGCTAATTTTGATGTTCCAGTTACAGGCAGTCCGGACCTTACGTTCGATGCTGTTATCTACGTCATAAACGCCAACGATTTTTACGTCCTCTCCACCGATCAGGTCAGCACAGCTACGCCAAACACGCCGCTTGTGAGCGGCCGGGCGCTTGCCACCCAAGGTAGCTTTGCATCCGGTGCGCTGAATGGGTTTTTCCTCGACGCCGAAGAGGGATTCGACGCAATTGACTTTACGAATGTGGTCACCGTCGGCACGGCACAATTTTCGAGCACTGGGAACACCGTGACAGCTTCATTGACTCAAAATGACGGCGGCACGGTAACTACTCCGACGCTGACCGGAACCTATGCGGTGGACGCAACGAATCCGTCTTCAGGGCGTGTTTCCATTACTGTCAACACCGGTACTGCAAATGCGCCGGTGGTTTACCTCACGAACGGCGGAGATGGAATCGAACAGATTCAGGGCTTCAGCGTTGGAACGGATGCCAACGTTGGTTCCGGTTTCTTGGTAACCCAGAGTACGCAGGCTTTCACTTTGTCGAATATTAGCGGAACGTATGCACTTGGAAACTGGGAAGATGTCGACGGAGTAAACGGTTCATTCTCTGGCGTGGCTACTCTCGTGAACACTGGCGCCTACTCTGCCGTTTACGACATAAACTACTTCACGCCGCCGCCAGCGCCGCCAGCTCCTCCAAACTTGTGGCTTTCACCGGACACGCCATTCAGCGGTACCTTCACGATCAATCCGAACGGGACTGGCACGATTACCGTTGGCGGGAATTCGAATTTCTTTGTAACCAACGGCCAGCAAATCTTCAGCATCGAGACCACCGGCTCCACGGACGGCGTTCTAACAACATATACAAACGTCGTAGCTCCGTAATAGGACCAGTTCGCATTCGGAAAGAGGCCAGCACAGTTTGGCCGGCCTCTTTGATTTGATCGGAGAACAATTCCGGGAGCGTTAGTAGGCCCAGCGCATTAGGATTGCGCCGGTGGTGTAGCCTGCACCGACCGTGATCAAGAGCACGAGATCACCCTTCCGCAAGCGCTTCTGCTCCAGAGCATCCATCAGCGCCAATGGAATTGTGGCGGCGGTAGTATTTCCAAAGCGGTCTATATTCACGAGAACTTTCGAATCGTCCACGCCCAAGCGCTCCTGCATCGCCCGGATAATGCGCAGGTTCGCCTGATGCGGGACCACCAGCGCGAGATCGTTGCTCGTGAATCCGTTACGCTCAAGCACTTGCAATGCTAGCTCACTCATTCGCCGCACCGCGTATTTAAACACTTGCGCGCCTTCTTGATGGACGTAATGCATGCGTTTTTCAACCGTCTGTAGCGATGCCGGATTTAGCGAACCGCCCGCCGGCATAAAGAGGTTGCACCCGCCCGAGCCATCGATGTCATGCGCAAAGTCCAGGATGCCCTCGGTTTCAGAAGTAGCCGGTTCAACCAGAACCGCGCCGGCGCCGTCACCAAAAAGAACACAGGTGGCGCGGTCTTTGTAATCGAGAATGGAGGTCATCACGTCGCTGCCGATAACGAGCGCCCTTTTATGGGTTCCATTGGCAACAAATTGAGCGCCCACCGTGAGCGCGTAGGCAAATCCCGAACAAGCAGCAGAGAGATCAAAGCCCCAAGCATTTTTTGCGCCCAGGCGATCTTGAATCAAGCAGGCGGTGGCCGGAAACAACATGTCCGGAGTGACGGTCGCCACGACGATGAGGTCGATTTGATCAGGTTGCACGCCTTTTGCCGCAAGCAATTTCTTCGCAGCCTCGGCGCCAAGATGCGAAGCGCCAACGCCTGGCTCCGCATAATGCCGTTCACGAATACCGGTGCGCGTGCGTATCCATTCGTCATTCGTGTCCACTCGTTTTTCGAGGTCGAAGTTGGTAACTACACGCGGGGGAACGTACCCGGCAACTCCCGTAATCTTCGCGGCGATGCGTCTGCCCATTCAGCTTCTCCAGGATGGAAATGATAGCTCGCGATTGTATGCAATCACTCGCACGCGTGACAAGCAAAACACGCTCGCATGGACTATTTGCACCGGCACCACTAAGACACAATTTCGAAGCGGTAGGTGATCTCTGCAGTCTTTCGCATCATGGCTGCTACGGAGCAGTATTTGGACTGGCTCAACTCAATAGCGTCTCGTACCGCTTTATCTTCCAGGTCGCCGACCAGCCGATAAACCATTTCGATTTTTGTCCACACGGCCGGCGGTTCGCTCGCACGCTCTCCGGTAATAACAACTTCGAGAGACGTCAGCCGCTGGCGCTTCTTGGCCAGAATCATAACCACGTCCACGGAAGTGCAGGCCCCCAGCGCGCCTAGAAGCATTTCCATCGGGCCGGGAGCGGCGTTATGCTTTCGATCCGCGTCAAATGACACCGAGT
>Ga0209530_1000644_pt1 | contig 21775 bp, 19 predicted proteins | sample BlaSpr_A8_Ref_O1_FD_187987 | JGI IMG/M metagenome (GOLD analysis project Ga0209530, IMG submission 187987) | Forest soil microbial communities from Thunder Bay, Ontario, Canada - Black Spruce, Ontario site 2_A8_Ref_O1 (SPAdes) (version 2) | ecosystem: Environmental > Terrestrial > Soil > Boreal...
ACCCGGGAGAAGCGACCCGGGAGGAGCGACCTGGGAGGAGCGACCTGGGAGGAGCGACCTGGGAGGAGCGGCCGGTGTGATTGAAGTGCTATACGTGGTTGAAGTATTGGATGTGGTTGGAGTGCTAGGTGTGGTTTAGGAGGGTGATGGTTAGGCCGGGGACGTGGCGGGTTTCTGTGGGGTGGTAGTGGGCGCGGAGGAGGGCTGCTTCGTTCTTGGGGATCTCGTTGTATAGGTTGCGGGAGTGGCCGTTGGTGACTATCCAGACCCGTGGTGTCTGGCCTAGGCATCTGGCGGGGTGCAGGCACAGGTGGGGATAGAGGGCTTCGGCTGCCGCGGCTGTCACCGAGACGAAGACCTCGCGCGGCATCCGGGCGACAGGCAGTGATCGTGCCAGGTAGTACTGGACACCAAAGTTGATCATCATCCAGCTGTGCCACTGGCCCGGGTAGATGATCCCGTCGCCGGATCGCGCCTGCCGGGCGACGATGGCCGCCGCATCCAGGTAATCCCAGTAGGTAGTGCCGTCGCTGACCGGATACTCGGCCCAGTTGTGCGCGCCCTGCTCCCTGATCACCCGCTGGTCCCCCGCCCCGAGGATGCCGAACACCAGCACCGCCGCCGCCGCTACCCGGACATCCAGCTTGCTCAGAGCCACGCCCGCCAGGATGGCCCATGCCCCGACGGTGAACAGCAGGTAGCGCGGGAAGAAGTACGACACGGCGCCCTGGGAGGCACCCCACAGCACGGCGACCGGGACGATCGCGATCGCAGAAGCAATCGCGGCGGCCCGCCAGGCCACCGCCCAGGCGAACACGGCCACGATGATCAGCGCTGCCGCCGCCGACGTCGAGTAGAACAGGTTCCGGCCGAAGAAGTCGAACGCGGAAAACGACAGGCCCGGCCGAGGTATCCAGCCGACCTGATCGTTCGCCTGCCCCAGGCCCACCAGCGCGAGCGGAAGGCAGGCCGCGCATCCGACCGCGGCCGCGGGCAGGAACGCCAGGATGCCGAACGTCCGCGTGCGGGACGCCCGCGTGCCGCTGAGCTGGTCGGCGCGGGACCGTCGCCAGTTCTGCCACAGCTGCAGCGCGACGGCTACCGCATGGCCGGCGAGCAGGCACAGCGCGACCAGGTCTACGTAGCCGAGGACCGCGACGGAACACGCGTAGAGCGCCCAGCGCCCGATGCCTGGCCGTTCCAGGGCGCACAGCAGCGCGAGGGTGGCGAGCATCGCCACGAGTACCTCGAGCGCGTAGAACCGTGTCTCCTGCGAAAACCTGGAGACGCTCGGTACCAGCGCGAACACCAGCCCGCCGAGCAGGCCTGCCCGCCCGTCGGCGAGCCTGCGGCCGATCAGGGTCACGCACACCGCCGCACCGGTCATGGCCAGCACGGACAGCAGGCGCATCACGAGCACCGAGTCCCCGAAGGCGGCGATCCAGTAGTGCAGCAGCAGGTAGTAAGCAAGCTGACTGGCATCGCTGTGCTGCACGGTCGCGGTCAGCTCGGGGATCGGCCGGGACGCGAACGACCAGCTGGACAGCTCATCACGCCACAGTTCTGGGCCGGTCACCCGGTAGCAGCCGACCGTCAGCATGAGCAGCGCCGGCCAGACCCACACGATCCGCATCGCCCTGGCCGCCACCCTCGCAGCCAGGCCGTTCGTCCCGGCGGGCCCCGGTGGCGCCGTCATGACCCGTTCGGGCGCCAGGACGTCCACCGCGCCGCGCTGACTACCCATCCGCAATCCCCCTTTAACGTACGGTGCATGTGATGCTACTCACTGCGACCACACCGGCGCGGCATTTCCTTCTCCCACGCACGGATTGGCACAGGCCATGCCTTACGATCAGCAGAATGACGGTCACGTTGCTCACCAGCGCGTCTCCGGCCGCACAGGCCGTTGCTGACGCCCTCGTCATCGGGGTAATCCAGACCCCAGACGGCCCGCGCGTCGCACCCGGCGCCGAGGACATCGCGGAATCCCTGGGCCTGGCGGCCGTACTGGCCGCTCTTGGCATCTCCGGCAAACCGGAAGAAATCGGCAAGGTAGCGACCTCGGGGAAGCTGTCCGTACCGCTCATCGTGGCCGTCGGGCTTGGTTCCGGCGAACCTGACGCAGAACGGCTGCGCCGTGCTGCTGGCGCCGCGATCCGAGAGCTTGTGACCAGCCACAAGCCGTTCTGCCCTGGTGATGACGTGGATGCGGCGGGTCAGGGGCGCATCAGCGTCGCCCTTCCGGCCGTCGCGCCGGAGCAGGCCGAGGCGGTCGCGCTCGGCGCCCTGCTCGGCGGGTACCAGTTCCGGCGGTACCGAGCCAGGCCGGCCGCCGAATTCACTGTGACATTGCACACCGCCCAGGAGGCGGGCGCGGAGCGAGGCCGGGTCCTCGCCACCGCGATCACGCTGGTACGGGACCTGGTGAACACGCCACCGGTCGACCTGGTCCCCGCGGACCTCGCCGACGCGGCCGTGCGGGTGGCCGGCGACAGCGGGCTCGGCATCCAGGTGCTGGATGAGAACGAGCTGGCCAAGGACGGCTACGGCGGCATCCTCGGGGTCGGCATGGGCTCGGTGCACCAGCCGCGGCTGGTGCGGCTTGAGTACAGCCACCCGGAGGCGACCAAGACCGTCGTGTTCGCGGGGAAGGGCATCACGTTCGACTCGGGGGGGCTTTCCCTCAAGCCATCGAAGTCGATGGAGACGATGAAGTCCGACATGGGCGGTGCCGCGGCGGTGCTCGGCGCGATGCAGGCCATCGCCGCGTTCAGGCCCGCCGTCAATGTCGTCGGGTACATGGCGATAGCGGAGAACATGCCGGGCGGCGGTGCCCAGCGGCCCTCGGATGTCATTACCATCTACGGCGGGAAGACGGTCGAGGTGCTCAACACGGACGCGGAGGGACGGCTGGTGCTCGCTGACGCGCTCGCCCGTTCCGGCGCCGACGCACCCGATCTGGTGATCGACATAGCAACGCTCACCGGCGCGCAGGGCGTCGCGCTCGGCCACCGCACCTCCGGGGTGATGGCCAGCAGCCCGGACCTCGCGCAGGCGATCGCGGACGCGGCGGGCGAGGCGGGCGAGGCGTTCTGGCCGATGCCGATGCCCGAGGAACTGCGCAAAGGACTCGACTCGATGGTGGCGGACATCGCTAATGTGTCTGCGGACCGAGCCGGCGGCATGCTGGTTGGCGCGATCTTCCTGCGCGAGTTCGTGCCGGCCGACGCCCGGTGGGCGCACCTGGATATCGCGTCGCCTTCGTTCAACGACAGCGGCGCTTACGGGTATACCGGTAAGGGCGGCACGGGCGCCGGTGTCAGGACACTGGTACAGCTGGCAACGGAAGTGGCCGAGGGCAGGCTTACCGACCACGGGTGAGATGATGGTCGGTGTTCACGTGATTCAAGGAGGAGCAGCGGTGGCGGAGAAGAGCTACGACCTGGTCATTCTCGGCGGTGGCAGCGGCGGCTACGCCTGCGCGCTGCGCGCGGCCGAGCTGGGCATGGCCGTCGCGCTGATCGAGAGGGACAAGGTCGGGGGAACCTGCCTGCACCGCGGCTGCATACCTACCAAGGCACTGCTGCACGCCGCCGAGATCGCCGATCACTCCCGTGACAGCGCCGCCGTAGGCGTGCGCACTACGTTCGAGGGCATCGACGCGCCTGCCGTGCAGTCCTACAAGAACTCCGTGGTAGACCGGCTGTTCAAGGGACTGCAGTCCACGATCGCCAGCCGCAAGATCGAGACGATCATCGGGGACGGCCGGCTCGAGTCGCCGGCCAGCGTCCGGGTCGGCGACGACCTGTACACGGCACCGCAGATCGTGCTGGCCACCGGATCGGTGCCGCGCAGCCTGCCGGGCCTGGAGCTCGACGGCTCGCGGGTCATCAGCTCAGATGAGGCGCTGGAACTGGACCGGGTGCCTTCGTCGGCGATCATCCTCGGCGGCGGCGTGATCGGCGTCGAGTTCGCCAGCGTGTGGCGTTCGTTCGGCGCCGACGTGACAATCGTCGAGATGCTCCCGCAGCTGCTGCCGCTGGAGGATGAGACGTCATCGAAGGCGCTGCAGCGGGCCTTCAGGCGGCGCGGGATCGGGTACGAGCTTGGAGCACGTTTCGAGTCGGTGGCCATGACCGACAGCGGCGTCCAGGTCACCCTGGCGGGCGGCAAGACGCTGGACGCCGAGCTCCTGCTCGTCGCGGTCGGACGCGGGCCGGTCTCCGCTGGGCTCGGCTACGAGGAGGCCGGTATCGAGATGGAACGCGGGTACGTCAAGGTTGACCCGCTGTGCCGTACCTCGGTGCCTTCGGTGTCCGCGGTCGGGGACCTGATCAACACTCCTCAGCTCGCCCACGTCGGCTTCGGCGAGGGCATCCTCGTCGCCGAGCGGATTGCCGGGCTGCCGGTCACGCCCATCGACTACGACGGCGTGCCGCGGATCACCTACAGCGACCCGGAAGTAGCCTCCGTCGGACTGACCTCCGCGCAGGCGGCCGAGCGCGGTATCGAGACCGTCGAGGTCAACTACCCGCTCGGCGGGAACGGCAAGAGCGTCATCCTGCAGACGCAGGGCTCGGCCAAGGTCATGGCCGAGCGCGGCGCCTCGGGGCCGGGCCGGGTCATCGGCGTCCACCTCGTGGGCAGCCGGGTCGGCGAGCTGATCGCCGAAGCACAGCTCATCTACAACTGGGACGCGGAACCCTCCGATGTCGCCCAGCTCATTCATCCGCACCCCACCCAGTCCGAGGTGATCGGCGAGGCGCATCTGGCGCTGGCCGGGAAGCCTCTGCACTTTCACGCCTAAGGAGTCACGGGAATCATGTCGGTCTCCGTATCCATGCCGCAGCTCGGTGAGAGCGTCACCGAGGGCACCGTTACGCGCTGGCTGAAGAAAGAAGGCGAGCGCGTAGAGGCGGACGAGCCGCTGCTCGAAGTGTCAACGGACAAGGTGGACACCGAGATCCCCTCGCCAGCGTCCGGGATCCTGCGCAGCATCGCCGTCGATGAGGACGAGACCGTCGCGGTGGGCGCCCAGCTCGCCGTCATCGAAGAGTCCAGTGACAACGGCGCCGCCCCGGCTCCTGCTGCCGACGCTCCCGCGGCGACGGACCCGTATCCGGCGCCCGCGCCCGCGGCACAGCCCTACCAGCCGGCCGCCCCCGCCTACGAGGCGCCCGCCCCGGCTCCGGTGTACCAGCCTCCGGCGCCTCCCGCTTACCAGCCCACCGCTCCGGCGTACGCCGCTGCCCCGGCCGCCGCCGCTCCGGCGGCGGAACCGTATGCACCGGCGGAACAGGAGCCGGCCGAGGAGTACCAGCGGCAGACCCTGCTGTCACCCAGCGCCGACGCCCCGTACGTCACGCCGCTCGTCCGCAAGCTCGCCGCGGAGCACGCAGTCAGCCTGGAGCAGGTCAACGGGACCGGCGTCGGCGGGCGGATCCGCAAGCAGGACGTCATCGAGGCGGCTCGCTCCCAGCGTGCTGCCGCTGCCGCGGCAGCAGCCGCCGCACCCGCGTCCGCGCCGGCCGCGGCACCAGCCCTCGCCGCCGAACCCGCCGCCACCGCGGCGCCGGCATCCGCCGCTGCTTCGGCACCCGCCGCGGCGCCGGCCGCGGCAAGGGCGCCGATCGTGCCTTCGTCGCTGCGTGGCACCACCCAGAAGCTGTCCCGGCCACGGCAGGTCATCGCGCAGCGCATGATGGAGTCGCTGCATAACACCGCACAGCTCACCACCGTGGTCGAGGTGGATGTCACCGCGATCGCCCGCCTGCGTGGGCGGGCCAAGCGGGACTTCGAGGCGCGAGAGGGCGTGAAGCTGAGCTTCCTGCCGTTCTTCGCACTCGCCGCCATCGAGGCGCTGAAGGTACATCCGAAGCTGAACGCCGTGCTCGACGGAGACCAGGTCACCTACCACGACGCCGAGCACCTCGGCGTGGCGGTGGACACCGAGCGCGGGCTCATGGTGCCGGTCATCCACAACGCCGGCGACCTCAACATCGGCGGGCTCACCCGCAAGATCGGCGACCTCGCCCAGCGGACCCGCTCCGGTCAGGTCAGCCCGGACGAGCTGGCGGGCGGAACCTTCACGCTGACCAACACGGGCAGCCGTGGCGCCCTGTTCGACACGCCGATCCTCAACCAGCCCCAGGTCGCGATCCTCGGCACCGGCACGGTGGTCAAGCGCGCCGTGGTGGTCGATGACCCCGCGCTTGGCGAGGTGATCGCTGTCAGGTCGATGGTGTACCTGGCGCTCACCTATGACCACCGGCTGGTCGACGGCGCCGACGCGGCCCGCTATCTGGTAACGGTCAAGAGCCGGCTGGAGGAAGGCAGCTTCGAAGCCGAGCTAGGACTCTAGCTCCTTCCTCTAGCAAGAAGAGCGTTCCAGCATGAAAGTCGCGGTCACCGGCTCGTCCGGCCTCATCGGCAGCGCCCTGGTAGCAGGGCTGCTGGCCGATGGGCATGAGGTAGTCCCCCTGGTTCGCCGGCCGCCACGCGCGGCCGGCGAGGTCCGCTGGGATCCGCAGGCAGCTGACGGGGGGCTCGGCTCACTCGATGGCCTGCACGGCGTTGATGCCTGCCTGCACCTGGCCGGGGCCGGCGTGGCGGACCGCCGCTGGACGGCCAGGTACAAGGCAGAGGTGCGGGCCAGCCGAGTGCTCGGCACCCGGGCGCTGGCCGGAGCCCTGGCCAGGCTGAACCCGCGGCCTTCCGTGCTGGTGTCGGCGTCGGCCATCGGCTACTACGGCTCAGCCGCCGCCGGCGGCGTCGACGAGTCCGCGGCGGCGGGCAAGGGTTTTCTCGCCCGGGTGGTGCACGACTGGGAAGAGGCAGCGGATCCTGCCCGGGCGGCCGGCATCCGGGTCGTGCACCCGCGCAGCGGCCTCGTCCTGGCCGAGCACGGCGGGATGCTCGGCAAGCTGCTCCCCCTGGCCAGGCGGGGATTGTGCCCGCGGTTCGGCCCGGGCACGCAGCTGATGAGCTGGATCGCGCTATCGGATGAGATCGCCGCCCTGCGCTTCCTGCTCTCTCGTGAGGATGTGGAAGGCCCGGTCAACCTGACCGCGCCGACGCCGGCGACGAACGCGGCATTCACCGCGGCGCTGCACGCCGCCGTCGGCAAACCCGACCATCCCTGGCTACGGGTGCCGGCTCCGCTGCTGCGCCTGGGCATGGGCGAGGCTTCCACCGAGCTCCTGTCCAGCGCCGACGTTGCCCCCGCCCGGCTTACCGCCGCCGGATACACGTTCCGCTACCCAGCTCTTGCCGACGCGCTGCACGCGGAGCTCGGCAAGCCCTGACCCGGCCGGCCCGTTTTGTTCCGCCGGGCCCGCATTGTTCCGCCGAGCATTCGATTTCTGACGAAAATCCATGCTCCGCGGAAATAAAGGAGTCAATTTTGGCCCTATTTCTTCCGTAGAGCGCGGATTTTCCGTCATCCTGAGGCCCCCGCTGCTGGCGCCGTCCCCGAGGCCCCCGCCGCCGGCGACGAGCTTGCCGACCCAGACGCCGGCGCAGAAGGCGACACAGCGGACGAGGGTGAGACAGATGGCGACACAGAGGCAAGCGCGGACGGAGACACAGACGGAGAAGGCGACACCGACGCAGAAGGCGAAGCGGAAGGCGACGGCGACGCAGAAGGCGATGCCGAAGGCGAGGACGTGCTCCCCTGGGCCGGCCCGACCAGGTCAGGCGTCCGCACCTGATGCCCGGTGATCAGCAGCGCGACGGCGGCGGCCGCGACGCCGAGCACCACTGCCACTCCCCCGGTCGCAATCCCGGCCGCGAACGTGTGCCGGTCCCGCCGGTACTCGGTAACTCGCCGTTCCCGCAGGTCCGCTGGCAGTGCCGCCCGCCGTGCCGCCCAGCTGTTGAGGGGCGCGGCGGCCATGCCGAGCGTCGGGAACAGCAGCAGCCCGGCCAGCAGCACGCCGGCCAGCTCGTGAAACTTGGTGAGCGCGCCGCAGATGCCGGCCAGGCCGAACACCGCGAGCAGCGACTCGGCCCAGTTCGACCTCAGTGCCTCCCACCACCGGGTCCGCTCGCTGGTCTTCGGGGTGCGCAGGAACGCTGCTTTCTTTGCGAACAAGGCAAGCACCGATGCCCGCGCCACCACCAGCGACGTCGACTGCCAGATGAAGAAGGCACCGAGCGCATCCCGCCATTGCGCACCAGTCCCCCGGCGCAGCAGCACGATCGCCCGTATCAGCCCGAGCAGCACAAGCACCGGCACCGCTGCGACGAGGTACACCGTCAGCTTGCGGAACAGCTGCCCGCCCCCCGTCGCCATGTTGAACGCGCCGGCCAGCAGGAACACAAAGAACAGCAGCCCGAGCAGGTCCCCGTACCACTGCAGCGCCCCGGCTAGGTAGGACCACCGCTGCGAGACGGACATGTGGTTCGCCGCCGTCTGGCGCCCGAACAGGAGGGACCGCCAGTGCATCCGCAGGATCTGGATGCCGCCGAAGCACCACCGGTACCGCTGCCCTTTCAGCGCCTCGAACGTCAGCGGCATGATGCCGTGGCCATACGTCTCGTCCACGTGCAGCCCGGACCAGCCGGCCCGCAGCAGCCGCAGCGACAGTTCCGCGTCCTCGGTGATGCACCATTCGTTCCAGCCGCCGAGCTGGTCAAGCGTGACCCGCCGGATCAGCCCCATCGTGCCGGCGAAGATGGCCCCGTCATGCTCGTTCCGAGACGGCTGCGACACGGCGAAGAAGTACTTGTAAGAGTAGTACAGCCGCCGGTAGTACTTTGCTTCCCGCCAGCCGCGGTAGTCCTGCGGCGACTGGACGAACCCGATCCACGGGTCGAGGAACGGTGGCGCGCACCGCCGCAGGAATCCAGGCTCCAGCTGGTAGTCGGCGTCGACGACGCCGATCAGCTCGGCCTGGTCCGAGGTCATCTCCCGCAGCGCGTAGTTCAGCGCCCCCGACTTGTAGCCCGGCCAGTCCGCCAGGTGCGCGAACTTCACCGCGTGCCGGAGGCACCAGTCTTCGACCGGCCGCCACAGCGCCTCGTCATCGGTGTTGTCGTCGATCAGGATGATCTCGTACCGCGGGTAGTCCAGGCGCAGCAGCGAGCGCAGGGTCTCGATCACCATGTCCGGCGGCTCGTTGTGCGCCGGCACATGCAGGCTCACGAAGGGCAGGTCGGCATCCGGCACCGAGTGCCGCACGGATGACGTGATCCGGCGTCGCCAGTGCGCGGTGCCGAGCGCGTCGCAGATCTCCCACAGGTACGCGCAGGCCATCAGCGCGGCGAACACCTCGAGCAGCCACAGCAGCACCCCGCCGGCGACGTTGGCCGGCGCGAGACCGCTGTGGAAGGTCCACTCCAGCGCGTACGTCAGGTACACGACGAACAGGAACACGCTCGTCGCCCAGCACAGGTGGGCCCGGCCGGACCACCGCCTGGTGACGGGCAGCCAGACCAGGCTGGCGAACACCAGCCCCGCGATGCCGACCACGAGGTTGTGCTCGGAGGCGCCGAGCGCCTTCAGCACGCCTGCCGCGGCCGCGGCCAGCACGATGGTGCCGAGGACGGCCAGCGAGGACCGCCGGACACCCTGCCAGACACCCGCTCCCCGGTCCCGCGGCCGCGAAGGCAGGAACAAGGCAATTGAGCCGAGCGGAGCGGCCACGATCGCGACCAGCAACATAGCCTGAAGCATGCGTGTAGCCCCTCATCACTAGTAACGGGGAGCTACCCGGGGATATTTACGACAAACAGTACGCAGGTCCGAGGATCGTCACCCCGACGACGGCCACCGCGAACCCGATCCGGATGTCCCCGGCGAGTACTGGCTGACCCTGCAGGTTCGTCCAGCCCCAGAACATGGCCCCGGCCGCGAGCGACCACGCAGGAACGGCGCGTCGCGACCCCATCAGGTCCCAGACCAGCGCGCCCACGACAAGACCCGCGTCGTAATAGGGGTAGGTGTTCGGGTCGAGCGCGACCCGCACCGCCGTGCAGATGAGCAGCACGGCGGCCCACCGCCCCCGCCACACCGCGGCCGCGGCCAGCGCGAACCCGCCCAGGATCTGCGCCGCCCGGTCCCACGGCGGCGTTCCCGGCGAGTCGATGCCGAGCGCCCGCAGCCCCGACCCGGGAACATTGGGAATGGCGAACTTTGCCGCCGAGATGCTGCCGGGGTCAGCGATCACGAACGGCGCCCACAGCACGACGGTGACGCCCGCCGCCCACGCCGCCGCCCGCCACCGGTCCCGCGCGGGCACCGCGAGCAGCAGCGCCATGAACCCGAAGGCCCACGGCTTCGACCCGCCGGACAGCGCCAGCCAGATCCCCGCGGACACCGCCCGCCCGCGCGCGACGGCATCGACCGCGATAACCGCGAACAGCAGCGCCAGCACGTCGTCCAGGTGCGTGAAACTGACCGCGAGGATCGACCACACCGGCACGAACACGGCGCCCGCGCCGAGCACCGTCCACCGGATCTGCTCCGGATCCAGGTCCGGCCGCACCAACCGCACCGTCCGCGACGCCAGGTACAAGATCGCCAGCCCGCATCCGGTCATCACCACCTGCGCGGTCACCAGTCCCTCGTCCGGCCCGATCAGCCGGAGCACAGCAGCGACCCCGAGGGTGACCGGCCCGAACTGAAACCGGGGGTAGCTCCCGTACAGGTGCAGCCCGCCGGCCAGCCGGAAGCCGGCCGGATGCCCGCCGGTGGCCAGCCGGGCCGCCTCGGTGAACAAGTGCCACGAATGCCTGCCGCCGGCCTCCACCGCGAACCAGCGCGCCGCCCACGCCGCGAGGAGCAGGTACTCCCACGGCAGGCGGTACCAGCGTCCCGCCCGCACCGTGGCTACCCATCCTGTCGTTACCCACTGCGGCGGTTCTCCGCTCGGCTTCACCCCCGGAGCTTACTGCACCACAAAATCAAAATTCATAATGCAGAACGGGCTGTTGAGCCCATAGTGAGCAGCTTCATCGCCATCATCTGTCAGCGTGCACTCGGCGATCAGGCTCCGCTTCACTGCGAATACCGCGTCCGACTCGAGGTACTCACTGCCCGCCACGAAAAGGTGCGTGGTCAGTAGCCTGCGCCCCGGAGCCGTCACGATGAAATGGATGTGCGCGGGCCGGTAGGGATGCCGTTTCGTCGCCGTCAGGAGCTTTCCGACGGGCCCGTCGGTGGGTATCGGGTAATGGCTCGGCACGATGGTACGGAACCAGTAGGCGCCGTCCGCGTCCGCGGTGAACAGCCCGCGCCCGTTGGTCCGCGGCTGCACTTCAGGCTGCTGCACGTCGTAAAAGCCCTGGTCATTGGCCTGCCAGACGTCCAGCAGGGCTCCGGGGACCGGATTGCCCTCGGTGTCGAGCACGCGCCCCCTGACCAGCAGCGGCTGCCCGTTGCCGACCAGGTCAATGGTGTCGCCGAGTTCCCTGACCGGCGATTTCACCACGTGGAACGGGCCGAGCACGGTGGATTCCGTCGCCGCACCCGATTTACGGTTGTTAATGGTCTCGACCAGCATCGAGACGCCGAGCACGTCGGACAGCAGGATGAATTCCTGCCGTTCGTCATCGCATTTCTGCCCCGTCTTCGTGAGGAAGTCGATCGCATATTCCCATTCCGCGATCGACGGCTCGGTTTCCCGGACGAACGCGTGCAGGTGCCGGACCAGGCTGTCCAGCAGCTCACGCAGCCGCGGGTATGGCGTGTCGGCGAAGCTTGCGGTGACCGCGGCCGTAGCCGTTTCCTCAGTGAAGTCGGTAGCCATGGCCGTCAGGGTAAGTCCGTTTCCGGCCGCAGTGCTACATCCGAGACGGGACCGAGGTGCCGGAGCTTATCGGGATTCACTATGGAACGGATGGCCTGCACCTTGCCATCGGTGATGTCGAGCACCATGACCCCGGCGACCAGGCCGGCAGCGTCGCGGAATATCGCGCCCGGCTGCCCGTTGACCAGCACCAGCTCCCAGGAAGCATTCCACCGTTTCCCCTGGCGCATGATCCCGAGCAGGAACCTGGCCACTCGCCGCAGACCCCGCGCCGGGGTCGCCAGCGCGAGGGCCTTGCCGCCTCCGTCGCCGATCATGACCACGTCGGGAGCGAGGAGCTCGAACAGCCCGGCCAGGTCGCCGCCCTCGGCGGCGGCGAAGAACCGGCGGGCTATCTCCTCGCTCTCCTGGCGGGATGCCTCGAACCGCGGCCGGCCCGCCGTGACGGCCCGCTTGGCCCGGACGAAGATCTGGCGGCAGTTCGCCTCGGACTTGCCGGTGGTCTCGGCGATCTTCGGGTAGTCGTAGCCGAACACCTCGCGCAGCAGGAACACGGCCCGCTCGACCGGGGACAGGCTCTCCAGGAGCAGCAGGAATGCCATGGACAGCGTGTCGGCCATCTCGGCGTGCTCGGCTGGGTCCGGCTCGGCGCTCCCGGCCAGCGCACCCTCAATGAGCGGCTCGGGCAGCCAGGTGCCCACGTAGGATTCCCGGCGGACCCGGGCCGAGGTCTGCTGGGTGATCGCCAGCCGGGTGGTGACCGTCGCGAGGAACGCCTTCGGGTTGTCGATCACCGTGCCGTCCCGCAGCGTCCTGGTCAGGCGGAGGAACGCCTCCTGCACGATGTCCTCGGCGTCAGTGACACTCCCGGTCATCCGGTAGGCGATCGAGAACATCAGCGGCCGGCAGTCGAGGTAGTCGGCTAGGTCATGCATGCTTCACCAACCGGGGAGAACGTTCCCCCCGGACCCCCGCCACCCAAAGGGGAAAACCGTCACGCCAGCTGGGATAGGCGGGCGCCCAGCCCAGTTCCCGCCTGGCCTTGGCGTTCGAGGAGCCGCGCACCTGTGTCATCTGTGCCACGATAACCTCCCCGGCCATGAGGCGGCCAAGCCAGGCCGGCACATGGATCGGCCGCTTCGCGCCCAGGCGCTCGGCCAGGTAGGGCAGCCATTCGGCGACCGGAGCCGGGTCGTCGTCCACGACATTATAGATGCCAGGCTCGCCGCGGGTGATCGCGGCCACCGCCGCACCCGCCGCGTCGGTGACCTCGGTGAATGACCAGACGCCGGCGCCGCTGCCAATGACCGGCATCTGCCGCTTGCGCACCGCATCCAGCATGGCCACCGAGGCACCGGGACCGTAGAAGCTGCCGTAGCGGAGCACGATGCCCCCGGCCTCGGGCACGACGTCCTCGACGTGCCTTATCGCCGCCATGGTCTGCGTCGTCACCGGCAGCGGGTCCGGGTCGAGGGGGTCGTTCTCGCTCTTGACCAGGTCGCCGGTCCGCGCGTTGTTCCAGCCGATGTAGCTCTGCGCGATGAACCGCTTGACCCCGCTGGCCTGCGCGGCCTCCAGCAGGTAATCGGTGCCCAGGGTCCGCAGATCGTTGGTGGCGGCGAACGTCGCGTCAAACCGGCGGAAGTCGCGTACGCCGCGCATGCTGGCCAGCGAGGTCATCTGGTGCATGATCACGTCCGGCTCGGCGTCCTTGACCGCCGCCAGCACGGCGGCGCGCTCCAGGCCGTCGACGACGGCCGGGGCGGCTCCGAGCTGCCGCAGTCCGGCCGCCTTGGCCGCCGAACGGGTGGTGGCGGTGACCTGGTGGCCGGCCGCGACCAGGGCCGGGACCAGGTGCTGGCCAATGGCGCCGGTGGCACCCGCGACGAAGATTCGCATGACTTGCTCCCTTATCTTCTCTCTCTTCGCCTGTTAAGACTGAGCACCCTCCTCGCCTGTGACATCCGCCGCCCGCAGATGCCAGGTCTCCGATACCTGGCCGATGTGGCGGATCTTGTCCGGGTTCGCCACCACCCGGATGGCCTGCAGCTGGCCGTCGAGGACGTCATAGGTCATGACGGCGATCAGCAGATCCTCCGTATCCCTGGCCAGCACGCCGGCCCGCCCATTGACGATCGCGGGCTGCAGCCGGCCGCCAAGCGCCAGTGCCCTGGCGATCTGCAGGGTGAGCACCTCGGCGACCCGGTCGCGGCCGAACACCGGAGCGGAGAAGGTGGTCTCGCCCTTGCCGCCGCTGTCGCCGTAGAACACGACGTCCGGCGCGAGCCGGTCCAGTAGCCGCGTCAGCTCGCCGCCGCCCGCCACGTCGAGGAAGATGCTCGTCAGCTCCTCCGCGTCGGCGCGTGAGGTGCCATAGCGCGGCCGCCCCTCGTTGATGCCGCGCCGCGCCCTGGCGAATAGCTGCCGGCAGGCCGCCTCCGACTTGCCCGCCGTCGCGGCGATCTCGTCGTACCCGTAGCCGAACACCTCGCGCAGCAGGAACACGGCCCGCTCGGCTGGGGACAGCTTCTCCAGCAGGGTCAGGAAGGCCATCGACAGCGAATCCGACATCTCGGCCTGCTCGGCCGGGCCCGGTGCCTCATCGGTGACGAGTGGCTCCGGCAGCCAGGTACCCAGGTAGGACTCCCGCCGCACCCGCGCCGACCGCAGGTAGTCGATGGCCAGCCGGGTAGTGATCGTCGCCAGGTATGCCTTCGGCGAGCCGACGCTGGCGGTGTCCGCCGCCGCTCGCAGGAAGGCTTCCTGCACGATGTCCTCGGCGTCGCCGACGCTGCCGGTCATCCGGTAGGCGATCGAGAACATCAGCGGCCGGCATTCGGTATAGGCAGAACTGTCCATGCTCATCAAGACGAGATGCTCCCCGTAGTTGTGACAGATTCCCGCCCCGGCTCGCCTCAGAAGGCTCCCGGCTCCTTTCCTTCCCAGCGTGCCTTCCGGCGCGCCGCGTCATCGGCGTCGCCAAGCGGCCGGCCTGGGATGGTCTCGATCAGCCCGTCCGCGAACAGCGGCACCCGCCACAGCGGCGGCACCGGCCCGTCGAAGCCCTCCAGCCGCATGACCGTAGCGACGGTGATCCGCACCAGCCGGCGCGCGGCGGCGAACAGCAGCAGTGCCAGCGGGATCTCGGCGAAGATGGCGGAGATGACGCTCATCGTGAAGCCCGGCGAGCCGGCGTCAAGCATCAGGTCAAACCAGGCGTCGCTGAGCAGCAGCGTCCCGGTGAAGACCATGCAGAAGATGATTATCTGGCGCTGATGCCACGCGGCCCACGCGGTGGCGGCGAACCCGGCCAGCTCAGCCATGTCCAGGCCCACCCAGACGCCCCGCCAGTGGCTGGAGGTGTACTGGCTTGGCAGGGTGCGCATCAGCAGGACGATCCAGGCCGCCAGGAAGACGCAGATGGCCAGCATGGTCAGCATGCCTAGCTGCCGGCGGCGGACCTGCTTGGGTTCAAGCCGCGGATGCGGCAGGTCGATGGCTGCGAGGGCACGGGCCAGCTCGCGCCGATCCTCGGGGGACATCCGCCGCAATTGCGCCTCATCGATCACAAATCCATTGTGCGCCGCCGCTTACCGAGAAGATCGCTCCGGGATCACTTCATCGAGGCCGCTGCCGAAGAGCGGAGTGTGCAGCAGCCCGCTGCCGCCGGCCGGCCGCGGAGCGCCGGGTGCCCGCAGCCCCGCCGCAACCGTCGTCTTCAGAACCCGGCGAGCCGCGGCGAACGCGAGGAAGGCGAGCGGCAGCTCGGCGAAGATCGCGGACGCCAGGCTCAGCGGCTCGCTGCTGGTCTTCAGGGCGGTGCCGACGTCGAACCAGGCGTCGCAGCACAGCATCGTGCCGACGATTGTCAGGAAGATGATGACGATCTGCCGTTCCCGCCATAGCGCCCACGCCGTCGCCAGGAACGCGGCGAGCAGCAGGATGTCGAACTGGACCCAGACTGCCCGCCACCGGTGCGCGTCGAAGTGGCGCGGCAGGGTGAAGGCCAGCACCACGATCCAGAAGGCCAGGATCGTGCAGCATCCGAGCAGGATGAGCAACGCCACCCGCCGGCGCCCCTGCAGCCTGCCGCTGAGGGGGGTCCGGTCCGCCGCCTGGCTTTCCTCGTTCTGGCTCTCCGCGTCCAGGTCAGCGAGGTCCCTCGCCAGCCGTCGTCGTTCCGCCGGGCTCAGCCGGCACAGCTCAGCCTTGTCCATCACAGCCCCATTGTGCCCAGGTTAGGCCCTAGGCAGACGTAAGCTGGGCTAAGTGAACGGCGAGCTTGTTTACCTGGACCTGAGCCCCTCCCCCGTCGACTACCTCGTCGCCTGGGAGCTGCAGCGACGCGTCCATGAGCACCGGGTGGCCAACGAGGTCCCGGACAGCTGCGTCATGCTCGAGCATCTGCCCGTGTATACAGCAGGCAAGCGGACCGCGGCCTCGGATCGCCCGGTCGGTGATCCGGGCGCGCCGGTCATCGACGTGGACCGCGGCGGCAAGATCACCTGGCACGGCCCGGGACAGCTCACCGGCTACCCGATCGTCAAGCTGCGCCAGCCCGTCGACGTGGTGGCCTACGTGCGGGCCCTGGAGGAGGCGCTCATCCAGACCTGCGCCGACTTCGGCGTGGTCGCCGTCCGGGTGGAGGGCCGCAGCGGCGCCTGGCTGCCCGCCAGCGGCACGCAGCCAGACCGCAAGGTCGGCGCGATCGGAGCCAGGGTCGCCCGCGGCGTCACCATGCATGGCTTCGCCCTGAACTGCGATTGCGACCTGTCCTGGTTTGACCGCATCGTCCCGTGCGGTATCAGGGATGCGTCCGTGACCACCCTGTCCGCCGAGGTGGGGAAGCCAGTCACCGTCGCCGACGTCACCCCCCACATGGAACGCCACCTGGCCTACAGCCTCGGCTACGACGAGTGGCGGCGCGTACACGATACCGCTTCGCTGCTGGCCATGCCGCTCGCATCGGCAGGCTGACATAGGCTGGTAGACGTGGTACTCGCACCCGAAGGCCGGCGGATGCTCCGCCTTGAGGCCCGCAACAGCGCAGTCCCGATCGAGCGCAAGCCGCCGTGGATCAAGACCAGGCTGCGCACCGGTCCTGCATATACCGAGCTCAAGGGCCTGGTGAAGCGGGAGGGCCTGCACACGGTGTGCGAGGAGGCCGGCTGCCCGAACATCTTCGAATGCTGGGAGGACCGGGAGGCCACCTTTCTCATCGGCGGTGACCAGTGCACCCGGCGCTGCGATTTCTGCCAGATCGACACCGGCAAGCCCGCTCCTCTCGACCGGGACGAGCCGCGCCGGGTGGCCGAATCGGTCGCCACGATGGGCCTGCGGTACGCCACGGTCACCGGGGTAGCCCGCGACGACCAGCCCGACGGCGGCGCCTGGCTGTATGCGCAGACGTGCCGGGAGATCCACGCCGCGATACCAGGCTGCGGAGTGGAGCTGCTGATCCCCGACTTCAACGCCATCCCCGAGCAGCTGGCCGAGGTATTCTCCGCTCAGCCCGAGGTTCTGGCACATAACGTCGAGACGGTGCCCCGCATTTTCCGCCGGATCCGCCCCGGCTTCCGCTACGAGCGCTCGCTGGACGTGATCCGCGCTGCGCGGACGGCAGGCCTGGTCACCAAGTCGAACCTGATCCTGGGCATGGGCGAGGAACGGCACGAGGTCAGCGAGGCCATGGCGGACCTGCACGCCGCCGGCTGCGACCTGCTCACCGTCACCCAGTACCTGCGCCCGACCCCCCGCCACCACCCAGTGGAGCGCTGGGTAAAGCCCGAGGAGTTCGTCGAGCTGCGCGAGGAAGCGCTCGGCATGGGTTTCGCCGGCGTCATGTCCGGTCCCCTGGTCCGTTCCTCCTACCGCGCCGGCCGCCTATACACCCAGGCCGTCCAGGCCCGCACCCACCCCTAACCCCCCCCAGTCCCACTCGTCGCGCCACGGGCCCGCAGCCATGGCGACCCGTGGCGCACGAACCCCATCCGGTGAAGGTTCGTGGGCCACGGGTCGCCAAACTTGCCGGGCTGCCGGGTGCTCGGATGGGGCCGCGAGTTTCGGTCCTGGGCTCTGAAACCGTATGCTGCGGAGCATGGCACGCACGTCTAAGAAGCAGGACCCCGCCCTGGACCCCGACGACTCAGGGGATCTGGCCAACGCGGGACGTTTGAAGCAGATCCGCATGGTGGCGGGCCTGGTACACAAGGCCAATCCGAAGGCGATGCCGATTACTATCGGTAGCGGTGTCGGTACACTGCTGGTCCTGGTCATCATCGGCTTGCTGATCGGCCCGCTCTGGATTTTTATCCCCGCTGGCATCCTCTTCGGCGGACTCGTCACCACCATCTTGTTCGGCCGGTTCGCCCAGTCGGCCCAGTACTCGGCGATCGAGGGCCAGCCCGGCGCCGCCGCCGCCGTGCTGCAGAACCTGCGCGGCAGCTGGACGGTTACCCCGGCCATCGCGGCCAACCGCAACATGGACGTCGTGCACCGTGCCGTCGGCCGCCCCGGGGTCATCCTGGTGGGCGAGGGCTCGCCGAGCGGCCTGACCAGCCTGCTTGCCGCGGAGAAGAAGCGCGTCGCCCGGGTTGCCTACGAGGTGCCCATCTTCGAGTACCTGATCGGCGACGGCGAGGGCCAGGTGCCGATCAGCAAGCTGCAGCGGAAGGTCATGCGGCTCCCCCGCAACCTCAAGCCAGCCGCGGTCTCCGACATCAACCACCGGCTGAAGGCACTGCAGCCCACGCTCCAGGCACCCAAGGGCCCCATGCCGCGGAACATCCGCCAGCCCCGGATGCCCCGCCCCAAGTCCCGCTAGCCGGTTAAGCAGTCTCTCGGCACCAGTTGAGCGGCCCCTCGGCGGGATATCGCGACCAGATTTTCGACGGAAATTTCATGCTCGACGGAGACTTGCTGGCCGTTTTTGACTCTTTTTCTTCCGCCGAGCGTGGATCTTCCGTCAAAGACGCTGGCGGACCGGTGAGAAGTTACCGCCAGGCGGCTACAGCCGGACTATAACGGTGTCGGCGGCGCGGTCGTGCAGGCCGCGCAGATCACGGTTGGTGAACAGAGGCAAGATCACCGTGAGCAGCAGCAGGGTGCGCAGCGCCGCCCAGCCGAAGCCGATTCTGCCGCCGCCGACCCGGATCACCCGGATGCCGAGCAGCCGCTTGCCGATGGTGATGCCGCCCACCGCGGTCAGCAGGTAATCCTCGACGGCGAAAATCACGAGGGTCCAGTACTGGGGGTCGTGAGTCAGCCCGCGTGCGATGACCAGGCAGAGCAGCCAGTCCACGAACAGGGCGGCGATCCTCCTGCTCATGCCGGCCACCGACATCGGGCCCTCCGCGGGCAGGCCGAGATCCTCGCCGGGATACTTGGTGCCCTTCGCGGGCGCGTCGGCAGTCTGCTGGGCCACGGCTCCACGGTAGCCGGCCGTGCCTTGCAGGCAAGCGGGGAGCCAGTCGTAACACCAGTGAAACAAAGCAGACACGGCCTGGAAATTGCCAGCGGCTAGCGTCGGCGATTACATACTCCCGAGCAGTGCTCTCGTAACACTGTGATTCCCGACACTGGGCCCGGTACCTGGAGGGTTGATGTTCAGCAGCGCGGAAGAGGTTCTTAGCTTCATCGCGTCAGAAAAAATAGAGTTTGTCGACGTCCGGTTCTGCGACCTGCCGGGGACGGTGCAGCACTTCACCCTGCCGGTCAGCAACTTCGGCGAGAACGTCTTCACAGACGGCCTCATGTTCGACGGCTCCTCGATCCGCGGCTTCCAGCAGATCCATGAATCTGACATGCTGCTGCTGCCTGACCCGTCCACGGCCATGGTCGACCCTTTCCGCCAGCACAAGACGCTGAACCTCACCTTCTTCGTGCACGATCCGCTCACAGGCGCGCCCTACAGCCGTGACCCGCGCAACATCGCGCGGAAGGCGCAGGACTACCTGCGCGGCACCGGCATCGCCGACACCGCCTTTTTCGGCCCGGAGGCGGAGTTCTACATCTTCGACTCGGCCCGCTTCTTCAGCTCCTCGAACGAGGCGTTCTATCACCTCGACTCGATCGAGGGCGCCTGGAACACCGGCCGGGATGAGGAGGGCGGCAACCTCGCCTACAAGCCGCGGTACAAGGGCGGGTACTTCCCGGTGCCACCGATGGACCACTACACCGACCTGCGTTCGGAGATGGTGGCCAACCTGATCAAGTGCGGCATCGAGACCGAGATGCAGCACCACGAGGTGGGCACCGCGGGCCAGGCCGAGATCGACGTCCGGTTTGACACGCTGCTGACCATGGCCGACAAGCTGATGACGTTCAAGTACGTCATCAAGTCCACGGCCCGTGCGGCCGGCAAGACCGTGACGTTCATGCCAAAGCCGCTGTTCGGTGACAACGGCAACGGCATGCACTGCCACCAGTCGCTGTGGAAAGACGGCTCGCCGCTGTTCTACGACGAGGTTGGCTACGCCGGCCTGTCTGACCTGGCCCGTTACTACATCGGCGGCCTGCTCAAGCACGCACCCTCGCTGCTGGCCTTCACCAATCCGACGGTGAACTCCTACCACCGGCTGGTGCCCGGCTATGAGGCCCCCGTCAACCTGGTGTACTCGCAGCGCAACCGCTCGGCCTGCGCCCGGATCCCGATCACCGGCACCAACCCGAAGGCCAAGCGCGTCGAGTTCCGCGTGCCGGACCCGTCCTGCAACCCGTACCTCGCGTTCGCCGCGATGCTGATGGCCGGCATCGACGGCATCAAGAACAAGATCGAGCCGCCGGAGCCGGTCGACAAGGACCTCTACGAGCTTCCGCCGGACGAGGCGGCCGCCATTCCGCAGGTGCCGGGCTCGCTCGATGAGGTGCTGGCCAACCTGGAGCGCGACCACGACTTCCTCACCGAGGGCGGCGTGTTCACTCCGGACCTGATCGAGACCTGGATCGAGTACAAGCGCACCAACGAGCTCGACCCGATCCGGCTGCGCCCGCACCCGCACGAGTTCGAGATGTACTTCGACGTATAGCGATCCTGCGCGGGGCTGAGCTGGGAGTACGTCATGACGCGCTCCCCTCAGTCCGCGCGGAGTCCGCAAGACCCGCAGACCGGGCGACCTTGTCCAGCCACAGGTGACCGTACGTATGTCTGACCTGGAGGATCTCGGCGAGCCTCACCCAGGACACGGTGACTATCGATGCTGCGCTTGCCCTGCAGCTTCCCTTCCATATCGTTCACCCGGCGGCAGCCGTCAGTGGGAGCGCCTCAACGACCTGGTTCCACGACGGCAGCCTGCGCTCATACGCCGCGTCCGAGTCGGACAGAACGCCGTTCAGTTCGTGGCGTTGGCCGGATGCCGCAGGTCCAGCCACATGATGCGGAGGCCGACGGGTCCCAGGATGGGGTGGCGGAACGCGCCCGGGGCTGTGCCGAGAGTGACGAACCCGAGGCTCTCGTAGAGAAGCACCGCGGCCGTGTTCGTATCAACGACGGCATTGAACTGAATCGCCGCGAATCCGCTTCGCCGTGCCCAGCTGATCATGTCGGAGGTGAGGGCCCGTCCCACGCCCTTGCCCCGCGCCTGCCTGGCGACCATCAGGCTGCCGGAAGCGACGTGGCTTCCCGGACCCGGCCGGTTCGCGTACATATTCGCTGTACCAAGTATCAGGTCGTCGCCCGCAGCGACGACCACCCGCGCCGGCGCGGTCAGCAGCCAGCCCCGCCTTGCGTCGCCCTCGCTCATGGCGGGGTCATAGGCGAACGTCTGCTGCTCGGTGATGACGTCATGAATGACCGCCCAGATCTGCGGCCAGTCACCCTCGCCAGCATCACGGATCGCGAAGGCCGACGCCACAGGACGCAGCGGATCAGCCATGCGGTCCGCCCCCGGCACCGCCGCGAGAACTCCCGCCGGCAACAAGACCGATCCGAGTAAGTGGCTGCACTCCCTCATACTGCCGGTCACCGCTCCAGCATCGCCACCCATTTTTGGGTCTACCGCACTCCCAGCGGACCGACCCCACCGAGG
>Ga0209530_1000645_pt1 | contig 21716 bp, 24 predicted proteins | sample BlaSpr_A8_Ref_O1_FD_187987 | JGI IMG/M metagenome (GOLD analysis project Ga0209530, IMG submission 187987) | Forest soil microbial communities from Thunder Bay, Ontario, Canada - Black Spruce, Ontario site 2_A8_Ref_O1 (SPAdes) (version 2) | ecosystem: Environmental > Terrestrial > Soil > Boreal...
GGACTTCATTGACTTGTACTCCGCCGCTGTGATAACCATTTACCGTCTTTTTGACAAGGACTCGCCTCGAATCGCGGATGTCGGCCAAAACCCAACGGATCGAGGTCACGCTGGAGACGCTGCTCGAAAGCGTGGACCTCGCAGAAAGCATCTCCATGCGCATCGCTGAGGCCGCCGGCTTCAGTGAAGAGGAACTCCATAAGATTGGCATGGCCGTCCGCGAAGGCGTGATCAACGCATACAATTACGGCAATCAGCAGGACCGCCGAAAAAAAATCCTGATGACCGTGGAACTGGATCCCGAAAACATGACCGTGCGCGTCCTCGATCAGGGCAAGGGATTCGAATTGCACGAAATTCCCAACCCGCTTGAGGAAGAAAATCTTCTGCGCACTTCAGGCCGCGGCCTTTTCCTTATGCGCGCCTTTATGGATAAATTCGACGTACATACCGCCCCTGGCGGCGGTGCCGAACTCGTAATGATTAAAAAACTTCCCGATAAAGATTCCGGCAACGGTACCCACCAACCGGAGTAGAATCAAGGTAGAGGCTATTCCGTGGCAATCCAAGCGACATGCAGACAAATAGGGGATGTTTCAATCCTTGATTTCAGCGGCAAGATTACCCTGGGCGAAGGCAGCGCTCTGCTGCGGAAAACGGTCCGCGGCCTGATCGACGGCGGCCAGAAGAAGATCATCATCAGCCTGTACGATGTGGACTACATCGATAGCTCCGGGATCGGCGAGCTGGTCAGCGCTTACACCACGGTGAAAAATGCGAGCGGCGAACTGAAGCTGCTCCATCTCACCAAGCGCGTGCACGACATTTTGCAAATCACGCGTCTTTTCACCGTCTTCGATGTGCAGTCGGACGAAGACACCGCGATTCACGCTTTCCGCTAGATTATTCCTGGTACCTATCGACCCGAGTGTTTGGGAGCGTGCCAACACGTCCGCTCAGCAGGCGCTAACGCCGCGCTAGCCGGGAGGATCTTTTTGGCGCGTGTTTTTCACTCCTGTCACGATCCCCATCCCGACAAGAACTATGGCGCCTACCACGATCCAGCGTGCCGGTACGTGCATTAAGTAAGCCGCATAAGCCAGGCCCGCAATTACAATTGCGTAACCCGCCGCGTAGAGTCCGAATGACATGGCGTGTCCTTTTGCGAACGGATTATCTCAGTCCATACGCTTCCATCCGCGACGAAAGCTCTAGGACGTTTTGCCCTTGCAGCCGGGATGATTGCACAGACAATCAATGTCCGGAGTCTTTTCCATCGCCTCGCATGCCTCGCTGCAATACCTGCCTTTCGTCACGATGCACGAACAAATCGGGTGCTCGCACTTCTGGCCACTCGCTGCCATATTCTTTCTCCTTGGTTTGAATTCAGTTTGCTAGCTATATCCATCCTAGCCGCGGCGAGGAAACCGCGCTGTGCAATTGAGAACACATCTCCATTTCACTGCCGGCGTCGGAGTGATGGCGCTTTCGCCCGGCGTACGCCTTTGTGATACCATCACCTGTAAGCTTTTTCTTCAGGGAGAAGCAATTGGCGCAGCATATTTCCCGCAAGGAATTGAAAAAGGACGAAGTGCGCGAGACCCTCGTGCACGGCGCGGATATCGTCTTTTCGCATCAGCAACTCACGCTCTACATCGTCATCCTGGCGATTGTGGTTGCCCTGGGTGTGTTTGGCTGGAGAACTTACGCCGAGCGCCAGACGGTGAAGGCTGCCGCCGGCTATGGCGACGCCATGAGAGTATTCCAGGCGCGCATTCGCACCCCTCTCGAGCCCCAAGTGCCGGGAGAAGTTACGTACGTGGACGAAAAGAACAAGTACACCGACGCTGCTCAAAAATTCGAAGACGTTGCCAACAAATATCCGCGCACGCATCCCGGCCAGCTTGCCAAATATTACGCCGCGTTAAGCGAAGAGCACCTGGGCAAGAACGAGGAAGCCAAGAAATTGCTCCAATCTGTTGCTGACGGCGGCGAGGAAGACTTCGCCGCCATGGCGCGCTTCGAACTCGCTCAATTGTACGACCGCACCGGGCAAGGGGACCAAGCCGTCAAGCTCTATCAACAATTGATTGCCAAGCCCGGCCTCCTGGTGCCCAAGGCGGTCGTGATGCTTGCTCTTGCCGAACACTACGGTGCGAATAACCCTGCCGAAGCTGGAAAGATATACGCCCAGATTAAATCCGAGTATCCCGATACTCCTATCGCCGAACAAGCCGACCAGGATCTTGCTCTCCTGCCCGGCAAAATCTGAGCGCGCGGAATGACGCCGGCGCCGCTGGCCTCCTATGCGATGGACGTGCAGCGCTCTCGAGGTCGCCGCTTCCCTGAGCCGCCGCACCCCTATCGCGACGCTTACGCGCGCGACCGCGACCGCGTAATCCACTCCCGCGCCTTTCGCCGTCTGGAAGCCAAGACCCAGGTTTTCACCACTCGCTACTCCGACCATTTTCGCAACCGGCTGACCCACACCATCGAAGTCGCGCAAATTGCGCGCACCGTTTCCGACGCCCTGCATCTCAACACCGGCCTTACCGAAGCGCTCGCGCTCGTACACGATATCGGACATCCGCCCTTTGGCCATGCGGGCGAAAAGCAGCTCGATTTCAGAATGCGCGAGCACGGCGATCGCTTTGACCACAATCTCCACGCGCTTCGCATCGTCGAACAATTCGAGCAGCGCTATCTCGATTTCCCCGGGCTCAATCTCACCTTCGAAGTGCGCGAAGGCATCGTCAAACATTCGGGAAATTATTCCGCTGTGGAATTTCCCGCGCTCGCCGAATATCTCCTGGACCGGCAGCCCCTTTTGGAGGCGCAGCTCATCGATCTCGTTGACGAAATCGCTTACAACACCGCCGACCTCGACGACGCCTTCGAGGCCCGTCTTCTGGATCTCGATCTGCTGCGCGCCGAAGTGCCCATCTTCAATCAAGCCTACGAGGAAATTGACAGGCTCTATCCCCAGGGCCGCCGCAAGCTGAAATTCAACGAAGCCCTCAAGCAAATTCTCAATCGCCTTGCCACCGACCTGATCGACAACACCTACCATCGGGTGCTGGAAAGCGGCGTCGAGAACGCCGAAGACGTGCGCCGTCTCCCGCAGCACCTCGCCGCCTTTTCGCCTGAGACAGCCCGCCAGAACGCGGAACTGAAGCGATTTCTTCACGCCCGCCTCTATTCGAACCCCGCCATCGCAGAGGATCGCGATCGCTCGGTGGCCTCGCTGGATGCTCTTTTTCTCTTCTTCCTGGACCACCCGGACCGCATGCCAAAGCAGTATGCCGAGTTAGCGCTGAATGAGCCGCGCCATCGAGTCGTATGCGACTACATCGCCGGCATGACCGACCATTTTCTGTTGCGTCAATGCAACGAGCTGCTGGGCACTCCCGCCGGGCATCCGGATTGAACCGCACCGCGGGCAGTTCCCGCTGCCGCACCCAGTCCAAGAAAGTCATTGTCCATTTGGTGTCAGTTTGGAAGTTCCCAAAGCCGCTTCCTTGACAACGCTGGTACGGGTCATATAATTAACTTGTACGCACGCGGGGAAAGCCAATGTTTCTCGACGTAAAAGAACTTGCCGTTCGAAAAGTCCGCATCCGGAAGAGTTATATACCGGGTACACTCGATTTCCATTCCGGCGAATTTCGCCAGGTGGAACCGCTGGAAGTGCGTGCTACCGCCGAACTTATGGAAGGCCAAATCCGCGTGTACGGCAATCTGCACACGCGGGTTGAGATGATTTGTGCCCGCTGCCTGGACACCGTAGTCGAGGAAATCAGCCGCGACTTCGACCTGTTTTACCGCCCGATGACTTCGATCGCCCAGGACGAGGAATTTCACCTCAATCTGGACGACACCGAAATCGCTTTCTTTGAAGGCGACGGCTTGTTCCTGGCCGACGTCCTCGCCGAGCAGGTAAATCTCGCGCTTCCGATGAAGGTTATCTGCCGCAGCGATTGCCGGGGCCTGTGCTCCCACTGCGGTGCCAACCTGAATAACGAAGAGTGCCGCTGCGAAAAGAACGCTTCCGATCCGCGCCTCGCTCCACTGGCTCGCCTGAAGCAGGACTGGTTCAAAAAGCAATAAAACGCTACACTATCACTTTCCCATTTCGGCTGTGCTGAGCCCCAGCCGGTCAATTCAGAGGAGCAGGAATGCCTAATCCAAAACGACGTCACTCCCACGCGCGCAAAAATAAGCGGCGCGCCCACGATCATCTTCACACGCTGTCGCTTTCCGATTGCCCGAATTGCCATGAAAAGAAACTGCCTCATCAGGCGTGTCCCCATTGCGGACAGTACAAAGGCCGCGAGGTGATTGACACTTCGGCCAAGACAGCCTAAGTTTCCCCTTCACCTGCCTTCCGAGTCGGTGCCCATTGGTGACCGCTGGTGCTGAGATGACCACCATCGCAATAGATGCTATGGGAGGCGACCATGCCCCTCGCGCTGAAGTGGAAGGCGCGATCCTGGCCGCCCGTGAATTTGGTTTGCACATCCTGCTGGTCGGCATGGAAGCCGCCCTCAAGCAGGAACTGAGCCGCCATGGGCATCGCGGTTTGCCCATCGAAATTGTCGGCGCCACCGAAGTCATCACCATGAGCGATTCGCCTTCGCAGGCGTTTCGCCGCAAGAAAGAAAGTTCGATGCACGTGGCCGCGCGCTTGGTGCGCGACGGGAAAGCCGAAGCAATGGTCAGCGCGGGCAATACAGGCGCGGCCATGACCGTTGCTCGCTTCGTTCTCGGCACGCTTCCTTCCGTGGACCGCCCCGCGCTCGCCGCAGCATTTCCGAACATGAAAGATAGAGTTTCGGTGATCCTCGACGTGGGCGCCAACGTGGATTCCAAGCCCGAACAAATCCGGCAATTCGCGGTAATGGGCGAAATTTATTTCCGCGCCATCTGGGGCGTCAAACGCCCACGCGTAGCTCTGCTTTCCATCGGCGAAGAAGAAATGAAGGGCAACGAGTTGACTCGCGAAGCCTCCAATCTGCTGAAACAGTCCTCGCTCAACTTCGTCGGCAATGTGGAAGGCCGCGATGTGTTTCGCGGAAATGTTGACGTCATCGTTTGCGACGGCTTCATCGGCAACGTCGCTCTCAAAATCAGCGAAGGCCTCGTCGAGCACGTCCAGGGCATGCTGAAAAAAGCCATCAAGAGTTCGCTGAAATCGCAGATCGGCTACGCTCTGTCCAAGCAAGCGTTCGATGATTTCCGCAAGCGCACCGACTCTTCGGAAACCGGCGGTGCGCCGCTTTTGGGTGTTCGCGGCATCACCATCATTGCGCACGGCCGCTCGAATCCCAACGCCATCAAAAATGCCATACGCGTCGCCGGCGAACTCTGCCGCGCCCGCGTAAACGAAAAAATCGATCAGGAGCTTTCCGCTGCCGCCGTCGCCGCGCAGGGCTGACCTCAGCGGAATTTTAATCGCGCATGGGCAAACTCGCTTTCCTATTTCCGGGCCAGGGTTCGCAGTATTGCGGCATGGGCCGCGATCTGGCGGAGGCCTTCGCCGAATCGCGCCAGGTTTTCGACCAAGCCAATGCCGCGCTCGGATTTTCCATGTCCGACATGTGTTACACCGCCTCGCTGGAAGAGCTTAAGCAAACGGAAAATACCCAGCCCGCGATTCTCACGGTTTCGATCGCCGCGTACCGCGCGCTGGAAAAGAGAGGCGTCACTCCCGATTTTGTCGCCGGCCACAGCCTGGGTGAATATTCCGCGCTCGTCGCCGCTGGTGGCCTCGACTTTTCCGCCGCTGTGAAATTAGTCCGCGCCCGAGGCCGCTACATGCAGGAAGCCGTGCCCGCCGGTGAAGGTGCGATGGCTGCAATCCTCGGCCTGCCGCCCGCCGAAGTTTTGGAAATTTGCAAGAAGGCCGCGGACAACGAAGTCGTCTCTCCCGCGAACCTGAATTCACCCGAGCAAACCGTAATTTCCGGCAACGCTGCGGCGGTGAAACGAGCGGTTGAAATCGCTTCGCAAAGCGGCGCGAAGCGAGCCGTGATTCTTCCCGTCTCCGCCCCCTTCCATTGCGCGCTGATGGCTCCGGCGCAAAAGCGTCTGGAGCACGATCTGCGTGCCGCGAATTTCACCGCGCTGAAAATTCCGCTGATCACCAACGTGGACGCCGAAGCCATCACCACCGGTGACGAAGCGCGCGAAGCGCTCATCCGCCAGGTCACCTCTCCCGTTCGCTGGCTCGATTCCGTCCACGAAATGATCGAGTCCGGCGTCACGATTTTCGTCGAGGTCGGCCCGGGCAAAGTTCTCTCCGGCTTGATGCGCCAAATCGACCGCTCCGTCCGCTCCCTAAACGTGGAAGACGCCGCCAGCCTCCAAGCCACGATAGACAAGATCGCCCAATTGCGCGCCGAATCCCCGGAAAGCTAGGACGATGACTATCTCAGCCGAGCGGGTGCCTTCTCGCCCCCCGCGTAAATTCATGGCGGCTGCAGTAGTCGCAGGGCTGTTACCTTGGCTGGGAATCGTCGCCAGGCTCTTGACCGCCAACCCATTGCGTATCACCTTTATTGGCCTAATCCTGTGGTTTGCAGGTTGCGCGTCTCTTTGGTATATGCATCTCCCCCCGGAAGTTGCGAGAGAGAGAAGCTTCGGTGTCTCATTGTTGATCTGGACTCTCACATTTGTTCCAGTGTTTGCGTGTACGGCCATGGGTACGGGGATGATTATTAGCCACTTCTAATTGCGCGCCGAATCCGCGGAAACTTAGAACTCGGTACGTTCGAGACGCGACGCAAAATGTGATTTAGCTGAGTTTTGGAGGTAGCTTGAGATACGTGAAGGCACTCGCAGTTACAGCGACAATCCTATTATTCGTGGCACCAGCGCACCCGTGCAGTTGGGCAACAGGCTATTTTTATCAGGTTACTGGGCTTCGCGGGAAAGTCGTCGGGGCAAGGTTGGGGCCATTGCAGTATGCGGGCTCGTTTAGACGATCATTCGTCCGAAAGCACGCGGAGTTGACGTTGTATTCCTATCGAGCGCCGATCAAGGCCCGAAGCGATATGCCTTTGGTGAAAAAATTGACCGCCGACGATGACGGCAACTTTGACTTCGGTTCTTTGAACCAGGGACACTACACTCTCATTGTTGACGACGCCAGTTGGGGAAGTTCCACTCGGTTTGATGTTGAAATTAAGACCTTACCTCAGCAGACGGAATCGGTAACCGTCGACATATCTCCGAATTTCCCGGACTGTAAAGGCGGTCACGAATTCATCATAAATTCAAAGTAACGGCGCGTGTCTTCCCGTCGTTTGTACACGCGCCGCTTCTTGACGTGTGATCGATGCTCTCTACCGAGTTCAGCTAGCTGTTGCGCTTAGAGCGTCCGCCAGAAGCAGAGCGGCTCCGCTCAAGACTAGAGTATCAGTGAAGTAGTTCAGTCCGTTGGCTATGCTGGAACGGTCGGCCACTAAGATAGGCAGATAGACAAACAGCACGACGAGCAGAATCATGATCCCCAGGTAGGTTGCGGCCAAGCGCGCCTTTTTATTCACGACAATACCTGCGCCGCAAATAATAAGAACCGCGCCCGAAGCATACGCCCAGAAAAGATGGCCGGGGATCCATGTGGGCGTTAGTCTCGCGAGCGGAATGCCGGGCACAATCGCGGGATGCAGAAAACTCTCGACGCCAAAGAATATCGCTGGTATCCCCACGAAAAATCGCGCGAGAGTTACCAGCCCCGGCGTGCCGTCCGAAGGCGTCCTCTTCGACAAACTTCCGGCCAGCGCAAAGGCGCCGCCGCTGAAAGCGGTGTCCCTCAGGGCGATCACCCAAAAAAGACGAGCGCCGTGCTCCGCCACTATATTGGGGATATGTATCGTAGCCACGAAAACTAGAAGCATGCTCCCCAAGAGCGTGGCCGCCAAGCGTGCATGTTTGTTGAGGATGATGCTCAGCGCCGCGGCAATCAGAGCAACGCCCACTAGATAGGCCCAAAATAGGTGCGCCGGCATCCAGGATGGAACCGCTTGCGCCATGTCTGACGCGTCAACCAGATGTTCCGTGCCGAACACTCCCATCGGCATGGCAAAGAACAACCGGCCGAACGGCAAGATCTTGTCGAGCCCGTGTCTTTGCGGCAGCTCGTCCTTGATAATCTTTACCAGCCCGAGTACCAGAAGAACGACGCCTGTGAAATATGGCCAGAACACATCCGCCGGGATTCCGAAAGCTACCAGTGTTGCAGCAAAATCAGCGTGCCGGAAAAGTTGGAAACTGCCGTTCAGCATGTGCATTCTAGGAGCACCCTTCCCGACTCTGAATCACAATGCTCGTAAAGAGTTGCTCAACATTGCCACACGAACGAGCAGTTGCGCATCATGTTTGATATGCGATAGCTTCTCTTCCTATGTTCTCGCTCAAAGATAAAGTTGCTCTAGTCACCGGCGCCTCGCAAGGCATCGGCCGCGCAACCGCGTTGGCGCTCGCGGAAGCCGGCGCAAAAGTCGCCATTGCCGCGCGCAACACTGAAAAACTCGCATCACTCGCCGCAGAAATCGCAGCCGCAGGCGGCGAAGCCCTAGCTGTTCCGATGGATGTTGCGGACCCCGCGCAAGTGAAGACCGGCTTCCAGCAATTGCTCGCGAAATTCGGCAAGCTCGACGTGCTGGTCAACAACGCCGCCATCACCCGCGACACGCTCGCTCTTCGCATGAAGCTCGAAGATTGGGACGCCGTGCTGCGCACCAACCTGACCGGCGCGCATTTGTGCATCCAGCAAGCGCTCGGCGCAATGCTGAAGCAGCGCGCAGGCCGCATCATCAACATCACTTCCGTAGTCGCCGAAACCGGCAACGCGGGTCAGGCAAATTATGTGGCATCGAAAGCGGGCCTGATCGGTCTCACGCGCGCCATCGCCGTCGAAGTCGCCTCGCGCAGCATCACCGTGAACGCCATCGCGCCCGGCTTCATCTCCACACCCATGACCGATCCTCTTTCGCAGGAAATAAAAGACAAAATGAAGTCCATGATTCCGCTCGGCCGCTTCGGCACCGACCGTGACGTCGCCGCCGCCATCGTCTTTCTCGCCAGCGATGAAGCCGGCTACATCACCGGCCAGGTCCTCGACGTCAACGGCGGCCTGCACATGGGCTAAATTGTCAGTCGCATGGCGCAAGGAGACGCGCTCGTGCCGTTAACGTATCAATCTGGCAAAGAAATAAGGAAAGGGGATCGAGTCTTGTATTTCGACGATTCTAGCGAAATCGAATTCGTCGCCGATCCGCTTGTCGACGATGTCAAAACAGCTTGGTATGTGCAGGAATACGGCGGAGGCGTCATGGTGGTCGAAAACGAGTTCAAGAACTTTGGGCGCGTGTTCATCACGGAACCGGAGGACGATTGCGATTTGATATTCGTGTCTAGGCAAGATTAGATTTGGCAAAGGTTGACCCTGCATTCCACCTTGCATAGAATGGCAAGGTTGTTTGGGGCGCTATCCTGCCTGCTGTGCGGCCCAGGGCGCTTACGATTGCCGATACCGGAGGAACTACCAGAATGGCCAGCGTCGAAGAACGCGTGAAAACGATTATTGTCGAGCAGCTCGGTGTGGATGAAAGCGAAGTCACTCCGACAGCTTCTTTTGTGGACGACCTGGGCGCCGACTCGCTCGACACCGTCGAGCTGGTAATGGCTTTCGAGGAAAATTTCGGCATCGAGATCCCCGACGAAGACGCCGAAAAAATTGCCACGGTAAAAGACGCTGTTGATTACATCGAGAAGCACTCCAAAGGAAGCAAGTAGTCCGCTGGCCGTCCCCATCAGTACAGGAGAAGTTTCTTTTGAACCGCCGAGTTGTCGTTACAGGCGTTGGGCTGATCTGCGGTTGTGGCATCGGGACCGAAGAGGTCTGGCGCAATCTGCTGGCCGGTAAAAGCGGCATTGGCCCCATCACTCATTTTGACCCCGCCGGATTTGATTGCCGCATCGCCGGAGAAGTCCGCAATTTCGATCCGCTTAACTGGATCGAGAAAAAAGAGCTGAAGAAAACCGGCCGCTTCATTCAACTGGCCATGGCCGCTGCGGATTTCGCCGTCAAGATGGCCGCCCTCGAAGTCACTCCTGACATTGCCGACACCACCGGCGTTTACATCGGCTCCGGCATCGGCGGATTCGACGTCATCGAACGCGAGCATTCAAAGTATTTGGCTGGTGGCCCCGGAAAAATCTCGCCTTTCTTTATTCCAGCGTCGATCGTCAACCTGGCATCGGGCTTCGTTTCGATCCGCTACGGCGCGAAAGGCCCCAATTCTGCAACAGCCACCGCCTGCTCCGCCTCGGCACATGCCATCGGCGACGCTTACAAAATCATTCAGCGTTCTGACGCGGATGTGATGATCGCAGGCGGCACCGAAGCCGCCATCACTCCCATGGGCGTGGGCGGATTCGCGGCTATGCGCGCTCTCTCCACGCGCAACGACGAACCGCAACGCGCCAGCCGTCCCTTTGACGCTGAGCGCGACGGCTTCGTCGTCGGCGAAGGCGCCGGCGTTCTAATCCTCGAATCGCTCGAATACGCGCAGCGCCGCGGCGCGAAAATTATCGCCGAAATTGTCGGCTACGGCATGTCCGGCGACGCCTACCACATCACGCAACCAGCCGAAGGCGGCGATGGCGGATATCGCGTGGCGCTCGCGGCCATGCGCGACGCAAAAATCACTCCCAACGACGTGAGTTACGTCAACGCGCACGGCACCTCCACTCCCATCGGTGACGCCATAGAAACCGCCGCGCTAAAACGCGTCTTCGGCGAGCGCGCAAAAAAAGTTCCTATCAGCTCCACGAAATCCATGACCGGGCATCTGCTGGGCGGCGCGGGCGGCCTGGAGGCCGGCATCAGCGTCCTCGCTCTGCGCGATCAGATTATGCCGCCCACTGCAAATTACGAAAATCCCGATCCCGCGTGCGATCTCGATTACATTCCGAATCACGCGCGCAAGGCCGCCGTGCATTACGCGCTGTCGAATTCCTTCGGCTTCGGTGGAACAAATGCGTCCCTCATCTTCAAGCTCTGGGACGGAAAGTAGCTGTGGCCTCGGGCTTGCCCTGATAGGAAACGCCAGGAGGAAGATTTGAAAATCGGAGTTTGCGTTAAACAAGTTCCCGCCAAGGATGCGCCGCTGGCCATCGTCGAAGGCGGCGCGTGGATCCGCGAATCCGACATCGGCTTCGAAACGAATGAGCCGGACAGCTTCGCGCTCGAAGAATCGCTGCGCCTGAAAGAAAAACAAGGCGGCGAAGTCGTGGCCATCTCCATGGGTCCCGAACGCGCCAAACAAACCATCAAGGAAGCTCTGGCCAAAGGCGCCGATCGAGGAATCCATATCTCCGACGATCAATTCTACAAACTCGATCCGCTGTCGTCAGCGCGTTCGCTGGCTGCCGCAATCAAGGACGAAAAGTTCGACCTCATCCTCACCGGCTTGCAGAGCGACGACCAGGGTTTCGGCCAAACCGGTGTGTTGCTCGCCGAATTGCTCGGCCTGCCTCACGCCACAATCATCATGCAAATCGACATCGTGGAAGGCCACATGAAACTGAAACGCGAACTCGAAGCCGGCTGGTTTCAGTGGGTCGAATTGCCGCTGCCCGCTGTCCTTTCGATTCAGTCCGGCATCAATAAACCGCGTTACGCCACCTTGAAGGGCATTATGGCCGCCAAGAAAAAAGAAATCGCCACGGTGAATCGCGCATCGCTCGGCGTCGCCGACGCGCCCACCCAGCGCATCGAGCGCATTTACATTCCTCAAAAAACCAAGAAGACCGAATTCATCACCGGCCAGCCAAAAGAAATTGCCGCAAAGCTGATCGAAAAGTTGCGGCACGAAGCGCGGGTGCTATAAACCATGAAAATACTTCTGGTCACCGAACAGCGCGAAGGCAAGTGGAACAAAGTCAGCTTCGAGACTCTCGCCGCCGCGCAACAAATCGTGCAGCAGACCAAAGGCTCGCTCACCGCCGTAGTCCTCGGCAAAGGCGTCGCGCCGCTGGCTGACGAAATAGCCGCTTTTCAACTCGACGAAGTACTTCTCGTCGAACACGATCTCCTGGATAAATACACGCCCGACGGATTTTCTCTCGCGCTGCACCAGGTAATCGAATCCGCAAAGCCCGACCTCGTCCTCATGCCGCACACTTATCAAGTCCGCGATTTCGCTCCCAAGCTCGCCGCTTCGCTCGGAAAAGGCATGATCGGCGACTGCATCCACTACCGCTACGAAAACGGCAAACTGATTTTCGTCCGCCAGATGTTTCAAGGCCGCACCAATGCCGACGTCGTCTTCACCGGGGACGCTCCCTGGATCGCAACTTTTCAAGCCAGCGCATTCCGCGCGGACCTCGCCACAAAACAAACCAGCGGCAAAGCGCCGGTAAAACCCGTCTCTGTCGATTTGAAGCCGGAACAAATCCGCACCAAGCCGCTCGAACTTTTCCGCGAAGCAAAGCAAGCTGTCGATCTCACCCAAGCTCCCATTCTGATTTCGATCGGTCGCGGCATCAAAGCTCCGGAAAATATCCCCATGGTTGAAAAACTAGCCAAACTCCTCGGCGGCGAAATCTGCGCCTCGCGCCCCATCTGCGACGAAGGCTGGCTCCCCATGGATCGCCAGATCGGCAGCTCCGGACAAACCGTCGCCCCCAAGCTATATTTCGCGCTCGGAATCAGCGGCGCAATCCAGCACGTCGTGGGCATGAAAGGCTCGCGCACCATCGCCGCGGTCAACAAGGATCAGAACGCCCCGATCTTCGAAGTAGCCGACTACGGCATCGTCGGCGACCTCTTCGAAATCGTCCCCGCCCTAATCGAGGAGCTTGAGAAAACCGCGCACAGTTGAAATGTGTCCGCTTTCGCCACGCGCTCTCGCGCTAACGGTCAGCTCATAGCCTCTGAAGCTCCGCGGCATCTTCTAAGTTACTGAAACTATGCTAGTTGGCCTAGCTCCAACCTGGCACTTCACCTGCTAATCTTCTTCGAGCCACGTGGGCCAATTGCGTCCGGTTGCTTTTTCTTTCTCGGGAGGCAGAAATGGGATCGCTGATGCAGGACCTTCGCTATACCATTCGCTTGCTCGCGAAGAACCCGGGCTTCGCAGCCGTTGCCGTGCTCACGCTCGCACTGGGCATCGGCGCGAACACCGCCATCTTTAGCGTCGTGAACGGGCTGCTCCTCCATCCTGTTGGCGTCTCCCACCCGGAGCAGCTTGTCGCCATCCGCGTTCGTTACGAAAAGCTAGATTTGAAGAGCATCGAGATTTCCGCGCCCGACTTCAATTTGATGCGCGAGAATAAACAGGTTTTTGCTTCCGCAGCGCTGGAAGATCCCATGGATTTCAACTACGCCGCGGGAACCTGGCCGCAGCGCCTTCGCGGCGCGAAAGTTTCTTCGCAATGGTTCCAGGTGTTTGGGGCCAAGCCGCTACTCGGCCGGGTATTTACACCTGAAGAAGACCAGCCGCACGCCGACCAGGAAGTAGTCCTCGCTTATCACACCTGGAAAAATCTTTTCGGCGCTGACAATTCAATCGTTGGCCGCTCGGTCCAGTTCAACCGGCAGCCATACACCGTCGTCGGAGTGATGCCTCCCGATTTTCAGTGGCCGGAGCAAACCGATCTCTGGTCTCCGCTCGCGCTCTCCGCCGAAGATTTCGCCATCGACAATATTTTCAACGAGGCGCACTTCGCGGTCGCGCGCATGCAGCCCGGAGTGTCTCCTGCGCAAGCTGAGGCCTACATGAACGTCGTCACGCAACGTGTCGTCAACGACGGGCGTTCCAAATATCCTAAGAATTCCGGCTGGGGAATGTTTTCCGTGCCCTTCGCGCAATTTATTTACGGCGACGTCCGCACCCCCCTCCTGATTCTGCTTGGAGCGGTCGGATTTGTGCTCTTGATCGCGTGTGCCAACGTCGCCGGCCTTCTCCTTGCTCGCGCTTCGGGTCGCGCGCGTGAATTCGCTGTTCGCACCGCGCTCGGGGCTTCGTCCTGGCGTCTGGCGCGTCAAACGCTAAGCGAAAGCATCGTGCTCGCGGTGATGGGGATGATCGCTGGTCTCGTCGTTGCATACGGCGCGATTTCCGCGCTTCCGTTCCTCGCAGCGGGCAATCTGTCGGGCAGGATCGTGATTCCAATCGACACCCGGGTGCTCTTGTTTACCGCGGTACTGGCTGGTCTTTCAGCCATTGTTTTCGGCGCTGCGCCCGCCTGGCAGATATCGCGTACCGATCCGCAGCAACATTTGAGCGAGGGACGCGGCGCGGGAAGTGCCAGCCGCGCGCATCATCGCTTTCGCGACGTCCTGGTCATCGGGCAGCTTGCGCTCGCACTGGTGCTTCTGGCTGGCGCGGGAATTTTCCTGAAGAGCTTCGCGAAGATACAGAACGTCAACGTAGGCTTTCAGCCGCACGGTTTGATGACCGCGGCCATTGGTCTGCCCGACCATCCTTACGATTCCCCGGCGAAACAGATTCAGTTCGTGCGCGACGTTCTCAACCGGCTCTCCAGTTCCCCCGGCGTCGTCACCGCTGCCGCGGGAGTGCCGCTGCCGTTCAGCGGATTCGGCGGCTCGGCATCTTTTAGAATCGAAGGCCGCGCGACACTGCCCGGTGATCCTGGCCCGCACGGCGACGTTCGGCAAGTCAGCCCGAATTATTTTGAAACTATGGGGATTTCGCTCGTTCGCGGCCGCACCTTCACCCCGGACGATAGCCAAGGCGCGCAAGCCGTCGCCGTGATTGACGAGAATCTTGCGCGCCTATATTGGCCCAATGACGATCCCATCGGAAAACACTTGAAGAACAACGAGAAAGATCCGTGGGCCACAATCGTCGGAGTCGTCGTGCCTATCCGCCATTCCCAAGTTGTAGGCGAGGAGGCCTCTTCAGAAGGAACCGAAGGCGCGGGAAAGGGAGTCTATTACTTTCCGATCTATCAGACTCTGGCGCCCAATTTCTTTCTGGTCGTGCGCGCAAGCGGAAATCCCGCGGCATCAGCCGAAACAATCCGCCAGGCCGTCCGCTCCGTGGATTCTGGCCAGCCAATCTCCGAACTCATGACCATGGATGAACGCATCTCGCTTTCCATGGGCCCCCGCCGTTCGGCTGTTGCCCTGCTCTCCGTCTTCGCGGGTATGGCTCTCGCGCTCGCAGCCATCGGTTTGTTTGGATTGGTGCGTTTCAATGTCACCCAGCGTATTCAGGAAATCGGCATCCGCATGGCGCTGGGAGCCCAGCCGCGTGACATCCTGAAAATGGTAATGGTTCAAAGTGGCCGCCTCATCGCCGCCGGCGTTGTCGCCGGTATCGCCTTCGCGCTCATCCTCACGCGAATGATGGAAAGTCTGCTTTATGGCGTTAGTTCCGCTGATCCGGCTACCTTTGCCGGCATGTCAGTTTTCCTGGCTGCCGTCGCATTTTTCGCGTGCTACATTCCCGCGCGCCGCGCTATGCGCGTGGATCCGATGATTGCTTTGCGTTACGAATAGCGCGTTGGGTTTTGGTTGCAGCGATATCGATTGTTGCGGAGGCAGAAATGGGAGCGCTGCTGCAAGACATTCGCTACAGCCTTAGAATGCTCGCGAAGAACCCGGGCTTTACCGTCATCGCCGTCCTCACGCTGGCTCTCGGCATCGGCGCGAACACGGCTCTCTTTTCGGTGGTCAACGGAGTGCTGTTGAATCCGTTGGCCTACCCGCACTCCGAGCAGCTCGTCACTGTTTACGGTAAGGCTCCTGGGTTCGCTCGAGCGCCGATCTCCTACCTGAACTTTCTCGATTGGCAGCGCGATACGCAAACGTTTTCATCCATGGCCCTATACCGCAATGAGCCTTACAACTTGACCGGCGCGGGCGAAACGGAACTCGTCGGCGGCTCGATGATTTCCGCGGATTTTTTTCCCACGCTCGGCGTAGCGCCCATCCTCGGCCGCAACTTCCGCACCGATGAGGATCGTGCCGGAGCGGCGCCGGTGGTGATGCTTGGCGGAGGACTCTGGAAACGCAAATTCGGTTCTTCGCCGGACGTCGTCGGGAAATCGATCGTCCTGAATGGCGCGTCGTACACGATTGTGGGCGTCGTTCCCCCGAGCTTCAACTTTTACGGCAGCGAGCGGGATCTTTACACTCCCGCCGGCCAGTGGACCGATCCCTCTTTTCTGGATCGCCGCATCGAGGTGAGCGCCCACGCGATCGGCCGCCTGAAGCCGGGCGTAACGCTCGCGCAGGCGAAAGCGGACATGGATGGCATTTCACAAAATCTCGCGGCAGCGTACCCGGAAGCCGATAAAGACATCGGCGTCAATCTCGTTTCCATGAAGCAGGACATCGTCGGCAACGTCCAGCCGTTCCTGCTCGTCCTTCTCGCAGCCGTGGGTTTCCTGTTGCTGATTGCTTGCGCGAATGTTGCCAATCTTCTTCTGGCGCGCTCGATGGGCCGCTCGCGCGAGTTTGCCATTCGCGCGGCTCTAGGCGCGAACCAGACGCGCGTCATTCGCCAACTTCTCACCGAAAGCGTCCTGCTCGCGGGCTTGGGTGGAGCGTTGGGACTCTTACTCGCCTTTTGGGGCACCAAAGCGGTGCTCGCCACCTTGCCTGGTGCTTTGCCGCGCGCCAACGAAGTCTCTCTCGACTCGCGCGTCCTGCTCTTTACAGTGGTGCTGTCACTGTTTGCCGGAATTGTTTTCGGCCTCGCTCCCGCCCTGAAAACTTCTCGCGTGAATTTGCAGGACGTTCTCAAAAAGAGCGGCACCGGTTCCGGCGGAGCCCGCCACGGCCTCCACGGAGTTTTCGTCGCCGTAGAAGTAGCGCTGGCCCTGGTTTTGCTCGTGGGCGCTGGACTCATGATTCGCAGCCTCACCGCGCTGTGGCGCGTAGATCCCGGCTTCAATCCGAACCACGCGATCACCTTCGTTTTGTCCCTGCCCGCTGATCCCAACACCACCTCCGCCGAAACGCGCGCGCGTCTGCGCCTCTTCGACGACAAAATGAACAACATTCCGGGCGTCAAAGCCGTTTCCGTCACGCTCGGCTCGCGCCCCATGATCCATAATTCCTCGGAGGTTTTCTGGATCGAAGGCGAGCCCAAGCCCGCCAACCTACACGATATGCACCCGGCATTGTTTTATCTCGCTGAAGCAGGTTTTCAGAAAGCCATGGGAGTCACGCTCGAACGCGGCCGCTTCATTACGCCCCAGGACGACGAGAACGCGCCAATCGTCGTGGACATAGATGACGTTTTCGCGCGCACTTATTTCCCTCATGAAGACCCCATAGGGAAGCGCATCAATCTCAGCACCTTTAACGTGCAAGCCGAGATCGTGGGCGTGGTCGGCCACGTGAAGCAGTGGGGGCTCGATGCCGATCCGAAATCGGCGATCGAGGCGCAATTCGATTATCCCTTCATGCAGGTTCCGGAAAAACTCATGCCGCTGATGGCCACTGTTGTGGCCGTCGTGCTGCGCACCGAAGGCGATCCCACTGCTGTGATGGTTGACGTTCGCCGTGCGGTCGCGGAAATCGATTCTCGCGAAGCGGTATACAACGTTCAAACGCTGGACACGGTCATCGCCAATTCATTCGCCGCGCGCAGGCTCTCCATGATTCTTCTCGGCATCTTCGCGGCGCTCGCGCTGGTGCTCGCGTGCGTCGGAATCTACGGCGTGATTTCGTATTTGGTCGGCCAGCGCACCCGCGAAATCGGAGTGCGCATGGCGCTCGGCGCGCAACCCAGCGATGTACTGCGGTTGGTGGTCGGGCACGGGACAAAGATGGCGCTGATCGGCGTCGCAATCGGCATCGGCGCCGCGCTGGGACTGACGCGCCTCATGGTCAATCAGCTCTTCGGCGTCAGCGCGTATGACCCGCTGACGTTTGCCGGCGTTGCCCTGCTGCTGATTATTGTGGCCGCCGCCGCGTGTTACATCCCCGCGCGCCGCGCCATGCGCGTGGATCCCATGGTTGCTCTGCGTTACGAATAGCGCATCAAACGCAAAAGCCCGCCGACGCTGACGCATTGGCGGGCTTCACCGCACCCAATCCTTGCTATAGACCTTTACCGCTCATGATTCCGGCCCTCGGGGCCGGCAGAAAGGCCCGGGACTACTAGGACGCGGTACTGCCTCGCATAAAGTGCGCGATGATCATGATGATCCCGATCACCAAAAGTATGTGGATAACCCCCACCGTCACGTGGAAAGCGAAGAATCCTAAAAGCCAGAGAATAATCAGTACTGCTCCGATTGCCGCCAACATAGATTCCTCCTGGTTGTGAAATCTTCGCGAGCCTACGCCCGTTATCGTCAGCAGGCCATACACGACTCCCGTTATAAGCCGGCCCAATTCAGTGTAGGCAACGGGTAAAATGCCCGTGCCTGCCTACTTAGGCTTGATTTCACCCGCTGCGTCGAAACCGAATTGAGGATTCTTGTACGTCCCCGTCATCTTCACCGCCACCGTTGCACCCGCCTTCTTCCTCTTGAACAGCGGATCGAACGGTTTCAGCAGCGCCGATTTCGTTCCTGTGGTTTCCTGCGACAACTCCGCCTGGGTCTTCAGCATTCCATGAAAATCAATTTGCTCGCTCGACAAATTGTAAGTGCCGTCCATGCGCGCCGACGCTCCCGGCACGCTAAACGACAGCTCCGAAAACTTCGCCACCCCTTCGCGTAGTTCCACGTGCCCCTTCAAATTCAACACCACATTTTCCGGATCATCCGCGTCCGCCTGTGTTTGCGGTTTACTCTTGTCCTGCTTCTCGCCGCGCGCCCGTTCGCTCATCTCATCCACGCGCGTCTGCATGCTGGGTTTTGTAAACGCCCCTTCGCCGATTCCGAAATCCCCGCGAAGCGCAAGCTCCTGCAGAAACGGCCGTTTTTGCGGCGGTATCTCCAGGTGCGCTTTCAGGCTCGTCACGCCGTTCATGGGCGGATGTTTCGCCGTCACAAACAGCCGCAGCAAATCCTGAATGCGTCCGTTGTCCACCTCTACATCCAGCGAAGTTGTTTTTCCTTTTTGGCCCGGCTTGCCTGCAACGCTACCCGAAGCCGCCACCGATGTCTGCAGAAACGACGTCGCCACCTGCTTCAAGAAAACATCTCCATTCGTCCCGTTCACATTCGCTGTGAATTTCGAAGTCAAATGCACTTCATGCTCGCTCTTCAGCACCTTGAAGTCCGGAATATCAATCGTGCCGCGCACGCCGATTTCGCCCAGGCGCCCCGCGAAATCTCCGGTGGAAGATAGCGTCCCGCCGATCCCCGGGAAGATCCCCAGGTTCGCCTTCTGAAATTTGTACCAACCCGAAACCGGAGTCGCGCCCAAATCCTCCAGATTCAAGGGCCCGAATTTCCCCTCCGAAGTAATTTCTCCCGGCGGTTCCGCATTCTGCATCGCCACGCTGTACGACCACGCACTGCTGCGCGCGTAGGATTCCACGCTCAGCGAATGCATCTCAAATTTCAGCGGCGCTTTGCCGTCCGCGCGCGCCACTTCCAGCTCTGCTCCGTCCGCCACAATTTCGCCGATACGCACCTCAGGTCTTTGGCTGGATTGCGAAGCCGAACTATTGGCGCTGATGCCTCGCAGCGGCGCATGTACGCGCAATCCATTCAGCACTACGCGCGCGATGTAGCCGGGTCTTACGATCAGGTCCGCATACCGCGCTTCAACCTCCAGCTTCTGAATGGTCACCGCTGGCGGAGCTTCTCCCGTATCCGCCGCTCCCGCAAACGTCACGTCCTCAGCCACGCAACCCGGATTCGGGAAGTAAACCATGCGGAACTTCCCGAACGTCACCTTCGCCCGAACGGCATTTTCCAAGCCTTGCGCCACTCGTTCCTGCGTGAACGGCGACTTGATCGCCACCGCAATCACCACGATGCAAATGATCGCCACAAACGCTGCCGCAACCCATATAGCCCAGTGAAAACGCCGCCCGCGCTCCGTCCTGCCCTTATTTCGTTTTGATTTTGCGCGCATATTAGAAGCCGTTAAGATTATGAAGCACGAGGCAGGGCGTAAGGTAGGATTCCGCTCAGAATAGGGTTGCCCCGGTTCGACCTTACCTTATAGTAGATTGGTCTGAAGCGGCGAAAGTTACCAGGAGATTCACATGCGTTGGACCCCAGGCGGAGTCAGCAATGACGTCGAAGACGACCGTTCCAGCAGCGGCGGCGGAGGTTTCCCCGGCGGCATCCACATCGGCATCGGCGGCATACTGATCCTGCTGATCCTGAGTTTCATTTTCAAACGCGATCTGCTCACGCCTTTCTTGGGTGGCTCCTCCACCACGCAATCCACGCAGAGCGCGCCCGCCAGCCCCGCGCAGAGCGCCTCCGAACAGCGCGAAGTCCAATTCGTCTCTTTCGTTCTCGATGACGTGCAAAACACCTGGGCGAAAATCATCCCGCAATACCGTCACGCAAAACTGGTCCTCTATCGCGGCGGCATCGATTCCGCCTGTGGCCTCGCGCAGACCGCCACCGGCCCCTTTTACTGTCCCGGTGACGAAAAGGTCTATCTCGACCTGAGCTTCTTCTCCGAACTAAAAAATCAACTCGGCGCTTCCGGCGAATTCGCGCAGGCCTACGTAATTGCTCACGAGATCGGCCACCACGTGCAGAAAATCACGGGCATCGAGCGAAAAGTCCGCCAGGAAGTCGAAAACAACCCGCGAATGGCCAACGCCATCTCCGTCCGCGTCGAGCTCCAAGCCGATTGCTACGCCGGAGTCTGGGCCAATTCCACCGAACAACGCGACCTGCTCCAGCAGGGCGACGTAGAATCCGCCATGAACGCCGCAGCCGCCGTCGGCGACGACCATCTGCAAAAAATGCAAACCGGCCGCGTCATGCCCGACAAATTCACCCACGGCACCTCCGCCCAGCGCGACTTCTGGTTCAAGCAGGGTTTTACCTCAGGCTCGCCAAGCTCCTGCGACACCTTCTCATCCTCCCAATAGCGCCGATTGCACCGAAATACTCTATGGTTGACATTGCTTCCGTAAATCCGAGCTAACGATTCTCGCAACCCTCGGCGCAAATCCGTTGGGCTTGAGCATCCCAAATCACTTCATCGTTATCTACCTCAGTGGTATCATCGAGATTCGTCATTTCTGTTTGGTACGTGTTTTCTAAACTGGTGGCCATGCGCCCCACACTTCGCTTGTTCGTGGCCGTGGGAGAGGCAGCGCTTCTTCTTACCGCGGTGTGTTTTGCGGTAGCCCTCATTGTGGGTAAATCGTTCCTGACACCTGTCTCGTCACCCGCAGGTAAGGCGCTCATCGTAGGATTGGGGCTAGTGCTTCCAATTGCAACCGCGTCATGGTGGACGTTTCGAAGGCTCCTCCGCTACTACTCTCGACCCGAAGCGCGGGCAGCTGCTATTACGTTTGGATTTTTCACCCCCGTGCCGTTGGCGATGGGTCTCGTGCTCGGCCAAATGGTGGGTGGCTACACCGGCGCGCTCTTCGGCAATCGTTTTGCATTTGCTGGAGCAGTGGCGGGCCTCGTGCTGATAATCACCCTAATGAGTTTCATCGCGAGCGCCTTTGCCATATGGCTCGTACGCCATTCCCCGCCAGTGGGTTACCCACTCCCGCCACCCGACTGAGCGTTTTAAATTTTCAGGTTCAAAGACCTAAGCACGATCAGGGCGGGTGCCGCACTCTTCG
>Ga0209530_1000646_pt1 | contig 21712 bp, 14 predicted proteins | sample BlaSpr_A8_Ref_O1_FD_187987 | JGI IMG/M metagenome (GOLD analysis project Ga0209530, IMG submission 187987) | Forest soil microbial communities from Thunder Bay, Ontario, Canada - Black Spruce, Ontario site 2_A8_Ref_O1 (SPAdes) (version 2) | ecosystem: Environmental > Terrestrial > Soil > Boreal...
CGGCAGGACACCCGCGCCCCCGACCAGCCCGCGAAACCCCTGATACAGAAATCAAGCCGGACACGAGCTACCGGAATTGACCGGTGGATCGAGGCTAAGACCAGCGACAGCATTACACCGTTTCCGGGACTGACCAGAACATGCCGTCGGCTGAAGGAATAAGCCCGTTGTCGAAGAGTGGCCTTTCGGGCTCGACATCCGAGCCCAGCAACGCGCGAGCTTGCAGCTGCGCACCTTCCCGCATTGCCTGCTTGACTATGGAGGATTTCAAGATAGGCACCATGCTCTTCTCTTCTTCCGCGACAAGTGTATCTACCGCCCTGGCGAACTCCTTGGACTGTTCCATGAAGCGTTGCGCCAGCGGCACCGCGTCCGCGAGTGCTGCTTCTCCGGAGGATACGCCGCCGACCAGATCAACGAACGATTCCAGCTCTGCGCCCAGATTCTTAGTAATCTTCTTAGCCGACCAGAAATACGAGTCTTCGCTGACATTGAGGTCATAGAAGGCCGCGAGGAACTCATAGTAAACCCCGAACTCCCGGCGGTATCGCCACTCGAATTCCCGAAACGCGGTCTGCTCATCTACAACCTGCGCGAGAACGCTGTTGATCGACCGCGCGGCCAGCAGCGCGCTGTAAGTAGCCAGATGCACGCCGGAGGAGAAGATTGGGTCTACGAAACAAGCTGCGTCACCGATAAGAACCATGCCCGGACGCCAGAATCTCGTATTATGATACGAGTAGTCTTTTCGTACCCGCAGCTGCCCGTACTGCCCATCCGTGATCCGCTTGGCATCGCGCAGGTAATCACTGATCAACGGACATTCGGCAATGAGAGCTCGCAAAGCCGCCTCCGGATCCCCCTGAATTTTATTCGCCATCTCCCGGCGGACGACCGCGCCCACGCTTGTGATCGTCTTGGTCAGTGGGATATACCAGAACCATCCATTCTCGAAAGCTGCCGACAGAATGTTGCCCGAGTTCGGCGGAGCAAGGCGCTTCCCACCTTCAAAGTAACCGAATAGCGCAACGTTGCGGAAAAATTCTGAGTATTCACGGGATCCTCCGACATTCTGGTACAGGCGGCTCCTGTTTCCTGACGCATCCACCACGTACTTCGCAGTAATCTGCCCCGGAGTGCCGTCTGCGTGAACGTATGACACTCCCCGAACCCGGTCATCATCGCCAAGGATTCCCGTGACGGCGCACTCCTCGCGTACATCCGCGCCTACCCGACGCGCGTTGTCGAGCAGGATCTTGTCGAACTTGCTCCGCTCGACCTGGTATGCGTACGAGGTTTCCCCAGTCATTTTCGGAGACAATGAGAATGAGAATGTCCAAGGCTTGGTATTAGCGCCCCATCGTTGTGTCCCGCCGCGCTTGATAGTGAAGCCCGCCTGCGCGAGCTCATCTGCCACTCCGGTCAACCGGCATATTCCGTGTACCGTAGCGGGAAGAAGCGACTCACCAATCTGGTAACGCGGGAACTTCTCTTTCTCCAGCACCACGACCCGGTGCCCCTGCATCGCGACAAGCGCTGCTAGCGTTGATCCGCCCGGCCCGCCTCCCACTACCACTACGTCGGCGTCTTGAGCGAGTTCTCTATTCATTATCCGCCTCTTGCGCTATCGATTGCCCCTGACTGCGCTTCGCCACGGGATGATTATTGCGAATTATTCACCGCGTCCCGCCAAGCGCCGACTAGTGGTAGACAGTCAGTCTGCCATGTCGGTCGTGACTTCAGCCAGCAGCGCGTCGACACGCAACTGGTACGGCAGCCGCCAATTGCTATCTGACTAGGGTGTAGTCCCGGTTTACAACTGCGGAATGGCAGCATTTGGACGCCGCCGCGGCGGCCCACCCCGAGCCCAGCCGGGGATCTATCCACAGCGTCACTTGCACATAGCCCTGGCGCAGGTAGATTACGCCGCGACGTTACCGGAAGGCGCTCGCGGCGGGAACCGCTGCCCGCACGCTGCGACGGCGGCCGACCGCGTCCGCGAGCGTGCTAAGCACCTCCGCCGTGGTGTCGATGTCTATGCACGCATCGGTCACGCTGCGCCCGTACACCAGCCGCGCCGGATCGCCGGGCTCCTGCCTTCCTTCGCGCAGAAAACTCTCCAGCATAATTCCGGCCAGACCGGGCTCCCCGTCGGCTACCTGTTCCGCGACTGCGCGCGCCACCACAGACTGCCGCCGGTGATCCTTGCCGCTGTTACCGTGGCTGGCGTCCACCATAACCCGTCGCGGCAGCGCTGCCCCGGCGAGCAGGTCCAGCGCCTTGGCGACGTGTTCCGCCTGGTAGTTCGGTCCCTGGCGGCCACCGCGCATGATCACGTGGGTATGGGGGTTCCCAGCCGTCTTAACCACGGCGACACCGCCCGCTTGCGTCACCCCGAAGAACGTGTGACCTGCGCGGGCCGCCCGGCATGCATCCACGGCGACCTGCACGTCCCCATCGGTGCCGTTCTTGAATCCCACCGGCATGGACATTCCGGACGCCATCTGGCGGTGCACCTGGCTCTCGGTGGTGCGGGCGCCGATCGCCCCCCAGCTCACCGCGTCGGCGATGTACTGTGGCGTGATCGGGTCCAGCCACTCGCATCCCACTGGCAGACGAAGCCGCAGGACGTCGACCAGCAGGCGACGCGCCAGCCGAAGCCCGCGATGGACGTCATGCCCGCCGTTCATGCCTGGATCGTTGATCAGGCCCTTCCATCCGGTGACCGTCCGCGGCTTCTCGAAATACACCCGCATCACGACGAGCAGGTCAGCGGCGAACTCGTCGCGCAAGCCTGCCAGCCGGCCCGCGTAGTCCAGGGCCGCCGCAGGATCGTGCACCGAGCACGGACCAGCCACCACGAGGAACCGCTCGTCAGTTCCGTCGAGCACAGCCTGCACATCGGCTCTAGACCTTGCCACCACCTCGGCCATGGCCTCGCCGAGCGGCAGTTCGTCCAGCAGCGCGGCCGGCGAGAGCAGCGGCTCATAGGCCATCACCCTGGTATCGCTGACCTGCGGCATCCGCTGTCCCCCCTCCGGCGTAGGCCGCTCCCTTGGCGGGCCACCGCGAGTCAGCGTAGGACGCTGCCGGATGAAACCGCCATCCGCGAGTGCGCGGCCAGCCAGCCCAACTGCGGCTCACCATCAGTTGAACGAGCCCGTCTCTGGGTGGACGGGCGGCCACCCGCGCCCGGCACCAGCGCCACACACTGGCGGCGGGTGCCTTCGCGTCCCGATCAAAAGATGCAGCGCCAGGTATCGAAGGTTGCATAAGACTACAACCATTGCATCAAGCGCCTTTATACAAACGACTAATCCGTATACCACTTCAGGAGGAATTGTATTGCTTTGGGCCACCGGACCCGGCTAGCTTCCAATATATGACCATGGAAATCGGACTCGCGCAACCTCTTGCCTTCGCCTGCAGCGACCAAAAACCAAATGACGACTACCTCAATATTATGAGCAGGATCGAGGATCTGCCGCAAGAGCATGTTCCGGTGAGTGGCGTAACGCCCGGGCCCTACCTGCGCGAAGCCGGCACGAATCACGCTCATGTCCAGCTGCTCGCAGACGCAGCCAGCTCGTCCGCGCTACCCCCTATCATCGTCCAGCGTAGTACGAACCGGGTCATTGACGGGATGCACCGCCTTGCGGCTGCAAAGCTGCGCGGCGCGGAAACCATAAATGCATGCCTTATTGACTGCACCGACGAAGAAGCGCTCGTGCTCGCCATCAAGTCGAATACGCTGCATGGCCTTCCGCTGTCTAAAGCCGATCGCATCTCCGGGGCCAAGCGCATTCTCATGGCACACGCTGACTGGTCTGACCGTGCCGTGGCGAGCGTCACGGGCATGAGCGCGAAGACGATCGCGGTACTCAGGAACCGGTCATCGGGCGAGGTGGTTCCGTTCGAGAAACGCCTGGGCCGCGATGGCAAGCGACGCCCTGTCTTTGCCGCCGAGGCCAGGAAGCGCGCCACCGCTTACCTCGAGGCCCATCCTGACGCATCGCTCCGGGAGGTCGCCCGTGAAGCGGACGTATCGATCGGAACTGTGCACAGCATGCGCAGGCAGATGCGCAACGGGACAGCCCTCCCCACGCCGACCGTACTAACGTCCGAGCCGACTGGGCCGCAGGTGGCGAGCCACTCCAGGGCCGCCGCCACGGCCGGCCAGGTTGCCGACGTGGTGGCCCACGGCGCGCATGAGGTATCGCGTTTCCGGCATCAGGCCTGGTCAGCGATATCCATCAAAGTCGCCGATGATCCCTCGTTGCGGTATACGGAGGGCGGCAGAGCCTTCCTGAGGTGGATGACGCAGCATGCGATGCATGCCGAAGACTGGCGAGAACTGGTCGGCGCGGTCCCAGTGCACTGGGTTGACGAGGTCACCGCAACCGCTGAGAGCGTCAGTGTGGAGTGGCGCATGTTCGCCGCGCAGCTCAGGAGGAGAAGTGTGCCAGGAGGCTGAGGGCGGCCTAGACCTGCCACAAGGCCTGATGGCCGACTTCGCCCAGGTCATCCAGACCCGCGGCTACCCCCGTGCGGATGTACTCTCCGCCAGGCAGCTGCAGCACATCTTTGACATGGAGTACATGATTCACGAGCCGGTAGTGATCCTTCTTCTCCGGTGCACCATCCGTAACAAATATATCTCGCTGGCCCGAGCCGGCCTGTTCCTGCGCAGGCAGGAACTCATCCGCCGCCCGGACATCGATCCGGCAGTGCTCTGCGCAGAACGGCTTCGCTCACTGGGCATCCAGGTCACCGTCCTCGACAGGTACTCCCGCGACCTCGTGCCTGGCAGGCAGACCGCCGTTTACGTGCTGTGCATGGCCGGCTTTCCGGTATGGGGAGTCGGAGTCTCCCGTGATGTGCTCGGCGCGTCACTGCGGGCCGTGCTCTCAGCGGCAGGCCGGAGCCGGCGAACGGCGCCCCGCCCCGGAACGTGCACTCGGCGAGACCTGGCACCGGGATTCTTCCGCCGGGCACGGATCTTCCTTTTCTGAGAATAAGGCCTTTACAGTGGCGAATTCGGCCCGCCGCTCAACTGCGGGATCATATCGGTTGAGCGCGTGCCGTCCTTATCGCATTGCGCCACGTAACGTAGCAGGGTGGCGGCACTGATTCGGAGTGGAGGCGCGCAGTAAATGGCTACTGGCAGGGTGCTGCAGTTCGACCGGGATCGCGGTTACGGGTTCATCGCGGCAGACGATGGCGGCGAGGATGTTTTCCTGCATGCATCCGTATTCGGGGGGGATTCCGACCATCTCGCCCCGGGGACGAAGGTCGAATTCGAGGTCATGGCGGGTGACCGGGGACGGAAGGCGTTCAGCGTGCACGTCATTCGCGGCGAACCTGATCCTGGGGGTGCGGTTCCGCTTCGGGACGCGGGACATACGCCGGACGATCAGATGTGCGACGTGCTCACGTCGGCCGAATTCGGACTGGAGCTGACCGAACTGCTGCTGAGCAACATCCCGGCGCTGACCGGCCAGCAGATCCTCGAGGTGCGGCACACCGTACTGGAATACGCGGTCAAGCACGGGTGGGTCGATGGCTGACAGCAACGCTGAGCCTCGCGGCGAGAAGCTGTCCGAGTTACGCTGGCGGCGCGAGGATCTGGTTCCTTCTCTGGCGGTTGGCCGGTTCCTCTTACCAGATCCTCGCGACAACCTGTCGGCAGGATTTTCGCGGAGGCGTTGGATGACGGTGCAGGCGGAACGGTCGGAGCAAGAGGTCTTCGCCTTTCAGGCAGAGGCGGCGCAGATCCTGGACCTGATGGTCCATTCGCTGTACAGCAACAAGGAGATCTTCCTGCGTGAGCTGATCTCGAACGCGTCGGACGCTATCGACAGGCTGCGGCTGGAGCTGCTGTCGCGTTCGGTGCTGCCGGTGGCGGAGGGCCCGCTGCAGATCAAGGTCAGCTATGACAAGGACGCGGGCACGATTACCGTCGCGGATAACGGGATCGGGATGAGCCACGATGAGGTGATCGAGCATATCGGCACGATCGCCAAGTCAGGTACCAGGGAGTTCCTCCGGTCGCTGACCGGTGACCAGCGCCGGGACGCCGTGATGATCGGCCAGTTCGGTGTCGGGTTCTACTCGGCATTCATTGTGGCTGAACGTGTAGTGCTGACCACGCGACGCGCCGGGATGGAGCCGGGCGAGGCGGTGCGGTGGGAATCGGACGGTAAGGGCGAGTACACGCTGAAGACGATCGAACGGGCCGAGCGGGGTACCACGATCGTGCTGCAACTGCGCGAGGGCGAAGACGACCTGCTGAACGGGTGGCGGCTGCGATCGATCATCGAGAGGTACTCCGACCACATCAGTGTCCCGATCCTGATGCCAGGCGAGCCCGGGGAGAATGACGAGCCCGTGGCGGAGGCGGCGGTCAACAAGGCGTCGGCGCTGTGGACCCGCCAGAAGGCCGAGCTGAGCGAATCCGATTACAACGAGTTCTACCGGCACGTCGCGGGCGAGTTCACCGATCCGCTCGCCTGGGTGCACTCCAGGATCGAGGGCACCTACGAGTACACGCTGCTGCTGTTCATCCCGTCCAAGGCACCGTATGACCTGTGGGTTCAGGAGGCCCGCCACGGGGTCCGGCTGCACGTGCAGCGGGTATTCATCATGGAGGACACCGGGCAGATCCTGCCCAAGTACCTGCGCTTCGTCCGGGGCGTGATCGACTCCAGCGACCTCCCGCTGAACATATCCAGGGAGATCCTGCAGGGCAGCCGGGCGGTCGACAACATCCGCAATAACGCGGTGAAGAAGATCCTGCGCCGCCTCGCCGAGCTGGCCGACGACGAGCCGGCCACGTACGCGACGTTCTGGAAGGAGTTCGGCGTCACCCTGAAGGAGGGTATCGCCGATGACTACTCAAACCGGGACGAGCTCGCCAAGCTGCTGCGGTTCACCTCCACCAACTCCCCCACCGACGAGCCAGACACCTCGTTTGCCGACTACGTGGCGCGGATGAAGGAGGGTCAGCAGGATATTTACTACCTGCTTTCGCCGTCGTTGGCGGCGGCGAAATCCAGCCCGCACCTGGAGGCATTCCGCACCAAGGGCGTAGAGGTACTCCTGCTCGGCCAGGGCGTGGACAACTGGACGGTCTCCAGCCTGCGGGAATTCGACGGCAAGAAGCTGCAGTCGGTGGCCCAGGGCGCCGGTGATCTGGGGGCGCTGGAAGATGAGGAAGAGAAGCAGGCCAAGGAGCAGGCAGACACCGAGTACGCGGATCTGCTCGGCAAGATGAAGGCACACCTGGCCGGGCAGGCATGGGACGTGCGGCTCTCCACCCGGCTGACCACCTCCCCGGCCTGCATCGTCGGCAACGAGCCGGAGATCGACATCAACCTCATGCAACGGCTGCGCGGCAACGGGCTGCCGCGGCAGGCGGTGCTGGAACTCAACCCGAAGCATCCGCTCATCCAACGGCTCAACCGCACACAGGACGGCCCGCACCTTGGTGAGTGGGCCCAGGTCCTGTTCAACCAGGCGGTGCTCACCCTCGGCGCGCGAATCGAGGACCCGACCACGTTCGTCCGCCGACTGAACAGCCTGCTCACGGCCCTCACGGACGAGAGGGCCGGCACCACAGAGGAAGAGAGCGACCGCACGGACGATCAGGCTGCCGACGGCGCCGACCTGGAGGATGCCGGTTGATCGGGACCTCCTCAGGGCGGCTGCTGGCAATCAGTGATCTGCACGTCACGTTCCCGGAAAACCGGGAGTTCGTGGCGAACCTGTGGCCCGAGTCTCCGCGCGACTGGCTGCTGGTGGCCGGGGACGTGGCGGAGAAGGCCGCGGATATCGAGTGGGCGCTGGCCACGCTCCGCGCCCGCTTCGCCACCGTGGTCTGGGTACCCGGCAACCATGAACTGTGGACGCTCAGCAACGACCCAATCCAGCTTCGCGGCGAACACCGGTACCAGCACCTGGTGTCAATGTGCCGCAGGATCGGCGTGCTGACGCCGGAGGATCCGTTCCCGGTATGGGGAGGTGCTGGCGGGCCGGTAGTTATCGTGCCCCTGTTTGTGCTCTACGACTACACGTTCCGCCCTGATGGAACGACTACGAAGGCGGAGGCGCTCGCGCTTGCGTATGAGACCGGCATCGTGTGCTCCGACGAGGCCGTGCTGCACCCCGATCCCTATCCGAGCCGGGAAGCATGGTGCCAGTCACGGGTCAAGGTAACAGAGCGAAGGCTGGCGGCGTTGCCGGCTGGCTCCAGGACGGTGCTGGTAAGCCACTTCCCGCTAACCCGCGAGCCTACCCGGGTCCTGCGGTACCCGGAGTTCGCCCAGTGGTGCGGCACTGAACGCACGGCAAACTGGCACATGCGTTTCGGCGCGCAGGCGGTCGTCTACGGCCACCTGCACATCCCGGGCACTACCTGGCAGGATGGAGTGCGATTCGAAGAAGTGTCGCTCGGTTACCCTGAAGAGCTTGAAATAAGGCCGGACAGGCCACGTACCTTGCGGCAAATACTCCCGGTAGAACCAGCGGTCCCTCAGGACGGAACCATGATCGCGGTCGCCAGCAGCGCATAATAGTATTCAATGCAGCCTTACCGGACCCATGCCCTATCGTGCTAATACGTTCAACTGCCACTCATCGGCAGTTGCACATGAGTTGATGTACCCGCGCCAATTGCGGACAGCCAAAAGAGCGAAGAAGATTATGCTGTGACGCATGCCGAATTCAGAACCACCAGACCCTTGGAAGGTTACTCATGAATGAACTTACCGAGCGCCTGACCGTCGATCAGCCGATTGTCATGGGCGGAGCGAACCCAACCGTGGAAGAACTCCGAAACCGGATGGGAGAAATGGGATATGTACTGGTCAAGTTCACTGGAACCCGGGGCGGCACCGAACTTGGCTTTCCCCTAGACCGTGATGTAACAGATCTGAGCGCGGCGGACTTCGACAACGGCACCGGGACGGTGCATGTCGAGGGCAACCTGATCCTGAACGACGATCCTGTCCGCTGTATCGCGGAAATCGATCTGGCAACGCTCCAGGGCACTGGCCGACTGGCACTGGAGGAGAAGGCAGAAGCAGCCGCTTAATGACACTACTCGCCGTGTACCCAGCTGCGGGAGACAACCGCAGCTGAGCACACGGCTGGTCCGTATTGACTATCTGGAGGACACCAAATAGCCTTGCGATATGATTTCGGATCATCATAGCGGCCAGAAGCGTAGCGAAAAACCTGGTGACGCTTTGTTTCGTGAAGTGCGCGAGATTAGCGAGCATTATCTCAGCGATAGTCTTTCGGCTGCCCGCTTTGACATTTCAAGAAACGCGATGCTCGCATTGGTGTCAATCTTGCTGAACGACGGGCATGCAGGCGACCTGGCAAGGACGCTGGGGATCACCGACGCAATGGCATTTGACCTGGTAAGCGCTCTGATCCAAAGCGGCTATGCAGAGCGCTCAGATGACGGCCGTCGCCTTATGAGAATCACAGAACGAGGAAAGGCCGTACTCGGGACCGTTAGGCAGACTATCGCGACCGCGCGATGGACCGACTTCCCCTTCCGGCCGGGCGACATCGTCATCAGTACGTCAGCCAAGAGCGGCACGACTTGGGCACAGATGATCTGTGCGCTCCTGATCTTTCGCACACCGGACCTCCCAGCCCCGCTGTCGGAGCTGTCCCCGTGGCTGGATTGGATATTGAATCCCCGCGACAAAGTATACGGCCAGCTCGCTGCCCAGAATCATCGGCGATTCATCAAGACCCACATGTCATTGAACGAGATAGGCATCGATCCACGTGTTACCTACATTGCGGTCGCCAGGCATCCGCTGGATATCGCAGCGTCGATGTATCACCATGACGCAAACATAGACACCGAACGCTTCAGGCAGCTCGCAGGTATACCCGACATCGAGTCCCAAGGGCCGAGCGGGTTGTCGCCACGCCAGTGGCTGGTCCGCTGGATCGACGAGGACGCCACACCCGACTCCCCGCCAGGTCTCATGTGGCACCTATCCCAGGCATGGAAACGCCGTGATCAAGGAAACGTCCTGCTCCTTCACTACGATGACCTGTCGGCTGACCTAGATGGCGAGATGCGCCGCGTCGCGGCGCAGCTAGGCATCTCGGTGCCGGAACACATGTGGCCCGGCCTCGTAAAGGCCGCTACGTTCGATCAGATGCGACACGCCGCCGACCGGCTCCAGCCAGTGGGAAACGTCCTGAAGGATAACGCGGCTTTCTTCCACAGCGGGATCTCGGGCTCCGGGCGTGAGTTGCTCACTACCGCCGAACTCGATCGGTACTACGCCCGCGTCAGGAAACTCGCGAGCCCCGGCTTGCTAACGTGGCTGCATCGCAGCTGAAGTGTCTTGCGACGTCAGCATGACCGACGGCCCCTGGGAATGAGCCTTAGCGGCAGGTGCTCAAGCCCGTTCACGACGATGGAACTCAGCTTAACCGGTGTGCCGTCGAGTTCGATCCGCGCGGTGTTGCGCAGCAACTCGTCGTAGAGAAGCCGCAGTTCGACCCGCCCCAGCGGGCCACCGAGGCAGACATGCTCGCCACCTCCCAGTGCGAGATGCCGGTTCGGCTTCCGGTGCACCATGAAGCGATCCGGATCAGCAAATTCACTTTCATCTCTGTTAGCGGACGGGTTCCACAGGGTGACACGCTCACCTGCCTCGATACGCTGGCCGCGCAGGGTTACCGGCCGGGTAGTGGTACGCATGATGTGAGTAGCTGTTGATGTCCAGCGAAGCACCTCCTCGACCGCAGTGGGCAGGAGCGCCGGCTCCGCTGATAGCGCCTGCCACTGATCCGGGAACTCAAGGAACGCCAGCATCCCGCCGGAAGCCGCGATACGGGTATTTTCCGTTCCCCCGACAAGCAGGTTGTCGCAGTTAAGGATCAACTCGTCCAGGGACAGCTTCTGGCCATCGATCTCTGCGGTTACAAGCACGCTCACAAGATCGTCAGCCGGAGTTTTCCTGCGAACTGCCACTAGCCTCTCGAAATATTGGAGAATATCAAAGTGGGCGAGCCGCCGCTCCGTCGCGTCGCCTGCGCCGAACGCCTCGCTCGTGAGCGCGAATATGCGTTCCCAGTCCTCTCTTGGCACACCCATCATCTTGCAGATGACATACAGCGGAACACGCGCGGCAATCTCGGTGACGAAATCGCATGTCTCGCGTTCTAGAGCCTGCATGACTATATCGTGCGCGACAAGCCGCATCTCGGCCTCTAGGAGGCGGACGGACCGTGGCGCGAACCAGTCATCCACTAGCGCCCGGAGCTGGCGATGACGCGGCGGGTCTGTTAGGGCCATCGTGCGCCCGCCGCCAGGATCGTCACCGTACTTTTCGGGCCGAAGGAGGATCCCGCCGGCCGAACTGAATGTAGCTGGGTCACGGTACACAGCGCGGACATCATCATACTTTGTGAGAACCCAGAATCCCGGAAGCAGCCCCGGCGGGTGCCAATGCACTGGGTCATGCTCCCGGAGCCATTTCCACACGGAATATGGGTCACCGGACGAGTACAGGTCCGGATCGGTCAGATCAATCTTTACAGGAGGCTCGATCAGATCATTGCTCACGAGGCACCTCATAGTCCGAATAGCCTGAGCGCATTTCGACATTCCGCAATGGGATGAGCTAAGTCTCTTCTGGACGCCCAGAGTTCGCAAGAACAACCCGCCGGAACCGGAGCCCCCGGCACCCCGGTGAGCGGGTCCAGTGCGTCAGGGCCGTCCGCTGACCGGCGGAGGCGGATACTCCCGGCGAGCACTCCCGTCCGCCGGCCATTATTACCGGTATGCCAGCTGGTCCTGGAATTCAGCGTGACGCCTCGGTCCTCGAGGGCGTCCTGGAACGCATCACCTACGCCAACCCCGAAACCGGGTACACGATCGCCAGGATCGACACTGGCCGCGGCCCGGACCTGGTCGCGGCCGTCGGTCCACTGCTCGGCGCCCAGGTGGGCGAGTCGCTGCGGATGCGCGGCAGGTGGACGTCGCATCCGAAGTACGGCAAGCAGTTCGAGGTGTTCTCTTACACCACGGTGCTCCCGGCCACCGTGCAGGGCATCCAGCGCTACCTGGGATCAGGGCTGATCAAGGGCATCGGTCCGGTGATGGCCGAACGCATGGTCGCTCACTTCGGCGTCGACATCATGTACATCATCGACGACACGCCGGAGCGCCTGATCGAGGTGGACGGCCTCGGCCCCAAGCGCACCACGATGATCACCGCGGCCTGGGCCGAGCAGAAGGCCATCAAGGAGGTGATGGTCTTCCTGCAGGGCGTCGGGGTCTCAACCTCGCTGGCCGTCCGGATCTACAAGAAATACGGCGATAAATCGGTAGCTGTCGTGCGCGCAGAGCCGTACCGGCTCGCGTCCGACGTGTGGGGCATCGGGTTCAAGACCGCCGACACGATCGCCGCCTCGGTCGGCATCGCCAGGGACAGCCCGGAGCGGATCAAGGCCGGCCTCGCCTACACCCTGTCCGAGGCGGCCGATGATGGGCACTGCTACCTGCCCGTCCCCAACCTGATCACCGACGCCGCCAAGATCCTCGAGGTCCCGGCTGAGATGATCACCCCGTGCCTGGACGAGCTGGCTGCCGTCGAGGGGGTGGTACGGGAGAACCTGCCGACGATGGCTGAGGACTCTCCCCCGGTTCCCGCCGTCTACCTGCCGCCCTTCTATCAGGCAGAACGGTCGGTGGCTGCAGCTCTGCTGCGCCTGCTCGCCGCACGGGGTGACCGGCTGCCCGGCTTCGCCGACATGGACTGGGACAAGGCACAGGACTGGCTGCGCGGCCGCACCGGCGCCGCGCTAGCCCCTGAGCAGGAAGAAGCGGTGCGGCTCGCCCTGACCTCACGGGTCGCGGTGCTCACCGGCGGTCCTGGCTGCGGGAAGAGCTTCACCGTGCGTTCGGTGGTGGAGCTGGCGAAGGCGAAGCGCGCGAAGGTCATCCTGGTCGCTCCCACTGGCCGGGCCGCCAAGCGGCTCGCCGAGCTCACCGGGCACGAGGCCGCGACAATCCACCGGCTGCTGCAGCTACGGCCGGGCGGCGACGCGTCGTTCGACGCGTCGAACCCGCTGGACGCCGACCTCGTGGTGGTGGACGAGACCTCGATGGTGGACGTGATCCTCGCCAACAAACTGGTCAAGGCGATCCCGCCGGGCGCGCACCTGCTCCTGGTCGGCGACGTGGACCAGCTCCCGTCGGTCGGTGCCGGGGAAGTGCTGCGGGACTTGCTCGCCGCCGGAACGCTGCCGATGGTAAGGCTGACGAAGATCTTCCGGCAGGCCCAGCAATCGGGGATCGTGGTCAACGCGCACCGGATCAACGCCGGAGACCAGCCGGCGCTCAGCGGTTTCAGCGACTTCTTCTGGTTCGCCTGCGACGACACCGAGCAGACCGCGGAACTCGTCGTAGACATCGTGGCACGGCGCATCCCAGCGAAGTTCGGCCTGGACCCGCGCCGCGACGTGCAGGTGCTGTGCCCGATGCACCGCGGCCCGGCCGGAGCCGGGAACCTGAACCTGCTGCTGCAGGAGGCGCTGACCCCGTTTCGGGAGGGGCAGCCCGAACGCCGTTACGGCGGACGGGTGTTCCGGGTCGGCGACAAGGTGACCCAGCTGCGCAACAACTACGAAAAGGGTGCCTCGGGCGTCTTCAACGGCACCGTCGGCGTCGTCACCAGCATGTCGCCAGAGGACCACAAGCTGACGGTGCTCACCGACGAGGACGAGCCGATCGACTATGCGTTCGACGAGCTGGATGAGCTCACGCACGCCTACGCGGTCACCATCCACCGCTCGCAGGGCAGCGAATATCCCGCCGTGGTGATCCCGCTCACCATGGGATCCTGGATGATGCTGCAGCGCAACCTGCTGTACACCGGGGTGACCCGGGCCAAGAAGCTGGTGGTGCTCGTGGGTTCCCGGCGCGCGCTCGCAGTCGCGGTCCGCACCAGAGGCTCGGGGAAACGGCACACCGCGCTGGACCACCGGCTGCGGCCCGCCGACGGAACGGAGAACCACCGCCCGTTATGGCTATAAAGGTTTTAGTCGTGCCTATAGCCGAGCTGCCTGTATCTACGCGACACTTATCACGCCGACTCCAAGCAAACTTCGACGTGGCATATCAGCACGTTCAACTGCGGAACAGAATCGGTTGGACGTCGCCGGACAGCCCGCGTGATTATATGAGGAGGTTCCGCCATCATGATGGAAGGCGGTCCGGGATTGCGACTGAGGAGTCAAGAAGAACTCCCCCGTCAGCAAGTCAAGCGGGGAACAGTCCGGCGGATAATTCCATATGCCTTGACATACCGCTGGGCACTGCTAGTTCTAATTTTTGCCACCGCAATCGATTCGGCCGTTACCGTCGCGTATCCTCTGATCCTAGGACTGATCATTGATGACGCCGTCCTGCCGCACAAGGTCTCGGTTCTCATAGACCTAACCGTCCTTGCTGCGGGGCTGGCGCTGTTGGACGCGCTAGCGTCGTATGTTGGGACTTGGTGCTCAGCAAGGGTTGGTCAGGGACTTATTTTTTCACTGCGTAACCAGGTATTCAAGCACGTTCAGCAGCAGTCGCTGGCATTCTTTACCCGCTCGCAGACCGGGTCGCTGGTCAGCCGACTGAACGGCGATGTCATGGGGGCCCAGCAGGCGGTTACGTCACTGCTGACACAGGTCGTATCCATAACCCTGACCCTGTCCCTCTCGCTGATCGCGATGTTCTTTCTGTCCTGGCAGATCACCCTCATTGCTCTGGTGGTCATCCCGATGTTCGTCATTCCTGGCAAGCTGATCGGCAAGAAACTGCAGCGACTCGCCAGACAGCAGATGCAACTCACCGCCGAGGTGGGGTCGCTGATGAACGAACGGTTCAACGTGGCCGGAGCCATGCTCAGCAAGCTCTACGGGCGGCCAGACTCCGAAGCCGACCTGTTTTCAAGCCAGGCTGGCCGGGTCCGCGACATCTCCGTTATGACCAGCGTGTACTCGAAGGCGTTCTATATCGTCATCACCCTGCTCGCCACGCTGATTACCACGCTGGTGTACGGCTTGGGCGGCAGCCTCGTCATTTCCGGCGCGCTCAAGATCGGCACGATCGTGGCCCTGGTCGCCCTGATCTCCAGGCTGTACGGCCCGATCAATCAGCTGACCACCATGCAAGTCAATTACCTTACGATGCTGGTAAGTTTCGATCGCATATTTGAGGTTATGGACCTTAAGCCGCTCATAACCGAGAGTCCCAATGCAACCCCACTCCCGGCCGACGGCTCTGCGGACAGGACGGCTCCGGATATCGAGTTCGACCGGGTGTGCTTCCGGTACCCGCCGGCCAGCGAGGTGTCGCTTCCCTCGCTGGAATCGTTCTCGCTACCCACGCCAGAGCGAGGCGGCGACACCTGGGCTCTGCGGGATGTGAGCTTCCGCGTGCCCGCGGGAACGCTGACCGCGCTCGTCGGCCCCTCGGGCGCCGGCAAGACCACGATCACTCACCTGGTGCCCCGCCTCTACGACCCGACCTCTGGAGTCGTGCGGATCCGTGATCATGACATCCGCGACACGACGCTGAACTCCCTGCGCGATACGGTCGGCGTGGTCACCCAGGACGCACACCTGTTCCACGACACGATCCGGGCCAACCTGCTGTACGCCCGCCCGGACGCCACCGAGCAGGAGCTGATCGAGGCCTGCAAGGCGGCGCGGATCTGGGACCTGATCGACGCACAGCCCGACGGTCTCAACACGGTTGCCGGCGATCGCGGCTACCGGTTCTCCGGCGGGGAAAAACAGCGGATAGCGCTGGCCAGGCTACTGCTCAAGTCGCCGTCGATCGTCGTCCTCGACGAGGCCACCGCACACCTGGACTCCGAGTCCGAGGCAGCGATCCAGCGCGCGCTCAAGACCGCGCTGACCGGCCGCACCTCACTAGTCATCGCGCACCGGCTGTCCACCATCCGCGAGGCCGACCAGATCCTCGTGGTCGACGCAGGCCAGATCCGCGAACGCGGAACCCACGACGAGCTCATGGCACTAGGCAGACTGTATGCCGAACTCTACCGCACGCAGTTCTCCCGCCAGGCGACACCCAACGGGGACGCCACAGTCAGCCACTCTAACGGTGCCGGGGCCCCGGCACCCGGTAAGGGGCCGATACCACGGCCCGCTGGAGGAGCGCGATGAACGAACGTTACGTGCTGGGTCTGGAAGAGATCGGCAAGACGCAGGTCGCGCTCGTCGGCGGCAAGGGCGCGCAGCTGGGGGAGCTTTCGCGGATCGACGGTATCCAGATGCCGGCTGGCTTTTGCGTGACGACGGACGCCTTCCGGCGGATCATGCCGGCGGTGCCCCGGATCGATGATCAGCTTGATCGGCTGTCGCGCCTGGATCCCGGTGACCGGCAGGCGATCGGCACGCTCAGTGCGGAGATCCGCCGGACCCTTGAGGGGATCGCCATTCCCGACGATCTGGCGGCGGCGATCACCCGGTCGGTCGCCCGGCTCGGTGAGCAAGCTGCCTATGCCGTCCGGTCCAGCGCGACGGCGGAGGACTTGCCGACAGCCTCCTTCGCGGGCCAGCATGACACGTACCTGAACGTCGTGGGGCCGGCTGCGATCCTGCGGCAGGTCAGCCGGTGCTGGGCCTCCCTGTTTACCGAGCGGGCCGTGACCTACCGGCTGCGGAACGGCTTCAGCCACCGGCAGGTCCAGATGGCCGTGGTCGTGCAGCGGATGCTCTTCCCGCAGACGGCCGGCATCTTGTTCACGGCCGACCCCGTCACCTCAAACCGGAAGGTCGTCTCCATCGAGGCCAGCTTCGGCCTCGGCGAGGCCCTGGTATCCGGCCTGGTGAACGCGGACGTTTTCAAGGTGCGGGACGGTGAAGTCGTCGCCAGGACAGTCGCCGCCAAGCGGCTTGCCATCCACGCTTTGCCTGGCGGAGGAACGCGGGAACTGGCGATCGACCCGGAGCGTCAGGAGCAGCCAGCACTGACCGACGCGCAGGTTGTGCGGCTCGCTCAGCTGGGCCGGCGGATCGAAGCCCACTTCGGCTACCCCCAGGACATCGAATGGTGCCTGGCCAGCGACGGGTTCCATATCGTCCAGAGCCGGCCGGTCACCACGCTGTTCCCCATCCCCACGCTGTTCCCCGTCCCCGCGGTCAGCGATCAGCAGAACCACGTCTACATCTCCGTCGGTCATCAGCAGATGATGACCGACCCGATGAAGCCCCTTGGACTCTCCCTGTGGCAGGCAACGACCCCGCGGCCGATGGCCGAGGCCGGCGGGAGACTGTTCGTCGACGTCACCCCGGCGCTGGGTTCGTCAGCGCACGGGGCAGGTTTCCTGGCAGCCATCGGCAGATCCGATCCGCTGACGGAGGACGCACTGCGGACGGTCCTCGCACGCGGCGACTTCATCCCGGTACTCCACGATGAGGGAGCGCGGGTGCCGCCCGCCGACGGCGCGCCCAGCCCGGTCAAGACCGCCGCGGCCAGGGCCCATCCGGCCGCCGGCGCGCCCATCATCCCGGTCAAGACCGACGCGGCCGAGAACTATCCGGCCATCGTCGCCGAGCTGATCGAACGCTGCCAGGCCTCCATCGCCACGTTGAAGCGTGACATCCGGACCAAGTCCGGAGCGGCGCTGGTCGACTTCATCCTCGCGGACGCCAAGGAGCTGCAGCGGTACCTGTTCGATCCGCGAAGCCGCCAGGTGATCATGGCGGCGATGCAGGCCACCGAGTGGCTGAACGAGCGGATGCAGGCGTGGCTGGGCGAGAAGAACGCAGCCGACACGCTCACGCAATCCGTCCCCGGCAACGTCACGTCGGAAATGGGGCTGGCGCTCCTGGACGTCGCGGACGTGATCCGCCCGCATCCAGACGTGGTGGCATTCCTCCAGCACACCGAGGACGAGAACTTCCTCGACAAGCTGCCCGCACTCGACGGCGGGTCCGAAGCCAGGGACGCCATCGCAGCCTACCTCGACAAGTACGGCATGCGCTGCGTCGGCGAGATCGACATCACCAGGCCACGCTGGAGCGAACGCCCGGCCACGCTCGTGCCCATGATCCTCGGCAACATCAAGAACTCCGAGCCGGGCGCCGGCCAGCAGCGCTTCGAGCAAGGCCGGCAACAGGCCACGAAGAAAGAGCAGGAACTGCTGACCCGGCTGCGGGCGCTGCCGGACGGGGAACACAAGGCCAGCCAGGCCAAGCGGATGATCGACCGGGTCCGCAGCACCCTCACCGGGTACCGGGAGTATGGGAAGTACCACATGGTCAGCCGCTACTTCGTCTACAAGCAGGCCTTGCTGGATGACGCCGAGCGCCTCGTGCATGCTCACGTACTTCGCGAGAAGGAAGACATCTTCTACCTCAGGTTCCCCGAACTCCATGAGGTCATGCGCACGAACCTGGTGGATGACCAGCTCATCCGCCAGCGCAAGGACGCTCATCGGTCGTATCAGGCGCTCACGCCACCACGGGTGGTCACCTCGGATGGCGAAGTCGTCGCCGGGACGTACCAGCGCACCGGTGTCCCGGCCGGCGCGCTGACCGGCCTGGCCGTTTCCGCCGGGACCGTCGAGGGGCGGGCTCGCGTCATCCTGGACATCGCCGAGGCCGATTTCGAAGCGGGCGACATCCTGGTCACCGCCTGCACGGACCCCAGCTGGACGCCTGCGTTCGTCGCGATCAAGGGTCTGGTGACGGAGGTGGGCGGTCTGATGACCCATGGCGCGGTGATCGCAAGGGAGTACGGCCTGCCGGCCGTCGTGGGGGTCGAGCATGCCACCCGGCTGATCCGAGACGGGCAGCGGATCCGCGTGCACGGTACGGACGGCTACATCGAGATCCTGGATCCTGCCTGAGGTAACCCACCCAGGCGCGCGGCGGGGTGTCCCACCTGAGGGTCAAGGCCTGTGACGATGAGCCACTGGAGCTCGGCGAGCGTACTGCCAGGAACTCCACTATGCTCCATACAGTGCCAGGATCTGCTGCACCGCGTCCCTGGCTATAGCGCTCCTGGTTAGTCGGAGCCGCGGCTGTGCGGACACTAGCGGATACTCTCGCCCGAGCCTGAGGCGCCCCCCTCCGGTGATGTTCAGCAAACCACTGCTTCTTTCTCAACCCTTCCTCGAGCCGCAGCTTCGCGGAGACATGCCACCACGACGCCAGCGGCTGGCTCAATGTCTATTGCACACCGACATCACCCGGCATCCCAGCCGCTGGATCGTCCCGCACCGGCCCGGCCGCCACTACCCCCGCTACACGATCAAGAAGGTGCGGTCCCGCAAACCCGGCGACATCGTCGCAGGCCAGACCCTCCTGCACCTGCTGCCCCTTACCGGCAGCGGCCGCCCCGCCGCTCCGTGCAGCACCCTGCCGCCTCAGGCCAGCGCACCGCCCGGCACCACTTGGCCCACACCCGCGCCCGCACCCCCGGAAACACGCGGCCGCCCGCACCCGGACCCCGCCCAGCCCGCCATGAGCCGACACATCACTGAAAGTAACGGAACCCAGGTCACCGGACGCTTGCAATCCGCGACATCCGCTACCCACCGTCACGCAACTCCGATTGCCAGCCCTCGACTACATACCGGCACGCCTTTCCCAACCGAACGCCAGTGGGTGCGGACCGGCCCGAAACCCCGCATAATGGCCACCCTCCGTAACCTCGCCATCGGGCTCATCCGCCAGGCCGGCTACAACAAGATCGCCGCCACCATCCGCCGCATCAAATACGACATCCCCCTGCTCCTGACCATCCTCGGCCTCCAAAACCCCTCATTACCAGCACAAACTACTTTGCGGGGACACCCTGGTTTGGAGCAGCGCAGGGCTGTGCTCAACCGGGCAGTCCAGCATTTGCCCGTCATCGTCATACTGCCCGCCGCAGGAAGTGCATGCAAGCACGTAGTGACGCCCGGGATGGCTCGATGCGTTATCCATTGAATTTACCTACTCCTTCACCCGGAGAGTGGGACACAAATCGCGCATTACCGGTTGAACACGGGATGCGCTGGACGGTTCCCGGTCGCGGTCAAAGTCGCGGATGTCACGCCTGCGGAGCTCATTCCAGTCCTAGCCATGAAGATGTATCAGCCCAGACCTGGGCTAGCTTATCTGGCTCGAGCATATCCATGTGGGTGCACGAAAGGCGAACTTCCGATATTTCGCCAGAAATGTAGGGCCTCCAACGTAGGGCTGGACTATTGCCACTACCCTGATCGGCCGTTGGTATGTGTTTGGGTGGTAGCGCAACAAAGACTAGCGCATCCCCATCGAATCGGTGGAAATCATGCTTCCGCCTGAGGCGTCCATTGTGATCATAAGCTTTCGCGAGGAGCATTACTTCATCATCTGTGATGGCTCCGAGGACCTCGCCTGCCTCCCTGCGAACCCGTTCTATAAGACCAGCCGACATGGCGTCCTGGTCCGCTATCTTCCGGTCGGGCTTGTCTGCCTCTTCGCCGACTATATGTTCCTGGGAGACGTGTTCCTGGGAGACGCCATCGACGGGACGCCCCCGGAACTCTGGGGGATAGGCGTCCATGATGATGAGGGCGGCGACTTCCTCGCCCTGGGCCTGCAACTGGACCGCGGTCTCGTGGGCCAGGATCCCTCCGGAGGAGGCGCCCAGCAGGTAATACGGGCCGCATGGCTGCACGGTACGGATTTGTTCGATATAGTCCTCGGCCATTTCGCGGATAGAACCGGCGAGTTCGCTTTGCCCGTCGAGACCTCGTGCCTGCAGTCCATAAAGCCGGAAGTCGTCTGGAACATAGCGAGCCAAGGGCATGTAGCACCAGCTCAGCCCGCCGGCCGGGTGTAGGCAGAACAGAGGCGGCCTGTCGCCCTCGACGCGTATCGGCAGCAGGACGCTGAACGCGTCACGCACTGACGACAAGCTCATCGTAGCCATGAGCTTGCTGACGGTCGGAGCGGTGACCAGCTGGCGCACCGAGACTGACACTCCCCTCGTCCGCAGCTGTTCCACCAGCCGCACCGCGAGCAGTGAATGCCCGCCCAGCTCGAAGAAGTTATCGTCAGGCCCTACGTTATGCAGGCCGAGGACGTCAGCGAACGCGCCGCAGAGGAGCTCTTCGGTCACTGTCTGCATTACTCGGCCGTCGCCGACCGCGGCGGCGGTGTAGTCGGGGGCGGGGAGCGCGGCGCGGTCGAGCTTGCCGTTCACGGTCAGCGGCAGCGCGTCCAGCACCACGAACGCCGATGGCATCATGTGCTCGGGCAGGCGTGCGGCGGCGTGCTCGCGGACCCGGGCGGCCAGCTCGGCGGGGTCGGTGCCGGGGTCGGCGGGGACCAGGTAGGCGGCGAGCCGGCTGCCGCCCGGGCCGTCGTCGCGGACGGTGACGGCTGCCTGGGCGATGCCGGGGCAGGCGGTCAGGACCGCTTCGATCTCGCCGGGCTCGACCCGGTAGCCGCGGATCTTGACCTGCTGATCGGCGCGGCCGCAGAAGACCAGCTGCCCGTCCGGGGTCCACCTGGCCAGGTCCCCGGTCCGGTACATTCGCTCACCGGCACCGAACGGGCACGCGGTGAACCGGTGCCCGGTCAGGGCCGGCTGGTGGAGGTAGCCGCGGGCCAGCTGGGCCCCGGCTACGTACAGCTCCCCCGCCGCCCCGGCCGGGACCGGGCACAGCCACCGGTCCAG
>Ga0209530_1000647_pt1 | contig 21600 bp, 19 predicted proteins | sample BlaSpr_A8_Ref_O1_FD_187987 | JGI IMG/M metagenome (GOLD analysis project Ga0209530, IMG submission 187987) | Forest soil microbial communities from Thunder Bay, Ontario, Canada - Black Spruce, Ontario site 2_A8_Ref_O1 (SPAdes) (version 2) | ecosystem: Environmental > Terrestrial > Soil > Boreal...
CAGCCGATTTTAGAAGATGCAATCCTGCCTCAAGCTGAGGATTTGTTGCGGGCGATGAAGGAGTTGGCTGAGTACTGACGACGTCGGCCTGTGTGCCTTGTTCTTTCGCGCTCGCGCAAGCCATTTGCGTTGTACCCGGCGGCAAAAGATCAGCCTACGTCTGAGATCGGGGCGGCGCGCGCGCAGATTCCCACTGCTGGATCAGGACACAGCGCTAGCCCGCTCATCCTTTTCGAAACGACCGCCGAACCGTGTTTAAACTTCGGTGCGCCATATTTATGGCAAACGTGGAATAATCGTTCTATGAAGGAGGAATCAGTCCGTACGACGATCGACATTCCGCGGCCTCTATACCGCAAATTAAAAGAGCGGGCGGCCGCCAGAGGCTTCTCCATCCGAGAGCTTGTGCTCGCCGGTGTCAAAACCGTTCTCTTGCAGGGCCAGAGGCCGCGCTCCAAAAGGGTGCGATTCCCGCTCATCGTTTCGGAAGGTCCAAAGGTAAATGTGACCAGCGAAAACATCTATGAACACGTTGAATTTCCTTGACGCGAACGTCTGGCTGGCGCTCCTGTGGAGCCGACACGTGCATTCGGAACGAGCCCGGTCATGGTTTACGGAAGTCGGCGACCAAGAGTTTCACTTCTGCCGGTTCACTCAGATCACCGTTTTGAGGCTTCTCACAACTGAGTAGATCATGGGGAGGGACACGAAATCGATGGCCGAAGCCTGGAATTTATGGGATCGCGTTTGGGCTGATGACCGGGTCATTTTCCTTCCCGAACCAGAGGAAATCGAGAGGGAGTTCCGCGCCGCGCTCACGGCTGTCCAGTCGATCTCCCAAGGTTTGGGCCGACGCTTATCTTCTGGCATTTGCTTCGGTCGCGGGTTTGAAACTCATCACCTTTGACCAAGCGTTAAGATCGACGGGCAAGAATGTGCTCGTACTATAAAAGAAATTTCTTTCGCCGGCTGCCGACGTGTAAATGGCAGGGTTGTTAATCGACTGCCTGCTGGGACTCGCTGACTAGGCATGCAGCCGCTTGCTGAGAAACCAGAATCCCACGCCGCAGCCAAGTCCGAAGATTAGCAGTGGAATGGCGACCACGCCCACTCGGCCGAACAATGAGATGGGTCCCAAGCTACGACCCCCCGCATTTTGAGAATGTACCTGCCGTATAGATAGATCGATATGAACAGCAATGTCAGCGAGGATACAGTCGTCAACACTCCGGTGGCGACACTTCCAAGAAACAACAGTATCCAGCGCACGTCGGCTTATAAGCTCAAAGGCGAACAGGCCCACCCATCGGGCGACTACGGCGTTCCGCCGCCAACGGTGTTACCGGTTCCCAGATTGTTCACCGTGGTCAAATCATTTGAATATTCGTTGGACTGAACGTTGGCGCCGCTCGAGGTGCGATCCAGAAGGATCGCAGTAACCATGCTGTCAAACAGATTTCCTGTGATAGTCCCGCCGCCCGCCGTGCTTCCGACCTCGATGGCGATTGGATAAGTCTTACCTTGCGCCGTGCCAATATTAAACGAGTTGCCCACCGCACTGTAAAGATAGGCTTGCTGCAGATGAATTCCCCTTCCCGTGTTCGGCACGATGAACAGATTCGCGCTGAACAGCGTGTTCGAAAGACTGCTGCCGACATAGATGCCAGCGGTTGCGCAATTGAACTGACTGCCAACTACTGTCAGTTGATCCAGACCGCTGATATTTGCTGGAACATAAATTCCATAGTCATCGCCAACGAAATTCGACTGCGAGACAGTGAGCCCCTGCACCTGTTGACCGTAGACAATTCCCTTGGACAGATAATCGAAAGTTGCACCCGTGACGTTGAACACGACGGCCGGATTACTGGTGCTGCCTTCCAGCACGACGCCGATGCCCTTGTCGGAGTAGGCGGCCCCGCCTGGGCCAGAGATGACGAGCCCCACAAGATTCACGTTGCAAATTTGTTTAATTTCCACGGCACGGTCCCAATAGTCGTTTTGACTATAGCCGTCAGCTCCGCGGATGGTAACACCGGACAACTCGTTCAAGGCATTGTCAGCCACGCCAACGTCGCCGTTCGTCTGGTTCAGCAAAACCGCCGTTCCAACACCCACCGAGCCGGTCGTCAGCGATAGGTTACGAAGATGGACTGAGTTCTGTGCGCCGACATAATCGATGGTCAGGCCTCCACCCGCGGGCCAGTAGAGCTGGGTAACGTCTGCCCCGGCACCTGTCAGCGTGATTGAGGCGCTGCCGTTTGGCAACATGAACTTGAAGTTCGATGCGAACGTAAACCGACCCGGCGGAAAATAGACGCAGCGTCCGTCGCCGGAAGACGCTTTCAGCGCCACGGCCAAGGCAGTCCCGTTGTCACGGTTCGCCGGTGAGCCGCCATATGCCATGATGTCCGTGCAGGCGCCAGTTCCGCTAGCGGTCGGAAGCAATCTGGCAGTTTGTGCCGACGTCATTTGAACATTGCCGAGAACGATTATGCAAGCGATAACGAAAGCGACCATAGGCTTCGTGCGATTCTCGGCCGGACCTATGCCCATCTCCGAGGCTTTGATAATTTTCATACCCGCACCATTCGATTCACTGGTGATGATTCAATGACGTGTACAAACCCAAGTTGCGGCAAAGAAACTCGGGAAGACAAAATATCCGCGAAATTTTAGGGGGCCTCCTTCTTTCTCGCTTTCATGCAAACCATTTGCGTTACAGGCCGAGGCGAAAGAGCAGCTGCCAATGCCGGAGAAATTGCCACATGAGCGGCTTGAACGGGCAACCTTGCAGAGTTCTGCGGGTTAGTATTGAGAGAGTAGGGGTGAATCTGGGATGCCGGGCAATCCGCAGCTAGCGCCAGGACATCCAAGCGTAGACCCGTTCAGTGTATTTCGGCGAGACGCGGCTGGAAATTCCGGCGCGCGGTCCTGTGCCGACAAGGAGAGAAACATGACTGGATTCCGGATCATGGGAGTCTGTGTCTCGCTCGCAGCTACCGCAGGTTTGCTTGCCTGCGGAGGGGGATCGTCACCCTCGCAAGCGACCTCGAACTTCCAGATTTCCGCCACCCCACTCTCACCAGGCACGGTTACAGTAGGCAGCGCGGCGACCTCTACGGTAACGGTCACAGACGTTGCTGGATTCGATAGCCCTGTGTCGTTGGCGTGCTCAGGCCTGCCTAGCGGAGCCAGTTGCTCATTTAATCCCGCATCGGTGGCGGGTTCTGGCAGCTCGAAGCTCACGGTCGCCACTTCGCAAGGAACTACCCCCGGCAGCTATCCCCTCAGCGTCCAGGGAACTTCGGGTTCGACCAACCAGAGCGCCCCGCTGACCCTGGCAGTGCAATCCATCATTCAGCACATCGTAGTCATTTTCCAGGAGAATCGCAGCCCTGACAACCTGTTTCAAGACCCAAAGCTGATTGCGGCTGGCGCGAACATTCAAAACTACGGGATCAGCGCAGCGCAACCCGGCGTCCATATCCCGTTATCACCAGTCCCGCTGGGTTGTCCTCCCGATAATTGCCAAACTTACGATCCGGATCACTCCCACATCCCCGCTTTTGTGGATATGTACGATAACGGAAAAATGGACGGCGCCTACGAGATTGTGTCGAAATGCGCTAAACCGGGAACGTATTGCCTCAACGGCTTGGGTAACTATTCTTACGCGTATGTGCAGCAAAGCGACGTAGCGCCCTATTTCCAGATGGCCGAAACATACACCTTTGCTGACAACATGTTTCAATCCAATCAGGGACCGAGTTTTCCGGCGCATCAGTACCTGATCTCGGGTAGTTCCTCGCTGGCCCCTCCTGGACAGCCAAACAGCAATTTATTAAATGCCGAACTACCGCTCGCACTTACGTCTGGCAACTCAGATAACGACACCGGCTGTACTGCTCCCCCAACCGAAACTGCCGCAGCCATTGATCCTGCGACTGGCGTGGAAACACAGGTTTATCCCTGCTTTGATCGTCCCACGCTCACAGATCTGCTGAATGCCAAAAATATAAGTTGGAAGTATTACGCACCGTCGGCTGGATCCATCTGGACGGCTCCCAACGCTATTTCCCACATGTGCGGTCCCAACGTTCCTCCGCCCAATGCCACGGCCTGCACGGCTTCGGATTGGACCAACAACGTCGTGCTCAATTCCGCCCAGGTACTGACGGACATCAGCAACAATCAGCTCGCGGCGGTAAGTTGGGTGATTCCCAGCGGGCAGGCATCCGATCATCCGGTAACAACGGACGGTTCGGGACCATCGTGGGTGGCGTCGGTGGTCAACGCAATCGGAAACAGTCCCTACTGGGCAAACACTGCCATCCTCATTACGTGGGATGACTGGGGCGGGTGGTACGATCACGTCGTACCCCCTTTGATTTTAAATCACTACGAAATCGGTTTTCGCGTTCCGTTGATCGTGATTTCGCCCTATGCCAAGGCAAACTACATCTCTCATACCTTCTACGAGTTTGGCAGCACGCTGAAATTTATCGAAAACACGTTCGGCTTGAGCCAGATTGCTCCAACTGCCACACTTCTTTTCGCAGACCAATTTCCCGGGACCGGCGACCTCTCCGATTGTTTCGATTACAATCAAACCCCGCTGGTGTTTCACACAATTCCTGCGCCGCTCGACGCTAACTTCTTCCTGAATGATAAAAGAACGCCAACCGATCCCGATGATGACTAGATCAAAAACCTGATTGGACCCTAAAGGATTTAGGCGGCGCGGCTAATTGGCTTTGATTTTGTTCTGCCCCCACCGCCGCCCTTGCGAATGCTATCCAGCGCAATAGGACCCGCGCCAAAAAATATGAGCGCGAGGGCGATGACGCCGATGCAGAGTGGGAACTCATATCCGCCCGGCCCTTTGAGACCATTGTGCCAGTGAATCTTCCAAATGGCGACAAACATATCGATCAACATGGCCGCCGCGACAAAGCGCGTGAGCAGGCCGGCGATGATCAGGATGCCGCCAAAAAATTCCGTTCCCGCCAACAGATAGGCCGTCCAACCGGGGAAGCCTAGGTGTTGCACCATGTCGTGAACATGGGAAAATCCGCCGAATACCTTGCCGTAGCCATGGGCAATCATGATGGCGCCGATCACGAAGCGCAGAGCGAGAAGAGCCAGAGGTTGCAAACGATCGAGAAAGCGCAAGATGTTTCCTCCAGGGGAAGAGGTGAATAGATTACCGCATTTTCCGTCCGGCGACGGAATCCGGGTAGCGAGTTTGTAGCGGATCACGCTCTAATGGTCAGCGGGGAATTCCTCGCGTCGCCGACGAAAGTGCGGGGCTTCTGTATAACGCCATCGAGACGAGCGCCACCGTGGCCATTTTTCCCTTGAAGCTGGGAATTGCCCCCTGCTTTGGCTTTTTTGCCGAGATTTACCAGTTGCATAACGGCGTTTCTCCGCATGTGCCACGACCTTCGTACCGTCTCTAGTACTTTAGTTACGGTACCCGCGACTAGGGCGCTCCCCGCGCAGGGCCACTACTTCATATTGTGGAGTGAAGTCATCTGAATACCACATATAGATATATGCCCTAACCGCCTTTCGGTTACTTTCCAGAAAACAGGCATAAAACCCAGTAAAACGCGGAGATTCGCCTTTAGCTCAAGAGCTTTCAGGGCTGATATATGCTCGGGACACCTGAATTCACTCGAACGCGTTTTTGTGCGAGGAATTCTTTCCAATTTAGTCCACCAGCCATAAGCGGCATGGGACGAGAGTTGGGATGAAGAGGGTTTCGAGACTATGGCCGACTCGCGGGAAGTGATGAATATTCGCCAGGCGTCGCAGTACCTGGGAGTGAGTCCGGACACGCTTTACAAGTATGTAGGCGAGCAAAAGATTCCCGCTTTCAAACTGGGCAATCGCTGGCGCTTCAAGAAATCGAAGCTCGACCAGTGGATGGAAGAGAAGTCCAGCCAGATGGAAGCGAAGAGCAGAAACAAACCGAAGGCGGCTGCCAAAGCTGCTGGGCAACAGTAAAGGCGGGCACATGTTTGGATTCGGATCGAAAACCATTGTTGGTCTGGATGTGGGGTCCTCGAGCATTAAGGCCGTGGAGTTGAAGAAAGGCCGCAATGGGATTGAAGTCGCGCACCTTGGCCTGGAACCGCTGGCTCCGGATATCGTCGTGGATTCCATGATCGTCGACTCGGGCACGGTGTCGAGCGCGATTTCCAAGCTGTTCGCCGACAATCAGATCAAGACCAAGAGCGTAGCCACGGCGGTAAGCGGGCATTCGGTCATCGTGAAAAAGATCTCGCTGCCTTCGATGAGCGATCAGGAGTTGGCCGAGACCATCCAGAAAGAAGCCGCGCAGCACATTCCCTTCGACCTGGCGGATGTGAATCTCGACTATCAGATTCTTTCAGAAGATGCCGGGAACCCGCAGATGGACGTTTTGCTGGTTGCTGTCAAGAAGGACAAGATCCTGAACTACACCAACGTACTCTCGATGGCCGGCAAGACCCCGGCTATTGTGGACATTGATGCGCTCGCGCTGCAGAACTGCTACGAGTACAACTATGAACCGGCGCCCGGCCAGGTGGTGGCGCTGTTGAATCTCGGCGCCAGCGTCATGAACATCAACATCGTGAAGGGCACTACCCCGCTGTTCCCGCGCGACGTCAGCGTGGGCGGGCACCAGTACACGGATTCGCTGCAGAAGGAATTGGATTTGAGTTTTGACGACGCGGAGTCGCTGAAGCTGGGAAACAAGGTCGGCACGGTAAGCGAGGATGCGAAGACCCCGATCCTGCAGCAAGTGACTGAAATCATCGTGCTGGAGATTCAGAAGACTTTCGACTTCTTCCGCGCCAGTTCAGCGGGCGAGCACATCGAGAAGATCTATCTGGCGGGTGGTTCCTCGAAAGTTCCCGGGCTGATCGAGGCGCTGCGGCAAGAGTTCTCGTTGCCGGTGGAAATTTTCAATCCCTTCCAGAAGATTGCGCCGCCAGTCGATGGACCGGGAGTGGAACTGATCGAGCAGAACGCTGGCCAGTTGGCGGTTGCGGTGGGTTTGGCCTTAAGGAGTTTTGAAAACTTATGATCCGAATCAACCTGTTGGGACAACCCAAACCGAAAAACAAGCGCGCCGCGGCTTCGGCAGCGGCGGTCATGGAGATGGGCGAGGTCGGCTCTCCGAAGCTGAAAGTCGTGCTGGTGCTGGTGCTGGCGGGCGCCCTCAATTGGATGTACTGGTATCGCCTCGACAAAGAGAAAAAGCAGATCGCCACGAAGATGGCGGTCGCCGAGCAGCACAACCGAGAACTGGCCGACGTCAAAGCACGCTATCTGGAACGGCAGCGCCAGGCCGAAAGCTACAAGCGCCGGGTCGATGTGATCGATCAGTTGCGGGCTAACCAGGCCGGGCCGGTGAATCTCCTCAACACCATCGGGGACACCATCAACGGAACCGAAGCGGTGTGGCTCAACACCATGAAGGATCAGGGCGGCAGTGTGGATATCGAAGGAATGGCGCTGAGCGCCGATGCCGTGGCCTCGCTGATTCAGAATCTGCAAAAGACGGGCTATTTCAAGAGCATTGAAATCAAAGAGACGTTCCAGGACGAGACGTATAAAGAAATGCAGGCGTTTTCATTCATTCTGACCTGCGAGAAAGTAAAGTCCTAAAGGCGGGGGAATATGGGGAACTTTAGCGAATTATCGGGTCTCAAGCAGTGGGCAGCCCTGGTATTAGGGGCAGCTCTGATCACCGCCGCATTGCATTTCACGTTGTTCAAGTCCCAGCGGGCGGCGAATGAGCAGGCGCAATCGGCGCTGGATCTCAAGCTTCGAGAAAATGCCGAGCTCGAATCCTACGCGCCCAAGCTCAAGGACATGGAGCGCCAGCTGGCGAATCTGAAACAGCAGCTGGAAATCGAACGCCGCATCGTGCCTGACGAAAAGGAAGTCGACGGTTTTATCAAGATGTTGGACGCGGAGGCTCTGAAAGCTGGAATCGAGATTCGTCGCTACACCGCCCAACCAGTTTCGAGTCGCGAGTTCTATACCGAGGTGCCGTTCGAAATCGAGTTGGATGGCCCCTATTACTCGGTGCTGAACTTCTTCGATCGGGTGGGAAAGCTGGAGCGGATCGTGAATATGTCCGGCTTGCTGGTTGCAACCACCAAGAAGCCGAGCGATGCCAAAGTGAAGCATACCTATCAATACGCGCCCAACGAAAGCATCGTGGCGGTCTGCGAAGCGACGACGTTCTTTAGTCATGACCTGACGCCGCCCGCGGGCGCACCGGTCAAGGGTAAGGGAGGCTTATGAAGCTGGCGACTGGAGTCTTAATACTGGGAATGGGATTGGGAACTGCCGGAGCGCAGACTCCCAGCATCATCGACACCACCAAGGCCAAGCTGGTCTCGGCGCAGCAGCAGAACACGGCGGCGACGAACGCCGCGCTGGCGGCTTCACAAGGACAGAACGCGCAGCCACAAGCAGCGGCCGCAAAGCCAGCCGCTGGCACGCAGCCGGGAACGACACAAGTGCAGACGGCAGCGCCCGCATCGAAGGCGACTTCCAAACCAATCGCGCCAAAGGTTACGCCAAAGAAAACCACGACGGTTGCGGTGAATCAGCCGAAGCCGGCAAAACCCGCGGTTGCGGTGGAAGACAAAAAGAATCCGGTCGACTCCAAAAAGGACGCGCACCCGACCATCAGCATGGCCGGAGGGCGACGCGATCCGTTCCTGAGTCCAGTGGTGAACCACAGCATGGGCGGCTCGGGATGCAGCGCCGGCAAGCGCTGCCTGGCGGTCGACCAGATCGCTCTGACGGGAATCGTTAAGTCGGATGGGGGCATGATCGCGGTGGTGATGAACGCCATGAACAAGGCCTACTTCTTGCGCGAAAACGATCCGGTCTTCAATGGATATGTGGTGAGGATCACCGGCGACTCGATTGTTTTCAAAGAGACTCTGCAGGACAAGTTAGGAAAATCGTTCACGCGGGAAGTCACCAAGAAGATTACAACCCCGGCGGTTTAGCGGGGTGAAGGCAGCCGGGCCGATCCGGCGAGTACGGCAACGAAATTTTGAAAGACAGATCACGCGGCGAGCAAAACGCGCGCCCGTGGGGAGAAGGGAAATGCGAAAGCAATTGCTGGCTGTTTGGCTACCGCTGCTGATCCTGGCCCTGGTCGCAGGCGCCGAGGCTCAGAGCACGAGCACAGGCGCGGACACGCGTGCCACCGTACAGAAGGTGGACGTAATGCACGCGGATGACGGAATCAGCGTCGAGATCACCGCCCGCGGACAGGTCACGCCCAAAGTTAGCGCGTTGGGCTCGCCCGCGCGCGTCCTCGTGACTCTGCCGAACACCGTGGCAGCCACCGTTCAGAGCCACATCAGCGTGGGCAGCGATGGGGTCAAGGGCGTGCGCATCGGCAGCGATGGTCACGAGCCCCCGACCACAAGCGTGGTGATCGATCTGGTGCAGGCTTGCCAGTTCGAACTGCTTCCAAGCGCCGACAACAGAATCATCGTGAAACTGCACCCCGCCACCGCTAAGAACAGCGCAAATGCCGTGGCTCCCCCGCCAGCAAAGCCGCAAACCACGGCCTCGGCGGTTTCGCCAGCTTCGTCTGGGACGGTCGTCGCACTAAGCAATCCGACGCCGGCATCCCTGGCTCCCGCTGCAGTTCCGGCCACGGCTCTGGCTGACGATAAGAGTTCCAAGCCGACCGCCGCCACCAACTTCGCCTTCGTTGAGCCGACTTACCGGCAGAAGAAAGCGGACGACAAAGCCACCGCCGACGAGACCGCTCCCTCAGACCGAGCGGCTGGCGCGGCAGCAAAATTCGTAGACAAGCCCGAAGGAGATTTACTGCCAACGCCGAGCGCGGCCCTGCAGCCCCAGGACGGACAGACCGCTCTTCAGCCCATCCAACCAGCAGTGAATCTGGCCGCAGAGGGAAAGGGCGAGAGCCACGTAGTCAACCCGATCAGCGCTCCCAAATACACCGGCGAACCGATTTCGGTCAACTTGAAAGATGTGGATCTGAAAGATTTCTTCCGCCTGATCCATGAGATCAGCGGATTGAACGTAGTTCTCGATCCGAACGTCAAAGGTGCTCTAACCATCGTGCTCGACGATGTGCCGTGGGATCAGGCACTCGATATCGTGCTCAAGAACAACGACCTCGCCCGGCAGCTCGATGGCAACGTACTGCGTATCGCGACTCTGGAAACATTGCGTCATGAGGCCGAATCACGCAGGGCGGAACAGGAAGCCGAAGCACTGGCAGTCGATAAGCAGACAGTCACGCGGTTCCTGAGCTACGCTCACGCAAAAGACGTTCTGCTGACGGTGAAAAAGTTCCTGTCGCAGCGCGGGGACGCAGTCGCCGACGAACGCACCAACGCGATCATTATTTCGGACATCCCTGCCGTGATGCCAAACATCGACCGGTTACTTACGCAGCTCGACCGGAAGACGCAGGAAGTGGAAATTGAAGCCCGCGTGGTAGCCGCAACCCGCAGCTTCGCGCGGGAAATCGGTACTCAGCTCGGATTCGGTTGGGGCAACGCTGCTACCGCAGTCGGCGGCGCGTCGGCCGCAGGCACCTCGCCACTGTCGACTTTCGGCATTATTCCCAAGTATCCGATCATCGGAACCACGCAACCGACGGCCACCACAGGAACGCAGATTCCGCTGTTCTCGAACCTGGGCGCAACTGGCCCGACGAGCGGCTTTTCGTTCTTGAATGCCAGCTCCTCGATACGAATCGATGCCATTCTGACCATGGACGAGTCGCGCGGATTGCTGAAAATCCTGTCCCGTCCACGGGTGGTCACGCAGAACAACATTCAGGCTCTGGTCCGCCAGGGCGTGCGCGTGCCCATCGTGACTCAGGCGCAGTTAGGCGGCCCACCAACCGTAACCTATGTGGACGCTTTCCTGAGGCTGACCGTAATACCGCAGATCACCTCGGAAGGCACGATCTTCCTGAACGTCGACGTCGAGAACACTACGCCTGACTTCGGCGAAACGGTAAACGGCAACCCCACTTTGATCACCCAGCAGGCGACGACGCAGGTCCTGGTCACCGACGGTGGTACGGTGGTCATCGGCGGCGTCATTCAGACCAATAACTCCATCAACGTGGATCAGGTTCCGCTCCTGGGCAGCATTCCATGGCTGGGCAACCTGTTCAAACACACTAGCGTCAGCACGACCAACCAGGAGCTGATCTTCTTCATCACTCCTCGAGTCATCCAGACCTAGCCACAAGTTAGCAGTAAAGACAGCCGTCGGTTTCCTGAAGAATCTGTCAGGAACCGGCGGTTTTGTTTTGGGACGGGCAAAACCCGGCTTCAAAAGGGACCCTCGTCTCGGCGTTCTCTGCGGCTCTCTCCGCGCACCCGCGTTTTAAGGTTTAACGTCAACGTCGGACCCCCAAATCTTGAATTGCAGAGCACGGAGCGCGGAGGATGCTGAGAAATTCAGCAAAATCACACGGAGTCCGAACGGATGCCCCTCGTCCTTCGCCTTGGTAAACTCTTAGCGTGGATCACAAAGGCCGACTCAAGAAACTGCAGGCTGTTTTCGATCGCAACTCCCTTGATGCGCTGCTGGTCACCCATCTTCCCAACATTCGATACCTTTGCGGCTTTACGGGAACATCCGGGGCTCTGGCGATCCTCGAAACCAGGGCGGTCTTCTTTACCGACGGGCGCTACACCGAACAGGCTCGTGCCGAGATCCGGGGAGCGCGGATCGTGATCGACCGCAGGCCGCCACTGGCGGCTGCTGCCGAGTGGTTGCTGGAGAATGGGAGCAAAGTTGGCCGCCAGAAAGCGCGCAGGCTGGGGATTGAGAGCGAGCACATGACGGTCTCTGCTCGTTCGCAAATCGCTAGCCTTCTGCGATCCAACTTCAGGCTGCGAGAGACCCGAGGGCTGGTCGAGCGCGACCGGATGGTGAAGGATGCGGACGAAATTGGGCTCCTGCGAACGGCAGCCGTCCTGGGAGCCAGCTTGTTTGAGCGGGCGCTCGAGGTAATCCGTTCGGGTGTGACCGAGAACGAAGTAGCGGCTGAGATGGAATATGTCGCGCGACGGGCTGGGGCAGAGCAGATGTCTTTCCCTACGATCGTCGCCGCTGGCAAGAGGTCGGCGCTGCCGCACGGGCGAGCCTCGAAAGCCGCAATTCCCTCCCGGGGATTCGTGGTCTGCGACTTCGGTGTTATACTCACGGGCTATTGTTCGGACAGGACCCGCACGGTATACGTCGGCCGTCCCACGGGCGAGGCCCGCAGGATGTACGAGGCGGTGCGGGACGCGCAGGCAGCAGCCATAGGCGCGGTGAAGGCTGGCGTGAGCGTTGCCGAGATCGACCACGCTGCGCGTAACTTACTGAAAAAAAGAGGCTTGGAAAGGCGCTTTACACATTCGACCGGGCATGGTGTAGGCTTGGAGATTCACGAACCTCCACGCATTGCGTCGGGACAAACCGAGATTCTGCGCCCCGGGATGGTGATTACAGTCGAGCCGGGAGTGTACATCGCGGGCAGTGGAGGAGTGCGCATCGAAGATACGGTCGTAGTAACGGAGCGCGGGTGTGAAGTGCTCGCGCCGGGCAACAAAGAACTCATTACGATCTGAAGATTGGCTATTCTTGATTTCCAGCCGGGAATAATGTTGGGCCTCGGTCGTTGTTGCGAGAGAAGCAGGAAGAAGTCCCACCGCAAACCATGAACCAAAAAGAATTGAAAGAACTCATCGAGTTCTTAATTGAAAAAGATATCACCGAGTTCGAGTTGGAACGCGGCGATGTGAAAGTGCGGATCAAACGTGGCGTGGAGCACGCGGGTGCGGCGGCGTCCGCGGCGCCACACTTCGCCGTGCACATGGCTCCTCCAGTTCCTGCGCCGGAGGTTTCATCCGCGCCGTCGGCAGCGTCCGTTCCTCCCACACAGAGCGCTGCAGTTGCCCCGGCGGCGGAAGCAGGATTGCACACGGTGCATTCGCCGATTGTCGGGACATTCTATGAGTGCCCTTCGCCGGGATCGCCACCTTTTGTCAAAGTCGGGGACATGGTCGAAATCGGGCAAGTTTTGTGCATCGTGGAAGCCATGAAGCTGATGAATGAAATTGAGGCGGATGTGGCCGGTGAGATCGTGAAGAAACTGGTCGCGAACGGCCAACCAATCGAGTATGGGCAGGAGTTGTTTGTGATCCGGCCACGAAGTTAATTTTAGCGTGTAGGGCGGAGCCTCGTGTCCGCCGCTTTTGTTTTGAATTTTTGAGTTTGATTTTATATTTTGAGAATCAAGGTCAAAAAAGCGGGCGATAGCGTCCGCTCCACACGGCCGCAAGATGCCGGCGCTACTCATTTAGAGCATGTTCAATAAAATTCTAATCGCGAACCGTGGCGAGATTGCCCTGCGCGTGATTTGCGCGTGCAAGGAGCTCGGCATTCGCACTGTGGCGATTTACAGCGAGGCCGACCGGCACTCGCTGCACGTCAAATTTGCCGACGAAGCTATCTGCATCGGGCCTCCTCAGTTGGCGCAAAGCTACCTCAACATTCCAGCTGTGATCAGCGCGGCGGAAATCACGAATGTCGACGCCATCCATCCGGGATATGGGTTGCTGGCGGAGAACGCGAATTTTGCCGAGGTTACGGAGACTAGCAACATCAAGTTCATAGGACCGCCGCCCGAAGTCACGCGGCTCATGGGTGAAAAAGAGAAGGCCCGTGCCGCCATGAAAAAGGCGGGCGTGCCCATTCTGCCGGGGTCGGACGGGATTCTTGCCAGCGAAGGCGAAGCCATGGAGTGGGCGCGGCAAGTCGGCTTCCCCGTGATCATTAAAGCGTCGGCTGGCGGCGGCGGGCGCGGCATGCGTATCGTCCGGAACGAGGAAGAACTGCCTGGCCTGTTTAAAGCGGCGCAGTCAGAAGCGGCGGCGGCTTTCGGCAACGGCGATCTCTACATGGAAAAATTCATCGAGCGGCCGCGCCACATCGAGTTCCAGATTCTGGCTGACGAGTACGGCAACGTAGTGAGCCTGGGCGAACGCGAGTGCTCGATCCAGCGGCGTCACCAGAAGTTATTGGAGGAGTCTCCGTCGACCCAAGTAACGCCTGAGCTTAGAAATGAGATCGGGAAAGTCTTGTCCAAGACGCTATCCGAAATTGGCTACGTGAACGCGGGAACGATTGAATTCTTGATGGACGAAGACCGGCGTTTGTACTTCATCGAAATGAATACGCGCATCCAAGTGGAGCATCCGGTCACAGAGATGGTCACCGACGTGGACCTGGTAAAGAGCCAGATTCTGCTGGCCGCGGGCGAGCGCATGGAAAATGTGCTGCAAGGCCCGATCGTGCATCGCGGGCATGCCATCGAGTGCCGAATTAACGCTGAGCATCCGGAAAAGTTCACGCCGTCCGCGGGTAAGATCACCGCTTTCAATCCGCCGGGCGGAACGGGAGTGCGAATCGATACCGCGGCCTACGCGGAAGGAGTCATTCCACCTTATTACGACTCGCTCATTGCCAAGTTGATTGTGCGCGGCAAAGACCGGGCCGAAGCGGTTTCCCGCATGGCGCGCGCGCTCGAGATGTTCATTGTGGAAGGGATCTTTACGACGATTCCCTTGCATCGGCGGATCCTGGCTGATCCCGATTTCCGTGCAGGGAACTTCGATACGACGTTTATTGAGAGATTCCTGGCGAAGAATGGGAAGCCGACGCATTAGGCAGAGCCGAAATTGTTAGTATCGTGGGTCATCCTGAGCGGAGTAGCTGCTGCCGGAAGCACAGCAGGCACGCAATCGAAGGAGCATTGAACGCGTTCGTAGTTCGACTGCTGCAAGGCATTCTCGCGACCACATATATTCCAGGAAGAACTCCCTGGGGCATCGTCTTGAGCACCAGGTTCCTCGGGGTCCTTCGACTGCGTTGGCGTCGCTCTGCGATGCCACTATACGCGAGATCCTTCGCCCGGCTTACGTCCGGTCTCAGGATGATGTCTGAGACTTGGAAGTCCATGATTCAGCTGCCTCGCCTTTACGCCATTCTCGATACGTCTTCTTTCTCCGATAACGAAGCCTTGTTTTCTACGGCCGAGGAGCTCTTGGCCGGTGGTGCAACCCTGCTGCAGTATCGCAATAAGAAAGGCAATGCTCGCGAAATGCTAGCGCAGGCTCGTGAACTGAAACGCCGGCTGGGTCCCTCCGCCAGACTCATCATGAACGACCGCGCAGACCTTTGTTTAGCCGCTGAGTTTGATGGCGTCCACGTGGGCCAGGAAGATTTGTCGCCGGAAGGCGTAAGAAAAATAATCGGCGCGAGACTTTGGCTCGGCGTGTCCACCCACAACACCGATCAGGTCAAGGAAGCCGACAAGACTTCCGCGGATTACATCGCCATAGGGCCGGTGTTTTCGACTGCGAGCAAGGTCAATCCCGATCCGGTGGTTGGATTGGCAGGCATTCGCAAGGCTCGTTCCTTGACGCGAAAGCCATTGGTGGCAATCGGAGGCATTAATCGTGCCAACTGTCTCTCGGTCATCGAGGCGGGCGCCGACTCGGTGGCGGTAATATCCGATCTGGTGCGGCAACCCCGAAAATCAGCAGAGGAAATCTTAAGCATCTTAGGATAAAGTAACGGCACTGATCACGGGCGAGGGCGCCCGCGCCACACAGTTCCTAGGAGCCCTTTGAGCATCGACACCAAGCCAGCAGCGACGAGCGACTGGGAAGTGCATAGCCGCCAAGACAACGAATTGGTAAAAGGCCTTGGCCTGACCAGCGCGACCATGCTGGTGATTGGTTCGATGATTGGCTCGGGCATCTTTATTGTTTCCGCCGACATATCCCGGGAAGTCAATTCTCCGGCGCTGCTGATTGCGGCATGGCTCGTGACCGGCTTCCTGACCATTGTGGGGGCGTTGAGCTACGGCGAGCTGGCCGCGATGATGCCGCGAGCCGGAGGCCAGTATGTTTACCTGCGCGAAGCGCTCGGCCCGCTGTGGGGATTTCTTTACGGATGGACGCTGTTCCTGGTCATTCAGACGGGAACCATCGCCGCGGTAGGCGTGGCCTTCGGCAAGTTTTTGGGTATTTTCGTTCCTTCCATTTCTTCTTCGAACTGGATCCTGCATTTCTGGAAAGTGCCTCCCATTCGTATTGGTCCCATGGTTCTCGGCAACATGGATGTGGGACTCAACACGCAGAACCTGACCGCGATTCTGGTCGTGGTTGTGCTCTCGGTGATCAACATTTTTGGCTTGAAAACCGGCGCCATGATTCAAAATGTGTTTACGTTTGCCAAGGTCTCGGCGTTGTTAGGACTCGCTTTGCTGGGATTGTTTATCGGACGCAACGCGCAGGCAATTGCCGCCAACTTTCATGGCAACTTCTGGAACAATGCCGGATTAGGCGCTCAACATGCCGTGCAGGTGGGAGTCGGCGGAGCGATGGTGATGGTTGGCACGTTGACGATTCTGGCAGTGGCGCAAGTAGGATCACTGTTTTCAGCCGACGCGTGGAATAACGTGACCTTTACCGCGGGCGAGGTCAAGAATCCCAATCGTAATTTGCCGCTTTCTCTTGCCTTGGGCACTGGCGTTGTTATCACCCTTTACATCGCTTGCAATTTCGTTTACCTGAGTGTGCTGCCGCTGGATGGTATTGCGAACGGCGCGACCATCCTGGAACGCGGCATAAAGTATGCCGCCGAAGACCGCGTAGGCACTGCTGTGATGACGCAAATGTTCGGGTCCGTGGGCGGCCTGCTTATGGCTTTCGCCATTCTGCTTTCCAGCTTTGGCTGCGACAACGGACTGATTCTGGCAGGCGCACGCGTTTATTACGCCATGGCGAAGGATGGCCTTTTCTTCCGCAGCGTGGCCAAGCTTCATCCGACTTATAAAACGCCTGCGGTTTCGCTGATGGTACAGATGGTTTGGACCTGCGTGCTTTGTGTCTCCGGGAGCTATGGGCAATTGCTGGATTACATCATTTTTGCGGCGCTGTTGTTCTACATGCTGACAATTTTTGGGTTGTTCGTCCTGCGATATAAGCACCCTGAAGCGGAGCGGCCGTACCGCGCCATTGGCTACCCGATATTGCCCGCAGTGTATATTGTGGTGGCCTTATTTATTGATGTCGTACTATTGCGTTACAAGCCGCAATTCACGTGGCCGGGATTGATCATTGTGTTGTCGGGTATCCCGGTGTATTTCTTATGGTCGAGACGATCGAGCGACAGTCTAACGTCCGCTTAAAATTGTCGGCTCTGTTTAAGGAGAAACCAATCGGATGGCGAACCTGCTGGCTACCAAGCCGCTGAATCTGCTGATGGAAGAATCCCGTGAAACGGGCGAGCATAGCCTGAAGCGGACCCTCGGCGTCTTCCAACTCACGGCTTTGGGTGTGGGTGCGATTATCGGCGCCGGCATTTTTGTGATGGTGGGACTTGGGGCGCAGTACGCCGGTCCGGGACTCACGTTGTCGTTCGTTTTATCCGGGCTGGGATGCGCCTTTGCGGGCCTCTGCTATGCGGAATTTGCCGCCATGATTCCTTTGGCTGGCAGCGCGTATACCTACGCTTATGCCACGCTGGGCGAACTACTTGCCTGGATTATCGGCTGGGACCTGACCCTCGAATATGCTATGGGCGCGAGCACGGTTTCTTCCGGCTGGTCCAACCATTTTATCGAGCTGCTGAAGATCTTCAAAATCCAGATGCCACTCTGGTTGGCCTACGATTATTGGACGGCACTGAAAACCGCGGAAAATATTATCGCGCGCCAAATGGCTCTGGCGTCCGATTCTTCCCTGGTGCCCGGGTCGCAAGCCTTTCTCGACAAGGTCTCATCGATCATAGCCGCGCAGTCTCCTGATTTGGTGCAGCGAGCTCACGATCTGCTGAATGCGCCGCATTTGTTTGGCATGGAAATCGGTTTCAACCTCCCGGCCTTCATCATTGCCTTGGTAATCACGGCGATTCTGGTTGTCGGCATCAAAGAGAGCGCGCGCTTTAACACTGGGATCGTGGTGGTGAAAGTCTCAGTCGTGCTTTTTGTAATCGCGCTGGGCTCGCACTATATCCAGAGGAGCAACTGGGGGATGGACTGGAGTTCGTTTGCTCCCCATGGTTTCGGTGGAATTGGGGCTGGAGCTGCTTATATTTTCTTCGCTTACATCGGCTTCGATGCAGTTTCGACGACGGCTCAGGAAGCCAAGAATCCGCAACGCGACCTGCCCATCGGCATGATCGCTTCGCTGGCAATCTGCACTGTTTTGTATATCGCCGTAGCGGCCGTGCTTACCGGGATGGTGCATTGGCAGCAAATTAACATCGAGGCGCCGGTAGCGCGCGCATTTCTCGACCGGGGTCTAACCACAGCGTCGTACATCATCACGCTGGGCGCTCTGGCGGGACTTACGAGTGTGATGCTGGTAATGCTGCTCGGCCAGACGCGCGTGCTCTACTCCATGGCGAATGATGGTTTGTTGCCTAAGAAATTCTTTGCCGCCATTCATCCCAAATTTCGCACACCATGGAAGAACACGATTCTGGTTGGACTGCTAGCAGCCGTTGTTGGCAGCGTGACTCCGATTTCCGACATCGGAAAGATGGTGAACATCGGAACTCTGCTGGCGTTTGTCATCGTCTCGATTTCAGTCATGGTCTTGCGATACACCAATCCCGCTCAACCGCGGCCCTTCCGCACGCCGTGGGTGCCATTGATTCCAATTTTGGGCGTGATCGCGAACGGTTACATGATGATCAAGCTGGGCAAGTGGAACTGGATTCGTTTGGTGGCATGGCTCGCCATCGGCTTGGTCGTCTACTTCAGTTACAGCGTGAAGCACAGCCGGGTGCAGGCTTTGCAGGCTGACAAAGAGCCGGTCAGGCGCTGACCACGCAGTGCTTGTTCTGTTAACGGCCTTCCGCTCAAACGCGGAAGGCCGTTTTGTTTTATAGTCGGTTTTAGGTCGTCGGTCGTCGGTCTTTGGGGGCCGCAACGACCGACGACGAACGACCAACAGCCGTGGCCTTATATGAAAATTGTTACCGCCGCCGAGATGCGAGAGATTGATCGCGCTACCACTCAGCGCTTCGGAGTGCCTTCGCTCACGCTGATGGAAAACGCCGGCACCGCAATCGCGAATTTTGTTATCTCGCGGTATCCGTCGGCAGAACGCGTCGGTGTGATTTGCGGCAAGGGTAATAACGGCGGGGACGGCTTTGTCGCGGCACGAAGATTGAAAGCGGCCGGAAAAGAAGTGCGCGTGGTCTTGCTGGCAGAACCCGCGGAACTGCGAGGCGATGCGGCGGAGATGTTCGCGAAACTCCAGATCGCGCCTGTGATTGTGCGATCTAGCGAAGAGTTAAACCAAGAGCCGGCGCGGGCGGTATTTGAATCCGAGGTTCTGCTCGACGCGATTCTGGGTACGGGTTTCAAGCCACCGGTGAGCGGACTTTATGCCGAGGCAATCAGATTGCTGAATGCGAGCTCCGCGCCGGTGGTTGCGGTCGACATTCCCTCCGGCGCCGACGCCGATGTGATGGGCGAGCAAACTGGTGCGGTTGCGCGTGCCGACGCGATCTTTACTTTCACAGCGCCGCGTCCGGCGCATATCTTCGGGAGATTGACCGACGGGTCGACGCTCATCGCACCCATCGGCTCGCCCCACGAAGCAATCCTTTCATCGTTGCAACTCAACCTGATTACTGCCCGCGAGATTGCGCCGCTGATTGGCCCACGGCCGCGGGCGGCCAACAAGGGAAACTTTGGCCACGTGCTGGTGATTGGCGGCTCACTAGGCAAAGCAGGGTCAGTCGCGATGGCGGGGATCGCGGCATTGCGAACCGGCGCGGGACTATCGACCGTGGCCACGCCGAAGTCTGTGCTCGCAACGGTGGCGGGATTTCATCCCGAAGTCATGACCGAGCCACTCGACGAAACCGACGCCGGCACGATCTCGACTCGCGCGAGCGGAGCGATGGACGCGCTCATCAAAGGCATAACGGTTCTGGCCGTGGGGCCGGGTATTTCGCGTAATGCCGAGACTTCTGAATTTGTTCGCACTTTGGTGGCGAAATCCCAAACTCCGCTCGTCCTCGACGCGGATGGTCTCAATGCGTTCGAGGGGCGGGCCGGCGAACTCAATGGCAAAGGACGCACCCTGGTGATCACGCCTCATCCCGGCGAGATGGCGCGGTTGATAGGAAACACGATTGCCGCCGTGCAACGCGATCGCATTAACGTCGCGCGCACATTCGCCCGCGAACACGAATTGATCGTGGTACTGAAAGGTCATCGCACGCTGATCGCGCAGCCCGACGGAACGGTCTGGGTAAACACTACCGGAAACCCGGGCATGGCAACTGGAGGTACAGGCGATATCCTGACTGGAATGGTATCCGGTTTGATCGCGCAAAATCACGAGCGGATCGTGGAAGCGGTCATTGCTGCAGTTCATCTCCACGGCCTAGCCGGGGACGTGGCGCGCGAAAGCATGGGCGAGCATTCGCTGGTCGCAACGGATTTGGTGAAGGCCTTGCCAGAGACCTTCCGCCGCACGCGGGAATCTGCCGCAAGCGCCAAGGTGGAAATTCGCGGCTGATGCATCCTTCGCCATTAGCGAGGCGCTCCCGGTGAGGAGTGGCTATGGCCGGTTAGCGTCAGATGACAGGGAATGGCCGAGTTGAGCCTCAGGGTGACTAAGAACGCTCAAACGCTCGACCAATCGGGAGTGTATGAATGCGGGAACTCACAATCATCATAACCGCTGCATTTGGTTCTTTACTAACCGTGGCTCAGGATTCCACTGCGGCGCAACCCTACGAAGTTGCCGATGCCTACGAGATTTACAGTCTGTTGCTGCCGGGCGAGCAATCTTATGGTTTCGCCCAGGGCACACTCGTCATCCAAGAGGAGACCCTAGCTTCCGTAGAGCTTGACGATAACTGTTTGACGCCTCAGGCGGCGCGTGAATTCAAAGATGCTATCGAGGACTACAAACGCCACAACAAGCCGATGGTCTTGCAGCGCCGCTACAAGATCGATAGGCCTTATGAACTGGTAACAACTGAGACCATTGGAAATTTCATTAGGGATTTCAACTGGGACGAGTTTTACAAACGATACCCAGGCTCCGGCGGGATCATCATGATGTCTGCAGTGGGTTTCAATCGGCAAAGAACTCTGGCGATCGTTTACACCTGGAGTACGTGCAACAACCTGTGCGGGCGTGGTTCCTTCAATCTCCTTAAAAAAGCCCATGGCAAGTGGGTGTCGGTGCCCGGCGTTCGATGCTCCGTGGCCTCGTAGATTGGGGGATGAATTCCCCGATCACAAGGGAAACAACGGAATAAGTCAGTTGCTCAGCAGACATTCGGCTGACCGTGGGCCTACATCAGGCGGTCCTCCGCGCAGCCGCGCCTGGAATCTGGACGAGGGCTTCCGTAATCTGACTTTTGCTTCGGCGGCGTGACATAGTTCTGGTATGACACACTTCCCCCAGACTCACCCTCAGCATCGTGCTCAGCGAGTTCAGTTCGGAAGCTCAATCCCAGTCGTCATCAAGCTAAATGACG
>Ga0209530_1000649_pt1 | contig 21580 bp, 22 predicted proteins | sample BlaSpr_A8_Ref_O1_FD_187987 | JGI IMG/M metagenome (GOLD analysis project Ga0209530, IMG submission 187987) | Forest soil microbial communities from Thunder Bay, Ontario, Canada - Black Spruce, Ontario site 2_A8_Ref_O1 (SPAdes) (version 2) | ecosystem: Environmental > Terrestrial > Soil > Boreal...
CGCTATCCCGAGGGGCTGCCAGACGACGTGGTCCAGACGCTTCGCCACGAACGGCAATCACGGCGCCGTCGGATTGTTCGAGCTCGAGGGCAGTGAGGATCAACTCCCTCGGCGCTTCGAGCAGTTCTTCGGCAAGCGGAATCAATTGATCCGTCGGCAATCCGCAATGACCCTCGTCCATTGCCTCGGTCAGGGCGTAGGATATTCCAGCGCGCAACCGGATCATGGCGGTCTTTTCGATGCCGAGCTTCATTGCGATCGCGTCGGCGCTCTTGAAGCCAATGCCTCGTATGTCCCGCGCAAGCCGGTAGGGGTTCTCGGTCATGACTTGCACGGCGTCCGCGCCGTAGGTCTTGAAGATGCGAACCGCCTGGGCGGTTCCGATCCCATTGCTGTGCAGGAAGACCATTATCTCCCGGACGATCTTCTGCTCGGCCCAAGCATCCGTGATCCGTTTGGCTCGAACCGCGCCAATGCCCGTCACCTCGCGAAGTCGATCAGGCTCGGCCTCGATGACGTCGAAGACCTTCTCCCCGAAGGACTTGACCATTTTCTTGGCGTAGACCGGCCCGATGCCGCGGATCATCCCGGAGCCGAGATATCTTTCGATCCCGTCGATCGAGCTCGGCGCCGAGGTCTTGAGAAATCAGGCTTTGAACTGCTGCCCGTGGGCGCGATCGTTGATCCATTCGCCTGATGCGGTGATCCACTCGCCGGCGGAGATGATGGCTGCATGGCCAACGACGGTCACCAGATCGCGGTGGCCGCGCGCCTTCGCCCTGAGAACACAAAAGCCGTTCTCGCCGTTGTGGAAGGTGACCCGCTCCACAAGGCCGGCGAGTACTTCCTGAGCCGATGGTTCAAGATTGGACTTCATATGGTTTGGAAGCCGCGTGTTAATAGCTCCGGGCGTGAAGCCTTGGACACCTGCTACCAGGCGAGTTTTGGTCCCATACGCCCGTGAGTTTCAAGTTGGACGGACGAGGTCAGCGAGTCCCGTGCCCATTACCGGAGGATGGTATTTCGTCAGGCTTCCTCGCGTTGCAAAGCGACGGTCTGGGAGACCCGCAGCCCGAAAATCTCCTTGGGCTCATCGACGCCGCGCAACTGAAAATGTCCGAGCGACTCCAGGCGTCCGTCACAGCGTCCCGCCGCCTCAGCAAACCGAGATGAGAACAAGATCGGTTGGCCAAGAGGTTCACAGAGCTTTTCTATTCGGACCACCTCATTGACCGCGGGTCCGATCGCCGTGAAGTCAAGCCGGTCCACCGCGCCAACGTTGCCGTACAGCACTTCGCCAACGTGCAAAGCGATATCAACATCGGCAAAGGGCACGTGTGCCGCTTCACGTTCCAAGTTGCGAATCTTCACCTTGGTCGACGCCTCAACAGCGGCGTCGAGAGCGCGCCGGCAGGTTGCCTTTTCGTCCGGCTCATCGAAGGAGATCATCGCCAGCAGCGCATCGCCGATAAATTTGAGCACGTGACCACCACGCGACCGCAACGCGGCGGTCAATATCTCAAAGGTATCGTTCAGCATCTCAACAATTGCCGCTCCGGACGACACGTCGCTGATCCGCGTGAAACCACGCAAATCCGCGTACCAAAGCACCGAGCGAAGGCCGTCCACCGTTCCACGCTCGACCGCGCCCGAGTGCACCCGACTACCCGCGTCGCGTCCAAGGTAAGTCCGTAGGAGCCCTGACGCGATATCGTGCCCCGTATGAGCCTTCATCGCGAGCGACAACCCGGGGAGCGTAGAACGCAATAAAGCAATTTCGGCTGTCCGGAAGCCGCCTGGACGATCAGTCGTGAATGAATAAAGGACGCCGGTTCCGTGCGACGGATCGCCCGTCACTCCGAACTGAAAGGATAGGCACACATAATCCGTCGCGCCCGCGGCATAGAATTCCGCGAGTACGGGAAAGTCTCGTTGCTCTGGGCCGAGTTCCAGCCGGCGCCGCAACCAAGGATTCTTTTCGCCAGCGAGTGATCGCTGGATAAGCGCATTGAAGGGGCTTCTCATCCACTCGTGCGAAATGGGTCCGCGGGCAAATTGCTGCTCGCGCACCGAACTCAATTCTCGTCGCCATGTGTAGCCGTACCCAGTCCATTGGGGGTGCAAGGTCTGGGTCGACACGTATGCACGCATGATGACGAAGTCCATCGCCGACAATCGTCTGCAGTATCCCTCGAAGAGCTCGCCTGCCGTCGCGCCCCTCAACCCTTCTTCCGTAAACCAGACGCTCAGCTCGTCCGCGCGCCTAGTGAGTTCCGTCAAGCTGACCGCGCCCTCTTCGATTGATGACAGTAATGGTGCGCCGGTCTGCACCTCCGCAAAGCGGGGCGATGCGTCGTTCATTTCATTGAGTCTCCGTTCGGTCACCTATCACACCCTCCACAGGGTGAGGACTCGAAGCGCAACTTATGAACCCCTTGGGCGAGCCGCTACGGGGCATTGTCACATAATCGTTTTTGCTGGACGCCTTCGGAACAGCGTCAACCAGGTTAGCGAACCTGTCGAGGACCGCAGGTGGGCTTTTACGTCCTGGATGTGACAATGCCCGTTGAAGTTTTCCCGCCTAAACCGATCGAGTCGAGGCTGACCTGGAGGATGCCGAAGGCGCCTAAGGTGTGTAACTCGGGCTTGCAGTATTTTCGCCCCGCGCGTCGAACCGGCGCCCACGTTGAACTTTGCCGTCCAGTCGATGAGCGGCGCTGAGGACGGCGACCACGAATTGCAGGTCAGCACCGTGAGCATCGACCCAGAGGGCGTGCGCGTCGTAGTGCGGGATACCGAGGAGTCCACGCAGCTTGAGGTCTGGTGCGACGACTGCGTCCAGTCCTGAGCCCATGGCACAAGTGGCTGCCGGGTGGTGATCGGTCTTGCATGATCGATAGGCGTACTCAACCAGCTCCTCGTCAGTGTTGAGATCGTCGCCGGGCATCCGCTCCGCCATTACGAATGGCTTCAGCGCGGGCTGCCGCAAGATCTCACGCGCGAGACGGAGGCCCTTGATGGAGCACTCGCGGTCATAGGGGTCGACCCAGTAGTTCGGATCGATCAGTGGGGCCGTCTTTGGGTCTGAGCTCACGATCCGCACTGTGCCGCGCGAGCGGGGACGAAGGAAGGCTGAATTGAGCGTCACACCGGGATTCTTCATCGCGGCTACGCCTGCTTCGATGCCAGAGCCAAGGCCGAGATGGAACTGGATGTCGGGGGATCGCGCCTGCTTGTCCGCGTACCAGAAACCACCCGTTTCGAAGAGGGTGGAGGTGACCGGACCGGTCTTGAAAAGCAAATACTCGAGGCCAGCCCAGACGGTGCGGTGCGGACGCGCCACCCGATCGTAGGTATGGTCGCCCGTGCATTCTGAGATTGCATACAGGTCGAGGTGATCCTGCATGTTTGAACCCACACCCGGGAGGTCGTGCACCACAGGGACTCCAGCAGCCCGTCTGCATGTCGCGTTCATCAAGCACCGGAAGCCCGCGGCGTCACAGCCGGCGGACGCGTATGACTTATCCGTTCTGGACGAGGAGGAACTCCGCACCCTCGAGGGTATTCTGACGAAAGCCGCCAAGGCCAAAAGGGAGAAGCCCGGCCCGAAGGACGAATGACGCGCGGGCGATGCAGGCTTTGTTGAGTTGTTTCCAGTGACGCCCGCTGCAGGCGGGAGCCCTTAGTTTATGAATATAAGCTGCGAGGTGTGTTTCGCCGGACGAGCTTGGGTCTGAGATTAGCAGTGGGCGACCACATTTTCTGTGTCGAAGCGAACCGGCAGGGTTCTGCCGCGGAGGGCACAGCTGCCAACGGGCTGGTCACATGGACTTCGCCTCCCGCCGTCCATGCGCAAGGACGAGCCGGTCATCCAGCGCGCCTCGGGCGACACAAGGCCATGAGTTCAGTTTCTTCAAGCTTGCCGTACCGGGCGATGCCCGCTTCTTTGGGAAAGTAAGCTGTCAGCTCTTCGACCGTCATCTTGGGCAGGCACCCCCAACTCTCGAGAAAAGGCAGTGCTGGCAGGCAAGGGATCAACAAGTGTGGAGAGGGCCTATGTTTAATCGCCCCGACGGAAAAATTGGTGATCTCGCGCTGGAGGACGCGACCACGGTCGACTGCCGCCGCTACCTTAGGCGCTCAGACTGGCTCCCGCCGCTCGACGAGGTATAAATGTTCGCAACTCAGCACGTTCTCGTTGTCCTGGTTGGATACCTCGAGCAATTCAACGACGATCCCGTGACTTGCGCGGCGCGGATGATCCCGCTTCTCCTTGATTGTCGCCGAGGCGCGGATCGTGTCGCCAATGAACACCGGCTTGATGAACCGCAACCGATCGTAGCCGTATGACATCGCGCGTGGATTGATTGTGCTCGCGGTCATACCAACTCCAACGCTGAAGATCAGCGTGCCATGCGCCATGCGGCGCTTGAAGTCCTGAGTGGCGCACCAAACTGCATCCAGATGGTGAGGAAAGAAGTCGCCGGTCTGGCCAGCGTGAGCGACGATGTCGGCCTCGGTCATCGTGCGCCCAAGCGTCCGGCGATTCTCGCCGATTTCAAAGTCCTCGAAATAGCGCTCCTTAATCTCCATGGCTGTTTCGCCGTCGCTCCATTGATGACCTCATCGCTCTGATGAGTCTTTTACCGAAGTCCGCAGCTCCGCGAACCTTCGGATGCCCTTTCGTCGCGCTCCTGACGCGTCGCATCAGGGATGGGCCTTGAGCGGGGTCGCTGGCTTAGCGCTCGACTCGAAGGCCGCCTCGACCAGCGCCATCGTCGTCCAGGCGTCCTCAATCGACGCGATCAGATGAGTGTCCTCGCCGGAGCAAAAACGCTGCAGGTTCGCCATTCTACCGATGAAAGCATCGGGAAACCACGAACCTCGCAGAGGAACCTCGGCCCATACCGACTCTCCCTTCGACCGAATCCACAATTCGTCCGGTTCGCCGCGAGGGTAGTCAAGAAGGAGCCCGAGCTTGGCGTACGCCGCGCCCTCAGTCCCATCAAAACGGAACTCGGCCGCCTGATGTTTGCGACCGAAGGCGTGGTTGTGATTGATCGACATCGCCGAACGGACCTCGTCTCCATAGTCAAGAATCGCCGTCGTGCGGGTCTGGGCCATGTCAGAAGCCGGATGGCCAATCGTCTTCGCATGCACGCCTCTAGGGTCGCTGAGGAAGCTTCGGATGAGATCGAGATAGTGGATGGAATGCACCGCGATCTCGACGCGCGGTAGGCCCTTGAGAAAGGCAAACAGACCCCATGGCGTATCGATGGCGAGGTGAACCTCTACGTCGACGAGCCGGCCGAGCAGCTTGCGATCGAGCGCGTCTCTCACCGCAAGCATCATCGGCGCAAAGCGCAATTGGAAATTGACAGCCGCGACCAGCTTGCGATCGCGGCAGACCTTTAGAATCTCAGTCGCCTGACTGAGATCCCCGCCCATCGGCTTCTGGATCAGAACGCCCGAGCCCACGGGCACGCGTTCGAGCACGGACCTATGCGCGCCAGGCGGGGTGGCCAGATCGAAAATGGCGTCGGTCGCCAGGGCCTCGTCGAGTGAGGAAAATAGCTTCGACACGCCGAATTTGTCGGCGACGCTTTTCGCTTTGGCCGCGTCGATGTCATAGACTCCGGCGATAGGAAATCCGGCTTTCCTATAGGCGGGGAAGTGCGCATCGACGACGATCGAGCCCGCGCCGATGGTGACGATCGGCTTCGGATGCGATGGCGCAGGCCAGGACTGGCGGAGCAAGGCGGGATCGAAGCCCATCCGACCGGGCTCGCGCTCAATCGGTGTGAAAGACCTCCTCAGCCATAGCCCACCAGTCGCCCTCCTTGCGCGTAGCGAGCGGCTCCTGCATCGGCTCGTGAATCGCCCACCATTCCTGGGTTTTCGGGTCGGCCGCCATCTTGGCGGAGTCCGCCGCCCAATCCTCGCCGTGATACTCAAAATAGCCGAACAGGAGGTTCTCAGGCTCTCTTAGAAAGATCGTGTAGTTGCGCATGTTGCAGTCGGAAATCTTGGCGAGGACCTCCGGCCACACGGCGGCGTGCGTCTTCTTGTATTCGGCGATCCGCTGCGGCTTGATGCCGATCACCATCCCCATGCGCTTCATCGGGTTCCTCCAATTGTTTGCGTGAACATGGCAAGGCTCTTCGCCTTAAGGCTGTCGAGATCCCACTCGACCCCGATCCCCGGCGCTGCGGGCGCGAGCGCCATTCCCTTCTCGATGGTGAGGCGCGAGATCGTCAATTCGTCAAGCTGCGGAATGTATTCGACGTATTTCCCGTTCGGGACCGCGCACGCGAGGCTCACGTGCAACTCCATGAGAAAATGGGGGCAAACCGGCATGTCGAAGGCTTCCGCGGCATGCGCGACCTTCAACCAAGGCGTGATTCCGCCGATCCTCGCGACGTCGACCTGCACGATCGAGCACGCGCCTCTGGCCATATATTCGCGGAAGTGCCGGATCGAGTAAATCGATTCGCCGACCGCGATCGGCGTTGTTGTGGCTTGGCAAAGCCTGACATGGCCGTCGCAATCGTCAGCTGGAAGTGGCTCCTCGATCCAGGCAAGATCGAGGTCGGCGAAGCGCCCCGCGCGGCGGATCGCCTCGTCGATCGCGAAGCCCTGATTGGCGTCGGTCATGATTTCGTAGTCGGGGCCAAGCGCCGCGCGCACCGCCGCGAGGCGACGATAGTCCTCTGACGCGCGCGGCCGACCGATCTTGATCTTCGAGCCTGTGAAGCCTTGCTCCCGCGCGGCGATCGCGTCGTCGACCAGCGCCTGCTCGTCGATATGAAGCCAGCCTCCTTCGGTCGTATAAAGGGGCCTGCGGTCCGCGGCGCCGCCCGCGACAATCCAGAGGGGCAATTCGCGACGCCTACAGCGAAGATCCCAGAGCGCCGTGTCGATCGCCGCCAGCGCCAGCGCGGAGATCGCGCCGATCGTTGTCGCGTGGGTGGCGAATTCGAGGTCGCGCCAGATTGCTTCTATGCGTTCCGCATCCTTGCCGATCAGCCTCGGAGCGAGATGGTCCGCGAGGAGCCGCATGACCGACGAGCCGCCAGTGCCGATCGTATAGCTATAGCCTGTCCCGACCGCGCCATCGCTGTCAGTGATAGCGACGATCGGCGTCTCCTGCGACACGAAGCTCTGAATCGCGTCGGTGCGCTTGACCTTCGGAGGAATGTCCACGAGCCTGAGTTCGACCCGCTCGATCCTCGCCATGGCTAGTCCCCCGTCGCAATCGCCCGCCCGTCCTCGCCGAAGAGATGCGCTCTGGCGAGATCGAACGAAACGCCGATCGTTTGTCCCGCCTCGAGCGGGACCGGATTGAGCATGCGGGTCACCCAGTCGTGTCCACCGAATGCGACGAAGACGAGCGTCTCATTGCCCAACGGCTCCGTGACCGAGACGGCAAGGTTCCGCTCGACGAGCTGGCTGCCCGAGGCGGATCGCAGACCGTGCCCGGTTGGGTAGACATCGTCAGGACGCAAGCCCAGGGCAACGCGGCCTCTGATAGCCCTGTTCTTTAACCGGTCGGGAATCGGCAGCCAGTCGCCGCCCGCGAAGACGATGCGGTCGTTGGCGATTTCGGCGTCGAACAGGTTCATGGTCGGCGAGCCAATGAAGCTCGCGACGAAACGGGTGGCTGGCCGGTGGAAGACGTCCTCCGGCGAACCGACTTGCTCGATCAGACCGTCGCGCATGATGACGATCCGATCGGCGAGCGTCATCGCTTCGACCTGGTCGTGCGTGACGTAGATGACCGTCGACGGCACTCGCGCGTGGAGGAGCTTGATTTCGGTGCGCATCTGGGCGCGGAGCTTGGCGTCAAGATTGGACAACGGCTCGTCGAACAGAAAGACTTGCGGCTTGCGGACGATGGCCCGGCCCATCGCAACGCGCTGGCGCTGTCCGCCCGAGAGCTGCGACGGCCGCCGGTCGAGCAGCTCGCGGAGGTGGAGAATGTCGCTCGCCTCCGCCACGCGCGCATCGATTTCCGCCTGAGGGCGCTTGGCGATCTTGAGCGAAAAACCCAGGTTCTCGCGTACGCTCATGTGCGGATAGAGCGCGTAGGACTGAAACACCATCGAGATGTTGCGGGCGCGCGGCGGCAGGTCGTTGACGATCTCACCACCGATGCGGATCGTCCCAGACGTGATCTCTTCAAGGCCCGCGATCATTCTGAGCGTCGTCGATTTGCCACAGCCCGACGGGCCAACCAAAGCGACAAACTCCCCTTTGGAGATATCCAAGTCGATCGCCCGCACGGCCTCGACGGCGCCGTAGCGCTTGACGAGCTGTTCGAGCGTCACAGTCCCCACGGGTTCAGCCCTTCACCGCGCCGAAGGTCAGCCCGGACACCAGCCGCTTCTGAATGACAAAGGTCAACGCCAAGGCGGGCGCAATCATCACCACCGCAAGAGCGCACATGCCGCGCCAATCGATGGTGAACTCGGACGTGAAGTCGAGCAATCCAACCGGTAGCGTCTTTGAATTCACCGAGCGCGTGAGCTGCGAAGCGAGCGCGAACTCATTCCAGGACGTCAGGAAGGCGAAGATCGCGGCCGAGGCGATACCGGGGCCCGCGAGCGGAAACTCGACCTGCCAAAACGCCTGCCAAGGCGTGCAGCCATCGATCTGGGCCGCCTCCGCAAGGTCGCGAGGCACCTGGCGAAAAAATCCATCGATAAGCCAGATGGTGAAGGGCACGTTGAGGGCGACGTAAGTAAAGATCAGGCCCAGATGCGTGTCGATGAGTCCAGTGCGCGCGAAGATGATGAAGAGCGGCAGAGACAGCGCGATGCCCGGCACGGTTCGAGTGAGCATAAGCCCAAGGAAAAGCGCCGACTTTCCTTTGAAACGGTAGCGCGCGAACGCGTAACCGCCAGCGATGCCCACTGCGACGGCGATGACGGTTGAGGTGATCGAAACGATAAGTGAGTTGCGAAAATAGTCGAGCACCGGCACGCCGCCTTGTCCCAGGCCGCCGAACATGGCCGTGTAGGCGTCGAGCGAGAGCCTCCGCGGTATCCAGACCGGCGGCTTCGCCATGATCTCAACCGTCGGGCGCAAGGAATTGAGCACGATCCAGGCGCCGGGCGCGCAAATGACCAGCATGGCCAGAAACAAGGCCGCCGAGTGGGCGGCGCCCGCGCCCATGCGGACGAGTTGGGACGTCTGATTTCGGGTCAGCGCCATGTCACCAGTCCGCCGCGATTTGCGTCCGCGCGGACGCGAGCTTTCGGAAGAAGTAGACGGTGAAGAGGATAGACAGGGCGATTGAAGCGTAGGCCATCGCGTTCGCGACTCCCATGCGCGCATCGCTGTAGGCCGTGCGACCGACGAGGGTCCAGATAAGCTCCGTCCTTCTCGCTGGTCCGCCGTCGGTCATGATCTTGACGATGTCATAGGCGCGGCCGACGTCGAGCGAACGGATGGTCATCGCGATGTAGGCGAATGGCATGATGAAGGGCCAAGTCACGTAGCGAAAGCTCTGCCATGGGGTGCAGCCGTCGACTTTGGCTGCTTCGATCGGCTCGCGCGGCATCGCGAGCAGGCCAGCCAGGATCAGGATGGCGAACACGGGCGTCGACGACCAAACTTCAGCAACTACGATCGCGAAGAAGGCGAGCGCGCCATCGATCAGCCACGGGATCGCCTGCTCTGTGATCCCTAGCGATTGCAGGGCGTTGTTGATGAGCCCGACGTTGTCATTGAACAGAAACTTGAACTGGAAGCCGACCAGGATCGGCGAGAACATCATCGGAAACATCATCAACGTGCGCAGCAACCGTTGGCCGCGCGTCGCCTTTTCGACCAGCAGAGCGAGCCCGAGCCCGAACACCATTTCAAGATTGAGCGCGATGGTCAAAAGCAGCACGGTGCGTCCGAAAGCCTGCCAGAAGACCGGGTCCGAGAATACGTTCACGTAGTTTCGCCATCCGACGAAAGTCCAGAGCGTCTCGGGCTTCGTCAGGCGGTAGGCGGTAAAGCTTGAATAGAGCGAGAAGAGCAGCGGCGCGGCGATGGCCACGACGAGGATGACGATCGCCGGCATGAGCAGGAGAACCGGTGCGCCGAGCCGCCTAAGGGACCTCGTGATCCGCAAGCGATTGATCGGCTCGGCGACGCGGGTTGCGGCGGACGTCATTCTGGCGGGAGCTCAACGGGGCTGGCCTTACGCCCCGCCGCCATAGCCATAATCAGATTTTGCCAGCGTCCTGCAGAACCTTGGTCGCTTTCTCAGCCGCCTCGTCAAGCGCCGCCTTCGCCGTCTTATCGCCGACAACCGCCGCTTGTAGCTCAGGATAAACGGCGTTCGAGATCTCGATCCATTCGGCGATCGGCGGGACTGCGAAGGCGTACTTCGACGCTTCCTGGAACGCGGTCAGCACCTCCTTCTTATAAGGGTCATTGGCCGCCTGCTCGATGTCCCATTGCCAGATTGCAGTTCGGGTTGGCAACGCCCCATGCGCGGCTTCGATCTTCTGGCTGTCGTCGTTGGTCAGCCAAAGGACCAGCGACGCCGCCGCATCCTTGTTCTTGCAGGATTCGGTCACCGAGAAGCCGTGGCTTCCTGACCATCCCGTATGCTTTCCCGACGAACCGGCGGGCTGCACAACGACGCCGACGTTGCCGGCGACTTTCGATTTCTGCGGGTCGTTGAAGAAGCCAGCCCAGCTCGGCCAATCCAGATCGAGCGCGACCGTTCCGGACGCGAAGCCTTGGCCGAGATCGTCCCAAAGATAATTTGGAGTGCCCGGGGGGACCGCCTTGGCCTTGTAGAGATCGACGAACCATTGAAGGGCGCGCACGCCGGCGTCCGAATTGAACGCGGGGCGGCCTTTCGAATCGAGATATTCGCCGCCTTCCGCGACCAACATTTCATAGAAGCGTCCGTTGATCGCTTCCTCCTTGCCGGCGAACTCCGTGCCGTAAAAATTCGGCGGATTGGAGAAAAAAATCGCCTGATCTTTCACCTGCTGCCAAGTGGTAGGCGGCGCGAGGTCGTAGCTGTATTTCTCCTTGAAAGCCTTCTTCTTGGCGTCGTCGGTGTAATTGCTCTTGAGATAGTAGAGCGCCGAGACGTCGAACTGGGCCCGCGGCAACATGGTGAGCTTGCCGTCGATGGTTGCGCCCTTGATGATGCCGGGCACGTATTTGTCGACCTCTTCCTTCGGCACCAGCTTGAAGAGATCGGTATAAAGGCTCGTATATTGCGGAGCGAACGAGGTGTGGTTCCAGCCGACGCACCAATTGACGCTGTTGGCGGCGATGTCGGACTTGAACTCCTTATCAATGTCGAAGCCGTTCTTCTTAGTGAGAATGTTGACCTTCGCGCCGGTCAGTTTCTCCCATTCGCCGATACGGGTGTAGAGCGGCTCATACTGATCGCCGCCAATGATCTTTGCATCGATAGTCACGCCTGGAAACGATCCTGGTTGATTGCCCGCCGATGCGAGACCCGACGCCATGATCAGCGTCGCGGTGGCGATCATCAAGGGTGCGCTCCTCATGGGACCTCCTCCGATAGGTTTAGGCGTTTTTCGACCGGATTCACCGTGGCCGAACCACTCGTGCGCCCATATTTGAAATTTACATTTAATAGCAAATCATAGAGGGTTTAGGCTGTCAACGGACATGGCCGGCGGCTGGCCGGCCGGATAGGCTGCTTGCCGGCCGGATAGGCTGCTTGCCGGGCTAGACAATGACCGACGCCGAAGATCTCGATCGATATCGCGCTCCTGCCCTCGACAAGGGGCTCGACATCCTCGAGTTGCTGGCTCGTGAAGAGGAAGGCCTTAGCCAGGCAGAGATCGCGAAGGCGCTGGGACGCACTCCGAACGAGCACTACCGCATGCTCGAAAGGCTGGTCCGGCGCGGCTACGTCTTTCGGAATGCCAGCGACCGTTACGAGCTCACTCTCAAACTATTCGGGCTTGCTCATTTCCACCGCCCCATAAGGCGACTCGTTTCCCAGGCGACGCCGCTCATGAGCGCCCTGGCGCTTCGTACGGCGCAGGCGAACCATTTGGCGGTCTATGACCGGGCTGGCGTCACGGTCATCGCCCAAATGGATGCGCCAAGTTATTGGGGCATTGCGATTCGCGTCGGCGCGCGAGTCGGCATCTTCAACACTGGCTCGGGCCACGTCTTGATCGCCTTCCGCTCGGCCGAAGAGCGCGCCGCAATGATCGCCGAGCAGGAAGCGAGCGATGAAGAACAGACGGTCCCAGACGACCTTGAGGAGCGACTCTTTCAGATTCGCCAGCGTGGCTACGAGGTGATGCCGAGCCAGCAGACAGCCGGCGTGTACAATTTGTCTGCGCCAGTGTTGGACAGCGATAACACTGCACTCGCCGCGCTCACGTGTCCCTACATCACGCCGCTTAATCGTCCCCAAGCGCCGGACATCCCCAGGACCATCGCGATGCTGCAAGAAACCGCCACCGCCTTGTCGCTCCAGGTCCGCGGGCAAGTCGAGACGGAGCCGCCAGAAGGCGCGTGATTTTTATTTGAATGATGTCTTCATATGTGATTATTTCGCGACGAGGAAACCTTGATGGCCGCGGGCGCGATTCTAACGAAGATTATCGACACGCATCTCCACCTCATCTATCGCGGCCGATTGCGCTATCCTTGGCTCGCGGGGATCGCGGCGCTCAATCGCGACTTTGCCTATGAAACCTACGCCCTGGAGGCGCAGCGTTGTGGCGTCACGGACGCTCTCCACATGGAGGTCGACGTCGCCCCCGACGACATCGAGCTCGAAACTCAAACTATCGAGGACCTTGCCAGCCGGCCCCACAGCCTCCTGCGGGGCGCCATCAGCTCTTGTCGGCCAGAGGATGAAGATTTTCCGGCCTTTCTCGAGCGTCACCTCGCAGATCCATTCGTCAAGGGGTTCCGCCGCGTGCTGCACGTCGTCCCCGACGACTTGAGCGAAAGCGCGACGTTTCGGGCCAACATCAAGCGGCTCGCCGGAACACCGTTGCCGTTCGACCTTTGTGTGCGGCCGGACCAGATCGACAATGCGACCGCGCTCGCCGATCTCGCGCCCTCGGTCCAGTTCGTCCTTGACCATTGCGGCGTGCCCGCGATCAAGGACCGCGCCGAGCATCCCTGGCGCGAGCGCATCGCGGAGATCGCAAGACGTCCGAATGTCGCGGTCAAGATTTCCGGTGTCGTGGCCTATGCCGAGCCAGGAGGATGGACCGTCGATGACCTTCGTCCTTACGTCGAACATGCAATCGAGAGCTTTGGGTGGGATCGGGTGGTCTGGGGCAGCGACTGGCCGGTCTGTACGCTTACCGCGTCGCTTTCCACCTGGGTTGCAGCCGCGCAAGCAATCACGTTCGGCGCATCGACAAGCGAGCGTGAGCGGTTGTTCAGCGCGAACGCCCGCCGCATTTGGCGGCTCGCATGACCGGCGAGCGTAAGCCGTGAGCGCCTCGTACACTGTCGGCGTCTCGGCGACGCCTCTCGCAGACATGCCGCCCGAACATGCCGCGCTGCCTGTCTGGAACGCGGAGAATTGGTTCTACGAGGATTTCGAGATCGGCCATCGCATCCGGTCGTTGCGCCGTACGATCTCGGAAGGCGAGTCAATGGCGTTCAACACCCTTGTCCTCGACATGCATCCTTATGTGGCCGACCAAATGTTCGCGGAACACGACGGAGTCTTTGGGAAACGTCTCATCGCAGGCGCTTTCGTCTTCTCGGCCGGCCTTGGCCTCGTCGCCACGAATTGCGTCAACGCCTTCTCGTACGGCTATGACAAACTACGCTTCATTAAGCCTGTCTTCATCGGCGACACGATCTATACTGTCCGGGCCAATCTCGAGAAGCAGCCCAAATATCGAGAGATGGGACTCATCAAGGCGAGCTATTCGGTCTTCAAGGGCGAAGGCGAGCTCGCAATGTATTGCGAGCACCTGCAGACGGTGAAATATCGCGACCCCACCGCTTTCGCCAACCGCGGGGAGACGGTCTCATGAGCGAGGCGCTTCTGGAAGGGCTCCTCGTCCTCGACATGAGCCAGTTCCTGTCGGGGCCGTTCGCCGCGCTCAGGCTTGCCGACCTCGGCGCCCGGGTGATCAAGATCGAACGACCCGATGGCGGCGACCTCTGCCGGCGCCTCTACCTTACGGACACCGAGATCGGCGGCGATTCCACGCTCTTCCACGCTATCAATCGCGGCAAGCTCAGCTTCGCCGCAGACTTCAAGAATCCGGCCGACGTCGCGACGGTGAAGGCGCTGATAGCCAAGGCTGACGTCCTGATCCAGAACTTCCGTCCCGGCGTCATCAATCGCCTCGGGCTCGACTATGCGGCGGCCAAAGCCATCAATCCCGGCATCGTCTACGCCTCGATCACCGGGTACGGCGATGACGGGCCGTGGGCGAGCCTGCCCGGGCAGGACCTGCTCGCCCAGGCCCGCTCGGGGCTCATGTGGCTGAACGGTGACCACAATCAGGGACCGGTGCCGTTCGGGCTCGCCATCGCCGATCTGCTCGCTGGGAGCGCCATCGTTCAGGGCGTGCTCGCCGCGCTGGTGCGGCACGGCCGCACTGGCGAAGGCGCCCACATCGAGACAAGCCTGCTCGAGGCGCTGGTCGATTTCCAGTTCGAGGTGCTGACGACCTATCTCAACGACGGCGGCCGCATGCCGACGCGCTCGGCATTCCGCAACGCGCACGCCTATTTGGCAGCGCCGTACGGCGTATACGGGACGCGCGACGGTTGGATCGCCATTGCGATGACGCCGCTCGACAAGCTCGCGGCAGCGCTCGAGCTGCCGTCGATAGCGCTGCCCGCGAGGGCCGGATTCGAGAAACGCGACGACATCAAGCGCTTGATCGCCGACCACGTGGCGACGCAGTCGACGGCGCATTGGCTCGGGCGCATGCAACCGCTCGACATCTGGTGCGCGGAGGTTCTTGATTGGCCGGCTCTCCTCGAGGGCGAGGCGTTCCGCAAGCTAGGCATGCTACAGACCGTCGTGAGCCCGAACGGACACTCGGTGCGCACAACGCGCTCGCCAATCCGCATCGATGGGATGCGCCGCGAGTGTCACGCCGCCGCGCCGCGTATCGGCGAACATACAGAGGCCTTACGCACGGAGTTGGGCCTATGACGGATAAAGGAGACGCGGGGTTGAAGGTCCTGGTCACGGGCGGAACGGGGTTCATCGGCGCCTCCGTCGTTCGCAATCTACTGGCGCGCGGCACGCCTGTAGTCATCGGTGAATATGCGCGCGACGACGCGGTGCTCGCCGGCCTCCCCGGCGCTGAGTTCGAGCTTGTCGACGTTGCCGACACAAAGGCGATTGGGGCCCTCTTTGCGCGCCACCCCGATCTGACCCACTGCATCCATCTCGCCTATCTGATGAGCGCCGAAGTTGAGGCTGACATGGCGCGCGGCGTGACGGTGAACCTGCTCGGCATGGTCAACATCTTCGAGGCGGCCCTGCGGCACAAACTCACGCGACTGGTTTTCACGAGCAGCGAGACGGTGTTCGGCGCCTCGCAAGCGGTCTACGGCGATCGACCGGTCGTCGAGGACGATTATTGCGGACCGAATGATCATTTCTTCACCTACGGGGTGATGAAGATCCTCGACGAATTCATGGCGCGCAAATACGTCGCCAAGCACGGAATCAGCATCGCCTGCACCCGTCCTGCCGTCGTCTTTGGGCACGGCCGCAAACGTGGTTCGGTCTTGTGGGCGGAGGCTTTTGCGACCCAGCCGGCGCTCGACCGCGTCGCCGACCTGCCGTTCTCCCGGCTTTCGCGCGACACCTGGATCTACAAGGACGATTGCGCCGAGCAACTCGTGCGTCTTGCTCTGAAGCCCTCTCTGTCGCATTTCGCCTATAACAACGGGGGTGCGAGCGTGACGGCGGAGGAGCTGACGGCAGCGGTGCGCCATTGGCTGCCCGACGCCAAGTTCAAGTTCGACGAGACGAAGCCGACCACGCCGCTGATCGACCGCCAAGACGGCGCGCGCATCGAGGCGGAGACCGGATTCGCGCCGCGACCTCTGCTCGACGGCGTGCGCGCGCATATCAATGAAGCCCGGAAGGAGGCGGGCCTCGCGCCCGTAGGAGCATGACGCGATACCGCAACACAGTGGTCGGCAGCTACCCGCGTCCGACCCAAGCCGCCGATACGATGAAGAAGCCGACGCTGACCCAAGCGGACACGGACGAAATGGTGCGTTGGGCGGCGAAGGACCAGAGCGATCTCGGGCTCGACGTGATCACCGATGGCGAAGCCTATCGCGAGAACATGTACTATTTCTACCAGAAGCGCGTGGACGGCGTGACGTTCGAGGACATGCCGCGCCTGACCTTCGGCGACGCGGGCTTCGGCATCGAATGTCCACGGGTGATCGCGAAACTGGAGAACCCTCGATTTCAGCTTGCGCACAACTGGAAGCTCGCGTGCGACGCGGCGCCGCCCGGTGTGCGCGTGAAGCAAACCGTGACCGGACCGCATGTGCTGACCCGCTTCAGCGTTAACGAGCGCAAGGACCTCTATCCCGACGACCAAGCCCTATGCCGGGCGTGGGCCCATGTCCTGAAACGAGAGCTTGACGAGGTGATCGCGGCTGGGTGCACGGACATCCAGTTCGACGAGCCGATGTGGACGGAAGCTCCACAGCAGAGCGAATGCGCCGCCGACGTCCTGAACGAGCTGATCGATTCCCTGCCGGATGCGACCCGCGTCGGCCTGCACGTTTGTGGCGGCAATCCGCGGCGCAAGCGAGTCTACTTCACCAAATACACCGACCTCGCTCCAGCCTTCCGCAAGATGCATATCGACGAGGTGCTGCTCGAGCACTGCACTCTTAGCTACGATCTTATGGAGCTGTGGAAGGATTGGGATTTCCAGGGCGATCTCGGCCTTGGCGTGATTGATCAGCGTAGCGACGACATCGAGACCGTGGACGTGGTGCGCAAGCGCGTCGAGCCGGCGCTGAAACATTTCCCGCGCGAGCGCCTGATCCTCACCAGTGAGTGCGGCTTCGGCCATGTTCCGTTGGACATCACCCGCAAGAAGCTCGCGGTGCTGGTCGAGGCGTCCCACGCGCTCTGAGCCTGCTCATATCGTGGCGCGCACGTGGGGCTCGCGTCCGTAAAGAGACACGAGCGCAATAATCAGCACGCCCAGCGCCGCCTCGACCATTGCGGGCGAAAGGCCAAGTCCGATGAGCAGCGTGTTGATCTCGATCAGCACCAGCGCCCCCGCGGCCGTTCCGATGAGCCCGCCGCGTCCTCCGACCAGCGTCGTGCCGCCGATCACTACGGCAGCGATCGTCTGGAATAGATAGGGCTGGCCCACGTCGCCGTAGGCCGAGCCGGTGAATCCCAGCAGCAGCACGCCCGCCGCCGCGGCGAACAGCGCGCTTAAGGCGTAGGTGGTGGTCCAGACGACGCGCGGCGAGATTAGCGCGTATGGAGCGGCGCTCGGGTTGCTGCCGACCGCATAGAGCCGCCGTCCGAACGGCGTCCGCGCCAAAACAACGCTTATGATCGCGATCACAACGAGAAACGAAGGAACCAACCACGGAACCGGCAGTGGACCGGCATGCCCGCCGATGGAGACGAATTTCGTAACTGTCTCCGGTGCCGACCCGGCAGGAAACCCGGCCGTCCAGAGTAGGACTGCGCCCTGGATCGCGGTGCCGACGCCGAGCGTCACAATGAGAGGATGAATGGCGAGTGTGGAGGATAGCGCGCCATTGACGGCTCCAATGACGAGCGCGAGCACGCCGACCATGAGGCAGACCAGGACGAAGTTCATGCCGTCGCCGTAGAGCTGCGCCGCGACCACATTCGCGAATCCGATCACAAAGGGCGTCGAAAGGTCGATGCCCCCGATGAGCACGACGAGCGTCTGGCCTATCGACGCGACGCCGAGAAGGGAAGCCAGCACCAGCATCGAGCGGACGGTGAACTCGCTGCTGTAGCCGTCGATCAGGATCGAGCCCAGGACGTGCAGGGCGATCGCCAGCAGGATCGCGCCGGCGACACGCCTTCCCGTAGGGCTGAGCCGCACAATCATCGCGTCGCTATCCAGCGTTCGAACATGGCTGTCATTCCGTTGAGCGAGATTGAGGCGACGAGGATGAGCCCATAGGCGATTTGCAGAACGAAGGTCGAGACGTTGAAATAGGTCAGCGCGCTCTGCAGGAGAAAGATGTCCGCCGCGCCGACGACCGCTGCAAGAAGGCCTCCACGCCCGCCCGCGAGGCTCACGCCTCCGAGCGCGACCGCGGAGATCGAAAGGAGCGTGAAGCCGCCTCCGACATTGGGATCGGCGGAGCCGATCAGGGCAGTCAACAACAGCCCCGCCACGCTGGCAAACAGGCCCGTGAGACAGTAGGACAGGAAACGCACCCAAGCGACCGGCACGCCAGCGGTGTAGGAAGCACGGTCGTCGCTACCGACCGCCATGAGCTGATCGTAGTAGGGAAGCTGCTTGATCGCGAGCCAGGCTATGATGAGGGCCGCGAGCGGGACAATCGACAACTGCCCCGAAAGGCTCTGGATCCATGGCGGAACGGTTCCCGTCGGCGCCGGAACAATGGTGAGCGTCAGGCCGCTGAAAAGGAGATAGGTTCCGAGAGTCGCAACAATCGGCTGGATTCTCACGAAAGCCGCGAGGGCGCCGTTGAGCGCGCCGGCAAGCACGCCCACCGCGAGCAATGCCGGGATCACGGCCAAAGGCGACGAGATGCCTGCGTCGGCAATGAGAGCCTGGACGATGATCGCGTTGGCGAAGCCCATGAGCGGCCCAACTGAGACGTCGATGCCGCCGCGTCCACCAAGGATCGCAGGCGTCGCTGCGATTGAAGCAGCGACTAGCGGAGCCGCAAGGCCGATCGTGGCGCCCCACGCGGCCGGCGCGAAGCGGGCTGGATTGAGCAAGACATTGATGACGAGCAGCACGATCAAAAGGCCGAGCGCGAAGCTGGTCTCGCGGCGCCGTCCTATCTGCCGCGTGAACCATTGACCGGCGGTCAGTCGCGGCGGCGATGGCCCGCTGGCTTCGGTCACGTGACCTGTCCAAACATGGCCGCGATCACGCCGTCGTGGCTGATCTCATCGCCTGCAAGCCGCGCGATCACCCTCTGTTCGCGGAAGACCAGCACTCGGTCGCAGAGGCGGAGAAGCTCCTCGATCTCAGTCGAGAGGACGACCAGCGCCATGGCTTCCTCATGCGCGAGTTCGCGGAACACCCGATAGAGCGTCTCACGGGTCCGCTGGTCGACGCCGCGCGTCGGGTCGTTGAGCAGGAGCACGCGTGGCCCGAGCGAGAGCCAGCGCGCGAGCAGCACCTTTTGCTGGTTTCCTCCAGACAGCGTGGTGATCACATGGTCCGGTGAAGGCGCGACAATCGTCAGGCGTCGCCGGTAGGTCTCGTAGCGGGCGCGCTGCCGTCGACGGTCAATGAAGCCAAGGCGCAGGTCCCGGCCCATTGAGACGACGCCGAAATTGTCGAGGATGGAGAGTGAGGGAAAAATGCCGTTGGCGCGCCGATCGCGCGCCAGATAGGCCACGCCATGTCGGACCGCCTGAGGGAAGCTCGCAATGGCGACGCGCTCACCTTCTGCTTCGACGGTAACCCGCCCCGCGGCAGCTTGGCGTAGTCCGCACAGCGTTTCGAGAAAGGCCTCCTGCCCCTGGCCTTCGAGGCCGGCGAGACCGACGATCTCGCCAGCCCTGACACTGTCGTCGATTGGCGCGGCGCTGGGCGCAAGCGACAGGGCTTCCGCGGCCAGAAGGGCGATCCCGGTTGCGTCAGCGGCCATGCGCTATCTCTTCCGCCGCCGCGGGCGCCATCAGCCGCAGCATCTCGGATGGCGACACGGAAGCGCGATCGAGCGTTTCCACGACCCGCCCGTTGCGGAGGATGGTGACGCGGTCGGCGAGGCGCTGCACCTCGTCCATGCGATGCGAGATGAACAGGATGAGGCCGCCGCCGCGCGCGAAGCGCTCCATGGTCTGGAACACCGATTCCCGATCGGCGAAGTCGAGCGCCGCCGTGACCTCGTCGAGAATCAGGATGCGTGGACGTCTAACGAGAGCGCGCGCCAGAACAACGAGTTGCCGCGCGGCAAGGGGCAGGCGACCGGCAGGCGCTTCAAGATCAAACCGGGTGATCGCGATCGAGGCCAGCGTCTCCGCGGCGATCGCGGGACGCCGCGCGCGCGGAACGCCGCGCCGCAGAAGACCGTCGCCGCCGAGAAAGATGTTATCGAGCGCGGTCCGATCGGGAGCCGCCAAGACCTCCTGAAAGACGGTCGCAATGCCGAGAGACTGAAACATCGCCGGCGAGAAACGCTCGATCTTCCGTCCGTCGACGCGGATCCCGCCGCGGGTCGGAGGCACGACGCCCGACAGGAGCTTGACCAACGTGCTTTTGCCGGAACCATTCTCTCCGAGAATGGCGTGAATCCTCCCGGGCGCGAACGTAATCGTCGCGCCGTCGAGCGCGACCGTTTCGCCGTAAGTCCGTGAAAGATCTTCGATTGCGAGCATAAAGCCGGGATATCGCGCGATCGGAGCGCGGACAGTCCGCCAACCCGGGGACTGTCCGCTGACGCCGTCAGCCCGGCCTTACTTGCCGGCACATGGATCGGGCGCGTCGGCGTAGTTGTAGTTGCTGATCGGTGTCGGCTTCTTGAAGAAGGCGTCGACGTCCTTGTCCGACACCGGATCAGTCGGCGGAGACGGGAAGACGGACACGGAAGCCGGCGTCATGCACGCCTTGTACCACGTGGCAAGATCATCCTGATGCACCGCCGGGATTGGAATCAAGAGCGTGCCCAGCTTCGGTTGCTGTCCTTCAAGCAGCCGCACCGCGACGCGGAACAAGGCCTGGGAATTCCAGCCCGGCAGCACGGCTTGGCCCTCGAAACGGTAGCCGTCCGGATGGGCTTTCCAATAGCCAAGCGCATCGCCCGAAATCGAGCCGGTAATCAACGGCTGCGGCCGGTTGGCTTCAGCGAACGCCTCCGCGACGACGCGCGACTCGCTGCCCGTCGTCCAGACTGCGTCGATCTTTTGCGGCGTGGTCGCAAGGGCCTGCAACACCGCTGTCTTGGTGACATTGGCCGTCCAGTTGCCGTTGACGGAGCGCGCCTCCTTAATGTCGGAGCCTTTGAAGGCTTTCTCCGCGCCCGAGCGCTCCAACGCTACGATCGGAGCGCCAGCTATGCCTTCGACCATCAGCACGTTGCCCTTCCCGTCCACGGCTTTCTTAATTGCAGAGGCCATATCGTAACCCCAGCGCGCGTAGTTGGAGTCGACATTGATGGCGTAAGGGCTCGTGACCGAGCTCGAAATCGTGACGACCGGAATGCCAGCTTTGTAGGCTGCCTCGATTGCGTCATTGAGACCAGTGGAGGACCCGGCCACGGCCGTGATGATCGAACACTTCTTGTCTATGAAGGCGCGAATCTGCGCGATCTGGCGGCTGGTGTCGCTGTTCGAATCAGACAGTTCGAAGTCGCTGACCTTGCCCGCCGCCTTATAAACGTCGACGAGACGTTTGAG
>Ga0209530_1000650_pt1 | contig 21490 bp, 19 predicted proteins | sample BlaSpr_A8_Ref_O1_FD_187987 | JGI IMG/M metagenome (GOLD analysis project Ga0209530, IMG submission 187987) | Forest soil microbial communities from Thunder Bay, Ontario, Canada - Black Spruce, Ontario site 2_A8_Ref_O1 (SPAdes) (version 2) | ecosystem: Environmental > Terrestrial > Soil > Boreal...
GCAATGCCCTAGCGGCTTGCCTGAGCCGGGTGCCGGGACAACTGGCAAGCCCGGTTCTGAGGGGGCCGGGGTGCAGAAATGCACCCCGGCTACCTGACGGGCAGCTGCGGCAGAGGGACAACGGGTCGCTGTTCGAGCAGGAATGGCGGGCATGGGCGGCCGGGGAATGGGCGGCCCGCCGCGGCGCCGCCACCATCCTGGGCACCGACGGCGCCGTCTGGCTCGACGGCACCACCGCGGAGGCCGCTGGATGCGACGCGATGACGATCCCGGTCGTGTTCGGGACCATCGACTGGCAGGCGCTGGACCACCTCGTCGATGAGTGCGTCGAGCTGCACGGCATCCGCCACGGTGCTGGCGCCCAGGACGGCGAGGAGACGCGGGCGTCGGTGCTGCGGGACACAATCCTGGGCACCATCCTGGATGTCGTATCCGGACCCGGCGGGGCCGCGTCGGTGCTGCGGGCCGGGCTGCTGGGCGGCACCCAGCTCGGATCCCCGAGCCAGGTCCTCGACATCGGGTACAGCGAGGACATCCCCGCCGCGATCCGCCGTGCCGTCACCCTCCGGGACAAGCACTGCGCGTTCGGGAAATGCGACGCCCTGCCCCAGTTCTGCGAGGTCCACCACATCGTGCACAAGAAGGACGGCGGGCCCACCTCGGTCCGAGATTGTGTTCTGCTGTGCTGGTTCCACCACCAGGTCCTCATCCACCGCCAAGGCTGGACAATCAAGCTCCTCGCCGACGGCACAACCGAGGCAAGCAGCCCCACCGGGAAAACCGTCCGCAGCCACGGACCACCCGCCCGGGCCGGCTGACCAAGCCGGGCGACCCAGAGCAGGACAACAGCACAGCACCAGGTGACCACGCGGCCCCGGAAGGGAGCACGGCGAGGCCGCCTGGTGCTGCCTGGCTGTGTGGGGACGATCGCCGTGCCGGGTGGTCATGTCCGGTGCGGCGGGGGCGCGACGACGAGCTCGGTAGCGGGATCAAAAGAGATCTCCGGCGTGCCGCAGACGACGAGGCCGACACGTTCCCACGGCCGCTGGGCGGCCACGAACGGAATCTCCTCGGCCATCCAGTCGTGGAAGTGCCGCACGGTCAGCGGTCCGCCCGGCCGCCCGACGCGGGCCAGGCTGCGGCGCTCGGCTTCCCGCTCATCGGACTGGACCCAGATCGCTGCGTCGACTAGTTGGGCGCTTTCGCGACGGAACGCTCCGACACCCTCGACGATCAGCAGTGGGCAGCCAGCGGCGACGTCTATCGTCCCCGGTCGCTGGCGCTGGTCCCACTGGGGAGGGCGGAAGGTCACCGGCCGCCCGGCGCGCGCTGGAAGCAGGACGCCGTCGATCAGCAGATCGGCCCACCCGAACCGGGAGTGCCACCATGCGATGTCGTCGGTATGCACGACAGCCGATCCCGCTACAGCGTTCTGCAGCCGTCCCGCCAGCGTGGTCTTGCCACTGGAGCTGCGCCCGTCCACGGCAAGCACGACAGGACGGTGACAGGCTCCCTTGCCGTGGCCGGGCTGCATCACGATCGCGGTAACAACAGTCAGCGACTCAGCGCGCCACGGCCCGGCTTCGGGTTCGTCGGAGGCTAGCTGCAGCGTCATTGCGATCAGTCCTAGCTGAACAGGAGCGGCGGCCGAGCGTAACGGTGATGTTGTCGGCTCACTGGAGGAGCGGACGCATGAAGCTCCGCTCGTAGCGGAGCACGCAGCCGCTGTCATCCCTGATACGGTCCGCTTCGATGAAATCGGGATCGGTGCCGAACAAGGTGCGGTACTGCTCATAGGCGGCGAGGCTAGGGAAGCTGAACAACGCCAGGGCCTTGTCGCTTGCCCCCTCCGCCGGCAAGAAGTAGCCATGGTGCGTACCCCCGTGCAGATTGACTAGCTCGATCCACCGTCGGCCGAAGCGCTCAAAAGCCTCGATCTTAGCCGGATCGATCACGTACTCAACAACGCAGGTGATCACGCGTCTAGCTTAAGCGGGTGCCTGCTGGCGACCGTGTACCGGGAAATAAAGCAGATGCGATTGCCGATCTGCCCCGGCTAAGGTCAGCTTCCATGATCTATCAGGATCCGCTTGCCTATCTGCTCGGTCTTGAGGGGATCGCGCTGCTGGATGCCTGGGCCGGGGACCATGACCGGGAATTCACCGAGGCCCGGCTGGCTGAGATCCGGCAGCTGCTAGCTGACGAAAAGCTGCGGGACCGCGGGGTGCCGGTCGAGCGTGTCAGCACCGTCGCTGCCTACGAGCAGGAGTCCCGCGGCTATGACGCGGAGGCGGGCGGCGGACTGTTCGCGACCGACGAGCCGATGGTAGCCGAGTACCTGCACGGCCGAGCGCCAGGCGTCGCGCTGGATGCTGCCTGCGGAACCGGTCGGTTCGCTGAGTTTCTCGCCCGGCGGGGGCATCAGGTCGTCGGCGTCGACAGCTCACCGGACATGCTCGCTTACGCGCGGTGGCGGGTCCCCGAAGGCACATTTCACGTCGCCGAGCTGGACCAACTGCCGCTGCCAGATGATTCGGTCGATGTCATCGTCTGCGCGCTCGCCCTCGTCCACGTCCCCGATCTCCAGCCGGTGCTAGCCGAGTTTGCTCGCGTGCTGCGCCTCGGCGGGGATCTGGTCATCTCCGACATCCACCATGAGCTGGTCACCCGCGGTTCGGCGATCACGGCGCGCGGCCCGGACGGCGAAGCGTGGATCACGGGCACCTACCGGCATCAGCTCGGCGACTACCTGCGGCCAGCGCTGAGCCTTGGCCTGCAAGTGAAGCGGTGTGAGGAGCCGAGGGTTATCGGCCCGCGCGCGCCACAGCCTGCGCCCGCCACGGAGATCGGCGACTGGCAGGACTGGCCGTACTCGCTGACTAACTATCTCCCGTCGGCAAAGCAAGCTGCGGGCGGCCGCCCTCATCTGGTCATTTGGCACTTCCAGCGACCCGCCGCGTGAATCGGCGGCGGATCCCGCTCGGCGCGCTCCAGGAGCGCGAGTTTCGCCTGTTCTTCACCGGGCAGCTGGTGTCGCTGCTCGGTGATGCTGTCACCCCGTTTGCCCTCGTCTGGGCCGTGCTCGACCTGACGGGATCCGCACGCGACCTGGGCCTCGTGCTTGCCGCGAAGGTCGCCCCGCTCGTAGTTTTCTTGCTCGTCGGCGGCGTCTTCGCCGACCGCCTGCCGCGGCGCGGCGTGATGCTCACCGCCGACGTTGCGCGCATGGTCGTCCAGGCGGCGACCGCGGCGCTGCTGCTCTCACACACCGCGCGCATCTGGGAGCTGATCGTACTGCAGGCGTTCGCCGGAATCGGGACGGCGTTCTTCAACCCCGCATCAACCGGGCTCACGCCGATGACCGTGAGCGCGGGGCGGCTGCAGGAAGCGAACGCCCTGCGCGGGATATCGATGGCGTCGATGCAGTTCGCCGGCCCGGCGCTTGCCGGCATTCTCATCGTCACCGTCGGGCCGGGGTACGCGCTTGCTATTGATGCGACGAGTTTCGGGGTAAGCGCGTTCTACCTCGCGCGCCTGCACCTGCCGCCGCACGTCAGCCTTCCGCCGCAGTCGTTCGCGCGCGACCTGCTCGACGGCTGGCACGAGTTCGTCGCCCGTACCTGGGTTTGGCTGATCGTGGTCAGCGTGTCCCTCGCGAACATGATGGACTCGGTGTGGCTGGTGCTCGCCGCGGTGTGGGTCAAGAACGGCCACGGTGGCGCCGGGGCGTGGACGGTGATCCTCGTCGTCTCGGCCGTCGGCGCGCTCTCCGCCGGTGCGACAGCGCTTCGCCTCAAGCCGCAGCGGCCGCTCCTCCTGGCGTCCATTGTGGTGATTCCAAGCGTGTCGCCGCTCATTGTGCTCGCGCTGAAGCTGCCCTGGGAGACCTTTGCTGTCGCGGCGCTGGTCACAGGCTTCGGGGGCATGCTCTTCAATACGCTCTGGGAGACGACACTGCAGCAGCACATCCCCCCGGCGTCACTCTCACGGGTCAGTGCCTATGACTGGTTCGGCTCCCTGCTGTGCGATCCGCTCGGACTCGCCCTCGCAGGAGTGGTGGCGGCCGGGATCGGAATGAGCCGCACGCTCTGGATCGCAGCCGCGGTCGACCTTGCCGCAGTCGCTGCGATGCTCGCGGCGCCCAGCGTGCGGGACCTGCAGCGGCTCGACAAACCCCAGCTCGAGCAAAGCGCTCAGTCGGGCACCGACTGAGCCGCTCGAACGACTCGACCTTGGCGGCCGCCACCAGAACGCTCCCGGGCTCACCGGGCAGCGCATTCAGTGTCCCAGCGATACCGCATTGAGACTAAACAAGATCATTTACTGGCGCACGAAGTGCTGGCGAGCACCGCGGTAGTTCCTCATACCCGCAGAAGCAGATCCGTTATGGCTGGAGACCTGCTCTTTTGGAAGCTATCGAACTACGGTATTGACGTGGAGGATCGTGAGATCGTCGCCGCTGTCGTGGCCGGTAATCCGGCCGGGCTTGCACAGGCGTACGACCGGTATGCAGCACCGCTTTTCACGTACTGCCGTACGCTGCTGCGCGAGTCGGCCGACGCCGCCGACGCCGTGCAGGACACTTTCGTCATCGCCTCAGCCAAGCTGTCCGGCCTGCGGGATCCGGACAAGTTGCGGACCTGGCTCTACGCCGTCGCCCGCAACGAGTGCTACCGGCGGCTACGCAGCCGGGAGATCGCCCCGGGCCTCGATGAGGTGCCGGACGTGACCGACGAGTCTGCGGAGGTCGGCGCCAGCGCTGAGCGAGTACAGCTACAGGCCCTCGTTCACGACGCCCTGACCGGGCTGAACCCCGGCGAACGGGAAGTCATCGAGCTGAACTTGCGGCACGATTTCGACAGCAACGAACTCGCGGAGACGCTGGGGGTTTCCCGTAACCACGCGCACGCGATGCTCTCCCGGGCCAGGAACCAGCTGAAGACCTCCCTCGGCGCTCTGCTGGTAGCGCGGACCGGCCGCCAGTCATGCGCAGAGCTCGACTTCATGCTCTCCAACTGGGACGGTCAGATGTCCGTCCTGCTGCGCAAGCGGGTTAACCGGCATATCGACAATTGCGAGATCTGCGGCGAGCAAAGGCGCCGCGAGCTGAACCCGTCGGCGCTGTTCAGCCTCCTTCCGCTGGTCGCGCTCCCGCCTGGGTTCCGCGACCGCGTCCTGCACCTCTGCGCCGACACCACTCCGCAGTCCCAGCAGTACCGGGCCGATGTGACGCAACAGGCTGGCTCATTCAAGGCCTCGGGCTTCCCGGTGGCAGCCGAGATCGCCATGTCCGGACGATGGCGGGCAGTGCGAAGACATGCCCTCATAGCGGCACCGGCAGCGATCGCCATGATCGCGGCCTGCGTGATCTTCATAGCGCTCGCCGCGACCGGCACCCACGTGGGCAGCGCGCTCACCATCAGCCCGCTGATCGCCAGTCCTCAGGCCAGCAGCTCGCCAGGTATCGCGGCGGTCTCGCCGTCGGCTACCGCGGGAAGCCCTCGGCCTTCGGCGTCAGGCGCGGCGCGGCTGGCCACCTCGGCACCGCCAACCTCAAGTCCCGCGGCGGGCGGGGTAGCCACCTCAGCGACGTCCGCTGCACCGGGGCACTCTACGAAGCCGGCACCTAAGCCGACCGGGACCAAGCACTCGGCTCCCAGCCCAACCCCAGCACAGCCCTCACCCACACGGGGGCCGCCATCCCCGTCCCCATCCCCGTCGCCGTCGCCTTCGCCCACGCCGTCACCCACGCCGACGGTAGGAACTCTGCAGGTCAGCGCGAACACCGTGACTCTGGCACCATCCGACACCGGGCTTCCCGTCGGCACCGTCACGCTGACCGCCATGGGCGGCCCTGTTTCGCTGTACTCCGTCTCCATCGCCGCCAGTGCCGACGGCGCGCTGGCCGTCTCGCCGTCCACGGGCACACTCTTTGCGGGCCAGAGTGTCACGCTCACGCTGAGCCTGACCGAGGTGATGAACCTCGACACCGAGATCTTCATCGACCCAGGCGACGTGACTATCACGGTGCTGTACTCCGCCCCGAGGACAGACAACTGACTCTGTCGCGCACGGAAGATCACTTCAGGCAGCCGAAGCATCACGCCTGACCTACGCTATAAACAGGATGGAAATTCGATGCTATACGGAAGATAAGTGGTCATTCTTGACTGGTTTTCTCCCGCCGAGCGTGGATCTTCCGCCAGAACTTGCTCCCATTCTCCCGCCGACGGACCGGTCGATCAGCAGCCCGCATCACTCATCGCGATACGGAGGCGCTGACGACCTGCGCGGGGACGGCGCAGGCCAGCCTTCCCGCGTAGCGGCGTGCCGCGGCCCCGACGCTGGCCGGTCCGGCTGCGGCCGCTCCGGCTGCCACTGGTCCGGGTACTCGGGCTGCCAGTGATCCCGCTCCGGGTACTCCGGCTGCCAGTGATCCGGCTCCGGGTACTCCGGCTGCCACTGATCTGGCTCTGGCTGCCCGGGCTGCCGCTGATCCGGCTCCTGGTACTCGGGAGGCCACTGCGCTGACCACCGCTGGGCCGGCTGCTGCCGGTCTGGCTGATGCCGCTCTGGCTGATGCCGCTCTGGCTGATGCCGCTCTGGCTGCCACTGCTCCGACTGCTGGCGCTCTGGCTGCCACTGCTCTGGCTGCCATTCATCTGGCAGCCGCCGGTGTGACCGCGGCTCCGCTCGCCGGCCCGGTGCGGGCGACGGCGGAGGCTGGGACCACTGGGACTGGAGCTGAGACTGGGACCACTGGTGCTGCCGCCTAGCCGACTGGTCCGGCGCTGGCCGACTCGGCGCCGGCGCTGGGTGACCCGGCATTGGCCGACTTGGTGCTGGCTGGCCCGCCATGGGCTGGCTCTGTGCTGGCTGGCCGGGCATTGGCTGGGTGTGCGGCTGACGGTGCGGCAGCTTGGGAGGCCCTTGGACAGGTACTGGCTGCACTGGCGGAGATAGCTCGTAATCGGCAACCCCGTAACCGTCCCCGTCATGGCCGTCCTCGTATCCCTGCCCTTCGTAGGGGTGGACGGCGTAGCCCTCCGCATCGTAGCGGTCGGCCCCGTAACCACTGCCTTCATAGCCATCAGCCCTGTAGCCGTTCCCCTGGTAGCTGTCCCCCTCGTAACTGCCTGCCTCGTAGCCGTTCCCCTGGTAGCTGTCCCCCTCGTAACTGCCCGCCTCGTAGCCGGTCCCCTCGTAGCCGTTCCCCTGGTAACTGTTCATCTCGTAGCTGCCGGTGTCGTTGCTGCCGGTGTCGTAGCCGTCCCCCTGGTAGCCGCCGGTCTCATCGCTGTCGGGCTCGTAACCCGCTTCCGGGCCGTACTCCTCGATTACCCCGTACTGCGGCGCGGATCCGAGTTCGTCTTCAGCAAGCGTGTCAGGCGGGGATGTGCGGCCGGGCAGGCTGGCGACGGTGAGAGCGGCGATGTAGCACAGCAGCGCCACACTGGCCAGCAGGGCCATCATCATGGACGCCCCGGCCGACCCGCCGTCACGGACGAAGAACTCACCGGCCGCGAACGCCCCGAAGATGGCGGCCAGGCCGGCCGCACCCAGGATGGTGAGCTCCCGCGAGCCGGCCGCGACGGCCCGCACGACCACCGCTATCCCGGCCCCGAGCAGGGCCAGGCCGAGCAGGGCATGCACCGTCAGGCTCAGCGGCGCGCTGGCTATCTCGTGCATGAACCCGGCGTCATGATCGGAGGCGGGGATGCTGACGTACAGATTGAGGAAGATGCCAAGGACGAACTGCACTACCAGCGTGATCAGCACGATCAGGCAGGACCGCCGCACATCGGCCACGCTGACCGGGCGCCGCCTGCTCGGCGAGCTGCGCTTGCCCGGATAACCGCGGCTGCCCGCATAACTGTGCCTGCCCGGGTACCTGTCTACCCCGCTCGGCTTCGCGTACATTAGGCACCTTTCTGCTCAGCGCCTCCCTTCATTAGTACGTGTGCACGCGCTCGCAGGTTCAACGCCGGGTAAGGATGACACCGTCAGCACCGACGGCGTAACAGGCCCTGACGTCAACGCAGGTGATCCCGAACAGGTCCTGGGTGACCGGGCTGGCCTGCACCCGGTAGCCGGTCCCGTTCGCCGTCGCCGTGATGCTTCCCTGGTCACCGACCGTGTAGCAGACCAGCGCCGACGCGCAGGCGATACCGTTGCGGACGCTGCTGGATCCGCTGGATCCGCCCAGCCACTGCGTCCCGCCGTCGGTCGACCGGTACACCTGGTCACCCGGATCGGACGGGCTCGAGTTCGCCACGCCATAGCAGAGCTCGCTGGTAGGGCACGTACCGGCATCGGGCGAGAACATGAAGCAGCTGAAGCTGGACGCGGGGCAGCTGAGCAGTTTCCACGGATCGCCAGGACCGGCCGCCGCGAGCACGGCATAGGCCCACCCGCAGGACGATCCGCAGAAGAGCTGTCCCCCGGCCCGGCACGGCCCGCTGCCCAGGCACGAGATCCACGTCAGCGGATAGTAGTTGTACGGGGGATCGCATTCGCCCTCGCTGCAGGCCACCGCCGAAGGAAGGGCCTGCCGGTACCAGTGCGCTCCCCCGTCGCTGGTCAGCCAGATGGCACTCGGCACCCGACCGGTACGAGGCGGCTGGGCCATTGCCGCTGTGTTGTAACCGGTCGACGTCGTGGCTACGACGGAGCAGATGCTGGCGCTGACGCAGGAGATGTCCAGCAGGCCGAGCTGACAGAACCCGAACCGTCCCGACAATCCAGGCTCGTTGTCGCTCAGGCATGCCGGATCGGTGAGATCCGGCCCGGACTCCGCCAGGTGCAGCGGGTGAGCCTGCCAGGTCGCGCCGGCATCGTGGGTAACGAGCACGGTGCCCGGTCGCGCGATGACGTAACAGGTGCTCGGCGCCTCGCAGGCGATGCGGTACAGCACCGTGGCCGCGCCTTGCACCGGACTGGCCTGAGTCCGCCAGGTGGTGCCGCCATCGGCGGTGTAGCGGATCGTTCCGCCCGCGCCCACCGCGAAGCAGCGCGACGCGGTCAGGCAGGACACCGCGTACAACGGCTCGCTCGTCCCGCTGTCAGCCATCCGCCAGGCGCCGTCTGGCGGCGGGCTCGCCGAAGCTCCGGCCGTCATGTTTCCCAAGGTGCAGCACAAGGCCAGCAGCATCGCGATCGCACTCGTCCGCAGTACCGCCGGCCGCCCCCGCAGGTGACCCATCCCCATCGCCCTAGTCTCGCAGGCTTCCCCCTTGAGCCCGCGGAGGTGCGAGGGTGACCTCCCCCACGGTCCCGCCCGCCAGTCCAACAAAGCCGTCCACCCGTAAGGCAACAGCTGTTTCGGTACCTTAGCGCCACGCAAAGCGGGACATACCGGACCGAAGGGTGGTCGTAACCTACCGAAACAGCTGTAGCCATAGAGGGGCGGCGCGTGTCAGGGCTGCAGGGGTCGGGAATGCCGGGCGGCGCGGAGACAACGGCGGGCGGCGGGTGAGCAACGCTGTAGGACGGCAGGCTGGTGGGCGCTGAGGGCGGGGCAGAACGGGAACCACAAGCCGTTCTGCGAAAATGGGTTTCATGATTATTGGTTTTGGTGCTCCGGTCGCAGGGGCCTGGGCCACGCCCGCGCTGCTCGGGGGCTTCGCTGAGCAGGCGGAGCGGGCCGGCTACGGGTCGCTGTGGACGTTCCAGCGGCTGCTCGTGCCGGAGGAGTCCGGGATGGAACCGGTATATCGCAGCGTGCTCGACCCGATGGTGGCGCTCGGGTTCGCGGCCGCGCGGACGTCTCGGATCAGGCTCGGGGTGGCGCTCGTCAACCTGCCGTTCGTGTCGCCGGCCTACCTGGCCAAGCAGGCCGCCACCGCAGACGTGCTGTCTGGCGGACGGCTCGACCTGGGGCTGGGCATCGGCTGGCTACCGGAGGAGTTCACCGCGACCGGAGCCACGACGGAGCGGCGGGGGGCACGCACCGAGGAGTACCTGGCGGTGCTCAGGACGCTGTGGTCGGACGAGGTCAGCTCGTTCAGCGGGGAATTCTATACGATCCCGGCCGGGCGGCAGCGGCCCAGGCCGGTGCAGCAACCCGGTCCCCCGGTGCTGCTCGGCGGCCTGTCCATGCCCGCCATGCGGCGCGCCGGGCGGCTCGCGGACGGCTGGATCACCTCCAGCCGGGCCGACCTGTCCGCGATCAAGCCCGCCGTCGCCGTCATCCAGGAGGCGGCAGCCGCGGCCGGGCGCGAGCCGGTCCGGATCATCTGCCGCGGCGTCGTACGGGCCGGCGGGGACGGCGGCCAGCTACTGTCCGGCAGCTACGACAAGATCCGGTCCGATACGCGATGGCTCGGCGAGCAGGGCGTGACCGAGGTCTTCTACGACCTCAACTGGGATCCCGCGATCGGCAATCCCGACGCGGACCCGGTCGCCGCGACCGCTCGCGCCCAGGAAATCCTCGCCAACCTAGCGCCGCAGATGTAGTACATGTGCTGTCTTTCGCAATATGGATGCTGTTGTTGATGTCCGCGACCTGCGGATGCGTGCTGCTGCTCGGACTGCTCGCCACGCTGCCGCTCGGCGCCGTCCTCGGGTCGCTGATGCCGGGTGCGCGCAGCGCGGGCCTGCTCACGCTCGGCGTCGGCGGCATTGCCGCCGTGTCCGGTATCTTCTACCCGATCACCCATCTGCCGCACTGGCTGCAATGGCGGCGAGTACAGCCCGAGCCTTCATCTTGCGCTGCGGCTCGCGGCGCACTTCGAGGTGCCGGCAGAGGTCATCTTCGCCACCGAGCCGTTCCCGCGGCTCGGCACCGGCAAAGCTACCGGGTAAAAGCTCCAGGGTGAGACCTTCGCGGTGGGCGATGGCCGCGGCTTCGGTGCGGGAGTTGGCGTTCAGCTTGGCCAGGATGTTGGAGACGTGGACGCTCGCGGTCTTCGGGGCGATATACAGCACAGCGGCGATCTCCCGGTTGCTGCGCCCGGCCGCGAGCAGCCTCAGCACCTCGCGTTCCCTGGTGGTCAGGCCCGCCTCGTGGGTGTGGTGCGGAGCGTCACCGATCCTGGCGCGGCGGGCCAGGTCGTCCAGGGCCTGCCGCAGCGGGCGTGCACCCACCCGGGTGGCCACCTTCGCGGCGAGGTGCCACTGCTGCGCCGCCTCCTCGCGACGGCCGCCCTCGGCCAGCGCCTCCGCCATCCGCCAGCGGGTCCTGGCGATCTCGTACATGTACGCGGGGCCGAACTCGTCCATGACGGCCTGCCAGTGCTCCGGCTCATTGCGGCCGAGCGCACGCTGGTACTCCGCCTCGGCCCTTGCCAGCCAGCCGCGGCCCTCCCGGCCGAGCACGAACGTGGGCCGCTTGGGGAAGGCGGCGCCCTCGCGGGCCATCTCCAGTAGGTGCGTGGCCCCGGCCAGCGCGTCCGCCGGGTCGTCCCCGCTGGCCCTGGCCCGCACCGCGCGGTCCGCCCAGGCGCTGATGCCGACCGCGGCGGGCCGGATCGCCTGCGGGCCATAGCCGACGGTGACGGCTAGCGCCGCGTCGGCCTCCTCGATCGCCCTCGCCGTCTCACCACGCCACTGGTAGTGCTCGGCGAGCAGGCCGCGCCCGATGTAGGTCTCGAAGCCGCCGGTCACCCAGAACGGCTCCAGCCAGGCGGTCCGCTCCGCGACGGCGGGGTTGCCGCGAGCCACGTCGATGAACAGCGCCATGGCCGAAAGCAGCGCCTCCCGCGGGCCGGTCACCCTGATCGCGAAGCCATCGGCGATCCCCTGCGCATGGTCCCACGCGCCATCGGCGAAATGGCACTGGAAGTGCAGGTGCTGCAGGTCAAGACCATATGGCGCCATGCTGAGCCCGGTGTGGCTGGCTCGGAGGAAGGCCTCGTGCGCGATCGTCGCGCCCGTGTTCAGCTCGCCTTGCTCCAGGTACACCCGGCCCAGGTTGTATGCGACCCTGAGCTCGACGCCGAGGGCCTTCGCGTCCCTGGCGAGCTTGTGTGCCTCGGTCAGCCGCTCGATGGCCTCATCGTTGCGGCCCTCGCGATTGCTGAGGGAGCCGAGGGTGGACAGCGCGTCGGCCTCCACCCAGGAAGAGCCCGCCGCGCGGGCGGCGGTTAGGGCGCTCTGCGCCAGCTCAGTCGCCCGCGCGCCATCGGCCTCGACCAGCAGCGTGTGCGCGTAGGTGGCGACGGCGCGAGCGTGATACCAGGTGGGCGGGTCCGCGGGGCTGGCCTCGACGGTGGCGCGGGCGATCTCGATGGCCTCGTCCTCGGACTTCGGGTCATCGGTCTGCAGCAGGTAGTAGGCCAGCCGCTCGCCGATCCTGATCGGCAGGCTGGGCATGGACTCCGCGGCCGGATTGCCCGGCGCGAAATACTGCCGCAGCCGGCGCAGCTGCTGGATGGCGCGCGGGATATCACCGCTGGCCGCAGCCATGCTGGCGGACTCGAGCCCGAGCTTGCCCCGGCCCATGCCAGCGGTCTGCTCCGGCTCGCTGACCCGGTCCCACAGGCCCAGCGCCTGGTCGTAGTGGCGGTGCGCCTCGGCGGGCGCGCCGAGCTCCTCGGCCTCCTTCCCCGCCCAGACCGACGCGGCGAACGCTCCCTGGATATCGTGGCTGGCCAGGCTGTGCAGGGCCAGCTGGGCCGCGGTGCCGGGCACCGCGAGCCGGTGGTCATCGGCGAGCAGCGTGCTCATCGCCGCGTGCAGCCTGGTCCGCTCCCCCGGCAGCAGGTCCGCGTAGATGGCCTCGCGCAGCAGGGCGTGACGGAACGCATACCCTTCGGCGTGGTCGGGGACGAGCAGCTGGTGGGCGACTGCCTCGCGGACCGCTTCCTCGTATTCGCCCGGCTCAAGTCCGGACGCGATCCTCGTCAGCTCGTCGCTGGCCCGCCGGCCGGCCACCGCCGCGGTGCGCAGCACCCGCTGCGCGTCGTCGGAGAGCTTCTCCACGCGGTTCAGCAGCAGCGCGGCGATGCCCGCGGGGAGATGCCCGCCGTCCCGGTCGGCGGACGAGGCCAGCAGCTCCTCCGCGTAGTACGCGTTGCCCTCGGCCCTGGCCACGATGTCGTTGAGCTCGGCCGCGTCAACCTGGCCGGCCGGCAGGTGCTCGGTCAGGTGCTCGACCATGGCCGACGCATCCAGCGGACCCAGCTCCACGGAGGTGACGCTGGGCAGCCGCCGCAACTCGGCCACCACCGGCCGCAGCGGATGCCGGCGGTGCAGGTCGTCGGTGCGGTAGGTGCCGAGCAGCGCGACCCGCTCCCGGTGCAGCATCCGGGACAGGAACGTGACCAGGTCCCTGGTGGACGCGTCCGCCCAGTGCAGGTCCTCGAGCACGAGCAGGACGGGCTGGCTGGCCGCGAGTTCCGTGAGCAGGCCGAGCACGGCGCCGAACATCTGCTGGCGGCCAAGCTCGGAACGGTCCCCGTCCACGGACCTGTCGCCGCCGTCCGGCAGCAGCCGGCTCAGCGCGGGCCTGCTGACCAGCGCGTCCTTCACCCCAGGTACCTGGGCGGCACCGCGCAGCGCGTCGGCAAGCGGGAGGTATGGCACGCTGTCACCGAGCTCGGCGCACTGCCCGGACAGGACGGTGAAGCCGAGGCTGCGTGCCCGGTCCGACGCCTCGCACACCAGGCGGCTCTTGCCGACCCCGGCATCGCCACTGACCAGAGCCAGGGAGGCCCGGCCTGCCTCCGCGTCGTTGAGCAGCATCAGCAGCCGGGTCAGCTCACCCTCGCGGCCGACCATCCGCCCGCCCGCCATCTGCAACCCCATATGCTCCAGTATCCCATGTGATGACGGGTATTCCGATTCATTAACTGAGTGACATACCCTGCGTCCATGGAGAAGGTCACCAGGACAGATGCCGAATGGCGTGAGCAGCTGACCCCGCAGGAGTACGCCGTACTCCGCAAGGCCGGCACCGAAGCCCCGTTCACCGGCGAGTACACAGACACCAAGACCGATGGCGTCTACCGCTGCCGCGCCTGCGGCGCGGAGCTGTTCCGCTCGGATGCGAAATTCGAATCTCATTGCGGCTGGCCATCATTCTACCAGCCGTCCGAGTCCGACGCCGTGGTGCTGCTCACGGACGACTCGCTCGGCCGGACCAGGACCGAGGTGCGCTGCGCCGCGTGCGACTCGCACCTAGGCCATGTGTTCGAGGGAGAAGGGTATGATGTGCCGACCGACCAGCGCTGGTGCATCAACTCGGTCTCGCTGACGATGGAGCCCAAGACCGCGTGAGCCTCAAGCTGATCCGGGAGCTGTCCGCGGACACCGCGCAGACCAGCGGGATGCAGCGGGCCGCCGCCATCTCGGGCCCGCTGTGCGGCGCGCAGTCGCTCTGGATGGGGCGAACCATCGTCCCGGCTGGCACCTCGTCCGGCGACCACCACCACGGGACCTCGGAAACGGGGATCTACGTGGTGTCGGGCAACCCGGTGTTCGTGTACCGCGACGACGCTGGTCAGCTGGTCCGGCTCGAGGCGTCGCCCGGCGACTACGTGTGGGTTCCGCCGGGGGTGCCGCACCGGGAGGAGAACCCGTCACCGGACACCGACGCGGTCGTGGTGATCGCCAGGTCCACCCAGGAAGCGATCGTCGTTCCCAGCACGGTGTTAAGCCGCTAACTCCGGGTCGTGACCGTTGCGGCCCTGCTGGCGCGCTCGCTTGACCTCGCCGCGGTGCCGCTTCTCGGTCAGCCGGCGCTCCCGCGCACCGCGCCCCGGCCGGGTAGGTACCCGAGGCCGCTGCGGCGGGGCGACCGCGTCCTGCAGCAGCGCGGCCAGCCGGGCCCGCGCCGCCTGGCGGTTAGCGAGCTGGCTGCGCTGCTCCGATGCCGCGATCGTCAGCACGCCGTCGGTCAGCCTGCTGCCCAGCCGCTCGATCGCCCGTTCCCGCGCCCAGTCAGGGAACGCGGTGGAGTGCAGCACGTCGAAGGACAGCTCGACCCGGCTGTCCGCGGTGTTGACAGACTGCCCGCCGGGTCCTGAGGACCGGGAAAACCGCTCGCTCAGCTCACCGGCTGGTATCACCAGCCAGCCGTTCACCCGCAGGTCGTCCGTCACCCCATAAGCCGCCACCCCACAAGGATGCCCGACAAATCACGCGCTGCTGTCCGGACCAGCCCAGAAGCGGGTCTGTGCCCGCGGCACCTCCCGGTCATACCAGGCCCGCAGCCGTTCCCGCTGCCCGCCGGCGGCGAGCAGCACGATCGTGTCCGGCGGCTGGATGGCAAACAGGATGCGCACGTCGATGCGATCAGGCGCACCCGGCCGCAGTTCCCGCAGGCGCACCGGATAACCCGCGTCGGCGCCCTCTTCGCCCGGCAGCAGGACGTCGGTGAACTCGTCGGTGATCCCCGACAGGGCCTCGCTGGCCCGCAGCTCCGCCTCCGCGGCGTCGTAACTGGCCTTGATCGTCTCCTGCCGCCTGCGGAAGGCATCTACCTTCGCTTGCAGCCGCTGCGAGACGGCCGTGAGCTTCCGTTCCTCTTCCTCCAGCCGGATGAACTGGCCGCGCAGGTCGCCAAGCTGCTCGACCGCCGCCGCCTGCTGGACGGCAGCCGCGGCGGCGCGGTCCTCCTGGCCCGCCGACAGCGCCTCGCGCCGCTCCTCACCGAGCCTGGTCGCCTGCCGCTCCAGCTCCATGACCTGAAGCTCCACCCGCTTGCGCGTAGTCGCTATGTCGGCGACGCCGCGGCGGACCTTGGTCATCATCTCAAGCTGCCGTTGGTAGGCGTAGTCCAGCGTCTCCCGCGGGTCATCCTGGCGTCCGGGCGGCTCCGCCGCGGCCGCGGCCGCGGCCGCGGCCGCGTAACTCAGCGGCTGCGCCACCTTGACCACGAGCGGCGACCCCACCTCCGGCCCGCCGGCCCGCAGCCGGGCGATGGCCTCGTCGGTGAGCTCCCCGGTCGCCGGATCGCGCCGCCGCAGCTCATCCAGCCATTTCTCCACCGCCAGCGCGATCCTGATCTGGAAAACCATAACAAGTACTATCGCATTCAGTCCTCACATTTGTCCACGTTCCCCAGCACGGGAATCGTTGTTTCCCATGATCACGAAGGATTTTCCACGTTATAACGTGAACAACCCTTCGTGATCATGGATTGCCGATAAGGAGTGCTGGTTTTTGGTGAGAGGCGACGCGTAAGGGCGTGACATTGCAAGGAATCGGCCGAGTGACATAATCGGATCATGCAGACCGGTGATCCGCTTGAGGTTTTCCGCCCTGACATTCCGAGTTCTGCTCGAATGTATGACTACTTCCTGGGCGGAAAAGACAATTACCCGTCCGACCGGGAAGCCGGCGAGCGAGCCATCGCGATGATGCCGCCGGGAACCGTACAGGGCGCCGCGCGGCAGAACCGGAAGTTTCTCGGCCGGGCAGTTCGTTACCTGGTTGAGGAGGCGGGCATACGGCAGTTCCTCGATATCGGGACCGGGATGCCCACCATGGGCCCGGTACACGAGGTCGCGCAGGGCCTGGTCCCGGAGATCCGGGTCGTTTATGTCGACCACGACCCTGTCGTCATTGCCCATGCGGTCGATATGCTGCAGGCAAATGACCTGACCGCCATTCTCAAGCACGACCTGAGGGAACCGGACGCCATCCTCGGCGACAAGGAACTGACCTCCCTGCTTGACCTCAGTAAGCCAGTCGCGGTGCTGCTAGTGGCCATCTTGCACTTCGTCGAGGACGCCAGCGATCCGCGCGGAATCGTGACCCGCCTGATGGATGCGGTGCCGCCCGGCAGCTATCTCGCGATTTCCCATGCCACGACCGATAACCACCCCGGCTGGGCGCAGGTGACCGGCGTGTACAGCAAGGCCACGTCCACCTTGTGCAACCGTACCCGCGACGAGGTGGCAGCCCTGTTCGAGGGATATGACCTCGTGGACCCGGGCATCGTGATGCTGCATGACTGGCATCCGGACCTCGGCACCACCGAGGTGGACACGAACGGCGGCTCCATCTGCTGGTGCGGCGTCGCCCGCAAGCCCGGCTGACCGCGCTTCAAGCCCGGCTGACCGCGCTTGCCGGCCTCACGGCAGGCTGGCCACCAGTTCCGCTACCGGCTTGCGGCGGCCAGCGAAGAACGGGATCTCCACCCTGGTGTGCAGCCGGGCCTCGGAGCCGCGCAGATGCCGCATCAGGTCAACCAGCCGGTGCATCTCGTCGGCCTCGAAGGCCAGCATCCACTCGTAGTCGTTGAGCGCGAAGCACGGGACGGTGTTGGCGCGGACGTCGGGATACTCCCGCGCCATCATCCCGTGCTCGGCGAGCAGCCGGCGCCGCTCGGCCGGATCCAGCAGGTACCACTCGTAGGAGCGCACGAACGGGTAGACGCTGACGTACGCGCGCGGCTCTTCCTCGGCCACGAACGCGGGGACGTGGCTCTTGTTGAACTCGGCAGGCCGGTGCAGTGCCATCGCCGACCAGACCGGGGTGCTCGCCCGGCCAAGCCGGGTGCGGCGGAACCGCGCGTACGTCTCCTGCAGGTCATCCGGCGTCAGGCCGACCCACCAGAACATGTAGTCGGCGTCGGCGCGCAGCCCCTGTACGTCGTAGCAGCCCCTGGTGACCACGCCCTTGCCCGCCATCGCGTCCAGCAGCTCGGTGACCTCGGTCGCGATCACGTCACGCTCGTCGAGCCGGTCGGCATCCGCTACCCGGAACACCGACCACATCGTGTACCGGATCAGCTCGTTCAGGTCACGGGCCTTCGGCCCGCCGGGCGTGGTGGTCATGTCAACATGCTAGCCGTCCGCGGCGGCCGCCCCGGCGGGCCCCTCGGCCGTGCAGTACGCCGCGATCTGGTCCGCCGCGGCCCGCGCCGTGGCCACGCACGCCGGTATCCCGACGCCGTCGTACGCCGCCCCGCACACCGCCAGCCCGGGCTGCGCCGCGACCGCGGCCCGGATCCGCGCCACCCGCGCCAGGTGCCCGACCGTGTACTGCGGCAGCGCGCCGCCCCACCGGGTAACCCGGGTGTCCACGGGGACGCCGGTCACTCCGGTAGCGGCGGCCAGTTCCGCCGCCGCCAGCCCGGCAAGCTCGTCATCGGCTCGCTGCAGCAGTGTCTCCTCGCCGATCCGTCCCACCGAGCACCGCACGACTTCCATCCCCGAGGCCGCCAGATGCGGCCACTTGACCGTCGAGAACGTCACGGCCTTGACCGCGTGCCCGTCCACCGCGGGCACCAGGTACCCGCTCCCCCGCGCGCCCGCGCCGAATGCCCCCGCCGGATACGCGAGCGCCACTATGGCCATGCTCGCGTAGCTGATCTCCTCCAGCGCCGCGGCCGCCGCTCCCGCGACGGAGCCGAGCAGCCGTCCGGCCGGCCGGCCCGGCGCCGCGAGTATCACCGCGTCCGCGTCCACATACTCCGGTTCGGCGGCCGAGCCCACCGTGAGCCGCCACCCCGCGGGCGTCCGCGCGAGCTCCCGCACCATGGCACCGGTACGCACGTCCGCCCCTGATGCCTTCGCCAGCACGTCGGGCAGCGTGCCCAGCCCGTCCGCCAGCGTGGTGAAGACCGGCCGGCGAGGCCCGGAAGGCACCTCCTTCGGCAGCAGCGACCCAGCCGCCTCCGCCAGTGACGGGTAGCGCCGCGACGCGGCGGCCAGCGCCGGCAGGGTGGCCTCGAAGGACAGTTCCGAGGCGACGCCCGCATAGACCCCGCCGAGCAGCGGATCCACCAGCCGGTCCACCACCTCGGCCCCGAGCCGGCCCGCCACGTAGCCGGCCACCGATACGTCCCCGTCCCGGGCCGTGGCCGGCAGGGTCAGGTCCGCACCAGCCCGTGTCACGCCTTCCGTCGACACCACCCCGGATGCCGCCAGCTCCGCCAGGTCCGAGGGCACGCCCATGAACTGCCGCCGTGGCAGCGCCCGCAGCGCGCCCCTGGTCCAGATCGCCGCCGTCGTCGTCCCCGGCGCGACCCGCTGCTCCTCCAGCCCAGCCGCCGCAATGAGCCCGGTCCCCTCCGGCCTGGTGACCAGCAGTGCCTCGGCCCCCTCGTCGACAGCGACTCCGCCGACCTCCGACACGGCAAGCTTGCCGCCGATCCGCGGCCCGCCCTCCAGCACGGTCACCCGCACCGCCGCGTCCCGCAGGAAGAAGGCCGCCGCCAGCCCGGCGATCCCGCCGCCGACAATCACCACATGCCGCTGAACCGCATCCATGCTCCAAGCCTGGCACAACCCCAGAACGGCCTGTGGTTCCCGTCCCCAGCAAACCGGATGCCAGCACGTCCTATCGCCTTGCCACCCAGGTCGGCCTTACGAGGCTCCACAATCATGCTGGCAGGGGTCATTTTCAGGCTGCAGGGGTTTGGCGCCGTCGGCGGCAGCGACATGTCCGGCGTCACCTTCTGGGCGGTGGCCGGCCCGGTCATCGCGGTCGCTGGTCTTGCCCTAGCCGTTGTCAGCCTGCGCGCCGCCCGGTGAACTTCCCGGAATGAACCCAGCCGGCAGCGGCTCGCCGCGCAGTTGCGGCGGCCCCCGGCATCAGGAACCTGGACCGATCAAGGTGCTGCGGCTGGACGCATTTCGTCGTTCCCATCCGGCCAGGTGAGCCAGAGCCGTCCCAGTCGGTGTCAGCTACGCCGCGACCATCGCGGTGAGAAAGGACGGCACCGCCAGCGCCACGGTCACCTTTGGCCGTGACCTCGCGATGGCCCTGCTCAGCGATTTCTCGCCAGCACGGGATGCGGGTTTAAGGTTGTGTCCCAGCGCGCTGTCCGAGCGCGGCGGCCGGCGTCCTCCTCAACCTGATCTCCTCGGGCGGGTCGTCAGCTGACGGGCTCGGCTGATACGGCGTCGGTGGCCAGCAGGACGGCGTGGCCGGGGACGATCTTCAGGTCGGCGAGGGTACCGTGTGATCCGCTGCCGGTGCCGAAGCTGGTGGCTCCGGCGGTGAAGGTGAACGCGTTGCCGGTGGTGTCGGCGTAGACGAAGGTGCCGGCCGGGTCGGCGACGGCCCGCCCGCCCGATGACCCGGACGGCAGCGACGCGGGTGCCTGCCAGCTGCCGCCGGCCAGGTGCCAGGTATAGGACGAGCCGAACACGGCGATCGCGTTCCCGGCCCCGTCGATCGCGGTGGACACCGGAACTGCGGGCGCGGTCCGGGTGGTCAGTACCGTGCTGGTCCACGCCCCGGACGGGGACCTTGTCAGCACTCCGGTCTGGCCGTCCAGTACCGACCAGGCGACCGACGCCTGCCCGGCGTTGTTGAGCGCGACCGCCGAGGTCCCGCTCTGGATGTAGGTGTGCGATCCGGCTCCGGAGGCCACCTCGGCCGGGGTGGAGAACCCGCCGGTGACGGTGCCGGAAATGGCATAGAGGTTGTTCAGGCCCCCGTTGAACATGATGATCGCGCCTCCGCTGGCGTTGACGGCCAGGCTCAGGCTGTGCGCCGGACCCTGGTCGTTTTCGGTCGACAGCGTCGTGGCGGGCCCCCAGCTGCTGCCAGCCGGGAGAACCGCGTAGGTGGTGTCACCGGGGCCGCTGACCCAGCCGGCGATGACGTTGCCGGAGCCGTCTGTGCCGAGCACCAGCCCGGACTCCAGATCGGTGCTGAGGGTCACCGGTGTACTCCAGCTGCCGCCGGCCGGATGCACGGCAGCCTCGAGCACGGTGCTGCAGGTGGTGGTGCACGGCTCGTTGTATCCCCAATGACACGCCGACGACGATTAGCTACCCACGCACCGCTGAATCTGCCTCCTTGCACTGCGGCACCATCTCAACCGCCAGTGAACGCTGCAACGGACATAAGACAAACATTGCCCTGGAAGCCGGGCCGGTACACACGTATAGTGTGAATTCCCCCCAATGTATGGAGTCCGGATGGCCAAGAGGCTCGCTCGAACCGGAATTGCCGCGATGGCTCTGACTGGCACCGTCATAGCATTCGGCGGTATAACCGCCCAGGCCCAGGTCAGGCCTGGGTCGATAGGGGGTGGGACCGAGTTTACGACCGACTTCTACAATAACGCCCAGCACACTACGATTATTGGCGCGCTGGGCAACGGTTGTGTGCACTTTTCCTGGGGCACGACATCAAGTTACTTCACAAGCTTCGAAACCCCGTGCGGCGCCCAGTAGGTCAGCACGGTCCGCTAGCGTATGAGGTAAGGGCCGCCGCGGTGGCCTGAATCGGCGGGCAAGAACACCTCGAGCTTCAACCTCGGAGACCGTGACGTCTGTGGCTGTCACGAAGCTCGTGATGGCGGTCCCGCATTTCCTGGTGCTGATCCTTGTAGCACCGTCAGCCGTGGTGCGAGCAGCCGACGTGCCTGGCTAGCTCGTCCAGTGCCGTGTCGAAGGTGGCGGGATCAGTGGGGACCTGTAGGGCTCGGAGATACGATCCAGGATGGTGACCCGCGTTTCCGTAGCAGCGCATACCGGTCAGGCGACGATGTAGTACTCGTGGGACAGTCCGCCGAGAATTTGTTTCTGGCGGATCCGGTGCTCGGCGAGGTTAACCGGCCCCGGCGGCGAGGTGTCAGCTTGGG
>Ga0209530_1000651_pt1 | contig 21484 bp, 22 predicted proteins | sample BlaSpr_A8_Ref_O1_FD_187987 | JGI IMG/M metagenome (GOLD analysis project Ga0209530, IMG submission 187987) | Forest soil microbial communities from Thunder Bay, Ontario, Canada - Black Spruce, Ontario site 2_A8_Ref_O1 (SPAdes) (version 2) | ecosystem: Environmental > Terrestrial > Soil > Boreal...
AGGGTTCAAATCCCTCCGCCACCGCCAAAACTGTCTCGCTGTTTGCGCAGCTAGACTGCTTTTTTAGGTTCGCTGTACCCCGGCCTTGGCGACTGCCGCGGTGAACCAGCCACCTGAAGACTTCGGCCTTGGCAGAAACCCGCCTCGCGGCGACGGGGAAACCAGATCGCCGAGTGCCTTGCCCTGGCACCGCACCGACAGCTCATCTAGCACGAATGCGGGAACTGGCACAGATCGTGCCGTGCGTCCCTTTGTCGGGTCGACCGCGTTGTCAATGCCGAGCTGTACAGCGTTCTCATGGATCGAGAACTGACGGCGGTCGCGATCCTCGTCAGCGTGGCATCGTCGGAAATCGAACCACCCCAACGAGTCATCTCCTGATTCAACACAGGCTTGATCTCTGAGACAGGCAGCCCCTTGCAGCGCCTGGCCAACGAGTCCATCGCCGGCTGATTAATGTCGGCCAACTTGTCAATGGCCAAGTGGAAGTATCCGCTGGTGGCCAAGTAAAAGTCCCGCCCCGCGCGGTAGTTCACTGGTTGGTTAGGGGTGCTCCTAATCGGTGTTGGGCGTCTTTCATGCGGTAGGACTGGCCGTCTGTGATGACGGCGGTGGCGTGGTGCAGGAGCCGGGTCGAGGACGCCAGCCTCGTCCAGATCGCGCGGTTAGACGGACCCCTCTTGACGCCGTCAAGACCCGAGAACAAAACCGCAGGTAATGAACGGGACTGAATCGGAACGAGGCGGAGTGAACATGGTGGTAAGCGGTGTTTTGCCTGGTCGGGTCGGGGTTCGATCCCCTTGGCTCCACCACAGAGACGCAGCTTCCCGAATTCATCCATCATTGGTTGTATGGGCGGCCACCCAGGTATCGACTTCGGTCCAGGTGCGTTCCAGCCAGGGCTTCAGCTGAGCGGGCTCGGGAAGTTGCGAGGACGGGACCAGAACCGTGCGGACGAGCAATTGCCGGTGGATGGGAAGCTGCCACCAGGGCCGAGCCCGGCCGTCCGGGCGAAAGCCATTATGGGTTACCACAAGGACATTGGCGCTCGGTGCTCCGGTTACCGCAGCGGCAGCGCCTCGGGTGTGCGGTGGCAACGTGTGAGATTGCCGCACCGCGCGGTTGGCTGCGCGGCGCAGGCCGGCCGAACGCAGTCGGGTGATTGCGCTGCGCCACCTTGCCAAGCTGAAGTTCGCTCCCTCGGGGAACAGGAGCAGCGCTTGCCCGCCGACCAGCGACGCGGCCATATCGTGAATCTGTTCGCGGGCGCGCTCGCTGTGGTGGCTGAGGAAGCACACGCATTTCAAGTCGCCCGCGAGGTCGAAAACGGGCTCGTACCGCAGAACGGCCTTGAGGACTGCTCGCACCCGCAACCGGTACTCGATCGTGAGCAGCCAGGCCACCAGCACGCTATCCCCCGGGCCGCAGTGGCGCGAAAGCGCGATGACCGGCTCCTCGCGGGGAATCTCCTGCGGGGCCGCCGAAGCCGGGTCGAGCACCACCTCGACGTCGAGGATTCGGCGCACGGCGGCGTAGGCCGTGGTGAGGAAGTCACTGATGAGCCGATCGCAGTCCTGGCCACCCCGCACGAGCCTCGCCAATGTGCGCAGTTCGATGACTGCGTAAGCCATCACCAAGGCGACCGTCCTGGTCGGCCGACTCGACCGCGCCGCGAGTCCAGCCAGACCTGCGACGGCCAGGAGCAGCGGCCCAAAGACCAACACGGAGACCATGAGGACGGTCACCAATGGCACCGTCACGGCCCGGCGCAGCAGAGTCATGGCAGCGCCTCGAGATATTCGCGGGTCGCGTCGTAGGCCAAATCGGCCCGCCGGGAGACTCGGCGGGTGTCCCGGTACCGCAGATTCGACCACGTCGCCGCGGGCCGCTGCGGCAAGCCAGTCGGAAGCACATGCACGGTGACTTCGGAGCCCACCCGTTCGAGATCGCTGTGGAAGCGATGCTTGCGCGAGATCTCGAAGGCCACGAACGCGACCTCCCACAAGAACCGTGGCGGCCGCAGTTCCTCCTCCAAACGCCCGACGTGCAACACCCATACGGTGTCGGCACCGTGGGCCACCGCGCGATCCAAAGGGATGCTGTTCACCAGGCCACCATCGAAGAAGTGCTCATCGCCGATTCGCACCGGCGGGAACACCCCCGGCAGCGCACACGACGCGAGAACCGGCTCGATCAGATCCCCCGCGTTGAACCAGTGCTCTTTGGCACTTTCGATGCTGGCCGCCACGCACTCGAACGGCACGGAGAGTTCCTCGAAGGTCTGCGCGGGCAACCGGTCACGCAACATCCGACGAAGCCCGCCGTTGCCGTGCAACGAAGTCCTACCGCGCACGACTTCGGCGACTCGCCGGATCAGCGAACCGTCGAGTATTCCGTCTTCTGCGAGTGCGTCCCAGATCGCCAACAAACGCTGGGCGCCATCGGGGGTGGGATCCGCCGCGATGGCCGCGCCATTGATCGCGCCGACCGAAGTTCCGCACACCAGGTCCGGCTGCACTCCGGCCTCCAGCAGCGCGCGCGCCATGCCGACCTCAGCGGCTCCGAGCACACCGCCCCCGCCCAGCACGAAAGCATTGCACGCCATGTAGGAGCTATACCCCAGAACCGCTGTTGAGTCGATCAAGGATCGGCATCCGGCCACGATTGTGCTGTGCTACATCGTGCGCAAATATCCGGCGTCAACGACGAGAGATCGACGGCTCTGGCTCCGGCCGATCTCGCCGCAGGGACCGTGGAGCAAGGCATCGACCATCGTGACGTCGACGGAGGTGCGATGCTGATGCGCACCACCTTGGGGTCGGCCATCTGAGCCGCGGCTACCTACCAACGCGACCGGCCCGCGCTGCCGCGCGCTCGGCCGCCTGGGTGTGCTCGGCGGCGGTGACGACCACCGCATCAGAGCCGGGATACACGGTTGCCTCGTGGCCGGTCGCCAGCCCGCGCACAACATAGGGTGGCGAGCCGTCCAGTGAGCGGACCTCGATGATCTCTGCGTGCTGATCATGCCGTTCGGTGGTCGTGCCCTTGACTACCAGAAAGTCGCCGACTTTCGCCTTCATCGCCCGCTCCCTTCCTCAACCTTGTGAGACCGCGGACTCCTCCATCGTGCGCGCGGTTCGAACTAAGCGGAAGAGGATCCGACAATCTGAGTCCGAACGTTCTTCGCGGCGTCGCAGACATTCAGCCCCGCGGTATTGCCGTTTTGTCGACGGCGTACACCGCGCCGTGGACCCGGCGGCGTCGTCGTTGGCGAGGAATTTAATCGTCGCTGCGACTTCAGGCGGCTATCAGGCCATCTCGGGTACACGTAGGTGTGCGATGGCCAATGCGAAATCGCGCTCGTCGAGCACCTCTGCGCCGGCTTCCTGGGTGGCCGCGTCTCTGAGCCTGTCCAACTGGTCCCGGTTCCGCTCCATCGCGTCAACGCTGTCGTAGACCGCCGAGGACACGCCACGACCCGATGCTCGGTCGACCATCAGGCTTGCACTGCAGAAGCCCTCGAGCTCCGCCAGTGCGGGCAGGACAGTCATCTTGACGAGGTCGATGCCTCGGTCGATTTGGCCCGGGTCGACCTTGACCCAGGTGGCTCGGACACAGGAGCCCTCACCCGAGCGGTGGTCACGGTGCAAGACAGCGATCTCCCATTCCTCGACCTGTGCGGTGCCACCGAGTATCTCCGCCAGCCGGTCGCGCACCGGCCGAACAGACTGCTCACTCGCGCGCATCGACTCCTCCGACTGCCAGGCGCTGGTAGCGATGCAGTGTCCCGACGACCGGTCGACCATCAGGGACAAGCCGGTGAAACCCTCGATGCCCCCCAGCGCGGGCATCACGGCATCGCGGACATGCGCAATACCGGCGTCGATGGTCGAGGGTTGTGCCTGAATGGTGCTACTGCGGGCATACATGACCTGCCTCCTCTGTACGGGGCAGCGTCTCGACGGCGCTGCCGTCGACCTAATCGTCCTCCCGCAGGCTAAGTGCGGCAACGGATTCCCGGATCTTTTTCACTCGATTCAACAACTCAACCAGGGCGATCCCCGAGGATGGGGCCACGGCGTATGTTGCGACCCACTGGCGGGTCTAGTTGGTCATCGCCAACATGTCCACGACCGGACTTAGGAAAGCCAGAACCTGCAGCAGCAGGCGCTGAACAACTTCCTGCTCCGGTTCTCGGGCAGCCAACGAGTTCGTCTCCGCAGTGATCGGGGCAATGGACTCCTCGGCGGACTATTCGACCCAGATCCTCAACAACCCCGACCTGTCGCAGACGTTGCTCGGTGAGCTGGTGCCGATCATTGATAAGGGGTTGAAAGCGACGGCATAGACGCATACGTGTGCGCAGCTAGGCATAGTGCGCGTCAGTTGGTGCGGAAGTAATGCTTGGCCTGAATCTCAGTCTCGCCGTCCCATCGGTAGGCGACGAGGTCTCCGCCCTTGACTGCGCTGAAATCGATGCAAGCCGTGCGGGCGGTCCAGTCTCGCCCCTCCTGTGGAAGGCCCTTTCGCCAGTAGTGCCCATAGAAGACCGGGATGTCGCCTCGGTAGCAGAAGGAGCAGTGTGAAACGTCAACCTCGATGTCGGGAAGATCGGGATACGGTCGCCCGTCTTTTGTCGTGAAGTTGCCGTCCATCACGGCAAGTTCTGGAAGCGTCTTTGCGTCTTCCTTCCACCAGGCGACCCGTGCTCGTTCACGGGCATGTCCGTCCTTGTCGCAGTAAGGAGGCTGCTCGTGGTCGACGAGGCTGATCTCCGGTCCCTTGAGCAATACCTCGATGGCGTCATACAACGCTTCACCCTTGGTCGCCGCGCGGACAAACTGATCCAGTGTGTTGAACCTGTTCGACCCGAGTTCGTTCTCGACGGCGCGCATCGAGTCTTCATGCCAGCAGGCGTGAATCACCCGCAGCCCGCCCAGATCCAGCCAGAGTGGCATTGTCTTGAACCACTGCAGGTAATCGTCGCGAATAGGGCCGGTGATCTGGTCAAGGAACAACTGATGCTGCTTGGTGTTCTTCTCGCTGTGACGGCGAAGAAATTCCCCGCTGCCGTCGGGGCGCTCGGTCGCCCATGCGATGGCATTGAATTCGTGGTTGCCCATGACGATCTGCGCGCTTCCGCCCTCGACCACCCGCTTCACGATCTCAAGGACCCGAAGCTGCTCGCCGCCACGATCGATGAGGTCACCAACGTAAATGGCTTGTCGTTCCGGATGCCAGTAGGCACCGGTCCAGTCATTCGTTTGATAGCCGAGAGCGTCGAGCAGATCCGTCAGGTGCGTGGCGCAGCCGTGAACGTCGCCGATGATGTCGAATCCGCTCACCTGGACATCCTCGCACTCAGGGGCGATAGCAGCTGCACTGGAACGAGCCGCCTTCGGAGAATCCCACTGGCCGCCTTCAGATGCCAATGGAACACTTCCGTGGCATTAGGTCCCAGTGGCTAGAGACCAGTGTGCGAAGAACCCGCACACCACACGGCCTGCGCCTAGCCGAGTTGTGGCCGCGCGAAGCCAGTTGCGATGCGTTTCTGAGGCGCCTCAATTCGGGTACAGCGTCCGAGAAGCGCTGTATGCCACCCCGTGCTCTGTGAGCCACTCGCTCAAGTAGGGGGTGGGCATGGTCCCGTCCTCATAGCGCTGAGCTAAGAGTTCGAGGAGGTCTTCGTCGCCGACTGCGCCGAGTGCCGTTCGCAGGTCTCCAATATGCTCTGGTGCGACGTGGTACTTGTAAACGAGGTCGTCGACTGGCCACTGGGTGGAGTCCGAGCCTTCGACGGTGAGCCCATCAGCCGCTCCATACGTTGCCCATATCCTTAGCGTGTGCTCATGGCCATAGGGGTCGCCGGGAAGGTCCCCGCGGTACACGCATCTGTCGGCGCGTTTGGGGGCTTCGTCGTCCGTGGTGGCCACGACTACATCTTCCACGGGGCGGGCGGCCCCGAATCGTTCAAGCTCGGTAGACGGGTGATGTACCGCCGCGCCGACGTTGAAAAGTGGCTGGAGGAGGCGCAATGATCGCACCGATGCAATGGAAGCCGCCCAGCTGTCGAGGCTGGTTTGCTGGCTCGCGATGCTGCCTTAATTGCGCATCACCGCGTCCTTACGAGCGGTTGCTGTAGCTACCATCGGACGCTGTGGCCACACTTTGGCCACACTTTGGCCACATTTTGGCCGCAGTTACAGTTAACTCGAGTGAACTGCTGTGATGTGTTTGCGCAGCTAGAGCGTATTTTTGCTTCCTGGCCAGGTAGCTGAATAGGGTTCAAATCCTCCGCCACCGCCGCAGCTAGCTGCAATAAATCGCAGGTGAACTCATGGTCTGTTGACTTCGCGAGCCACGCGGGCGCGCTCGAGGTAGCCGTACTGCGGTGGGTAGTGTTTGCGCGCCGGGCGTGGGCCCCGTGTCGGGCTGCGGAAGACGCGACGCACGGACGCGGCGACAGCGCGAGTCGTATCGGCCAACCAATGGGAGGTCTTCGTGCGCTGCAACGGCACTGCTGCCGATGTGCTGGAGACAACCTCTGGTGCAGGTGGAACCGGTGCAACACCCACATTCCCTTCAGGAATGCGGTTAGGGTCTTCTTCGACATCCGGTGTCGCTGTTTTCACGCGATCGTGGGTGATGCTCATGACGTGCGCCTTTGTGGGTGTTCCTGGACAAGTATTGGCGAGAGGTGCCCTATTTAGCAGACACCGGTCACGGCCCGGGCGACACCAGAGAAGTACGTACTACGCTACGTAGGTTGCGCATCGACACCCTGCAGTGCAGGTGTCAACGCCGCTCCGCAGACCGGGGTTTAAAGCAAAGATAAATCGCAGTTAGAACCCCATTTCGGACCATGCCCATCACACTGGCGTGGCGGGATAGTCGGGAATCCAGCGCACCTGCGCGATGCGTTGGGTGAGCTCCTCGTTGCTGCGTTTAGGGGCCACGCCGTCCGCGACGGCCTGGGCGGCGACGGCGTGGGCAATGCGCACCGCGACATCGGGCACGTCTGCCCACGCCGGCAGCAGGGGCTGCTCTGGGTCGGCGAGAGCGGGCGACGCGTCACCCAGGGTCGCCGCCGCAACCCGCATCATGTCGTCGGTAACCCGGGTCGCCTGCGCGGCGGTGACGGCAAGCCCCATCGCGGGGAAGATGTAGACATTGTTGCATTGCGCGATAGGCCGTTCCACTCCATTGCGCTCTATCGGTGCGAATGGCGAGCCCGTGGCGATCAGCGCTCGCCCATTGGTCCACCGGTCCAATTCGGCCGGATGCGCCTCGGCGCGGCTTGTCGGGTTCGAGAGCGGGAAGATGATCGGCCGCTCGGTCTTGCCGGCGAGCTCACGCACGATGTCCTCGGTGAAGGCACCGGCGGCCGTGGACAGGCCGAGCAGGACACCGACGTCGACCTGGTGCACGACGTCGGAAAGCTGGGCTGGCCCAGACAAGCCCCAACCAGCTACCCGGTTGGCGGGCTGGGCGAATTCACGCTGTGCGTCGGACAGGTCCGTGCGGTCATCAGTAAGGAGTCCCACCACGTCGACAACCCAGATCCGCTCTAGGGCGGCCTGTTCGGACAGTCCCTCCGTCACCATCTCGCGGCGGATCATGTCCAGGACGCCGATGCCGGCTGAGCCTGCGCCGAGCATGACTATCTGCTGCTGCGACAGTGGGCGGCCGGCTACTTTTGCGGCGCCGTGCAGTGCGCCGACGGTGACGGCGGCGGTGCCCTGGATGTCGTCGTTGAAGGTAAGTAGCTTGTCGCGGTAGCGGGCAAGGATCGGCTGTGCATGCACGGTGGCGAAGTCTTCCCACTGCAGCAGCACATCGGGCAGTTGCTCGTGCACTGTGGCGACGAACTCGTCGATGAACGCACGGTAATCGTCGTCGCCGATCCGTCGGTGGCGCCAGCCGAGATACTGGGGGTCGTCGAGGAGTTCGACGTTGTCGGTCCCCACATCGAGCACGATCGGAAGAGTGCGAGCGGGGTCGATGCCGCCGATGAGGGTGTAGAGCGAAAGCTTGCCGATCGGGATACCCATCCCGCCGATGCCCTGGTCGCCCAAACCGAGGATCCGCTGACCGTCGGTCACCACAATCACATCGACATCGCGTTGGGGCCGGTTACGCAGCACCTCGGCAAGACAGTCGCGGTCCGCGTAGGAAACGAATAATCCCCGCGGCCGCCGATAGATCTCACTGAAACGCTGGCAGGCCTCACCGACTGTGGGGGTGTAGACGATCGGCAGGGTTTCGGGGATGTGCTCGCGCAACACACGGTAAAACAGAGTTTCGTTGCGGTCCTGCAAGGCGCGCAGATAGATGTGCTTGTCGAGATCGTCACGGCGAGTGGAGAACTCATGCCAGCAGTGCTCGACTTGCTCCGCGAGGGTTTTCACCGCGGTCGGCAGCAGGCCCAGCAGACCGAACCTGCGGCGCTCCTCCACCGTGAAGGCAGTGCCCTTGGTCGTCAAAACATCGAACAGTCTGGCCTGTCCGCGACCTTCCTCAGACATCGAAAAACCCCTCCTACCTAACCCTGGTTATGGCGGCCACGATCCGTCCAATTACATACCCTCGTCGTGTCAATGCCGCCTGCGATGTCTCGAAACCAGACACAGTAGGCGGCTCGGCGCGGCCGCGACCTATGGTCGAGCGGTGACGATCACCTATGACGAGCCGCTGCGTGAACGGTTCCGGGAACATTTGGCGAGTCACGACCGCCGTATCGTGACCGACCCGACGAAGCGGCACGCGGCAGTCGCGGTGGTGGTGGTCGACTCCGAGATTGGCGAGGACCGGGTGGACCCGGCGCCTGTGGACGACTGGATTGCTGGGCGACCGATGGAGGCGGGTCTTGACGGCCGTATGGTCGACGCATCAGGAGGTGCTGCTTTCCTTCTGTGCCGCAGGGCATCTCGCCTCACTTCACATGCCGCGCAGTGGGCGCTGCCTGGCGGCCGCGTAGACCCGGGCGAAACCGTGGTCGATGCCGCCCTGCGGGAACTGGACGAAGAGTTGGGCATCAGGCTGCCCGGCTCGACCGTGTTGGGAATCCTCGACGACTACCCGACACGGTCGGGATACGTCATCACCCCGGTGGTGATCTGGGGTGGCGGCAAGCTCGATCCCCGTCCTGCACCCGACGAGGTGGTGGCGGTCTACCGGGTGGGATTACACCAACTGCAACGCGACGATTCGCCGCGTTTTATCTCCATTCCGGAGAGCCCGCATCCGGTCGTGCAAATACCGTTGGGGAACGACCTTATCCACGCGCCGACGGGTGCAGTGCTGTTGCAACTGCGGTGGGTGTGCCTGGAAGGCCGCCATGACCCGGTCGACAAGCTGGAGCAACCGGTGTTTGCCTGGAAGTAGGCACAAGCCGCCGGCAACTGATCAGGCTGGCGTGGAATTTCGCCATCCTGTCACCCGAGGGCCCAGTAACCACGCCTGGTCGGCCTTGTACGTCCTGGCTTGTCTTCCTAGAGCCATGACGATCGCAGGCAACGCAGGGGAGTGCCAGATCGACTCCTGCCCGGCAACGGGTTTGACGGGTCTTGGCGGTCCCAGCAAACGCAGAGGGGCGCCCGGTGAGATTGGTCTGCGTATGGGTGCACAATCTACGAAGTGAGTTCTGTGCGGCGGATTGGCCGAGCGCTGTTAGCGTTTTGGTTGGTGATCGTTGCCGGAACTGTGGGCTATGTGATCCTCGGCTTCGGATTTGTCGATGCGTTGTACCAGACGGTCACGACGATCACGACGGTAGGTTTCCGCGAGGTTCGCCCGCTGTCCACGGTGGGCGAGTTCTTCACGATCGCGCTGATCCTCGTGGGTGTGGGAACAGCGCTGTACACGTTCGGGGTCCTCCTCGAAGCGCTCATCGAGGGGCATCTACGCCAGCAGCTGGGGAGGTGGCGGATGGAGCGGCGGATAGGCCGGATGACTGGTCATTTCATCATCTGCGGATGGGGCCGCGTTGGTCAGGCCAGCGTGCTGTATCTCAACGCGCTCGGGAAGCAGGTCGTCGTCGTCGACCGAGACCCCGATCGCCTGCAGGGTCTCAACCATCCGACGGTGCTGGGCGATGTCACCGACGACAGCATCCTGCAGGCCGCCGGCATCGAGCATGCCCATGCGCTGATCGCGGCGCTGAACACCGATGCGGACAACGTTTACGTGACCTTGTCCAGTCGAGCGTTGCGACCCGATCTCGTCATCATCGCCCGTGCCCGCACGGAGGACTCGAGGTCCAAATTGTTGCGGGCCGGCGCCAACCGGGCCGTCAATCCGCAACTGATCGGCGGGCGGCGGATGGCGGCGTTTGCGTTGCAGCCGCATGTGGCCGAGTTCCTCGACGTCGTCATGCACGACGAGACTCTCGATTACCGAATCGAGGAAATGAAGATCACTTCCGCCTCGCCTTTGGTCGGTCGGCGTTTGGCCGATACGGCTCTTGGGTTGACGACCGGGGCGTTGGTGCTGGCCATACGGACCGCGAGTGGCCAGTTCATCGCGAACCCGGCTCCGGACACACGCCTGGATCCTGACACGATCCTGATCGCCCTGGGGACTTCGGCTCAACTCGATTCCTTAGGGAGGCATGTCGACCCGGTCCGATGACAGGGGTCGACCCAGCCCTTGGAGAACGCCCGGTTTTGCCGTGGGTGTGGCTCACCAGTCAGCGACGCCGATACCCGCGCGGCGTTTGGCCGCTGACAGCTGACTCGCATCCAAAGGACAGGATGCACCCGCCCAGAACACAGCCAGCGGTAAGCTTGCGCGCCGATTATTAGAATCATGCTGATTAAAAAGGCGGGCGACGGGTTGGGCGGCGCCGTAGGTGCGCACACAACTCGGTACAGCACGAGCATGCCTTTCAGGCAAAGGACAGCTCACAGGTCCTTTTTTGTATTCGCTGCCGTGAGCCGAAGAAAGCACTCGATGTCAACAGCGCTGGCTGCGTCGTGCGCCATAGCTGGCTGGCCCGCATCCCCGTAACCACCGCCGCACAAGGAAGCGTGTGCGACCTTATCTACGAAGCCGAAATGATTGAGAAAGTCCTGGTCGGTGCCTCTATAGTGGTCATTGCTGTAGGGCTGGCGGCACCGGCCGGCGCCAACCCTGTACACAAACATCACTCAGTTCAGGACTTCTTGGCTGCCGTGCAGGCGGAAGGCCTCATCGGAGTGGAACCGGCGATATTGGCAGACGGTTACAACGTGTGCTGGGAGCTTTGGCAGGGCGGCTACACCGGTGATCGGGCGGCTGCGGCTTTGCAGAAGACCTATCCGACACTGTCCACCGACCAAGCGGCTCAGTTCGTTATTGCGGCGTACAAGAACCTGTGCCCGGTGCCTGGTGTGTATGACTGGTGGGCTTATGGCACCGGCTAATCACCGCAATAAGCAGGCGGGAAGCCGTGGACGGTGCTGCGTCCCCCGTCCGGAGTGAGCAGCACCTTCTCTGACACCATGTCTGGCGCGGGGGAGCGCGCTAGCTTTGGCTGGGAGGTTGCCACGTTCAAGCCTGGCTTTGCCCGCCGGTCAGTCCCCGAATCGTTTGAATTTCACTGTCCTGGAAAGGCCGTCCATCGGGTCTTAGTAGGTCGCTGAACCATACTTTCGGGGGCGTTGTGTACGGGTGATCCCATGAATCCCACGGCAGGTACGTCTGAGTTTTCCCGGCTACCAAACCCCAATTGAGTGCGCCAACGTTGTGCCGCTTCGCGATTGGCAGGATTCCTTCAACAGTGCTGCCCCGGGTCCGAGCCAGGTACTCGGTGCAGATAATCGGCCGACCTAGTGGGGCAAGCTCATTGATGCGGGACTCAAAGCCCGCGGGTTCGGCATAGGAGTGGAACGTGATCACATCGGCGTTGTCCATTTGAATATCACTGATTGCGCTGCGCCCCTGTGGCTCTCCCCAGTCACCGCGCCACACGCCACTCGTCAGCGGTTGACTGGGATCAACCGAACGTGCCCAGCGGAACACTTGGGGGAGCAGCTCTGCGACACGCTCCTGCTTGTCTTTCCTCTCCACCTTGCTATACACGCGCGCGGGGTTGTCGGGTTCATTCCACAGGTCCCAACCCAACACGCGATCATCATTACGGAACTGGCTCAACACTCCCGTGACGTAGCTGTACAGAATGCCGCTGTAGCGGCGGTCATCGATGTGCTCAGCACCCGGACTCTGCACCCAACCGGAGTTGTGCACTCCAGGTCTGGGCGCGCGCTGGCGACCTGGCCTGGGCAACGGGTCCCAACAGGAGTCGAACAAGACAAAGAGCGGTTTGATGCCGTGGCCCGCCGCGATGGCGACGAACTGCGCGAGACGGCTTTGGAAGCCGCCTTGATCCTGGGCCCACAGCTGATCGTGCAGGAAGACCCGCACAGTGTTGAACCCGTGAAACCGGGCCAAGCCCAGCTCGCCGTTGATGCGCCCGGGGTCGTAAGTGCCCGGCTGAAACATCTCGAGCTGATTGATGGCGGTTGAGGTGACGTAGTTCGCGCCGACGAGCCAGCCCTGGGCCTGATACCAGCGGTTGGCACGGTCAGCCGACCACCGGCCCGGCTCGGCGGAGGCGCGGGGCGCTTGGGCCAGGGCCGTGCCTGCTGCCAGCAGCAGCGGTAGTTTCAGGGCCGTTCGACGGTGCACGACGTGACCATAATTTTCCCGGGCGATGTGTTCGGTGCGGCTCAACGATGCGCAGCGATTTGAGGTTGGGTTGTTATCTCGGCGTCACCCGGCGGTATCCGCCGCACTCGGTCAGCCAAAGTGCCGACGTTCCGTAGCAGGCGGAAACGCCGAGAACGAGTGCGCCGGTGAGGATGACGCGACAGCGGTTCCCAAGGACGTCGGTATGCCGCTTGTCCCGAGCGAGCGGCGCGGAACGGTGCCGCAGCTTAGGGCAGCACAGTGTGCATCAACATCACGTCGTAGGCCGACCACAGCGAGAGATTGAAGTAGAGGTCCCTGCCCGACGACCAGGGATGGATCATGGGCGCGTAGATGCCTCCGGGCATCTGGAATGAAGATACGAGCGGTTGCTCCGGACTCCACGGCCCTTGCGGAGTTGGCGCAGTCCTCGCCACGACGTCATTGCTGCCGCCGTCGGTATAGAGCACCAAATATTGCTTGAGATAGGAGTTGTATTGGGCCGACATTTCGCCCACCGGACCCGGGAAAATCGGCGTCGCCGCCCCAGGATTGTTCGCGACCCAGTGTCCATCTCCGTCACCGTTCCAGTACTGGTACTTGGTGAGATCCGGCACAGCGCTTTGTGGAACTCGCGACAGGAACGCCGCACCACCGCGTCCCGAAGGGGTCCCGAACGAGTAGAGGTAACCGTCGTTACCCTTCATGAACGCACCCATCTGAAAATGCTCATTTCCAGGAGTGAACCCCGCTCCCGGGACAGCGTCCGCCGAGGTTGAGCGGATGGTGCCCGGGTAGATTCCCCACGTCTGCCCGTTATCGTTTGACCTCGCGATTGCCGAGTAGTTCGTCGACCAGTCGCCATCGCGGCCCCATTGCTTGATGGACATGAAGTTCATGTACTGAGTTCTCCCGATGGAAGTGGCGGCGGTCGGAATGATTCCCGTCTCGTTCGGTGCTCGATGGATGGAGTAGACGACCTGCTTAGAAAGGCCGGTTGTCCACACCGGTGAGCCCGAATATCTGTCGTTGGGCACGCCGTTGGCCACGTGGATTCCATGGGACAGGTCATGGTCTGAACTGCGGAACAGCGTGTTGTACCGCCATTGCTGCCCATGCACGCTGCAATACCCGAAGGTGTCGCCGAAGGCCATGAGGATCTGATGGTTGCTGGGATCACCGTTATCCCAGGGGATTCCGAGGTCGGTCCCGGAAATGCCGAAACGCTCGAGGGTTTTATTCGGACCGTTCGGTCCGGTCACCCAGTCGACGAGCGACGTCGGAGCCCCGGCGATCGACGGAGGCTCCGCTGCAGGGTCCGGCTGAACCGGGGCTGCGTTGGGGACAGCCTGGGTCGCATTCGGGACCGGCGGGTTGCCCGGGGCCGGCGGATTAGGCCCGGGCGCCACCGCCGCTTGATTTTGAAGCGGCGCGGAGTATCGGGCCCCCGCGCCCGGTTTGATCAAAGAAGCGATCAGCGGCCCCAACTTGGGTAGCGGCGCCGAGTCATTCGCATTGGAAGGCCTGCGCCCAGTCGGTTGTTGCACGACAGGAGCGGGCGCGGGCATCGCTGCGGGCGTGGTGGGGGGAGGAATGTTCGCTTCAGGCGCGTTGCACGGCATGGCGCTCGCTGGTGGCGCGAGACCAATCGTGGCGATCAGTCCGGTAGCCGCCGCCGACGCCACAAACAGCGAGACGGTTCGAGTAATCGGCGACATGTCACACCTTTCCGCATGGCAGGACGCCGCATTGACGTCATCACTTGATCTATGTGACGATAGTGACCAGCGGGGCTCTTGTGATCAGTGATCCACGAATGGGTATGCATCCGAGACCGTGTCGAAACCCACATTGAAGTCCAGCGATATGCGGGACAAGTCGTGCGAAAAAGCCTCGGGCTCTGTGCTCCCCGTGCAGTTCAGCCCGCGCCGTAGGGCGAAGCGGTGTAGCGAGCGGCGTCGGTGACCGGCACAGCCTGCACCGCAGTTCCGTACGCGCAGATCTCGGTCCACACGTCGCCAAGCTCGGTGGTGTCGAAGCGCATCCCGACGATCGCGTTGCCGCCTTTGTTGCGTGCCTCATTCATCAGCCGCGCCATCGCCTCATTGCGGCTCTCGGCCAGATTCTTGGTCATGCCCTGCAGCTCGCCGCCGAACATCGATTTGAATCCGGCACCGACCTGGGAGAAGGCATTTCGTGACCGGACAGTGAGCCCGAAGACTTCGCCGCAGACGCGCTGGATCTCCCAGCCGGGAAGGTCTTTGGTAGTAACGACGAGGACCCGGTGCAGTGGTTCCCTGACCGTAGGGCTTCCGCCGGCTGCTCGCGGGGAGGTGGGTTAACGCAGCGCTTCTCACCGCGTCTACCGTCTGAGTCATATTTCGAACGACATGTCGAGGAGGCGGTCGCATGGCTTCTGCGGGCCCCGGCATTGCCGACATCGACTTCGACGATCTAACGTCGCCCAAGCTCACTGAAGTCCAACGTCAGGTTCTGCAGTTCACCGAAGCCAAACACATCGAATTCGACATCGAGCAGATGCTGGCCGAAGCCATCGACCAGGCAGGTGTGGGTGACGACCTGGACGACGCGGACGGCTTCGGGGACCGCCTGACTACGCACGTGGCCGCGATCGAAGCCGATGAGGGCCTGACCCAGCTCGCTCGCTCGTCCCTGCGGCAACGAGTAGTTCGCCTGCTGCGGAATCGGCTGTCGTTGACCGACCTCATCAAGCGTTATCCAGAGATCGAGTCGATCCCGATGGAGAAGCCCTTCATCGTGGTCGGGATGCCGCGATCGGGCACCACTCATCTGGTAAATCTCATCGCGACCGATCCACGCCGGCGCGCGCTGCCGTACTGGGAGAGCCAGGATCCGATACCGGCACTCGGCCAGGGTCCTGACATCTTCGGGGCCGATCCGCGCCACACACGCGCCAAGTCCGAGCACGACGCACTCATGGTCAGCGCCCCTGTGGTGGCCGCCATGCACGACCGGTTTCCCGAGGCCATCGAGGAGGAGGTCGAGCTCCTCGACCTGGATCTGGCCGGCTACGTCCTGGAGTGGCATGCGCGCGTGCCTGATTGGCGTGATTACTACCTTGGGTTGGACCAGACCCGGCGCTACGCCTACATGAAAAAAGTGTTGCAGGCGTTGACATTCCTACGCGGCCCGCACACCTGGGTGCTCAAGAGTCCCCAGCACTGTGAGCAGCTCGGCCCGTTGATGGCGACCTTCCCTGACGCGACAGTGGCCTTCACGCACCGCGATCCCGTCGCGGTCATCCAGTCGGCGATCACAATGATGGCCTATTCGGATCGGCTGCGCAGGACGAGCATCGACCCAGGCTGGCTGTTGGACTACTGGAGTGACCGGGTGCACCGACTGCTCAGCGCGTGCGTACGCGACCGCGATCTGGTGCTGCCCGAACACAGCATCGATGTCAGCTTCCATCATCTGAACGGCAACGAAATGCCATTGCTGGAACAGCTCTACGAGCGGGCCGACGTCGAATTGACACCGAAGGTGCGCCGACGCTTCCAGCGATACCTGGACGGCAATCCGCGCGGCAAGCACGGCCGTATCAACTACGACCTGCAGCGGCACTTCGCTATCTCGGCCGACGAACTCCGCGAGCGGTTCGCCTTCTACTTCGACAGGTTCGACGTCTACCCCGAGACATAGCCAAGCCAACAGAGCCAAGCCAGTAACTAGCCCTGAAAGAGTCGCCAGCGATGAGCACCGACGCGCAACAGTTCGAACCCGTTTATCGAGGCCGGCCCGGCGCCGACGCCATGCGCCCGGCGGCAGCCGAAAAGGCCGAGCAGATTGCCCCGGGACTCTGGTGCTCGCCGGGGCTGTCGAACTCCTATTTGTTGACCACAGCTGAGGGCCGGGTGATCGTCAACACCGGCATGGGCTTCGAGGGCCCGGTTCACCGCGCGAACTTCGACGCTGTCGATTCCTCGCCGGTGCGCTACATCATCTTCACGCAGGGCCACGTGGACCACGTCGGCGGCCTCGATAGCGTCCGTGACCCTGATACAACGGTTGTCGCGCAGGCGAACTGGACGCAGTGGCGAGACGATAACGAACGCCTCATCCCGTATCGTGCCAGCCGCAGCGCATTCGCCTTCAAAGACACCCTGGCGACCGGCATCCAGGCGATTCAACAGCGGCTCGGGACCAAGCGACTGGCCGGCCAGAGCGTTCCCACCGTCGATCTCGACTTCGAGGACGCGCTCACCCTGGATGTCGGCGGGCGACGAATGCAGCTGATCTCGGTGCCCGGCGGAGAGACCACCGATTCTCTGCTGGTGTGGCTGCCGGACGAACGAATATGTCTGTGCGGAAATACTTTTGGCCCTACCTTCGGCCACATTCCTAATCTCGTGACCATGCGGGGCGACCGCTACCGGGACGCCCTGAGCGCTATCGCGTCGGTCGAGCGGGTGCGCGATCTGCATCCTGAACTCCTGGTGACCGGTCACTTCGAACCGATCGCGGGCGCCGATCGCATCAACGCCGAGCTGACTCGGCTGCGTGACGCCATTCAATACATTCACGACCAGACCGTTGCCGGGATGAACGCCGGCAAAGACGTTCAGACTCTGATGCGCGAGATCGCCTTGCCCACGGAATACGAAGTGGGCCAAGGCTACGGAAAGGTCGCCTGGGATGTGCGGGCCATCTGGGAGAACTACTCGGGCTGGTTCCATCACCGTTCAACGACCGAGCTGTATCCCGTTGGTTTCGACGCCGTCAGCGCTGATCTCGTCGAACTGGCGGGCGCCGACGCACTCGTGGATCGGGCACGGACGCACCTCGGTGCGGGCCGCCCGCTGCACGCGATCCACCTAGCCGAGCTTGTCCCCGGAGACCATCCTGCGGCGCGCGCGGTACTGAGGGAAGCGCACGAAAGTCTGCTGGCAGGCAGCACCAACTTCTGGGAGTCCGCCTGGCTCAATCAACAGATAAAGAGCAACTCATGACGGCGCGAATCAGCTTTGACTTCACTGGGACGGCAGCGTTGATCACCGGCGGCACCAGCGGCATCGGGCACGCTACTGCGGTGTTGTTCCGCGATGCCGGGGCCGAGGTAGCCATCACCGGAACGCAACCGACAGTGAAGGACTACGGCGTCGATCTGTCCGGCATGGCCTACCACCAGTTGAAGATCGACGACCGCGACTCGGTGGACGTGTTGACCCAGACCTTTTCCCGGCTCGATGTGCTGGTCAACAACGCTGGCGCGAATTTCCCTGGCGGCCTTGACGAGTCGAAGCCGGACGGATTCGAGGCGTCGGTTGCACTCAACCTGACCGGACCGTACCGGTTGACGGTCGGACTCTATAAAGCGCTGAAAGCGTCGACTGCGGCGGGAGGCGCCAGTGTGGTCAATCTCGCCTCGATGTCTGCGCTGCGAGCAATCCCTCTGGTACCCGGTTACGGCGCCGCAAAGGCCGGAATCATCAGTATCACACGGAATCTCGCTCTGAAGTGGGCGCCCAAAGGAATCCGGGTGAATGCGGTGGCACCGGGCACGATCGACACACCGATGACCGCGCCCATGCGTGCTGCGGCAGAACTGGTGGATTCCGAGTTGGCTCATATCCCAGTGCGGCGCTTCGGATCCGTCGGCGAGATTGCACCCACAGTGGCCTTTCTGTGCACTGAGCAGAGCAGCTACACCAGCGGCGCGGTCTTCGTCGTCGACGGCGCGTCAGACTGCGTTTAACACCCACACCGGAGGACAAACCATGGCATTCGCATTAAAACCCGAGGACTTCTACCACACCGGCATCATCGTGCCCGACCTCGATGCGGCAATGGCCCGCCTCAGCGCGCTGGCCGGCTACCGGTGGATCACTCCGCTGACGTACACGCTGCCCTTCCGCACCACCACCGGGACCCACGAGCTCTCGTCGACGTTCGTCTACTCGCTGGAAAGTCCGCACCTTGAGCTCATCAAGGAGGTTCCCGCAAGTCCCTGGGCGGCGGCACCCGGAAACTCCATCCACCACCTCGGTTACTTCACCGACAACCTCGCCGACACCGCCCGAATCCTGGAGGACAACGGCTTCACGTTCGAAGCCACCGCCGACGTCTCCCCGCCCGATCTGGCGCTGTTCGCCTACTACATCGACGCCTTCGGCACCCGCATCGAGATCGTCGACCGCGCACTGTTTCCCGACTTTCCCGCATTCCTGCAGTCACAGGCGGCACCGCCTGCTGACGCCTGACCGGATGCCGCACATGTTGCTGGCGGTGCTGCGCTTCAACTTCGCCTCGCCGGAGGGCGAGCCGCGGTTGCAGAGCGGGCTCTTGACTGCTGCGCTTGAACTGGCGCAGTGGGGCGAGTCGCGGGGGATTACCACGGTGAGCGTCGATGAGCATCACGTGACTGGACATGGATGGAGTTGCAATCCAATCATGGCCGCGGCGATGTTGCTGGCGCGAACCGAGACGCTGATCGCCAGCGTGGACTGTGCGCTCGGACCGTTGTGGAATCCGGTCCGGCTCGCCGAAGACATCGCGCTCGTCGACAACATGAGTCGAGGCCGGCTGCACACCACAGTGGGTCTGGGCTATCGCACGATCGAATACGATTTGCTGGGGGTGGATTTCAGCCAGCGGGGCAAGCTGATGGATAGCCTGGTCGAGCGAATGCTGTCCGTCTGGTCAGGCGCCGATTCTGACGCGGGAGTCTGCACCGGTACGTGGACCCGGCCGCATCCGCCTCTGTATGTCGGCGGCGGCGCGCGTGCTACAGCGCGGCGGGCAGCGCGTTTCGGCCTGCCGCTCAGCCTGGCCGACCACCTGCCCGACATCGCCGCTTACTATCGCGAGTTGTGCGCCAACGCCGGCATCGCGCCATTTGTCATCATGCCTGGACCGATCAACCGCGGAATGATCTACCTGCACGAGGATCCGGACCGGGCATGGGCAGAACTCGGCGGCTACATCCTCTGGGAGGCAGTCACTTACGGTGGATGGTCCAGTGACGAACGTTCCCTGATGCACCTGCCCGGAGTCCAAACGCTGGACGAGGTCAAGGCTTCGGGACGATACCGGTTTCTGACTCCCGACCAGCTCATCGCAGAAGTCCGAGACTCCAAGCACTATGGACCGATCGTGTTACACCCGCTAGTCGGTGGGATGCCGATTGACGAAGCGTGGAAGTCGGTCCAGCTCCTCACCGACACCGTACTGCCTGCACTCACCTGACGGACTTGGTTACAGTGCAATACTTTTCGCGACGAACTCAGTGAACTGGTCGGTGAGGGTATAGGCGAGCTCGGCGGCATTGTTGGGTTCCGGCGCGGCCGCCGCCTGCAGAGCACCGTCACGGGCAAGTACCACCAGGCCGTGGACAAGGGCCCAACTGATCAACGCCAGCTTCGGAGCGCCTGTTGGGGTGGTGTCGGTTTCGCCCAGCCGGCTTACCGCGCTGGTCAACGCACCGATGGCCTGCTGTTGTGCCGCAACGAGTTCTGCATCCTTGGCGCGCAATTCGCCTGGGGTAAACATCAGTTCAAAAAGGGCCCGATGAGACAACCCGAATTCGATGTAGGCCCGGCCCAGAGCTGCAAGTTGCCGCTGAGCGTCTGATTCGTGCACACCGGACAGGTGATGCGCGAGCGCATGAAACCCCTCCGTGGCGATCGCGGTGAGCAACCCGGACCGGTCTCGAAAGTGGTATTTAGGTGCGGCATGTGACAGGCCGGCGCGTCGGGCGACGGCCCGCAGGCTGATCCCGGCTCTACCGTGCTCGACGAGTTCTGCGCGCGCGGCGGCCAGCAGAGCCTCGCGAACTTGGGGGCGAGTAGCAGCCATACGGAGATTCTCGCCCGGATAGCTTGACAGTGTCAAACACGTCTGAGATGCTGGACTGAGGAGTTTGACAGTGTCAAACATGCAGGAGAGGGAAATCACCGATGTATCACACGATCGTCAAGCGGATCGCGACCAAGAACTTCGAGCGCGTCAACCAGCGTGATTACGCCGCCATCCTCAAGGACTGCGTGCCCGATATCCATCACCGCTTCGGCGGACACCATGCGCTCGGTGGGGAGCGTCACGACCGCGACGCACTAGGCCGCTGGTTTGAGCGGCTAGGCCGGCTGGGCCCCTCGTTGAAGCTGGCCGTCCGCGATGTCTGGGTCAAAGGCTGGCCGCACAACACAACGGTCATCATCCGTTGGGTTGGCAGTCAAACCTTGCCCGACGGCACACCCTACGAGAACCACGGGGTGCACATCGTGCAGATGCGCTGGGGAAAGGTGGTTGACATCGACGCCAATGAAGACTCGCAGCTCGTCGCCGATTCGATGAAAATCTTCGCTGCCCACGGCATTCCGGAAGCATTCGCCGAGCCGATCGTCAGCTGACCGGGCACCGCAGAGATTCGAGGGCCAAACCATGAATATCACCAGCACAGCGCCCGCAGCGCAGCAGCCGGCCGACAGCGTCCGAGTCGGCGACAACGAGCGGGAGAAAGTCATCTCCCGCCTGGGTCAAGCATTCACCCAGGGATCGATACCGGAATATGAGACCGTTACTTTTCTTACTGGCCATTGTTGGCCATTGCCGGGGTAACGGTTGCCCGGCCCGGTAGCCCTGTGCTTGCTCGGCAGGGTGCACGGGATGTGGTTCCCCGAGTCCCTGTCCGGTGACGGCTATCGGTAGTCGCCTGTTGATTGTCGGGTCCGGCCTGGTCGGTAGCTCTCACATCACGATCCTCTGGTCGTGGGTGTGTCACACCTTTCCGTCGCCGGGCCCTAAAGCCTTGGGCGCGACGCCCGATCACCGTGGCCGC
>Ga0209530_1000652_pt1 | contig 21479 bp, 18 predicted proteins | sample BlaSpr_A8_Ref_O1_FD_187987 | JGI IMG/M metagenome (GOLD analysis project Ga0209530, IMG submission 187987) | Forest soil microbial communities from Thunder Bay, Ontario, Canada - Black Spruce, Ontario site 2_A8_Ref_O1 (SPAdes) (version 2) | ecosystem: Environmental > Terrestrial > Soil > Boreal...
TGGATCCCGGCGCCGGGTCTCGCGAGCAGTTTTCGGAGCGCTGCTTACGAAACGCCGAAGTTCGGGCGATGCATCATCATGTGTTTAGCGCAGAAGTCGTGTCAGCTATGTTTGCACGTCTTAATATGCCCGTTTTGAGCATTTCTTTCGAACGGCCTTATCACATTATCGGATTCGCGTGTAAGTCTAATAATGCGTGATCAGGAATGGTTGAATGTGCAGCGAAGTTTATTGGATCATCGGAAGTTTCAATCAACGGATCAATTGATAAATAGGGGCACAACCCGCCTGTACCTCCGGGTCTGTCGGTGAACGGCCAGTCGCTGGAAAATCCGTTTGCGTCGGCTTTTCGCACCAGCAGCGCGTTACTCGTCCTCCTAATCGCTGCCTCCTCGTTTATTTTCGTGCCGACGCTGATGCTGCTGCTCATTCCACTTGCTGGAGCAGCGCTGATTTGGATGGTGTTTCGTTGGCCGACGACTGCGCTGGGAGCTGTCCTGGGCTTCATGCCGATTGATTTCATGATTATTGCTCTTGGCAAGTTTTTTGGGCTTCCTTACATGACCGTGGTTTCGGTGTGCGACAAGGAGGTCCCCCTTCTGCTGATCGCCGTCATTCTTTGGCGGCGCAATGGATTCAAAGCTGCGACCCCGGACTGGTTTCTGTTGGCATGTCTCGCTATTGCCACTGTGCATACAGTTTTTGACGGTACCGTGGTTGGTCTGTGGACGGATTTCAATTTCGTCATTCCCTATGTGGTGGGGAGAATGACGGTCTTAACCCGAACGCAGGAGCAGATGTGGGCCAGATGCGCGGTGTGGATCATGGGCATTTTGTCTGTGCTTGGTCTGATCGAGGTTTTCATCATCGGGGAGTTGCCCAGAACCCTGCTTTATGCAGCCATCGGCTCGGAAGGTACCGAAGAAGGGTTGAGCGCATCGTTCCACGCAACAGGATTTACGGGACTGCGCGAAGCTGCGACGACGGTCGGCCCCAATGGCTTTGGCATTTTCTGCATGATCGCGTTGATCCTATGGTGGATATATTGCCGAAACCCTTTGCCTGCGGGCATGGTCGCGGTTGGGCTCATCTGTTCGCTGACCCGCTCAGCTTGGGTAGGGACCGCGGCGGCGATTCCCCTTCTAGCCATCATGATGAAGCAAAGCAGAAGGTTCTTTCTTTATGCCACGATGGTGCTCTCGCTCTTTCTGGCCTCGATTCCCATTCTCGGCCTCGGCGATTTTATCGCCAATAACAAGACGAGGCAGGACGAGTCTGCCCAGAGTCATCAGGAGGTTATCTCGAGCGGACTGCAGTTTGCCGCTGACCATCCGTTCGGTGCTGGCAATGAAAAGCTTCGACCAGGACTGACGGAAGTCAACCATATAGGTGCTTTTGAGACTACGTACCCGCAGCTTGCTGCGGAGTACGGAATAGCTGCAGCTCTGCTATTTGTCGGTTTCCTGTTTAGCGCGCTATGCAGCGTATGGCGAGAACAAACCCGCCTGAGATACGCAGCCCTCGGGATCCTCGTGGGTATAAGCCTGGTAATGGTCTTTACGCTGCCGCTTAGCGATCGCCGATTGGCCTGCTGGGCTTTATTCCCGATAGGATTGGCCGTTAGATCCGCGATTAGTCAAGAAACTTCGCTGTCTCAAAGTCCAGCGAGAAAACTCGCATGACCATTTCGGTTGCAAGCGTTACGGTGGCTTACAACGCCTCGCGCCTGTTACCCAGACAGCTCGATTCGCTTCTGCGGCAGACCCGTCCACTTCAGGAGATCGTCGTCGTGGACAACGCATCCACCGATGACACTCTCGCTATGCTTACCGAGCGTTATCCCCAAGTGACCGTTCTGAGGATGTCTGAAAACTTGGGCGCGGCAGGCGCCTGGTCCGAGGGTTTGGCCTACACAGCGCTGAAAAAGCGTTACCACTGGGTCTGGACGTTTGATGACGACAGCGTTCCCAACGAGGATGCTCTTCAAAAGCTTCTTGGGGGGATTGCTGGCGCAAACCACGACGAGATGGGCATGCTCGTCCCCTTGCCGATGCACTGGGAAACTGGTACATGTTACCCTCCGCTACTGTGGCGCGACGGCTACGTGAAGCCGTCTGCGGATTTGTTAAGCGGGCCCATCTGGTTCGCCGATCTGGCGATTCTTTCCGGATGTATGGTGCGGGCCGAGGTGGTGGAGAAGGTCGGATTGCCGCGGTCCGATTTTTTTATGGATTTTTTTGACTTTGAATATTGTCTGCGGATCAGGGCGCGGGGATACAAAATCGCGGTGATCAACGCGGCCAAGTCAGCTCATGAAATCGGGAATGCCCGGATGGTACGATTGCTGGGGTTCAAGATGGTTTGGCCAGGGCATGCCGCGTGGCGGGAGTATTATATCGCTCGCAATCTCGCCTACACCGCTTGGTGGCTTTATCCGAACCGGAACACCAAACAGTTCGTGATGCGCCATTTGGCCCGCCATGCCGGTGGAGTGCTGCTGTTTGGCTCCCACAAGCTGGCCTGCCTACGAAGAATGGCGCAAGGCTTTTCAGACGGTCGCAAAGCCAGTTTAGGCATCCGTTTCCGCCCCAGCTAGAAGTGCATCGCTCGCCGACGGCGGGAGCCGTTCGAGGAGTCCATGTCGGGAAAGTCCCCAAAGCGACCGCAGATCAAGACTGGATAGCTCCAACGAATGTGGTTTTGTACGGTCAGGATTTATATTTCCAATTTGTGTGGAAGATCGACGGACTTGTGCAATTCTTTGATCTGGTGCCCAGATGTTTGGAACCAGCACTTAGCTTTCTGAAAATTCCATGCTGACGGGGACCGACATGAGCGCATCGCCTGTACGCCAAGTTAAACTGGCGGAGCAGTTTTGGCATGATAACTGGTATCGAGAAAATGCCAGGAAAGAATTTCCTGAGAACGCCGCGGACTTTCGCAAGTTCTTCTTCCGGGTTCAGTTAGCGCCATTCTGTGATGGGGGTTGGGCGTACTGGGGAGATGTGCGGAACGAAATGGTGCGAATGTGGGGCGACGTGAGTGGCCTAAGCTTACTTGACTACGGTTGTGGTTCGGGGCAATTAGGCATCTACCTGGCGATGCAGGGGGCCAAAGTCAGTGGCTTTGATCTGTCACCCCAAGGTATTGACGTTGCAAATTGGGCTGCAAGCAGGTATGGTCTTGCCTGCTCATTCAAGGCGATGGACGCTGAGGAATTAGACTATCCCGACCAATGTTTTGACCTGGTGGTTGGGTTTGGTGTGTTGCATCACGTCATAAAATACCCTCAGTCGGCCTACCACCTCGCGCGCGTGCTCAAACCCGGTGGTCGAGCGGTTTTCCATGAGACCCTTTGGGATAACCCCCTTATCAACTTCGTGCGGCGTTGGACCACGGAAGACGGTGATGCTGGCGACGCACACTTGACCGAGCGCTCCATTCGTCAATTTGGCAAGACATGCGGGCGAACCGAAATTCGGAAACGTCATATTTTCTACATGCTGAAGAGGCTGGCCCGGCTACCTGAACGGGACCTTGCCCAGCCTTTGAGTTCCCGGCCATTCTGGAAAGTGGTAAAGAAAATTGATCAGGGCTTAATCCATTTGGGCTTGTCGAGATTTTGCGGTGAAGCCATCGTGGTTTATACGAAATAGTTCTCCAGATTTTTTCAGGGTCATGTGAGCCATCGGAGCCCCCAAATCGAAACCGACTTCCCAATGGATAAGTCCCATCGATTATTTCGAGGGAGAGATCTCTAATTGAAGAACTAATTTACGGTTCCATGGTCCTGTACTCACTATGCGCATCGCGATGATTGGAATAAAGGCTATACCGGCCCGTTTCGGAGGGTTCGAGACGGCTGTCGATGAAATATCGCGGGGGCTGGTCGCGCTCGGTCACCAAGTTATCGTTTATAACCGGGTGGGCATGAGTGACTATCCTGGACGCTATTATGACGGCGTGGAATTAATCACCCTACCCACGCTTAGATCGAAGAATTTGAGCACAATCTGTCATGCTCTGCTGGCAACGCTCGACGTTCTTTTCCGCAGAGTGGATGTGGTGCACTATTTCACGACCGGGGCAACGCTCTTTGCACCATTGCCACGTCTTGCGGGGAAAAAGATCGTGTGCTCGGTCGATGGTACAGACTGGCAGCGTGCCAAGTGGGGTCGTTTTGCGCGTTGGTATTTGCGGCTATCCGAGCGTCTGGCGGTGATGTTCTGCCACGGGTTGATCTCAGATTCGAAAGATGTGGCGGCCTACTTTCAAAAAACATACGGCGCATCCTCGTCCTGTATTGTTTACGGAATGCAAGAATATCGTTCAAAGAGTACTGAAATTCTCCAGCGGTTTGGGCTTGAAAAAGACGACTACGTCCTGTTCGTTGGAAGATTGGTGCCAGAGAACAATGTTCATCACTTGATTCGGGCCTTTGAAGCAACTAAGACCGACAAGAAACTGGTCATAATGGGGGACGATCCGTGGGAGCGAGATTACGTTCGGGGGCTTAAGTCTACGCCGGACAAACGCATCGTGTTCACCGGAGGCGTGTACGGAGACGGTTATGCTCAACTGCAGGAAAACGCTTATCTGTTTGTGTTGCCGGACGAAGTGGGAGGCACCCATCCTGCCCTGGTCGAAGCCATGGGATTCGGCAACTGCGTGTTGGTAAATGACACGCCGTCCAACCTGGAGGTCATCGCCGATAGCGGCTTCAGTTATCGCGGAACGGATGGTGCTGAGGATCTGCGATTTCAATTACAGATGCTCCTCGACGACCCGGTGTTGGTAACTGAGTACCGCGGAAAAGCGCTGCAGCGCGCACGAGAGAATTATCGGTGGGAAGATGTCGTTCGTCAGCACGCTGGTTTGTACGGGCAGTTGCTGGGAGCAGGGAAGGAGATCGACGCTTCCGAGTATGTCGGTTCGACACGTTCATGAGTGAAAATTACCCCGCACCAAACGCAAAGTTTCTCCTCTTTAGTGCCGGTTTCGAGGATTCCGTCCCGTTTCGAGAGTAAGGGAATTCAAGAAATCGGATTACCCGGCTGTTTTGACGGCCTGTCGTTTGGAAGAAACTGCTAGCATCACCAAAGAAGGTTGTTTTGACGACAAGTTCCATAGATTTGGTTTCGACCCGTCCGAGGTGCAATTGATGTCGATTGCGCAAGATCAGGTCCATCTGCCCGTGGTCCTGTCCTCTCATTGGCGAAGTTTTTTCCACTTGTTTTGCAAGCGCGCCTTCGACCTCTTAGGGTCGTTGTTGCTACTATTGCTGTTGTCGCCGCTGTTGGTGGTTCTGGCTCTCTTAGTGAAGTTAACCTCCGCAGGTCCAGTCCTGTATCGCTGGCGAGTGGTCGGAAAGGGAGGGCGTCCGTTCGTTGGCTATAAGTTTCGCTCCATGGTCACCAACGCCGATGAACTCAAAGCCGAACTGGAGAACCGCAACGAAATGACGGGCCCGGTGTTCAAATTGACTCACGATCCGCGGATCACTCCGCTGGGAAGTTGGATGCGGCGATATAGTCTGGATGAGTTGCCGCAACTATTCAGCGTGGTGAGAGGCGATATGAGCCTGGTGGGCCCTCGTCCCCCGTTAGTCACGGAATATGAACGCTTTACCGAATACCAAAAGCAGAAGCTGGCGGTTATGCCCGGAATCACTTGTTTGTGGCAGGTCAGCGGCAGGAACCAGGTTCGCGACTTTGATGAGTGGGTAAGACTCGACTTGGAGTACATTCGCGATTGGTCGCTGACGATGGATCTTAAGATTCTCTTGCGGACAGTGAGCGAAGTGTTCGCCGGTTCCGGCAAATAGCTCAACGTAATACACAAAGTCTATCCTAATAACGACGATCTTCTCGGAGACTGTTTAGCATATGCGCGTACTTGTAACCGGCGGTGCTGGTTTTATCGGGTCGCATCTCGTCGACCGTTTCTTGCGGGATGGTTTTAGAGTTCGAGTTTTAGATAGTCTCGACAAAAAAACTCATCCTTTCGGCCGGCCAGCCTACCTTCCTTCTTCAGTCGAGTTCCTCCATGGAAGCGTGACCGACCGGCGAATGCTGCGTAAGGCGCTGGAAGATGTCGATGTAGTTTCCCACCAGGCTGCGTATCAGGATTACATGCCGGATTTTTCGAAATTCATGCATGTGAATGGCGTAGGTACCGCGCTGCTGTATGAACTGATCGTGCGAGATTGTCTGCCCGTGAAGAAAATAATCGTGGCTTCCTCTCAAGCAGTGTATGGCGAGGGCCAGTACGAATGTGCAAAGCATGGGCTTTTTTTGCCGCGACCGCGCTCTCACGAACAACTCGCAGTCGGGGAATGGGAAGTGCAATGTCCGCGTTGCGGAATGCGGGCTACTTCTCTGCTGTTGTCGGAAGAGCACATGAACCCGTTTAACCAGTACGCGGTATCGAAATTGTCGGAAGAAAAGACCGCATTAGGGCTGGGCTGGTTGCACGGTATTCCTACGGTAGCGCTCCGTTATTCCATCACTCAAGGGGCGAGGCAATCGCTTTACAACCACTACTCGGGCGTATGCCGCATCTTCTTTAGCCGCGCGCTTAGGACTCTCCCGCTCATTATTTATGAGGACGGGCTACAAACGCGTGATTTCGTTCACGTTCAGGACGTGATCGATGCCAACATGCTGGTACTGGACAGCGATAAGGCTAACTTCAGAGCGTTCAACGTCGGAAGTGGCAAACAGACCACAGTTCTCGAATACGCCAGCGAGGTGCTGGCTAAAATCCGCTCTGGGGTCGAGCTGCAGATCTCGGGAGAGTATCGCCGAGGAGACAATCGCCACAGCGTTTCAAGCATCGAAAGTTTGTCCCAGATTGGGTGGAAACCCCGCCACGACCTGTCTAAGATCATGGACGACTTCTTGGAATGGATCGAGAGCGTGGGTGGCGTTCCGGAAGAGGTCACGGACGCCTATGGCGAGATGCGCAGAGCAGGAGTGGTTTTAACCTCAAGCTGCTAGCATCTGTTGGCATTTGGTTTTGTGCTGAACGCCAGGGTAGGAATTGGACAACAGGCCTCGCCCAGATTTTAAGATGAAGGAGCAGCAATGCTCGAAATTAGCAATGCGCATTCTTACTTCGCAAGTTTGTCCCAGACAGTACGGAAACTTCCGTTCGAGACCATTGACCGCGTCTGCGATCTATTGCTGGATGCGTATGAGAATGGCAGGATGATCTATTTGTTTGGGAACGGGGGCAGCGCGGCTCTTGCCTCTCACTTTGCTTGCGATCTCGGGAAGGGTACTATCGACGGTTCAAGGAAGCGTTTTCGAGTGCTGGCCTTGACCGACAATGTCCCGCTGATGACAGCTTGGGCTAACGATTCCAGATATGAAGATATTTTTGCGGAGCAGTTGGCCAACTTTGTTCGTAAGGATGATATTGCTTTCGCGATCAGCGGCAGTGGTAACTCGCAGAATGTGCTCAATGCGCTCGAGTTGGCGCGCGAGGCCGAAGCGACTACGATCGGCTTGGCTGGCTACAGTGGCGGCAGGATGAAGGAACTCTGCGACGTATGCATGATCGTCCCCTCGGATAATATGCAGATTATCGAGGATCTTCACCTCTGCGTTGCTCATGCTCTATTCAGTGGGGTTCGCCGCGGGCTTTCGGCCAAGGATCTCTCCAAATTTGCTTCTCAGGGAATGTGAGACTGTGAAATTGCATGGTGTCACGCGCTGGATTCTGACGGCCGACTGGGCTTGGATAGTAATTGCCCTTTTTGGGGCGGAATTCCTCCGCTACGGCTTGACTTGGGACGCCGGTGGCCTGCAGCCGCATCAACTTTTGCCTTTTCTTTTGATGACCTGCGGCCTATGGTTTCTTCTGTCTTCGAGGATGCAACTAGATGGTTTTCGCGGCGGGTGGCGGCTCGCGGCCATCGTTTCACAATTGTCTTTAGCGGTATGTTTTCTGATGGCAGCATTGCTTGCCGGGGGATACCTTGCTCGCCAATACGTATCGCGATTAGCACTGGGTTATTTTGGCGTCCTTCTTCTCGCAGGGTTCGTCCTCATTAGATACGGCGCCCGGGTTTTCCTGCGTGCGCGGCACCGTGCGGGCGAAGTTAGTCGCGTGGTCGTGGTCGGAACCGGTCACGTGGCCCGTGAGCTGGTTACAAAAATCGAACAGCATCCGGAAGTACTCTGTAAAGTTGTTGGTTTTCTGTGTCCGCCGGACACAGTGGACATCAGTCTACCCCGGCATCAGAGCGCGCCGCCCATCTCTGTGTCGTCCTTGGGCGTGGTGGATATACTCAAGGCCAACCGCGTTGATGAACTGATTTTGGCTCTTGCCAGGCCTTCTCTGCCAGAAGTGCTGAATCTTGCGGGTCGGTGTCGGGAGCAGGGTATCAACGTCAGCTTGATTCCTCAGCCATACGAATTGTATTCGTCCAAACCTAACTTCATAGATTTAGATGGTTTGCCGGTTCTCCGGCTTCAGGCGGCCTCATCCTCCAGTTTGCATTGGCGCGCCAAGAGGGTTGTAGACCTTGTCCTCGGCGTACCCGCTTTCTTGTGTGCCTTGCCGATACTTTTGCCAGCGGCGGTTGCACTCCGTTGGACAAGGGGTCGGGCTTTTGCCTGGGAAGATCGGTGTGGCCAGTACGGAAAACCCTTTCCCATGCTCCGTCTCAACCTGGATCGCCACGACCCGAATCTGTCATCGTTCGACCGAGGTCTGCTTCAGTTCAGCATTACCGAGTTGCCGCAGCTTTGGAATGTTTTTCGCGGTGACATGTCGTTGGTGGGGCCGAGACCTGAAAATTCAGCACGCGTGCGTCATTATTCGGACTGGCAGCAGCAACGATTAAGCATCAAGCCTGGCATGGCTGGTTTGGCCCAGGTATACGGCCTTCGCGAACAGCACTCGTCGGAAGAAAAGACCAGGTTTGACCTGCAATATCTCCTTCACCCCTCCTTGCTAACGGATGTCTCTCTGCTATTGCAGACATTATGGACATTGGCTGGTAGGATATTGCATTACCCGAAAATCAATTCCACTGAAGGGGTGTCCAGCAAGGTGATGAACGAACTAATTTTTCCCACCGCAGGGGAGGTATTGCACCGTGCTCATCGGTCGCAGCCCAGTGCGGATTAGCTTTGCCGGCGGCGGAACGGATCTCCCCGCTTATTACGAACAATTTGGTGGGGCAGTGTTAAGCGCTGCCATCAACAAGTATTTTTATACTATCCTCGGCAAGAGGACTGATGGGCGCGTCCAGATTATTTCCTCTGACCTGCGGGTTTTTGACACCTGGCAAGACGTCGCGAATATGAAGATCGAGGGCAGCGGATTAGATATTCCCCTGGCGGTGCTCAAAGACCTGGGATGCGATTGTTCAGTGGATTTATTTCTGGCTTCGGAGATTCCTCCGGGCACCGGCTTGGGCTCGTCAGCGAGTGTTTGTGTCAACATTCTCAAGACAATGACAACCTACTTGAATCAGCCACTTTCCAAGCACGCTCTGGCCGAGCGTGCTTTCCACGTGGCGAGAAATGTCCTGGGACGACACATAGGGAAGCAGGACGAATATGCGGCTGCCTTCGGCGGGCTAAATGTTATTACCTTCGAACCAAACGGCACGGCTGATGTGACCCCGGTTAATGCCGATGCTGGATTTCTCCAGGAACTGGAAAACCATCTCATGCTCTTTTTCGTGGGATCCGCCCACAACTCTTGGACGATTCTCGAAGAGCAGGAGAAGTCGACGCGAAGCCACAAAGGGAACGCACTTGAGGCGCTTCATGAAGTGCGGGCGCTGGTGGATCGTATGAAGCTCGCGATTGAGAGCAGTGACCTGAATGCGGTTGGACTGCTTATGGATGAGGCATGGCTGGCGAAGAAACGAATCTCAAGCAAAATATCCAACCCGCGAATCGATCACTTGTACGAACTTGCGAAACAAAGCGGTGCGCTGGGCGGAAAAATCACAGGAGCCGGAGGCGGTGGTTTCCTGTTGTTATATTGTGATCCGACGCACCAAGGAACGGTCCGCACAGCTCTAGGGGCAGAGGGAGTCAAGGAGATGGCATTTGGATTTGACTTTCAAGGTGCGCAAGTGATTGTTAACGACCCTTTCATCGACGGTGACGAACGAGCAGGGGCCCGCTGGACATTTGTCCCAACTTCGGCAGCATAACCTTAAAAAACTCGCAGCCTTAGCAACCAGATAAAACGATATAGCGTGAAAGCCTTCCTTCTCGCCGCCGGCCACGGGACACGATTACGTCCACTCACTGACAACATGCCTAAGTGCATGGTTCCGATCCGTGGCGTAGCCATGCTCGACATCTGGCTTGAGATTTGCGAGCGCGCCGGCATCCATGAAGTCTTAATCAACCTGCACGCCCATTCGGAGCCGGTGCGTGCCGCGTTGCGGCAGTCGAAGAGTGCAGTCAGGGTGCACCTTTCGGAGGAACCAGTCCTCCTCGGTTCCGCGGGCACTCTAGTTTCGAACCGGGATTGGGTCGCGACCGAAGCCTGCTTTTGGGTTCTCTACGCAGATGTTCTGACCAATGCAAATCTCAACGAAATGTTTCAATTCCACCTCAAGAGTGGTCTTGCTGCTACCATCGGTTCTTACCGGGTAAAAGATCCCAGTCGGTGCGGTGTGGTCACGTTCGATCCAGACTTTGTGGTCCGCGATTTTGTGGAAAAGCCGACCCATCCTCGGAGTGACTGGGCCTTCTCGGGCCTTATGATCGGGACCCCGACATTGCTCGACTCGATTCCATCGCGCTTGCCGGTTGATTTGGGATTCGATGTTTTGCCTCGCTTGGTGGGACGAATGAAAGCCTACCCAATATCAGATTACCTGACCGATGTGGGTACCATGGAAAACTACGAAGCCGCGCAAAAGAGCTGGCCCGGACTTTAATCATGCCATCAACCGCCCTTTCTGCCGCCCAAAAAACTCGCGGGTCACAGTTGCGTGCCGTTATTTTCGACATGGACGGAGTAATAGTCGATAGCCACCCTGCGCATCGCAAGGCGTGGCGGCAATTTCTGCGAACGCTTGGGCGGGAAGTGTCCGACGTCGAACTGGACTTCATCCTGGATGGCAGAAAACGCGCTGAAATTCTGCGTCATTTCTTGGGCGAGCTTTCTGAGGCAGAGATTGCGGATTACGGAAAGCGGAAAGATGAGTTCTTTCAAAACTCATCTTTTGAAGTCAAACCTCTCCCCGGACTGATTGAATTCCTTCATCAACTCAATGGTGCACGAATCGCTACCGCAATTGCCACCTCAGCGAGCGAAAGTCGAACGCGATCGACCCTCAACCGATTGCACTTGACTGAATGTTTTAATGTCATCGTCAGCGGAAGCGACGTCATCTGCGGCAAGCCCCATCCTGCGATATACAGGAGGGCCTGCGAATTATTGAATGTCAGTTCCGAGAATTCGCTGGCAATAGAAGATGCCGCGTCTGGTATCCAGGCCGCGAAGGCGGCGAACCTTGTATGTATCGGTGTCGCACAACGCGACCGTTCGGAAATGTTATCGACGGCTGGCGCTGATCACGTGATGGAAAATTTCATCGGCCTTTCTCTGGTTAATTTAGAAACGATATTGACAGGAAAGAGCCAAAAGCGGCAGGTCGGAGTTACAAAGTCGATGACCTGAAGGTTCGTGCTGAGTGATGTCACCCTCGTCTACAGGTTTGTCCGCTGGCGTAAAATTCGGTGTGTGCCCTCGAAGGTTCTGTCTTCCGCGCGGTTAATTTCTCCTAGACCTCCTGCCTGCACTGGCACTCCGGCTCTCGCTCTCTCTGCCTACGCTCCTCTTGGCGGGCTGGCCCAATTAGCTCGTTGCCTACCGACATTCCTGCGTCCATCCCTCGCCTGTGAGTGCCTGCGATCTGCCTCTGTCTTTTTCGACGTGCCGGATGGTGTGCCCAATCAAGTCTCCGCCATTCGATCATCGGCCATCGTCTGCAAACCGTGTGGCGACCGGCCAGTTGCTGGTCAAATGCTCGACCAGTTGCATGTCGGGATAATCTCTGTCGTGCCCGCGGTGTATCTTCGTGCGGATCGAAATCGCAAAGAATCACACCAAGCTGCGGCCGCATCGTTAGAAAGTTTTTTCGTCCACTTTTGTGGATTTGCACTGTCAGTAATTTATGTGAGAACAGGCTGAGTAGCGGGACATTCCCGAACGTCACGTGCGAGAGTTTCCGAGTATATACTTGGTTTTCTATCAACTGCCGGAAAGCGGCAAAAAATAAAGGCCTCGGTTCCTGCTGAGGCTTCGAAGCGAGGAGGACGTGCAGAGTGGGACTGAAAGTTGTGCTGGTCACAGGTTCTTGTGGGTTGATCGGATCGGAGGTAAGTCTATTTTTTGCCGACTTGGGATTTCGGATCGTCGGTATCGACAACAATCTGCGTGCGGAGTTCTTCGGACCCGAAGGGGACACCACGTGGGTGCTCAGTCGACTCCGGAAGAAAATTCAGGGTTACCAGCACAGCACACTCGACATTCGGAACCGTGAAGCGCTACTCCCCTTTGTCAAGGAACTGAGGCCCGACCTTATCATCCATACTGCTGCGCAGCCTTCTCATGATCGCGCGGCGTCGATACCATTCCTGGATTTCGAGACCAACGCGATGGGTACGCTGAATCTGCTGGAGGCAGCGCGGCAATACTGCCCCGAGTCGCCATTCATACACATGTCCACCAACAAAGTCTACGGCGACCGGCCCAACACAATTTTGCTGAAGGAACTCGAATCGCGCTGGGACTACGCGGAAACAGCCTATGAGAACGGCATCCCCGAGACTCTTTCCATCGATCAGAGCAAGCATTCTTTATTCGGCGCTTCGAAGGTCGCCGCCGACGTGATGGTGCAGGAATACGGCCGCTACTTCAACATGCCGACGTGTTGCCTGCGCGGTGGCTGTCTGACTGGACCGAATCACTCTGGCGTCGAGTTGCATGGCTTCCTCAGCTATCTCATCAAGTGCAATATGGAGGGCCGCGAGTACAGCGTGTACGGGTACAAGGGCAAGCAGGTGCGCGACAACATACATTCCTACGACGTGGCAAGATTCATGCTTGAGTTTTCAAAAGCTCCGCGTGTGGCCGAAGTTTACAATCTGGGCGGTGGGAAGCAAAACTCGTGCTCCATTCATGAGGCCTTTGCGATGGTCCAACAGCATACTGGCCAGGCCATGAAATGGCGGTACGTCGACGAAAATCGCAGTGGCGATCACATCTGTTACTACAGCGACCTGCGTAAGATGAAGCTGCACTATCCTGCATGGGATGTCAGCAGAACGCTGGATACCATCTTCCAAGAGATCGTTACGAGTTGGACCGAACGGTCGACGAAGCAGGCGACGGGATGAAGGTTCTCATCACCGGGATTTGCGGATTCGTGGGCAGTTCACTGGTCGAGTCTTTACTTGAGAGACACGAGAATCTTTCGATCTGCGGCATCGATAACCTGATGCGCCCAGGATCCGAGATGAACCGCGCCCGTCTCCACAAACTGGGCGCGACATTCATTCATGGCGACATCCGCGCAGCCAGCGATTTTGAAGGTTTACCTACCGCTGAATGGGTAATTGACGCTGCTGCCAACCCCAGCGTTTTGGCGGGCGTGCAAGGTGGATTCAGTAGCCGGCAACTTTTCGAGAATAATCTTTCGGGTCTGGTCAACGTCCTTGAATACTGTCGGGCGCGCCAAGCCGGCCTGGTCCTGCTCAGCAGCAGCAGGGTTTATTCCATCCACGCCCTTCGCTCAATTCCCCTCAAGGAGAACGATAAAGCATTCCGACTTGACGATTCCAAACCTCTGCCGTCAGGCGCGACGTGCCTTGGAATTGGCCCTGAGTTTTCAACTGATGCTCCGATTTCACTCTACGGCAGTACGAAACTTGCCTCGGAAATCGTTGCGCTCGAGTACGGTTGTGCCTTCGACTTTCCCGTCTGGATTAACCGATGCGGTGTGCTGGCCGGGCCTGGGCAGTTCGGCACGCCTGATCAGGGAATCTTTTCCTATTGGATAAATGCCCATCTGCGCCGTTGCGCTCTTCGCTATATCGGCTTCGATGGCACCGGAAAACAAGTCCGCGACGTATTTCATCCGCATGATTTAGCGGGACTTCTGGATGAGCAAATGCGCGCCAATCGTCCCAACGGTCGACGGCTTTACACTGTTGGAGGGGGGAAGGGAAACGCCATGTCGCTGGCTGAGCTTACGGCCTGGTGTGACGCTCGCTTTGGAGTGCACATCCCTGCTAGGGATCTTAGCCCGCGCACCTACGACATTCCTTGGATGGTCATGGACAGCCGCGACGCCGAGTCTGACTTCGGGTGGCGCGTGGAGATATCGCTGGAAAAACTGCTCGCCCAGATCGCCGATCATGCTCAAGCTAATCCCGACTGGCTGGAAAGGAGCGGCCTGTGAAAAAGCCGATACCGCACGAATTTCGTAAGCCCCTCAGTATTCTCTCTATCGTGATCCCGGCGCAGAACGAGGAGGGATGCATCGCGGCAACGGTTGAGCATCTGCACGTCGAGCTACGCTTACAGAACATCGCTCATGAAATCATCGTGGTGGACGACGGAAGCACCGATTCGACCTGGCGAATCCTGCAGCGGACCGCGGGTAATGTAGAAACCTTGCGGCCGGTCCAGAACCTGGGCCCGCACGGATTCGGAAATGCCATCACCCTCGGGTTCGATCACATGCGGGGTGATGCGGTCGTAGTGATGATGGCCGACGAGTCGGACGATTGTCGTGACGTTGTCCGCTACTGGCGAACACTGAATGAAGGTTGGGATGCAGTGCTCGGTTCCCGTTTCGTGCGTGGGGGTGGGGTGATCGATTATCCCTGGACTAAGTTCTACTTGAATCGATTAGCCAATACCTTTCTGCGTCTTCTGTTTCACGTTCCCTTGAACGATTTTACCAACGCTTTCAAGGCTTACCGGAAAACCGTGATCGACGGATGCCGGCCGTTTCTCTCGCCGCACTTCAACCTCACGGTGGAGTTGCCGCTCAAAACGATCGTTCGTGGATATTCATGGACCACGGTGCCCATTACATGGAGAAACCGCCGTTCGGGCGTTTCCAAACTGAAGATCAAAGAAATGGGGAGCCGATATCTATTTATTACCCTCTATTGCTGGTTGGAAAAGCATTTCAGCCGTGGCGATTATCGGAGGCAGCCGGAACCCGACAAGGTTGCGTCCCAGGTTACCGAAGCGTGAAAGTAACATGGCTGTCTCCTGGCGCCGACCAACCAGGAATAGGAGCGACGGAATGCAGTGCCAACTGATCGCCAGCAAGCATCCAAGCCACGAGGATCTGCCTACTAATTCTGTTCGGTCTGCGAAACTCCCGCGCATCTTGCTGGCCACATTCGTTACCCTCACGACCTTGGCGATTTTCGTCCCGTTGAATCCAGACATGCCAGACAAAGGAATTGATCAACCGTGGATTTCCGCCATGCGCGAAGCTCGAGGGAATGTCGAGCAAGTCACGCCCTTAGCGAAACTTGATCAATCTTGGGAAATCGTAATGAATGAGGCGGTTGCCCGCCGCCTAAGGCTCGGCAAGGACATCATATTTACTTTTGGACCCTACGCATCGATCTATACCCGATTTTTTCATCCGGCGACCGATCGCCTCATGGTATTCGGAGGATTACTCATTGGTTTATCGTATGTAGCCGCATTGCTCTATCTTGCGTGCGACAGAGGGCCGTACCTACTCCTCATGCTTATGTTGTTTCTTGCGACCTTCCCCTCCCGGGATGCGCTGTTGCTTTCCTACCCATTCCTTCTAGTAGTTTGTGGGTTAAGATTTATTGGTTCCGATGATTTCAAGAAGGGTGCGAATCTCGATTGGCGTCACCTACTGACAATCATCGTAATGTTTTCAGCTCTGAGCTTGTTACCTCTTATAAAAGGAAGCCTTCTACTGCCTGCAGGCCTGTCCGTAGTCATAATTTGTGCCTTGCTTCTGTACCGCTTTCCTTTCAAACAAACCGTCCCCCTACTATTGGTCCCGGTTTCGGCCACCATGGCGTTTTGGATTATTTCTGGCCAAGCGCTATCTGATTTTCCGGCTTACCTGCGCGGCACCTTCTTATTGACGTCCGGGTACACTGAAGCGATGTCTATCCCGTGGGTGGGTTGGCCCGGCATGACCGGCGATGGATTTGTGGTGGCCTACCTGATTGTCTCAGCCCTGATATATGTTTCGATGATTGGTTCTACCCGATTAACTATGCGATCGAAATGGTTCCTGGGTTTTCTTTGTGCCCCATTCCTGCTGATCGCGTTCAAACATGGCTTTGTACGGACCGATCATCTGTTGATTGCATTCAATTCGCTTGTCATTTTTATCACTATCTTAATGCTTGGCTTCCTTGGTGCTGACAAATACCTAATCGGATCACTGTTGGCTTGTATCTTTCTTGTCATCGCAATTAATTTCCGCCTGGATCCCGTGCTCATCAAAGAGGTAAGAGAGAAATTTGGGGCCGGCACGGTTGCGGGGCGGGGTAACCGGACAGAAATCTTGAGGTTTATCTCAAAAAGGGCAACCGGAACCTTTTCGCGAGTCACCTACGAGAGCACCTTCAATACGTACACTGGAGCCTGGGAGGGGATACGCTCAAGACTTGGCGACAGCAATGGCTTGCAGAACAGATTTGTAAGAGCTATGGAGGCTCTCGGAACCGAATACCCCTTACCTAAGCTCAAAGGAAGCGGCGACATTTATTCGTATGAACAAGCGATTATCTTGGCATCGAATAATGCGTGGAACCCTCGCCCTGTCTTTCAGAGTTACTCAGCCTACACTCCAACGCTCGCTGAACTCAATGAACGGCATCTCCGCGGTACGAATGCTCCAGACTGGGTGCTGATTGACCTCATGACTACAGATGGGCGCCTTCCATCGCTGGAAGATGGCGTGAGTTGGCCCGCCCTACTTGAGAATTACACATTCGTATCATTTGACGGTCAGTTCGTTTTTATGCGTAGGAATCAAGTCGTGCAGCTGACGAGTACATTGAGTGTGATTTCCCAGGAGAAACATCAGACAGGTTTGACAGTTGCTCTTCCCGAGGTGGAGGGACCGTTGTTTGCCGAAGTCGACCTCAAGCCAACGCTGTTAGGTAAGTTACTCATCGCGCTATTTAAGCCTCCTCAGTTGAACATCAGACTTAGTTTAAGAAATGGGGAAAGTACGAGTTACCGGGTGATTTCGAACATGATGACGACAGGTTTTATAGTCTCACCATTAGTCAGCAATACACAGGAGTTCGGGTACCTGGCTGTCGAGAATCGGCGCTTCCTGGATGAGCGAAAGGTAGAGGGGATCTCTATCGCGCCATCTTATGGAGGCGCCTTCCTGTGGTCAGGCACATACACGCTGACGCTCAAGACGTATCATGATCGACCTGCCCCAGGTTCATGAGTACATCGGTGCGGCCTTCCAATTCCAATCGGGGCTTTCTGGACAGCCCGCCCTCACTGCTGCCATGATACTCCGGGGTAAAGGCTTGGGATGCGGTACGCTCGGTACGCATTCCCTGCGGTGATATCGAGCTGCCAGACAATCTGCTGACTTGCGCCAGGAGCGATTTCCATGATTTGTGAGGCCGGAGTATCGAAAGGCTCGGTCATGTCGAATTCCACATCTTTGTTTTCTAATTGAAAAATGGAACCACCCCAATAGGAATACACCCCGGCGGGATCGTAATTCCAAGTTAAGCTGGCGGTTTTCGCGTCTTCATCTACATCGAAGATGGTGGCACGACTGTAACAGGGATTTGGATCGGAATAGGGACTGCATGTTCCGCCACCAGCTACCACCCGGTCATCTCCGTTATCCATGACGGCCAATGTCAATTGCGAACCGTTCGACGACACTAGAGAGGGGAAGTGCTGCGCAAAAAACCAGTCTGTTGGATCTCCTTGGACTAAAGTAAAATCCCCTTGATATCCCAAGCGCCAAAGAATGTCGCCGCTGCCCGTTCCGTTTTCGTAATCTAGTTTCAGCACCCAGCTCTGGTGCCGCATGGACAGCAGCAGGTTGCCATCAGGCAGATAGACCAGTGTATTGCTGTGGGTCCAGTCAGGGAATTGATAAGGATGCCGATTGATGTCCAGGTGGTCAAACGACGACCAGACCCAAACCGGGTTCCAATCGGGATCCAGATCAATCACAAAGTCACCCAGTACTTCGGTGGTGCCCGGGTATCCCGGTAGGTTCGTGTAAGGCTTGGTTGTATTTGCCAGAACGATCCAGTGCCCGTTCGCCAGCGGCAGGATCTCATGGTGAAAATTAGCGATTGCGATTGAATAACCTTTCGCGGCCAACTCCTGGTTGAGAGTCGCCGTTGTCAGCTGGCGAATCGTATTGCCAGCGAGATCCGCTTCCACGAGCTGGCTCGTGGTCGAGTTGCTGTCGATAAGGCCGATGTGGCCGTTTGGTAGAAGTCTCCAGGGTACCGCCGAGTGGCCCGCACCAGCATAGTAGTACCAGATGACGTTGCCATCAAGGTCCGTGACCAACGCCTCGATGATTGGCGTACTAGCCGGCGCAACGACATCGATGTACTCGACACCCGATTGCGCCGTGAGGCCCGGCGTGGGCCGGGTAACGGTCAGTCCAGGCGGAAAGGGGTGCGCGAAGGTCGGGGCGGAGAAACCTTCTCCGGGCAAGGGACCTGTCGCGAACGTTCGATCCTGGTCTATCCAGGATATGCCGCCTTCCTCCACATGCGCCCTCATATGGTAAGTAGTGTTTGGTAGCATTCCCGCCACCAGGATACTTACCGCCTCGCTGGGGCCGGTGGTCGGTGCACTGATCGAAGTTTGCCTGCCATATGTAGTGTCTTTTCCGAATTCGACCCACGCGGTTGCGCCTGCGCTAATAGGCGTCACCGTATAATTCGCGACCAATGGATTTTGGGTGGTGCTCAGCCCCCCGCCGTTACCGCCCCCACAGCCAAGCGTTAGTAGAGTCAACAGAGTAAGAGAAAAAAGAGTTACGCGAATCTTAAGTTCGGTGTTCATGTACTTCGCATTCTCCTTACAGTGGCGGCATCGAAGAAATGAAGTCATGCCGTCAGAGTGACGCCGTTTGAATCGGCGATTCTTACAGGCGATCGAGGGAGCTGTCAACAAGTTCTGGGCGGATTTAGACTGCATTCCTGCGAACCCCTGATGCTCGAGAAAGTTGCCCGGAGCAACCCAAAATTTTGGAGAGGCTGATTCGTGCTCGATCGTGCGCTGACTAGGTTCGGTTTGCCCTTGAGGATTGAAGCAGGAGCCTCAAGCCGGAAAATCTCTGGGCATCCTCAACATTCAACCAGTTTTGCCCGGCCAATGCTCTTTCCGTTTGCTCTGATCTTTCCTTATTTACTCCCTTCAGTTCATCGGCCACGTTTGCGGCATCCTGCTAAGCATTCAAAATTCCGTTGACGAGAAACGTCCCAGGCTCCAAGCTGTTCACGTCGGGCTTAAGTGGCCCCTCCATCTTCATCATTTTTTGGACTCACGCAAGCCGTGACTCGGAGGTCGACTTTGGCGTAGCCATCGATTTTTTAGCGCAGAGATCCCAACACCTGATAACGAAAGCATAATTGCTTTATTTCCGTGGCTCGAATGTCATCGCATTTAGACGGAAAGTTCTGACACCATGAAGCATTTAATCATCTCGCTCATATTGGTTATGTTTACGCCTTTGTCCGGGGCGCAGGGCACTCACATGGAGGTTGGAAATCTGAACGGTACCCGATATGCCGATCAGTTCCCAAGTGTGCAAGCAGCCATCGATGCCTTGCCGCCATCTGGCGGAGAAGTCAGGGTCCCCGCAGGAACCTACGCGGGTCCGACGAACATTCCGAATAACAACACCAGCATCATTTGCACGACGTGGCTGGGTTGCACCTTCACCTATTCGAGTAGCGTCACTTTCGGAAACGGAAGAAAGCAACTGGGCAACATTCGGCTCGATGGAATTATTTTCGATTTTGGGGCGAACCCCGCCGGGCTCACGCTGGATGGAGTGCAGTACAGCCATTTTCGGATTCAGATCCAGAACAGCACTGCCAGTTTGCCTGCTGCGGCGTTGAAACTAACAGCTTCGAATGCTAGCCACACGCTGACCTGGGAGAACAAATTTGACTGGCTGAATTTCCTCAACGTCGGAACCGCGTTGGTTTTAAACGGCGACACCAACATTACGGGTTGTGGCGGAAGGCAATCCGGGCAAGGCGCGGTTTTTTACAATCAGTTTGGCTATCTCAACATTAACGACGCTACAGCCGACGGGATTGACTTTACTTCCGGCGTCGATTCGAACGACTTCGGTTTTGTCTCCATCGTGCTCGCTGCAGGGAACACGAACGGCCACGCGGTGAATTTCGGGACGCGCTGCCCATCGAATTATGGCGATATAGTCTTTGAGCACTTCTTTACCCTATCCGTTAACGCCGTTCAGGCTGGTTATTCTGGACCGTTCCTGCAATTTAATGAGTCCGAGGGAGCCATTGACAACTTCGTGTGTGGAACCAACTGCCTTGGTGGCGCAACAGTGCTCGGTTACAACCCGGCGGCTCTTGCCGCAGGGAACATTAATTGGCAGATCGAATATCTCGCAGGAAATCCTTACGGACAATCGAGTCCTGTGCTTCAAACCGCCACCCTGCTGAATAACGGAGCGTTTTTTCAAATCCCGCTGCAAACTGCTACCTCATCGGCCAACTATCCTGCTCCTGGAATAAAGTGGCAGAGTTCGGAATGGAATGGGTCTTCCAGGCAGGCTTCAACGTGGGCATTCCTGCCAACCTTGGCACGTTCCGGAGCGCCGACTTTTGAAAATTTCAATCTAATTAATTCGGGGAGTGTGACTGGTAATCTCAACTTCATTCTTCAGTATCCCATCAGGCTTGGGCTCCAAAATGCCTCTCGGTTTAATACGTTCTTTGTGGCGAATCCAGCTGCAGCCAGTGCCGGTGTTACGGTTACGGGTCCAGCCGCGACTGGAACATTAAGCACGGGCACCATTTGCGGAACCGTGGCTACCGATGGAACTTGCTCAAATACAATAGGCAAAGGCTTCCGCTCAATCGCGGGGATCGCGTTATTGTCCGGTGGAACATCGACGATCACCGGAATTTCTCCTGCTTTCACCAGCGCTTCGTCCTATTACTGCGTGACCAATGACATCACGACCATCGCCAATCCGTCGAAAGGCGTTCCGGCGACCGAAAGCTCTGTAACATTTACCGGCACTGGCACGGACCAGATTCAGTTCATCTGTGCGGGGATTTAAAAGAAAAGTGCAATGAGCTTCGAAAACATGCCAGATGAAGGTACAGCCGATGGATGCGTGGTACCTTGGTCTGGGTATCCAGAAGCTGTATCTGCTTTGCCGATCGCAGCCCCCTAAACTGCACCAGGCTAAATCGGCT
>Ga0209530_1000653_pt1 | contig 21462 bp, 22 predicted proteins | sample BlaSpr_A8_Ref_O1_FD_187987 | JGI IMG/M metagenome (GOLD analysis project Ga0209530, IMG submission 187987) | Forest soil microbial communities from Thunder Bay, Ontario, Canada - Black Spruce, Ontario site 2_A8_Ref_O1 (SPAdes) (version 2) | ecosystem: Environmental > Terrestrial > Soil > Boreal...
TCGCCGTCTGCCGCAGCGTGCGCGCCGTCGCCCGCAGCCGCCTGCTGGAACGACTGGGAAAGCTGACGCCCGACACAATGCGCCAAGTCGAACGCGCCCTCGCATGGTTTTGGGCATTGAGGGCTGATTCCCGCTGCTAGTCCAGCGTGTAACCAAGCCGCTCGGCGAGCTTTTTCAGCAAGCCGATCGCGGCGTCGGCGATCACCGTCCCGGGCGGGAAGATGGCGGCGGCTCCGGCAGCGTAGAGCTCGTCGAAGTCACCGGGCGGAATGACGCCGCCGACCACGATCATGATGTCGGGCCGGCCCACCTCGGCCATCGCGTCGCGAAGTGCGGGCACCAAGGTCAGGTGGCCGGCGGCCAGCGAGGACACACCGACCACATGCACGTCGTTGTCAGCGGCCTGACGGGCCACCTCTTCGGGCGTGGAGAACAGCGATCCGACGTCGACGTCGAACCCGATGTCGGCGAATGCCGTTGCGATCACCTTCTGACCGCGGTCGTGGCCGTCCTGGCCCATCTTGGCCACCAGAATCCTGGGACGACGGCCATCGGCCTCGGCGAACTTCTCGACTAGTTGGCTGGCATTTGCGATGTTGGTGGCCTTTCCAGCTTCGTCGCGGTAGACCCCGGCGATCGTGCGGATCTCCGCCTGGTGCCGGCCGTATACCTTTTCCAGCGCGTCGGAGATCTCCCCGACCGTGGCCTTGGCCCGGGCCGCGTCGATGGCCAAAGCGAGCAAGTTATTGCCCAGCCCATCTCCCCCGGCGCGGCCGTGGGCGGCGGCTGCCCGGGTTAGCTCGGCGAGGGCGGCCTCGACCGCCGAGTTGTCTCGGCTTGCCCGCAGCTCTTGCAGTTTGGCCAGCTGTTCGGTACGCACCCGGCTGTTCTCGACCTTGAGTACCTCGACTTCTTGGTCCTCGTCGACCTCGTATTTGTTGACCCCGACCACCGGCTGAATGCCCGAGTCGATACGCGCCTGGGTGCGCGCGGCCGCCTCCTCGATGCGCAGCTTGGGAATGCCGTCGCTGATGGCCGCAGCCATGCCGCCGTGCTCGGCGACCTCGGCGATGTGGCCGCGCGCCCGCTGCGCGAGCTGATGTGTCAGCCACTCCACGTAATAGGAGCCCGCCCACGGGTCGATCGGCCGCGTCGTGCCCGACTCCTGCTGCAATACCAGCTGGGTGTTACGGGCGATCCGGGCGGAAAACTCGGTGGGCAGCGCCAGCGCCTCGTCCAGCGCGTTGGTGTGCAGGGACTGGGTGTGGCCCTGGGTCGCGGCCATCGCCTCGATGCAGGTGCGCGCCACGTTGTTGAAGGCGTCCTGGGCGGTCAGCGACCAGCCTGAGGTCTGCGAATGTGTGCGCAGCGACAACGATTTGGCGCTCTTCGGGTCGAACTTGGCGACCAGTTCGCTCCACAGCAACCGGCCCGCCCGCAGTTTGGCGACCTCCATGAAGAAGTTCATCCCGATGCCCCAGAAGAACGACAACCGCGGCGCGAACTTGTCGATGTCCAGGTCGGCGTCCAGGCCCGCCTTGATGTAGTCGACGCCGTCGGCCAGGGTGTAAGCCAACTCCAAATCCGCTGTGGCACCGGCTTCTTGGATGTGGTAGCCGGAGATTGAGATGGAGTTGAACTTCGGCATCTTGACGCTGGTGTAGCCGAAGATGTCGGAGATGATGCGCATCGACGGCTTAGGCGGGTAGATGTAGGTGTTGCGCACCATGAACTCTTTGAGGATGTCGTTCTGGATGGTACCGGCCAGCTTCTCCGGCGGCACCCCCTGCTCCTCCGCGGCCACCACGTACAGCGCCAGAATCGGCAGCACGGCACCGTTCATCGTCATCGACACCGACACCGCCGACAAGTCGATCCCGTCGAACAGCTGTCGCATGTCCAGGATGGAATCGATTGCCACACCAGCCATCCCGACGTCACCCTGCACGCGGGGATGGTCGGAATCGTAGCCGCGGTGGGTGGCCAGATCGAAGGCCACCGACAGGCCCTTCTGACCGGCGGCCAGGTTGCGGCGGTAAAACGCATTGGAATCCGCGGCAGTGGAGAACCCGGCGTATTGGCGAATGGTCCACGGCTGGTTGACATACATCGTCGGGTAAGGCCCGCGCACAAACGGCGGCTCACCCGGGAAACTGTTCAGCGGGTAGCCCTGCGCCTCAGCGGCGGCACGGTCGGCGGCAATGTAGACCGGTTTGACGTCAATGCCTTCCGGCGTATGCCACTCCAGCTGATCAGGCGTATACCCCTGGGCTGACGCGGCTGCGGCGACATGCTTTTCCACCGTGGCTTCGGTGGGCGGCTGCACGTGACGATCACTGTGCAGCGGAATGTCGGAGAAGTTGCCTATGACAGCGGTGGTGGCCGGAGCCGCACGGCCGGCGACATTATCAACAGTCATCGTGGCTATGCCCCCAACCGGGTGAGCAGATTCGACAGGGCCTCGACCGCATCGATTTTCGCGGTCAGGAACTCGTCGGGCCGGTGCTGCGGATCTGCGTCTGCCACCGCCTTCTCCGGCCCGGCCAGGTAGACGCGCGACACCCCGGCACGGCGTGCCGCCTCGACGACCCCGGCCGCCTCGGTGCCATAGCGGGTGTCGGTGCCGCAGATCACGGCCGCGGTCGGCGACCCCGCGGTCGAAACGGCCGCAGCCACACCGTCGGCATCGACTGTTCCCGGATTGATCGCCTCGACGCCGCCCGACGCCAGCAGGTTCGCGGCGAACGTGGTCCGGATGTTGTGCTCGGCCAACGGGCCCAACGGCAGCAACAGCGCCTGCGGCCGTGAACCGGTGCGGGCCAGAAACACATCCGAGCGATCGCGCAGCGCTTCGAACCCGGCGGCGTAGCGTTGCAAGTTCCCGTCTGTGCTAGGCGAATTACTTTGCGACAGAGCAGGTTCAGCGAGGTTGGGAAATTCGTTGACGCCGGTGATCGCGGTCCGACGATGCGCGATGTCGTCGGTGCGTCGCGCAGCTATTTCGGCGATCTGGTCGGCAACGTAGGCACGAGCGTCGACGAACCCGCCGCGGGCCTCGATGGCCTGGAAGTGTTGCCAAGCCCGCTCGGCCAGCTGTTTGGTGAGGTCTTCGACGAACCACGATCCACCGGCGGGGTCCAGCACCCGGCCAACGTGCGACTCTTCCAGGAGCAGCAGCTGGGTGTTGCGGGCGATCCGGCGCGCGAAGCTTCTCGCCGTACCGGGAAAGCCTCCCGGGATGGCCACGTCGAACGGGAACACCAGCACGGTGTCGGCGCCGCCGACGCCCGCGCCGAAGGCGGCCAGCGTGGTGCGCAGCATGTTCACCCAGGGGTCGCGCTGGGTCATCATCGGCAGCGACGTCTCCGCGTGCACGACGGCGCCGCTACCCTCCGGTTCGCCGACGACCTCGGCGACCCGCGCCCACAGTTGGCGCACGGCCCGCATCTTGGCGAGCGTCATGAACTGGTCGTCGTCGGCGGCGAGCCGGAAACTGATCTGCCGCAAGGCCTGGCCGACCGATATCCCCGATTCGGTGAGCACCCGAAGATAGGCCACCGCGGCCGCGACGCTGCCGGCGAGTTCCCACGTCGCGTTGGCGCCCAGATTGTGGAAAGCGGGTCCGTCGACGGTGATCGCCCGGACGCCGCTATCGCCGGCCACTCGCGAGGCGACGGCGACGACCTCCTCGATCGCCGGGGCGGGACGCTCGCTCAGCGCGGCGGTCAGCGGGTCGGCACCCAGGTCTATCGACAGGGTGGCGCGCTGGTCGGGTTCCACCTCGGATACCAGCGCCAGCATGGCATCGCAGGCCGCGGAGTAGTCGGCGCCGGCATCGAGGATCACCGGCGCCATGCTCAAGTACACACCCGCGAGCAGCCCCTCGAGCTGGTCCGGTGCCACGGCGGACTCTCCCACACGGGACTCCCCTACCCGGACCAAGAGCGCGCTGACCCCGTCGCCCAGCGCGGCCAGCACCGCCGCGTTGGCGTCACCAGCTGCAGCTCCAGCGGCCGGAAACGCCTCGGCAACCTTCCAGCCGGACTTGACGTCACGCAATGCGTCGCCGCCACGCAGGTAGGGCCACTCGCCCGGCAGCGGTGGCTCCGGCAGCTCGTCGAAGGCGGTGTAGAGCGGCCGAACAGCGAGCCCGTCATAGGTTGGGGTATCCAGCAGATGCTCGGGCTGTTCGCCTAACTCGGCGGGGTCCTTCCGGGTGCTCTTGGAAAGCACACCGGCGACGGCAGCACGCCAACGGTCGCGAACCTGTTCTAGCTCGGGTGCGTCTATGGACACCGACTGCTCCTGTTTCGCAGCAATTGGCAGGGTTGCTTCAGGTTGCTCGGGTCAAGCAACTTACTGATCAGGCTAATTGATCAAGCGCCGCGAAAAAGCGGCGGCTGACCCGACCGGCGCCGGCTCGGCGATGAAACGCCGGCCATGGGAGATGAGTTATTTATTTCAGCCCCGTAGCCTTAAGGCCCGTGACGGATGCCGCCACCCGCAAACCCACCAACACCCTGCGCAATCTTGCCGGCGTGTTCGGTACGGCCGGGCGTCTGATCTCACGGCCGCGGTTCGTCGTGACAGTGGTCGTAATCACAGTCCTGCTTGCGGCGGCGACGTGGGTCCCGCTGCCCGCGCCGGTGCAGTTAAGGGACTGGGCGGAATCGGTGGGCCCGTGGTTCCCCTTGGCATTCTTGGTCGCGCACATCATCGTCACCGTGGTGCCAGTCCCCCGCACCGCGTTCACCCTGGCCGCCGGACTGCTGTTCGGCCAAGTGTTCGGTGTGTTGATCGCGGTCCTCGCCAGTACCGGGAGCGCTGTGCTGGCGCTGCTGCTGGTGCGCGCGGCGGGGTGGCAGCTGAATCGCCTGGTTCGTCACCGGGCGATCGACAGGGTGGACGAGCGTCTGCGGGAGCGGGGCTGGCCGGCCATCTTGTCGCTGCGGTTGATTCCCCTCGTGCCGTTTTCGGCGATCAATTACGCCGCCGGCGCATCACGAGTGCGGCTGCTGCCCTTCACGCTGGCCACGCTGGCCGGTGTGGTCCCCGGCACCGCCGCCGTGGTGATCCTCGGCGACGCGCTCGCCGGTCATCCCAGTCCGATGCTGTTCGTGGCGTCGGTGTGCACAGGCGCGCTGGGACTGACGGGGCTGATCGTCGAGATCGGTCACTTTCGGCGCCATCGCAACACGTCACATCCCGACGAGCCTGCCCCCGAGCCAGCCGTTGCCAACTGACCGACCGTGCGACAGAAGGCCGCTGGGAGAACCCCGTGGCTAAGCCGCACACCCGCTCGTCAGATCTCGTGGTGGTCATGCCCGTCAAAAAGTGGACGTGCACAACATGCGGAGGCACCGGCGACCTGCTGAAAATGGAAGACAACGGCCCACTGTGCGTCGACTGCGCGGACCTCGGTCACCTCGTCTTCCTACCGGCGGGTGATGCAGCACTGACTCGGCGGGCAAAAGGAACGAGTGGGCTTTCGGCGGTGGTAGTGCGGTGGAGCCGCACGCGCAAGCGCTATGAGCGCCAAGGGATCCTGGCCGAGGCGGTGGCGATCGAGCGTGCCGAACAGGAGTGCCTATCCGATGCTGAGGCCCGCGCCCGCCGCCGGGAGCGGGAAACGGCACGGCGTGCCTCAGACGACGTGCGGTTCCAAGCAGAGTTTGCCGCCGCAATCCGCGACCTGTTTCCGGGCTGTCCCCCCGACAGGGCCGAAGCGATGGCGCGTCACGCAGCAACGCGCGGCAGTGGCCGGATCGGACGAAGCGCGGCCGCGCGAACCCTTCACCCCGACACCATTCATCTCGCCGTTGCGGCATCGGTGCGGCACGTCGACACCGACTACGACGAGCTGCTGATGGCGGGTGTCGACCGGACAACGGCCCGACGCCAGGTGCGCCAACGTGTCGAGCATGTATTGGGCGCATGGCGCGAAGGGACCACAGCGCCCGACTCGGCCGACTAACGTCAGATTGCTCCGCCGTTCCAGTCATGGTCGCCAACAAAATAGCCTGGTAAACGCCACTGATGAGGTTACCGGGTGTTGTTTAAGGCATGTGAGGTAGCCCTCATGAGTAGGGCTGATCGCGATTTCAAGGGCGGGCAGCGGGTCGACGGGTGCTCGGTACCCGAGCCGGCAGTCGCGAAGCCGACAGGCTCCTGAACTCGGAGCACCCGCTATCTACCAAGCAACGGTCAGGCTGCGGTGTGACCGCCGTGGTCAAGCTTCTCGGCGATCCAGACCTTGATGAGTGATTGGCGGGTGACTCCGAGACGGGTTGCTTCGCGGTCGAGTTCGGCGATCATCCAGACCGGGAAGTCGACGTTGACGCGCCGGTGTTCCTCTCCGGGCCGCCGTGCCCGTGCCATGTCGAGGGCGGCGGCCATGTCCTGGCCGTTGTCGAACCGTTCGTCGAACTCGTTAGCTTTCATAGATCGTTACCTCTCCTTCCCGTGAGCGGCGTACGGAGATGATTCGGACGAGGTCGTCTCGGTAGGTCACTACTGCTGACCAGCATCGGCCGTCGATCTGACCGATCACCATCCACCTCGGCTCATCCGTCGTGCGTGCCGGCACCTCGATGCGGCGCGGATCCCGCCAGATGGACTGTGCCGCATCGAAGTCGATGCCATGCTTGACCAGGTTTGCCGCGCTCTTGGCAGGATCAAACTCAAACTCAAGCATGTATAGAAATCATACCGTAATTACTCCGGCTTTCGGGGGTAGAGCCATGCCGGCTGCGGCGGCGGCGCCTGATCCGCCGCTAGCCGGCGTGCGCCTCCCGCCTGTGACCGTCACTGGACCCCCGTCGCCTTACGACCGATCAGGTCAGTACATGCTGAGAGCCACATTCCACGAAAGGGGTGGCAAGCAGGGGGTAGGTCAACGGCTTGTAACCAATCTCGTATGTCTGTGCGGATCACCACACGAACAACGCCATCGATGCTGGTCACGCGGGTATTCGCGCAGAAATCTGTATTTAAGAGAACGTGAGGTTGCTCATGATTGTCCACCCGCATTTCCGGGCCGGATGGCACGGTATGCATTGTTCGATTGGATGCTTCGGAGGATGGTCGCTGTGCCTGTTCTCGCCGATTCGGTGTTGCCGCTGATCCGTACTCGCCGCACCGATCTGTACCGGTGGAACGTGTCGAATGAGCATGGGTCCCGGATGCACGAAGCGGTCGATGCCTTGGAGGAAGCTGCAGCCACCGCGACCGACGCCCCCGAGGTGCGTGAGGTGTGGTCCGTCACGCACAAGGCGCTTGCCGCCGCGATCAAGGTGATCGCGCGGGCCGACGACTCCAGCGGGATCATCGGCGACGCGTGCCGGCGATTGCTCGGCCTGCATCCGCAGGTGGCCGCTCGCGCCGGTGCGCCGGCAGGCCGGCTGGTCGAGTGGATGATGAAGTTCCAGTTCGACGGCGAAGTCGATTACTTCGAACTCGACCCGGTCGCCTACGCCCCGGCGCTCGGCGACAAAGGCCTGGCGGCGTATCGGGCGAGGCTGGATGAAACCCGCGCACGGTTGGGTCCCGAGCCGGAGGAGCGCTGGTCGTCGCCGCACTCGCACGAGTGGTTCGTTCTGCAGTGGAACGCCCAACGTCTCGCGGTGCTCGACCGCGATATCGACGCGATCATCCGGACTCATGCGAAAGATCGGAAGGTCGCCGCCTGGTTCGAAGACACCGCCAGGGCGTTCGAGGAAATCGGCGAGATCGCCCTCGCCATCGAGTGGGCCAAACATGCCACCGACTTCGGCCGCGGCCATCAATCACTGAAGGCCGCGAGCTACTGGTGTGAGCTGCTAGACGAACACCGCCCGACGGAGTTGGTGGAGGCGCGAGTCGAGATGTTTCGGCGCTGGCCGTCATCGAGCACCGCGGCCGCCCTCTACCAGGACGCGGGCGACGCCTGGCCGACCTACCGGGACACGGTACTGACCACCCTGTCCCACTCTCCTCGGGACGCCGTGCTGTTCGTGCTCGGTCACCTCGACGACGTCCGGCAGGCATGGGAACTCGCCCACACCCTGCACCTCGACGGCGCCGACGTATGGGAGCAACTCGCAAAGGCCTACCAGAAGACCGACCCACCCGCCGTACTACCCGTCTACCGGCGACTCGTCGAGAACGAACTCACGGCGACCGGGGCGCGCCACTACCAGGCCGCCGCCCGGCGACTGAAGATTATGCGTCGTCTCGCCGCCATCGACAACGACAGCGCCGTCGAGGTCGACACGTTCGTCGCCGACTTGCGCGAACAGCACCGCCGCAGGCCGCGGCTGCAGCGCGAGTTCGACCGAGCTGGCCTGCCCTGACATCTGTAGCCGACAGCACCGGTTCAGCCGTATGTCGCGAATCGGTGAGCAAAGGTTCGCGAATCAGCGACTTTTCTGCCGCGGATCGGCGACATTGCCCAACCGACTGTTCAGCGGAATACACCCGCCAGTCCCTCCTCGGACGGCAGAGCATCCGACCTAGCCATCAATCGTCGCTTCCTCACCGTTCATCTTGTCAATCCTTGCGGGGATATCCGGCACCAAGATACTGGCGCTCTCGATGAGACGATAGACTTCCGGCCTGTAATTCCGCTTCTGGGTGAGTTGATAGATCCCTTCCACGAAATCACCTACGTGCGTATGGTCGAGTTCGCTTTCCCACGGTATCTCGCTTCCGGAATCCTTGAGCCGGCGTTTCATGCGTGGATCTTCGCGGTAGGACTCGAACACTTTGGGCAGATGCTCCACTATGCGCATGGTTAGGTGGCCAGGGCCGCCGTGCGGATTGGGCGGCGAATCGGGACTTACGATACCCATTGCCAATACTGCCGATGTGAGCACTCGGTCGATGGAAATATAGCCTTTGACGTGATCTTCGACAACTTCGAATCGCCCCACCTCGGCAACGTTGTCGTCACATTCTTCGACTTCCCATGACGTGGCGGCGCAATAGGCGCTTTCATGCCAGAAACGATGCAGGCCCAGGCTATTTAGATAGTTGTATTGGAGAAGTGACGTATATGCGGAGGCAAGGCTCTCCTTCTGTTCGACGCTGATACGCTCCCGCATGTAGTAGACGGCTTCGGAGACACCCTGCACGATTGCAAGGCGCACGAGCTGCGGCCGGTACGCGTGAATGGTCCTGCCCGCCGCAAAATGCAAAAAGTCCGAACCCAGGTCGAGAAACTCTTGTTCTCGATCCATTAACACAGATCGGATCGTGTCTGCGAGTTTTGACCAGTGATCTGCGAAGATATGAACGAGAAATTCCGTTATCTCCCGTTGAGAGACCCGCAGATACTGCTGCTCGACCGCCTCGGACAAGCGGGCGATCCGCCGAATAACCGCCTTTGGGCTTCGCATGCCGTAACTTTCCGCCTCGGCAATGCTGTAATAGGATGGGAATCGGGCGGGCAGTGTCTCAATGATCGCATCTACAAGGCTCGGATACCATTCTTTTGGAATATCGCGCGGGAAACTATCAGTCTGAGAGAACGTGCGCGGGGCACGGGGGATCTCCGCGCATGGGTTCCCATAGTATTTTCTCTCTACCCGGAACCGCTCTTCGTCCTTATCGATGACTGGAACCTTTGACGACCCACGGTCAAGGCTGAAGAGACTCATCTGGTAGTCGACCGGCGCCGGCTTGTTAGCGAGGGTCCGCCCAATGGCAACCGCCTGCCCCAACACGACCGAGTCCTTCGCTTCTCCGATATCGCGGAGGGCTGCAACGAGTTTGGCCGACCTGTCAATCTCCTGAGCCTTAACCTCGGCTACCGCCTTGGCCCTAGTTTCGATGGCTGCCTTTCGGCGGAAACGGAAGGTTTGCACCTGCGTCAGCACCAATGTGAACAGGCCCAACGCCAAACTCGCTTCAGGCACATGATGGCCCGCGATCGACCAGAGGTCCGCAGCAGCGTCCCGAACGACCTCAACAACATTCATGACCGCAGCGTAACTACGGTCTCCGACAAAGTGGCCAGGCCAGCGATGACGCTGTCAGAATCGGCCTTGAGAAGCTGTGACAACGAATAAGCCCATCCAGCAGCGGAAGTCCGAGAGGTGTGCCTACTGGCTACTCGTCGATCGGCTGCACCTCGATGAATCCCGCGAGCTTTTGAGGGTCGCGATGCGCATCGAACTCGCGCAGGAGATCGACGTAACGGCGCTTGTCGAGGTTCCAGTCGTATTGCATGGCCACAGGATCCTGCGCAGCGATGAACACCAAGTCCGCGAGAAGCCTTGTGCTGCGACCATTCCCATCCGTGAAGGGATGGATGCGCACGGTCTCGGCGTGCACAGCGATGCCCAACTGGCGAGCCGTCCAGTCATCGGTGTGCGCCCAGCGATACCGGATGTTGTCGAACGTGATGCGCAGTTGGACCGCGATCTGATCGGGTGACACTCCGATGTTGACGTCACGCTGCCGCCACCGGCCCGCCCACGACCAGATCTCGCCGTACATCCGGTGGTGCAGGTCGCGCAGGAAGTTGTCGTTCAGCAGAACGTCGAGCGGCACCGCTCCTGCGAGAACAGACGTCAACAGTTCCTCGGCGACCTGCTGCTGCATGCCTTGCTCGAGGTCATAAACGTCGGCCCGGCTGATTGGCTGACCGAGCGTCTCGACGACATGGGGAAGCAGGGCGGCCAGTTCATCAGCGGGAAGCGGTGTCTCACCGTATCCGGGGGTCAGAGGGGTCAGTGTGCCCGGCCCTGCCGTTCAGAAAGAAGGCGTTTCACCTCAGCGCTGCGCACATGGCCGGCCGGAACCTGTCGGTTCTCCAGCTTGGCTGAAGCTTTGGTGGCCCGGGCGGCGACCTTCTTGATCACTGACTGGCGTACCGCCACCTTCTTGGCGGAAGCCTGCTTCACAGATTGCTTCTGTGTCTGACGATCCATGGTCACACCCCCTTTTTCCGAACCGACTGGCGTATCCAGTCTATCGAGATCGCCGTCGGGTCTGCGCTGCCGTTATCAGTTCTCCTGAGGGGTGAACAGCCCGCCGTCGTTGCGCCTGACCTTGATGCCGATCATCACCGGCTTGACCGTCAGTCCGGGGTGAGGCTCCGGTGTCCGCCGGGTCAGCGACCTAGCCATCGTCGCCATTTCGTTGCTGACAAAGTATGTTTCGCGAGCGTTGTGAATATGGGGCCGCATCCTGCCCCTCCGTTCGCAGACCCGCTATTCCTGGGCGACCGAGCCTATGAAGGCCAGTCAGACACACAAATCGCCGAAGCCGTCGACTTCATCTTCGAAGGAAACGGCATTCTCCTGGGCCGAAGATGGTCTCCTCGAAGTGGTCAGACCGCTGAAACTGTCGGATGGTGCCGGCTAACGGCGGGCATATTAGGGACTTATCACCAACCTCTGATGGCTCTGTCGTTTTGATCATGAGTCATTAGCAAAATGGCTGGTAAAAGCCACCGATGGGGGCCCGGGGTGTTTTTTGCAACATCTGAGGTGACGCACATCAGTGGGGCGGCTTGCCGATTTCAAGTGGTGGCGTCCGCAACGACACGCTAGTGACGCGCCCCATGAGGGCGAATCGCATCTGCCCGATCAAGATCGAAGAGCCCCCTGACTGATCGCCAGACCGCATTGCGGGCGCCTCGTAGACCTTGGCCGCCTTGTCGAAGATCGCCTTGCCGACCCCCTATGACACGACCTAATCGAGGTCGAACGCGTTGCCGATGGCGTCGGCTAGAGCCGGCTCCTGCGACGCAAACAGGTAGCCGATTTGACGACCAAGGTCAGACACCGGGATCGTTTGGATGTTGTCGCAACTGACGACCGACGGTTGATTCAGTCCGTTCACCGGGCCTACCGGGACTTCGGTGGCCAGTCCACGGACGGTCGTCGTGATCGGGGCGACGGTGAGGTTGGTGAGGTGCGGACGCACAACCTCGCGGGTGAGAATCAGGACGGGTCTAGCCTTGTCAAGCTGGGCGATGTGGATAGGTCGCATCAGTCGATGTCGAGGGCGGTACGTGCAGAGTGGCCGGCCAGCTCATCCAAATCACTCGGCGCTGACACGCTGGCCGCGAGGATCTCCGCGTCGCGTTCGGCGAAACGACGGCGACGTTCCCGTTCCAGCGCCCGCAGCACGACAGCCGCACGGCTGCGGGCATGCCGTCCCTGGACTTCATCATCGATAAAGGCGACGATCTCGTCGGGTAAGCGGATCGCAATCTGTGTACTCACTTCCTAGATGGTACCAGTTTGGTATGCACTTCAGGAACCATGCGCCAGCAGCCAATGCGCTCGCGCTTCGGGTCTGGCCAACCAGTCGTACAGGCCAGCGTTTCAACCAGTGAGGACCGCGCGAATGTCGGTGCGTGCGAAGTCATCCCCTTTAAAGAGGAGAGGCTGGCCGCTGACCTTGGCGAGGGCGTACGAGAAGCAGTCGCCATAGTTCAGGCCGGCGCGATGCCGTCCCTTGCCATACATGCGGTAGGCGACTCGTGCGGCATCTGCTTGGTCGGAATCGACGCTGACAAGGTCCACTGCGGCGCGATGCAGCCACAGATCTAACTCGCGTCCTCCCGGTTCCCCGAAGCGCGTGTCGATCACGATGGCCGTCTCCACGTACGACACCGTCGACATCAGCCGAACAGGGTCTGCTTCCACAGCAGTCTCGATCCGTTCGGCCCCAGGCTCATCGTTGAGCATCGCGACCAATGCAGATGTGTCGATCACCATCAGGCCGGCAACCCGCGCTCGTCGTAACCGAGAATCTCGTCCGCGGTTCGGGTGTCGAGCATCGGCAAGGCTGCGCAGCGGCGACGGATCACCGCCAGCTCCTCGCGCAGCGGAATAGACCTAGTGCGCCCGGTCTCGCGGGCGAGTCGTTCCCGCAATGCGACCACGACTGCTTCTGTCAATGTCTCGCCAGTCCGGGCCGCGAGTTCCCGGGCAAGCCGGTCGGCCTCGGGGTCTTTGATGCTAAGCGCCATAGTCGATATTCTATACTTCGTTCTATATTATAGACACCGTTGGCGCTGGCGCCGACGCGCCTCATTCTCGCGGCTTTAATCCGAGGGCGTGATAGGCCGGTCGCAGCAGTTCGGTCAGCGGCCGTCCGCGGACGGCGACGCCGGTGTCGGGGAGCTGGTCGAGCAGCGCCGTCGATGGCGTCTGCGGCGGGCTCGAGACTCTGACGTCGGTTTGCCATGCGTAATAGGTATCAAGGCAGTCGACAAGCGGTCGAGCTGCTTGTTCGGCGCGGTCGACGGCCGGAGGTCCTTCGGTGCGGGCGGCGGCCAGGTTGGCCAGCAGATCCTCGCGATCGCGGCCGCGCCACGCCAGGATGGCGAACGGGTCGTCGTCGAAGGCCTCGGCGAGCAGATAGAAGGTGGCGGCAAGGTGCTTGCACGGGACAGCGTGATCGGGACAGGAGCAGTCCAGCGACAGCTCCCGCGCGGTGACGGGGAACAGCGACAGGCCGAGCCCGGCGAAGACGTCCTCGATGTCGTCGGGCATCTCGCCGGACAGCAGTTTGGCGGTGTACCAAGCATTTTCAGCCAAGCTCCGCTCAACTTGAGCCCATTCGGACTTGCCGAACGCGGGGATCCCTATCCGGATCCGGTACGGCCGTGCCCTGCTGCCCTGCACCTCGGCGGTGACCGAACCCGGATCTACCTCGAGCGAGATCACCTGTCCCTTGCGCGCGTAGGTGCGGCCGCGCTGGAGCCGGTTGCCGAGGCCGATGTCCTCCAGCACCGCGATGAACCGCTCCGACCACCAGGTCCGCGCGATTGCGCCGCGGGTGCTGCGGGCCTTGAGTCCGCCCTCGACGGGGCGGGGCCGCGACGGCGGTGGGTACCAGCCTCGGGGGTTCGGGGGTGTCCCCCGGCTGGCACTACTCACCGACGGCCCCGTCGGACAGGGCAAACATCTCGCGGAGGTCGCGGGTGGACAGTTCGGTCAGCCAGCCTTCGCCGTCGGTGACCACCAGGTCGGCCAGCGCCTTCTTCTCCTCGATCATGTCGTCGATCCTCTCCTCGAGGGTGCCGGTACAGACGAACTTGCGCACCTGCACCGTGCGCTGTTGGCCGATCCGGAACGCCCGGTCTGTGGCCTGGTTCTCCACCGCCGGGTTCCACCACCGGTCCAGGTGCACAACATGATTGGCCGCGGTCAGGTTCAGCCCGGTGCCGCCCGCCTTCAACGACAGCAGGAAGATCGGTGGCCCGTCCCCGGACTGGAACCGGGCCACCAGCTCGTCGCGCCGCTTCTTCGGGGTGCCGCCGTGCAGGTAGGCAATGTCTCGGGCGGCACGGCCGAAGCGCCGGGCCAGGTGCGGCACCAGCAGTTCGGCGAATTCGGTGAACTGGGTGAAGCACAGCACCCGGTCGCCCTCGGCCAGGATCTCTTCCAGGATCTCCTCAAGCCGGATCACCTTCCCCGACCGCCGTCCGACGGGCGAGTGGTCGTGCAGCAGCTGCGCCGGGTGGTTGCACACCTGCTTGAGCTTGGCCATCGCGGCCAGCACGTTGCCGCGCCGCTCGATCCCCTCGGTGTTCTCGATCTTGTCCATCATGTCGGTCACGACCGCCTGATACAGCGAGGCCTGCTCGGTGGTGAGCTGACAGTACTGCTTGATCTCGATCTTGTCGGGCAGGTCGTCGATGATCGACGGGTCGGTCTTGACCCGGCGCAGGATATAGGGCCGGGTAACCGCGCGCAGCCGCTCGGCCGGCTCGGTCTGCCCGTGCCGTTCGATTGGGATCGCGTAGCGGGTGCGGAACCGTTCGGAGGATCCGAGCAGGCCGGGGTTGAGGAAGTCCATGATCGACCACAGCTCGGTGAGCCGGTTCTCCATCGGCGTCCCGGTCAGCGCCACCCGGTGCCCCGCCCGCAACTGCCGCACCGCCTTGGCCGCCCGCGACAGGCTGTTCTTCACCGCCTGCGCCTCGTCGAGCACCACCCGGTTCCACTCGTAGCCGGCCAGCTCGTCGATGTCGCGGGTGGCCGTGGCATAGGTGCTGACGATCAGGTCGGTGTGCTCGAGGCGTTCGGCCAGCGCGTCGCCGCGCAGCCGCGCACCGCCGTGGTGGGCGTACACGCGCAGCCCGGGCGCGAACCTCGCCGCCTCCCGCTGCCAGTTGCCCACCAGCGACATCGGGCACAGCAGCAGCGTGGGGCCGGCGTCGGGATCCTGGTGTCGCTGCAGGGTTTCGGTGGCCAGCAGCTGCACGGTCTTACCCAGTCCCATGTCGTCAGCCAGGCAGCTACCCAAGCCCAGCGAGGACAAAAACGCCAGCCACGACAGGCCGCGCTGCTGGTAGGGGCGAAGCGTCGCAGCGAATCCGTCCGGCGGCTCCACAGGCCGCAGCGACTGCGCGGCGGCCCCGCTGAGCAGGTCACCGAGCCACCCGTCGGCGCGCACAGCGATGACCTCGAGAGGGGTGTCAATGTCGTCTGGGTGGCTTGCGGCCAGCGCAAGGATCTCGGCCGCGGTCTTGCGGCCGGACGGCTCTCGCTCCAAGAACTCCAGCCCGCGGCGCAGCTGCTCTGGATCCACCGCCACCCACTGGCCGCGCAGCCGAATCAACGGGGCCTTGGCCTCGGCGAGCACTGCGATTTCGTCGTCGGTGAGCGTCTCGTCGCCGACCGCCAGCTCCCAGCGGAACTTGACAAGCTGGTCGCGACCGAACTTGCTGGCGCTGCTCACCACTCCCTCGACAGGGGTGCGCGCAGACACGACCAGCCCCAACTTGCGGCGCCGATCCCACCAGGACGGCAGCAGCACACCGAACCCGGCCGCATCGAGCACCGCGGCCGTGCCTGACAGGAAACGGTAGGCGCCGTCGGCGTCGAGTGTGAGCTCGGCCGGGCGCGCGGTGCGCAGGGCCGGGGCGAGCTCCGGGAAGATTCGGCTGGCACGGCCCAGCTCGGTCAGCAGCAGCTCCTGCGGTCGGTCCAGCCACCGGCGCAGGCTGCCGTCGTCGTTCCACGCCTGCTCGGCGGGGACCAGCAGGCTGGGGTCCTCCGTCGACTGCAACAGGAATTCCAGCCGCCACGCCGAGACTGCCGCTGGCCCGCCGTCGGCAGTCTCGGTCTCGGTCTCGATCTCGGACAACCGGAACATCGCCCTGGCCGGGCCGACGTTCCCGATGCCGACGTCGTCCCACGGCCGCAACGCCTGGGCCAGCGCATCGAGTTCATCGGGCTCCGCGCCGAACCGGCCGTCTGGACCGGTCAGCGCCGTCAACCAATCATCCACGGCGGGCCGACGCTTCGGGCGCCCCCGGCGCGGGGGCGCCAGGTCGATCGGCGGCAACGCGGCGCGCACCGCGGCATCGACCATCGCGTGCAACGCCGAGGCCACCAGCTCGTGTGGGTCGTGCCCGCCAACTTCGGCCCGGCATACCGGCGGCATCGCCGAGGTGAGTGAGGTCATCGCGACCACGTCGCGACCCTGCAACACCGGACGCCAGCAAGCGATCGCGCCGGGTGTGTCACGCCGTAGCCCCGGCAGCACCCGACCGCGCTCGACCAACTCATGCGCGAACATGGCCAGTTCGGCCAGGTAGCCGACGGACGCGCCGTAGCGGATGTCCGCGACGGGCTCGTCGATCACCGCCAACGCGGCTCCGGCATCCAGTTGCACGACCGGAACCGACCATGCCAACAGCGTCGCGTCGGTTCGCGCCGGCGGGCGCGGGACGACCCGGATCAGCTCGGGCGAGTCCAGCGGCGCCGATCGCAACGACGGCAACAGCAGCACCGAGGTACCGGGCTTGCCCGGATGTATCCCGGCAATCAGGTCGGCGGGCGCCGCGAACGGGTGCGGCCGCGCGGACCGCAATGCCTGACTCGGGCTCTTCACCAGCAGATCCGAGTCCTCCGCCCACAACCGCAAACCGCCGGACATGGACCAGAAGCCGTGCAGAACCAGCATGCAGGTTCCCCTCTTTTTGTGCTGCGCGGTGCCTGGCTAACTGAGGGACACTGGCGGCCGACTCTGGCACGCCGATGAGCTAGCCGAGATCATCGAGTTCGTCCTCGAAACACCCGAACGGTGCCCCGCCGACGGTATGGCCGACGACGAACATCCGCCGATCACCAACCCAAACCCACTCCGGATCCTCGAATTGCCCTGCACCGAAATTGCCAGCGGAGCAGCGAGCACGTTCCGGAGTTCCCCTCCGCCGGTTGCGCCGCCGCACGGACCGATGGTATCGGGCGGCCGCAACGGATGGGGCCGGCGACACGGTGCCCGAATCGCGCGCGTCCTCGACCTACTTGGGAGAGTCTCCCGCGTGCGGGGACTCGCCGTCCCGCACACTGGCCGCCTACCGCGACCGTCACCCCGTGGGTCTCGACTAAGTCCGGTCCGGTCCCTTCACCGTCATCACCGCGAACGTCGTGAGGAACGCTGCGGCCGGAATGGCATGGGTGACCTTGTCCCGGGCTCGGATGTGCGCGCCCACGGCCATGATGAAATACAAGGTGAGCATCGCCGTCGTCAGCCTCGCCAACGCGGGGAACCGGGTGACCGACAGCAGACCGACCGCGGCGGCGGCCTTGACCACCGGGAACACGGGTCGAATGCTGTCCGGAACTCCCAGGTCATCCAGAGTTTTCTTGATGGGAGCCAGCTGGACTGCGCATCCCACCGCGTCGAGAGCATGGAATGCGCCTAGTGCCGCATAGGTTTTCGGTGAAGTCAAAACGCTCATTCGCAAACCCTATCGAGTCAACTCGGGCGGTGTCGTCAGCACACCGTCCACCGGCTGCCGGGCTATCGCCTCGGCCTTGGCCACCGCCTGAGCGATCACCGGGTCAGTCTCGGTCGAGAACCAGTCTGCGACTTCAGCGGCGTCGTCGGCGGCATGCTTGGGGACGTCGTCCACCGACGACGGCTCGAACCGGAAAACCCCGTCTTCGCCGGGCGCGCCCAAGAGTCTGGTGAAACCTTGCAACGCCGCACTGAAGTCGCTGGGCACCACCCACACCTTGTTGGCGTCACCGCGCGCCATCTCACGCAGCGTCTGCAGGTACTGGTAGGCCAGCATTTCCGGGGTCGGTCGGCCGGCCTTGATCGCGGCGAAAGTCTTCTCGATGGCCTTGGCCTGCCCCTGCGCCTGCAGATAGGCCGCGGCACGCTCACCCTGAGCTCGCAGCATCCGCGACTGCCGGTCGCCCTCAGCAGCCAGGATCGCGGCCTGCTTGGCGCCCTCAGCGGACAGGATCTGCGCCTGCTTCTGGCCCTCGGCCTCTTTGATCGCCGACTCGCGCATACCTTCGGCGTTCAAGATCATCGCCCGCTTCTCCCGGTCGGCCTTCATCTGCTTTTCCATCGAGGCCTGGATCGACGGCGGCGGGTCGATGCTGCGCAGCTCCACGCGCGCCACCCGTAGACCCCATCGCCCGGTCGCCTCGTCGAGCACGCCACGCAACTGGCCGTTGATCTTGTCGCGGGAGGTCAACGTCTGCTCCAGCGTCATGCCGCCGACGACGTTGCGCAGCGTGGTGGTGGTGAGCTGCTCGACCCCGACGATGTAGTTATTGATTTCATACACCGCCGCCTGCGGAACGGTGACCTGGAAATAGACCACGGTGTCGATGTTGAGGGTCAGGTTGTCCTCGGTGATCACCGGCTGCGGCGGGAATGACACCACCCGCTCGCGCAGGTCCACTCGGGCGCGGACGCGGTCGATAAAAGGCACCAACAACGTCAGCTGTCCGCTGACCGTGCGGCTGTATCGACCCAGTCGTTCGATCACCGCGGCCTCGGCCTGCGGTATCAACGCAACCGACTTGGCCACCACGACGATCGCAAACATCACCAGGACGGCCAGCAACACCAGACCAGCAACTGCACCTTGCACAGGAGTTCCTTTCTCTCACAGCGTCTTCGCAGCGGCACTGCCGACGGGCTACACGTGCCTGAAGACCACCGCCGTGGCCCCGTCGATATGGATGACCGTCACCGACTCGCCAGGTTCGTAGACATCGCCGTCGTTGAGCGGGCGCGCGGTCCACGCCTGACCGTCGAGCTTCACCAGGCCCTCATCGCGGGCAACCCGATCGAGCACCAGCGCCGGCTTGCCCTCCAGCGCAATGATTCCCATCGGCGCTACCGTGGCGGGTGTCAGCCGCCGCCGCAGCACAGGTCGAATCACCACGACCAGCAGCAGGGAAACGCTGAGGAACACCGCCCCGTCGGCCCACACCGGCCAATCCATCAGGTAGCAGCTGGCCGATGCAGCCAGTGCGCCACCCCCAAGCATCAACAAAAACATGTCGCCCGTCAGAGCCTCCGCACCGGCAAGGACCAGCGCGAATATCAGCCAGATCAGCGCGGCAGGCATGCCGCCAGAATACGCGTGATCGGCCTTTGCCGGGCCGAACAACTACACTGCGAGATCATGTGGTGTCCGAGTGTTTCGCTGTCCCTGTGGGCCAACGCCTGGCTCGCCGGCAAGGCCGCGCCCGACGACGTCTTGGACGCGTTATCGCTTTGGGCGCCAACGCAATCAGTAACCGCGTATGATGCGGTCGCCGCGGGCCACACCGGATTGCCGTGGCCCGACATTCACGACGCCGGCACGGTCTCGCTGCTGCAAACGCTGCGCGCCGCAGTTGGCCGCACGTCTGCGCCGGCCTCCGGTGTCCCGTTGCGCGGGACGATCAACGTGGTGTTGCCGGTGCCCGGCGATGTACGCGGGCTGGCACCAAGCACCCAGTTCGAACGCGATGCCCTGGCCGCGGGCGAAGCAGTGATCATCTCCAACCCTGACGATCCCACCACGGCCGTTGGACTGGTCCCCGAGTTCTCCTATGCCGAACTCGAGGAACCCGCCGACGGCGACCAGGATCCACCCGAATTGTGTGCGCTGTTTTGGATGGTGTACTCGTTGCCCGGCGCACCGGCTTTCGATCATCACGAGCTGGGCGACGCAGAATACGCGCTACGGTCAGCGGTGCGATCGGCGGCCGACGCGCTCGGCGCAATCGGGCTGGAATCCGCGACATCCGACATCGACGATCCGCGTGGACTTGTCGAGCAACTACTGGAATCCGCACGGCAACACCGGATTCCTGATCATGCGCCGTTCCGCGCGTTGCGAGTCCTCGAGAACGCCGCGCACGTCGACGCGATCATTGCGGTCAGCGCCGGGTTGAGTCGATTGCCCGACTCGTCCGCAGACCGCTTCACCGCCCGGATCAACGCCGGGCTGGAGCCGATGGGGGTGCAATCATCGTCGGAAGCCCGGATCGCCAGCGATGCGCTGCGGCCGCTTAACGACGTGGTGCGCTCGGCCCGGATGGCCGCGGTCAGCGCGATCCTGGACTCGGCGTGGCCCGACTGAGCCGCGGTTACTCGCCCGCGCTTGTCCGCGCTACGCAGTGCGGCGGACGGCATGGCGCGCCGTCGACGCTGGCCAGGCAGCCCGGCACCGGATCGGGGCCACTGACCCGGGCCGCGCTCCGGCGGTAGCGGAGTTCGTCGATCAGATCTGCGGCCAGCCGGGCGAATCGCCGATCTGCGTTGGGTGTAGCGGCCCGGGTGAATGCGATGCCCGCTGCTTCGGCTTGGGATCGCAGCTCTTGGTCGAGATCCCATACCACCTCGATATGGTCGGCGACAAATCCGACGGGACAGACGATCACGGCTTTGGCACCGACGGCCCCCAACGCCGTGAGATGGCCTGCGACATCAGGCTCTAACCACGGAACCTGCGGCGGACCCGACCGCGACTGCCAGGTCAGGTCGTAATCGGCGTATCCGGCGGCCGCCGCGACCAGCCTTGTGGCGTAAGCGACTTGGCGGCTGTAGAGCTGCGGACCGCAGCGCCGGTCAGCGGCCACCGGGACCGAATGTGCGGTGAACACCAGTCGCGCGTCGCCGCGCAGCTCGGCGGGTAGGGTGTCGGCGGCCGCTGTGATGGCATCGGCGAACATCTCGACAAACAGCGGATGGTCGAAGTAGGTCCGCAGTTTGACCAACTCGGGCGTGTCCGCCCCGGTCACCCGACGTGCCCGGGCAATGTCCTCAACATACTGGGTACAGCTGGAATAACCGCTCCACGCCGACGTAGTGAATACCGCTGCACGACGAATGCCGTTGTCTCGCATCGTCGTAACGGCATCTTCGACGTAGGGTTCCCAGTTGCGGTTGCCGAAATACACCGGCAGGTCCTGTTCAGCTTCCAGCTCGGCGATCAACGCGCGGTTGATGCCGTTAATCGGCGACACGCCACCGAAATGCATATAGTGCTCGGCAACCGCATCGAGGCGCTCAGGCGGTACGTTGCGCCCGCGGGTTACGTTCTCCAGGAACGGCCGAACCTGCTCGGGCCCTTCAGGTCCGCCGAAGGACAGCAGCAGGATGGCATCAAATTCCATTGCTTCCTAGAGCAACTGCGTGCTGGCGCCGCCATCGGCGTAGATGATGGTCCCGGTGGTCGCGGGCAGCCACTCGGACAGCAGCGCACACACC
>Ga0209530_1000654_pt1 | contig 21457 bp, 19 predicted proteins | sample BlaSpr_A8_Ref_O1_FD_187987 | JGI IMG/M metagenome (GOLD analysis project Ga0209530, IMG submission 187987) | Forest soil microbial communities from Thunder Bay, Ontario, Canada - Black Spruce, Ontario site 2_A8_Ref_O1 (SPAdes) (version 2) | ecosystem: Environmental > Terrestrial > Soil > Boreal...
CCGAGCCTAGCCAGGGCGGCGATGCGGGCCGAACGCCAGCATGTCGGCGAATGCCGAGTGCCGTGTCCGTGGGCGACTACAAGGAGAGGAGGAGCAGTTCGAGGAGCAGCGAGGGCCCAAAGGCCTGCACGCCGGGAACGATGCCGCCGACCTCCGTACCCGGGATCGGGACGGTATTGGGCGGGTTCCCAGCAGTCGTCACGGTCACCGTGATGGGCTGGTTAGGAGCGAGAACACCGCCAAAGGGAATGTTGAGCGACTGCACACCCGATATCAACCCCGACAGCGGTACGGATACCGTCTGTTGGCCATAGAGGGCGGCTTGTTCGACGGCGGGGCTGCTGAGTGCGGCCGTTGCCGCCGCCAGGTTTCCCGTCTGCAGAGCATTGACGAACGCTGTCTGCTGTTCGAGCACGGGCAGTGCGACGACCGCCGGGCCTGCCCCATCAAGGGCGAGTTCAATATCCTGCACACCCGGCACGTTGCTGACCAGCTCGGACAGGATGTCGCCGCCGACGGACTGGGCGATGCCGCCGGAGCCGCCGCCGAACGCAGCGGCAGCACGCGCGTTGGCGATCTCGGTGCTGATATAGGAAACCGTGCCTGCGTTCAACAAGTTCGCGAACTGGCTATGAAACGTCGCCGCCTGGGCGCTGAGCGCCTGATATGACAGGCCCTGCTGGTTGAACAGTGTTGTGATGGCCGCTGAAACCTCATCAAGGCCCAGCGCAGCCACCCCCGTGGTCGGGGCCGCCGCCGCCGCATTGGCCGCGCTTAGTGTCGAGCCAAGGCTCTCCAATTCTCCGGCAGCCTGGGCCACAATGTCGGGCACTACGCTTACAAACGGGATGGCCATCTCCCTCGACTCATCACGGCGATCACCCGGCGATCGTCGAGAAAATGAGCATACTGTCACGCGCCCTATCTGTGCTGGAAAGTCGCGTTTCACAAATATCTTTCGGTCGACCACAACACCTATTGGTTTGCGTCTGGCTTAGTGGTGTTGTCGCTTGCCGGGGTGATGGGACCACCGTTTGCCACGAGTATGAGACCGTGTTGTTTCCGGTTGGGGGCCGTGTGGTGATGGTGGCCTATAAGGGGGCTGCCGGACGCGACTGACTTTCGAGACTCTCGTAATTCGTCTCTTTTGAGACGTGCGCTGCAACGTTGGAGTTGGCAGTGGTTGAAGCGGCATAACGCTCGTGCGGCTGGGTTCTGCGCTTGAGGTCGCTACTAACTTCTCGCCGCCGCCCGTAGGCGGTCGGCAAGGGGCGCCATTGCTTCCAGTGGTTGGTTACGCCGATTGGTCGGTTTTGAAATGCTTGCGCTGGGCGGCGAAGAACTCGGACCAGGAGACCACCTCAGGGTGCTGCTTGAGTAACGCCCTGCGTTGGCGTTCGGTCATGCCGCCCCAAACACCGAAGTCCATCTGGTTGTCGAGCGCGTCGGCGAGGCAATCGGCGATGACGGGACAGTGCCGGCAAATGACAGTCGCTTTCCGCTGCGCCGCTCCACCTACGAAGAGTTGGTCGGGATCGACGGAAAGACACTCCGCCTTCGACACCCACGCGCCGCGGGCTTCGGTCACTCTGCCGATGTGGGCGATGGTTCCATCCATGTTGGACACTCCTGTGCGCGGTTGAAGACTCGCGTGCGCGTCGGGCCTTCGATCCTTTTGCCGGTGTTCGCCAGCCTGGTAATGACTATTCCGGCGCGGTTCAGCGGTGTCTGTCCGCCGACCAGTCGGTGCGCGGGATGAATCGCGTGTCCCCCGATTGGGGGAAACGGCGGCAACCGCTATGGGACACTAAAAGGCATGATCGGCACGGCGGCGACTGAGAAAGTGCGCGTGGTCGTGGGCGAAGATCACCCGCTGTTTCGCGACGGGCTGGTGCGCGCGCTGACGTCGAGCGGCGTAGTCGATGTGGTCGCTGAAGCCGGTGACGGCATCGCTGCCTTGGCCCTGATTAAAACCCATCTGCCGCACGTCGCGCTGCTGGATTACCGAATGCCCGGGATGGACGGTGCAAAGGTCGCCGCCGCGGTACGACGTGATGACCTGCCGACAAGGGTGTTGCTGCTGTCGGCGCACGATGAGTCGGCGATCGTCTTCCACGCCCTGGCGGAGGGCGCCGCGGGATTCCTGCCCAAAGAATCGACGAAAACCGAGATCGTGAAGGGCGTGCTCGACTGCGCTCAGGGCCGAGATGTCGTGTCGGCGGCCCTTGCCGCCGGTCTGGCGGGGGAGATCCGCCGCCGCGGCGAAGCCCAGCCACCGGTGCTCAGCCCCCGCGAGCGTGAGGTACTAAATTTCATCGCCCAGGGTCGCAGCATCCCCGCGATCGCTGCGGAACTGTACCTGGCGCCGTCGACGGTCAAGACCCACGTGCAACGGTTGTACGAGAAACTCGGCGTCGGTGATCGCGCCACGGCTGTCGCGGCGGCGATGCGGCGCGGGCTGCTCGAATAGTATGGGCGGCCTGCTGGCTCGACTGGTCGACTTCGTTGCGGCCGAACCCGTCCGCTTGTCGGCGTTTCTGCGCTTGCCGCTGATCGGTTTGATCGTCTTGTTGGTCTCAGTGTGGGAGGTTGAGCACTGGTTGCCGTTGGCTTATGCGGCGATACTCGGCGCCTATAGCGTGGCCGCACTGGTGTGGGTGGTGGCGGTGCTGCGCGGCCCGGTGCCGCCGTGGGCCGGCTGGGCCTCGACGGGTACCGACGTGCTAACCGTGGTCGCGCTATGTGTGGTGTCAGGTGGCGCCACTGTGGCGTTGCTGCCGGTGTTCTTCCTGCTGCCAATTTCGGTGGCGTTCCAGGACCGCCCGGCGCTGGCGGCCGTCGTTGGAATCTGCACCGCCGTCGGGTACCTCGGTGTGTGGATCGTCTACGCCAAGCGCGACGACACGGTTGAGCTGCCGAGCGTGGTGTACACCCATTTCGGATTGCTGCTGTGGTTGGCGGCTGCGATGACTGCCCTGTGTTATTTCCTGACTCGCGCCGCGGCGCGCGTGGCGGCATTGCTCGACATGCGCCGCACGCTTGTCTCGGAGTCGATGCGCGCCGACGAGCGCCACTCCCGGGCACTGGCCGAGCAACTGCACGACGGACCGCTGCAGGATCTGTTGGCGGCGCGACTCGAACTTGACGAAGTCCGCGAACGGCATACCGATCCGGGGCTGGACGCCGCCTACCAGGCAGTACAGGACACGGCAACCCGGCTGCGCAGCACCGTCACCGCACTACATCCCCAGGTGCTCACCGAAGTGGGTCTCACCGCCGCGCTGCGTGAGCTGATTCGCGACTACGAGCACCGCGGGAACTTCGCCATCGAAGCCGATCTCGAAGAGGTCGGTCGGCCACGGTCACAGTCCCTGTTGTACCGGGCGGCCCGCGAATTGCTCGCCAACGCACACAAGCATGCGCGGGCGAGCACCGTGCAGTTCCGCCTCGCCCGAGCGGCCGACGCGATAACGCTGAGCGTCGTCGACGACGGAATCGGGTTCGATCCGGCCATCCTGGATCGATGTGTCGCCGAAGGGCACATCGGACTCGCGTCGCTGGCGGTCCGCATTGACGCAATGGGCGGATCGATGAAGCTCACCTCGATGATCGGCGGTGGCACGCGGGCATCGGTGACCACGCCCGCCGGCGCCGACTGAACACGCTCGCCCCCGAATAGGTCCGGACACATGTCGCAGGCTCTGACTCACGATGCTGCAACAGGGGGCAACACGCTGGATCCGACGATCGGGCCTGTGGCGAAGGAACATTCCAGCCTCGGTTCGGTGCGCGACTCTCAGAATGCAGATCTCGGCCCGCTTGCTTGCCAGCCGTTCCCCGTCGTCAATGGTGGACCGGATCAGCTTGTAAACCAGCGCCACGCCGATTACCGCCAGGATCAGAACCGCCAGGACGCGGCCGAGGACCCGGGCCTGCGATTCGGTCTGCCGGCGTCCGATCCAGACGAACGCTGCGGACCCGATCACGAACACCCCGAGCACCGCCCCGTGTGATGGGCCGTACGCCGAGAACTCCCGTTGTGTAGAGAACAGCTCCATCAACTCCCCAGTTTCGTCGCAAACTATTGCCTGCAGGTATGCGCTGGCCCAAGTTGCCTCGGATCAACTGAGAAAATCGATTACCGCTGATCTCAGGGGGCGTTCACCGTGACTCCGATACGAAGTTTTGAGACTCTCGTATGTGGTCTATTTCGAGACACCTTTTTGTGCTAGCCCAAAGCAATGCCGAGTTCGTCGGCGAAGACTTTGATCATGTGTTGCGCCGATCTCGTTTCGGCCGATGAGCACATGGTCGTGTTGGCCTTGGCGGACGCAGCGGGTGGGCGAGCCGGTCCGGCACTGGCGGTAACACCGTCTTCTGCGTCAGCTCTTGGAGAGTTGTTGGGGGCAATAATATTTCGCTGCGATTACGGCGAACTGGGACGCGCTTTCCATGTCGAACCTGGGATTATCGGTCTTCACGTCGTGGACTACCCCCAGCCCCGATTCGCCGTTATTCAAGCAAGTGCACGCCGCTTTGCCAGCCGTGACGGCTTGACCTGGGCTGGCATAAGCGATGCCGTCTTGTCGCAGTGCGGCAAGGAAACCCGCGTCGTCACCGTCGACAGGAGGAGCTAAATCGGCGTATGCCGGTGCGGTGAGGCTGATCATGGTGCAAACGAAACCCGCGTGGTCACCGTCGACAGGGGGAGGTGGATCGGCAGATGCCGGTGCGGCGAGGCTGATCATGGTGCAAACGCTAACCATCGCGAGTAGTAATTTCATTACTTCACCAGACCTTTTCATCCGTCGGCGAGATTTTGGGGGTGTCGGCTTTGGACAAGTGCGGCGCATGAATGCTGGGTCTCTCGCCAGGCTTTGGGCAGGCTGTCAGGACCTTCTTGATCGACGCTATGGTGTCCGCGAAATCGGGAATCACCACGAGTGGGCATGTGCTGCGGCCCAGTGAAGGCTTCCTCGGTAACCGCACACGAGGCTGGAGCTCACGCCTAAGGTGCTGACGAACATCTTGTGAATCGCCGCGGCCTGAGCACTGACGGCCTGATACATTCGCGCAGGCACGGCGGCGTGCGCCCCTGTTCAAGGCCGGCGCCTCATCAGCAGCTGCAAGCACCGTCCCCTCGTCGGGGCTTTCTCAACTGCGGTCCTCCTGCCCGGGGGTTTTACCAGCGCTGTTGACATCAAGTACTTTCTCTGATCGTCGGCAGCGGATACAAAAAGCAAGCTGTGAGCTGGCCTTTGTCCAAAAGCCATGCGCGTGCCGTTGCAAGTTGTGGGCTTACCTGCGATGTCGACCGCCCCGTCGGCCACCTTTTTAATCAGCATGATTCTAATCATCGTCGCGCAGGCTTACCGCTGGCTGTGTTCTGGTTGGGTGCTTCCTGTCCTTTGGGCGCGAGTCAGCTCTCAGCGGCCAAACGGGCCACCGCCCAACAATTTTGGATACGACCACACTTGGCACGCCCCGGGCACACACCGCCGGGAGAGGATTATCGAGAGTTCACCGGCCAGCCTGTCACATTGCCCGTCGACGAAAGAGCCCCTATAGCAGGCACTATGGCGTGAGCCCATTGCTCCACGTCGCCGCGCCGGTAATCGGCGTCGCTGACTGGTCAGCCACACCCATGGCAAAACCGGGCGTGCTCCAGGGGCACGCTGCTACGGCCGTCATCTGACCCTCCCGGAGCCCAGCGTTTCCAGGGTGCTCTAGGGATAGGCCGTTGATTCTCCACGAGGGGCCGTTCGCGTTCACGGTGAATCCGACGCGAAGTTTCGAGACTCTCATATCCCGTCTCTTTGGAGACAAGCCAGGGCGTGCAGGGCCTCGCGACCGACGGTCGTCATTGCATCGCCTCGGCCCACGCGATATGTCCGTCGACCTCAAGCGTTCTCACCATGTCGCGGTAGCGATCCCTAACGTGCGCGTAAGTCGGGGCGTCGCCGTGAGCCCGAGCTAGCAGCGCCCGCAGCCGCAGCAGATGGATTTCGCACAATACCTTCAGTCCCAACTGCAATGCCCGCCACCGGGTCGGTTGACGCGGTCGTGGATCTTCGTCGCCACCAGCATCTGCGCCGTCTGCACAGTCGGGCCGTAGGCGACGGCGTACGCACTGCCTTGACCGAGAGCGACAGCCATGCAGGTCGTGGTGCTTCCGGCGAGTTGGCAGCCGGCCGGGAACTTCGCTTCACAGTTCGCCATCGCGTGCTGCTCGGCATCAGACTCGGTGTAGGCGTCGGTGTAAAAGAACGTCGAGCTGGAGTTCACCGCTCCCGCCATCCATGTGGCGGCGGCGTGCACGGGCGGAGCTAGAAAGACCGCGCTTGCTAGGACGAGCGGGCCGCCTACGGCCAGCGGCAAGATCCTGCGGGCAGCCGTTTTCCCAGTGTGCGTTGTCATTTGACTTGGCCTTTCTGTCGTTGTGGGGAGGCTTCTCCTAACGCGACAGGGCGACCGGAACTGCTGCTGGCGGTTGAGTCAGTGTGCCCGGGCCCGGTATCAGGCCGGGGCACCGTGAGCAAACCGATAGCCCATGACATGATCATATTACATACTTAGCGCACGATCTATACGCATCCAACAAACTTCAGATGTTTTTAGGCTTTTCAATCTGTTTGGACCGTCGGTAATCTGTTAGAAGGGCATTTCTAGGTTGCGAGTGACTGCCGGGGCGCTAAACAGTGAGCTGTTGGCGCGTGTGGCCGCATGGAGTTGATCGATCTGCGCTGCCGCTGGGCGGAAAAGAGAAGATCTCGCGCGCCCGGCGACCCAACGGTCGCTCGGAAACCGGCCTGTCCGAGAAGCAACGTGCCGGTACCTGCCGATCTCAGCGCACGAGGTGCCAGAAGGGTCCGACGCGGCCACAGGGACGCCCTTTTAACCACTCGCGGCGCATCCCGGCTGCGCGCACGACCATGCCAACGACTCCGAGCGCGCTCTTCATTCGATGAAATGCTTGATCCGAATATCTGGTGAGGTGCTGCGAGCCGAATCGAAAAGTGCGCGTGAGGCTGGGATCGGTATCGATTCCCAAGTGAGTCTCCGACTACTCAAAACGGTCATCGCTGAACCGGGCAAGATTGACGACATCGCACGACGCGTTACCTCAAAGCGATACATCTGTGTAGACGTTCACCACCGACTGCGCGATGCCGAGGCTACACGGCCAGCTACGATCGCTTCGCCGACGGTGCCGCACCCGCACCAGGTTCGCCAGTTTGTGCGTAGTCAGGATCGTCGGACCCGTACGCCGCGGGGAATCAAGTGGATGCTGCGGAGCATCTGACTACCAGTCCTATCCCGGCGTCGATATTCGGTTGAAAGATTGAGCGCTTGCAGATCCACGAGCGTATCGTCCAAAGAGCTGAATTCTTTAAAGGCTTTTCTGCGCACTGTTTCGGGGAATCCGTTCACCGATACCGATGCATCAGGGATTAGCACTGGTAGGGTGCCGGCCTCACTCGCTGCCTCAATACCACTCGGGGAGTCCTCGAGAACAATGCACGACCCTGGATCAATGCCGAGGTAAGTGGATGCGAGGCGGAAGATGTCCGGTGCAGGCTTCCCTCGAGGTGTCTCATCCCCGCCAACAATCACATCGATGCCATTAACATCTATTCCCGATTTACGCAGTCGCTCGATTGCTTTCGCCTTTGCTGTTGAGGTTGCGACGGCCGTCAGGATACGCTGCGTACGCGCCCAGTGGAGGAGATCGTGAATGCCTGTCTTGGCTTGAATATTCTGTTTTGAAACGTATTCGTTCTTGCGGGTCAGAATCTCATCGAAATGCGAGTCATCCTGGTTTACATCCTGCCAGAACCGAGTCAGGATTTCCTTGACGTCAATCTCGGTACGACCAATCAGCCTTTCGAAAACGTCGTTGGGCATCGAGCAATGGAATTGGCCCGCTGACAGTTGCCAACCCTTTCGTTCCACAACCTCCGAGTCCAGCATCACGCCGTCCATGTCAATAATGATCGCACGAAACGATTTATCCAGATTTAATGGACCGAGTGTTTTATATTTCAACCACCATTCGTAGGGCGCCTCGCTGTAGATGTCGTAAAGCATGTGGACGGCGGTGTCGACTCGATCCTTTATCTGTTTGCGAGTCGCCGCGAGTTGCTTGCGGCGGCGACGGTCGATCTCGTTCTGCCACGCCGGCTGGGCAAGGCCGAGATCACTCCTTATCGCCTGATGAATTGCCCACACACGCATTTGCACCTCGTTGAGCGGGCAGTGAAAGGCTTGATATCGAAGCCATCCTGCACGAGCGTAGACGATAATTTCTCGAGTATCATTCGAAGCTAATACGCCTATTGGCCCATATATTGCCGCCTGCATTGTCTCGGCGAATTCAATTGAATAGGCAGAGCGATTTGTAACGATGTCTTGTTCATGTCTCCGTGACATTGGTTCAAGTTGTGACATGAAGTCACGGTAGGGGCTTATTCGTTGTTCTATGAGTTCCTGTGTAACTTTGTCGTGAATCGCTTCAAGCTCGATCCTAAGCTTTCTTCGCGATTGCAGGTACGCGAGAATTGCGACGAATAGTGAGATACCCGCACTGATAACCGCGGATTGACCGGGAACGTCTGACATACCCATGAGTTTGACAGCAGCCCGCCGGGGAGGCAGTGGGTTTACAACTCAAGGGCCGGCAAAGGCACCTTCGACGTGAACCGCGGCCACAGTCGCGCCGTGGCCGTGCCCCAGGTCATGGCGGCGCCCCCAAGCAGCTCTGGTTGTTGTTTACGACATCCAACACGCGATAGATGGCATCGACGCGTTCGTGAACGGGACTTAACCAAATACTTCGAAACCGCAGCGACTAGCCAGGTGCGACTGCTGTTCCTGGGGATTCACGGGGCTTCATTGCGTCTACGGGCGTCGTCGGACTCGTGCCCCAGGCGCGCTGGGCGAGGAGGCGCATGCCGTTGAGTCCGACGATGACAGTGGATCCTTCGTGCCCGGCGACGCCGAGTGGCAGGGGTAGTTGTCCCAGTAGGTCCCAGAGCACGAGTCCGGTGATGAAGGTGGTCGCGATGGCCAGGTTGGCGATCACGATGCGGCGGGCGCGGCGCGACAGTGCGATCACTGCGGGAAGGGTGGCGAGATCGTCGCGGACGATGACGGCGTCGGCGGTCTCGAGGGCGAGGTCGGATCCGGCGCGGCCCATCGCGACCCCGGTGTGTGCCGCGGCTAGGGCGGGGGCGTCGTTGACGCCGTCCCCGACGAGCAGCACGCGCTGTCCGGCGTCCTCGATCTCGCGGACAGCGGCCACTTTGTCGTGCGGGAGCAGCCCGGCGCGGATGTCGGTAATTCCGATTTGCGCGGCGAGTGTGGTTGCGGCGCGGGGGTTGTCGCCGGTCAGCAGAACGGGTGCGGTGCCGGTGCGGGCGGTCAGTTCCGCGACGGTGTCCGCGGCTCCGGGGCGCAGTTGGTCAGCCAGTGCCAGGATCCCGGCTGGGGCGCTGTCGACGACGACGATAACAACTGTCTTGCCTGCGGCTTCCAAATCGGCCACCACGATGGTCATCGGGGTCGAGGTATCGGCGTCGGACAGCAGATGGCTGGGGCTGCCGACTTCGACGGTATGACCGTCGACGGTGGCGCGGACACCGCGTCCGGGCGCGGAGTCGAAATCCTGGGCCATCGGTAGCTGCAGCCCGTGTCCGGTGGCGGCGGCCACGATCGCCCGAGCCAGCGGGTGTTCGCTGGGATGTTCGGCGGCCGCGGCCCAGGTGAGGACGGTGTCGGCGTCGTAACGCATTTCCTCGAGTGGGTGTAGATCGGTCAGCCGGGGTGAGCCCAAGGTCAGAGTGCCGGTCTTGTCGAACGCGACGGCGGTGATCGAGCCGAGTTGTTCCATCACGACCGCGGATTTGACCAGAACACCGTTGCGTCCGGCGGTGGCCATCGCGGCCAGCAGCGGTGGCATGGTCGCCAGGACCACCGCGCACGGGGACGCGACGATCATGAAGGTCATCGCTCGCAGTAGCGCTGGCTGCAACGCGGCGCCCAGGGCGAGCGGGATGAGGAACACCGCCAATGTGGCGGCTACCACCGCGACCGAGTAGTACTGCTCGACTTTCTCGATGAACAACTGGGCTTTGGCTTTGGTGGCCGAAGCCTCCTGCACCATGGTCACGATGCGGGCGATAACGGTGTCGGTGGCGGCCCGGTCGACTCGAATCCGCAGTACTCCGGTGCCGTTCAGCGTGCCGGCGAATACCTCATCTCCGGGGTGTTTGGCGACCGGTAAGGGTTCACCGGTGATCGATGCCTGATCCACGTCGCTGGCACCGGAGATGACCTGCCCATCGCCGCCGATGCGCTCGCCGGGGCGCACCACGATCGTGTCCCCGACGCACAGAGTGGCCGCATCGACTACGGTCTCGTGTCCGGATTCGGTGACCACGGTGGCGCTTTCGGGGGCCAGGTCAAGAAGGCTGCGTATCGAGTCGGCGGTTCGCTGAGTGAGAAATGCTTCCAGCGCACCGGATGTGGCGAAAATGACGATCAATAGTCCGCCGTCGAGGACCTGGCCGATCGCGGCAGCCCCGATCGCGGCCACGATCATCAACAGATCGACATCCAGGGACTTTTCCCGCAGCGCTTGCACCCCTGCCAGCGCGGGTTCCCAGCCGCCGGTGACATAGCAAGCCAGATACAGCGTCCACCACATCCACGCTGGCGCGGCCCCGAACTGAGTAGCCAACCCGAGCACAAACAGGGCTGTGGCCAGGGTCGCCCAACGAACCTCAGGCAGCCTGAACGGACGTGTCCTCGCCGTCGCCTGACGATCGGAGGCAACGGCGGCGCGGGAGCGGTCCAGGACGGAAGGCGACATCGGGATCTCCAACATTCTGGAAGAGGGCGGGACACCCTCACGATACAGGACGATATGAAGAGCTATTCATACAATCATTAGCTAGGATATAGCCATGGGTCACGGCATCGAGGGCAAAGCCACCCCGCCTGCGCAGCTCGACGCCGAGTCCGCGGCCTCGGTCGCAGCGACGCTGCAAGCACTGGCGACGCCGAGCCGGTTGCGGATCTTGACCCGCCTGCGACACGGCGCGTGCTCGGTCAACGATCTCTCGGCAGCCGTGGAGATGGAACAGTCCGCGGTCTCCCACCAGTTGCGTCTTCTGCGTGCGATGGGGCTGGTGACCGGAGCCCGAAACGGACGTAGCGTGATCTACGCGCTCTACGACAACCACGTCGCGATGCTCCTCGACGAGGCCGTTTACCACATCGAACACCTCGGGCTCGGAGTCTCAGACGAACCGTCCGCGACCGCCTAGCGTCGGATCGTGACGGACCCGTCTGCTAGGACACGAGCGTCATCGGACCGCGTCGCAGTTCGACAGGGACGACTTGCTTTGGCAGGGGTTTTGAAGCGCATCAAGGACAAGCCGCACGCGGTCGCGATCTAGAACGATGGCCATTACCGCGACCTGAGCCGATCGACCCCGACAGCAGCCTGGCAACGGACGACGCTGGGTTTCTCCCCGACCTCGGCGGCGACTGTGTCCGCCTCACTGCGCTCTACCCAGTCATGAGCGCCACCGATTGCCTCGCGGCAGTCGGGCAACTGGTGGACGACTGGGAGGACAGCATGAACAGCCACGAGCCCGCACTGTTGATTCTGTGCAGATCGGCGCTCGAGACAGCCGCCAAGACTATCTGGTTACTGGGGAATGATGACCGAGCCGTTCGACGGAAGCGTTCCGTGGGATTCGTCTGGTCAGAAATTTCGAATCAGAAGTCATTTCACACCATCGAAGAACGCCTATACAGTGCGCTTCCCGACAAGAACACTAACCCCAGGTATCGCGAGGTGCAGGAGCACATTCGGCTATTCCACCTGCGAGAGCAGATCCTCAAACCGGAACCGAAAGAGACTCCCCCAAATGACACACGCCTTGTGATCAACGCCGCGAAATGGGTCGACACGAATCTTGCGCAGCACCACGCCGAGGAGCTGGCCGACGACGGTCTTGCACTTGGCGCAGAGCGGTTCTACGTGGTCGGCTCGGCGTTCACTCATGGGTACAAGTGGGCCAACGATTATGTAAAGAGAACGCTTACGCGATGGCGGCTGACGGGCTGGCTGCAGCGATCGCCATTGGCGAAGCCGAGTCCCTCTTCGGCGATGTCGCTCATTTGTTGGTGCGGTGGGAATCAGCTATAGCAGTAGGAGTCCGACGAAGCGTCGCCACCCTGCAGCCGGATCTGGTGCACCCGCAGGCCGCGGAACTCCTCGCCGTGCGGGAGAAAGTTCTCGTCGATGCTCAGCCCGCCGTCAAGATCCGCGTCGAGCTTGGCCATCCACGCGCCGACACCGTCGGGGTAGAACTGGTCGTCCCATGCCCCGTACAGCGAGTTGGTGAAGTACACCCGTTTCCCGTCGCGGCTGACTTCGACCATCTGCGGGCCGCCTGCCAGCGGCATATCGGGCATCGCTGGATGCGGTGCGCGGTCGATGATGCCGCCGAGCCGCACAGATCCCACCTGCTTTGGTTTCGCGGGGTCCGACACATCGAATTGTTTCATCTCGCCGGTGCCCCAGCACGACACGTACAAGAACCGGTCATCGACCGACAGGTCGATGTCGGTAATGAGCGGCGGCACCGCGGCAAACGGCTTGAGTGCCGGAGGCAGGAGGTTTGGGTCGGCGGGCTCTGCGGGGATGGTGATGACCTTCTCGGCCTTCCACTCGTGCTCGTCGCGGAACCAGCGCCAGACCGAGCCGGACAGGTCCTCAGTGGAAATCACCACGCCGACGAAGCCCCAGGTCGCCTCGGGGTCGTGCGACGGGCGCACCTCCAATGCGATCTGGTGCTGGGCGCCCAGGTCGACCCGCTGCATGTGCTCACCCTTGGCAAGATCCCAGAAGTGGACGGCGTGGCCGTACTTCTGGCCCAGCAACAATTCCGGCACGATGCCGTTCTCGATCATCGAGGGGCTGCCCCACTCGCTTGAGATCAGCACGTTCTGATTGAGGTGCCACCAGGCGTCATAGTGGAAGTGCTGCGGCCCGCGGTCGGTCTCCCAGGCACGCAAGACGTCGAATGTCGCATGGTCGAGCAGGGCGATGCCGCCCGGTCCATCATCGTTGCCCTCAGGGCCCCCGAGGCAGGTTAGGAATACGCCGTCTGGTCCGCAGTGAAGGGTGTGCGGACGCGAGTATCCGGCCTTTTGGGACAGGCTCTTGCCGTCGATCGTCTTAATCAGCGTCGGGTTGCGTGGGTCCGGCTGGGTGTCGAACACGTGGATGTTGGACGATCGCAGCCCGGGAGCCAGGAGGTATCGGCGCTCGAGGCCGTGCATGTCGTGGCCCTCGTGCTTCAGGGCGCTGCTGCAAGCGTTCCAACCGAAGTGATGAAGCTCGTCGCCGCGGCCGGGCACGTCTGTCCAGCCGACCACCCGCCCATAGCTGTCAGAGGCCGCATTCACATCGATGACGGTCATCGCGTCGTGCTTCTGTGCGGCGCGGTCAAAGGCCACCACGTACGCGAGCTGCTCGCCGGGAGCGGCCGCCGCCTCTGCAGCGGTCCGGTAGAACGTCGGATCGATCGACGGATGAGCCATGCGAGGACCTCCCAAATGGGGCCGCTAATGCTCCAAGACAAGCCGCACGCAACTGCATCCGGTTGCCGTTAAAATCGTAGTCTCGGCACGCACGTCCGGTCCACGATTCGCCAATCCAGCGGGCGGGGCAGGTCGTCACCCGGACGGGCATCCGAGTTTCTCAGGTCGGCGTGTGCGCCGGTCAGATTCACAAGAGCGGTGGCATGGAACGCGGAAGCGGTTGTAAAAACGCGGTTGTAAAAAATACAGTCGATTACTCGCACGGGACAAGCCGGACCGGATGTTATGAGCTGGTACTGGCACTTAGACGAGAAAACCCCCGGTCACTGTGGTCAGGGGTGCCTTCGCACTGACCGAATTAGTGGTGGAGAACTTGCCGTCGGCGACGCACAGGATCTCGTTGCCGTTGAGCGTCTCGACCCAGCGGTGGTACAGCTCTCAGAAGTCATCGGGTCGAGTTTGAGGCAAAGGCCTCATGTGCTCGATGACTGGGTTGGTCGACGATCACTGCATGACAAAGCAAGTTCGGGAATCAGCGAGACCACCGATTATGACCATCGAGCGGTCCGGGACGCCAGGCGGCGGGCGGGTCGATGCAGTCGAGGTGAGCCGGCAAGTCGGCGCGCGGAAGATCCTTCAGGAGCTGTCGCTGTCGATCGAACCAGGCGAGTTGGTCGCCATTGCCGGCGGCAGTGGAGCGGGGAAGACCACGCTGCTGGAGATCCTCGCGGGACTGCAACCGCCGTCGTCCGGCGAAGTTCGGCACGACGGCGTCGTTCGCAGCGCCCGGGCCAGGACCGATTCCCGCATCGGTTACGTGCCCCAGGACGACATCATCCACCTTGAGATGCCACTGCGCCGCACGCTGCGGTACGCGGCACGGCTGCGGCTGCCGGCTGGCACATCGGCGGCTGAGGCGGACCGGATCGCCGAGGAGACGCTGGACGATCTCGACCTGGCCGATCGGGCCGAGGTGGCGGTCCGTGCACTGTCCGGTGGTCAGCGCAAGCGCGCCAGTATCGCCGTGGAGCTACTGACCCGGCCACGCATCTTCTTTCTTGACGAACCCACCTCCGGGCTCGACCCGTCGACCGCGGCCGACGTGATGCGTCTGCTGCGCCGGGTCACCCAGCGCGGGGTCACGGTCGTCCTCACGACGCACGAGCCGGCCGGCATCGACAAGTGCGACCGGGTGGTATTCCTGGCTCGCGATGGCCACCTCGCCTGCACCGGCAGCCCGACCGAGGCTCGGCGCTACTTCGAAGTCAACGATCTCGCCGAAGTTTATGTCCGGCTGGCCGTCGAGCACACGCCGCAGATCTGGGCGAAGCGATTCGCGGACAGCCGCGGGAAGTTTGGAAACCGGCCGGTCCCGGCTCGATACCCCCTCCCCGCTACCCGTTCAGATGTCAAGCGCGCGAGCGTGATTCGGCAATGGTGGCTACTCACACGACGCAACGTCGATGTTCTCTTCCGCAACCGACTGACCCTGGCGGTCCTGCTCGGCTCACCGGTGCTGGTCACCGCAATGATGGCGACGCTGTTCAACCGCGGCGCGTTCGAACCCCACAACGCAGCCGACCTCGCACCGGCTCAGATCGTGTTCTGGATCGCATTCGCGGGCTTCTTCTTCGGCCTCACCTACGGGCTGCTGCAGATCGTCGGCGAGATGGCCGTCTTTCGGCGTGAGCGCCTGGCCGGCCTCAGCGTGCGCGCCTACGTGGCGTCCAAGGTCACCGCGCTGCTTCCGGTGCTGGCTGGCGTGAGCGCGGTGCTCCTCGGTGTGCTGCGGATCCTCGGTCGGCTGCCCGCCGTCGCCTGGCATGTGTATGCGCTGCTGTTCGTGACCATTGTGATCGAGGCGACCTCCGCACTGGCCCTTGGCCTGCTCGCTTCGGCGGCGGTGTCCAACGCCGCGCAGGCCGCCCTTGCCCTGCCGATGCTCTGCTTTCCTCAGGTGCTGTTCGGCGGGGCCATCGTTCCCGTCGGTCAGATGGCCGCCCCGGGACGTCTGATGAGCCTCGTCCTAGCCAACCGCCACGCATTCGAAGCGTTGGGACGCGACCTGGATCTCGACCGGTACACCGCGACGCTGCCGGCCATGTCCGCCTACGGCAACACGTTCCAAGGAGGCACCGGCGCCGCTCTCCTCGCGCTCGCTTCGTTCACCGCTGCCCTCACGCTGGGCACGGTCTGGGTACTGGATCGGCGGTCCCGGCCCGGCTCAATCCGGCGATGACGATTCAGCAGCACCCGTGGGAAAAGGTGCTGATAGACGGTCATGCCCCGTTGGTCAGAGCGCGGCGCGTGTTTCGCTATCTGCCCTCGGCACCGCGTTGCAAGTTGTGCAACAACCCGTTTGGCGGACCGGTCGGGCGCGTTCTGGCCGCGGCCGGATTCAGCCCGTCACGTAAGAACCCCAATCTATGCAGCCGTTGTTGTGATGCCCTCCCGGTGGGCGGAGCAGAGGTTGACATCGCAGTCCTGTTCGTCGACGTTCGCGGCTCTACGGCGCTCGGCCAGCGCAGCGTTCCCGCCGACTTCGCCGCATTGCTCAACCGCTTCTACATCGCCACGACGCACACCCTGCTGCGCCATGACGCGGTGATCGACAAGCTGATCGGCGACGAAGTGATGGCGTTCTTTGTGCAAGGCGTCAGCGGTCCGAACTATCGACGCCGGGCGGTTCAGGCGGGGATGGAGTTGCTCGAAGCGGTCGGGTACGGCAGCGACGAGGGGCCGTGGATCGACGTGGGCATCGCAGTCAATGCTGGCATCGCCTACGTGGGCAATGTCGGGGGTACAGTCGTCGACTTCACCGCTCTCGGTGATCCGGTCAACGCAGCGGCGCGAATGCAACAGAAAGCCGCCGGCGGCGAGTTGCTGGTCGCGGCGGGAGTGGCCGATGACCTGCTGAGCGAGGCGCCGAGGCGCACACTCGACCTGCGGGGACACGAGCAGCCGATCAACGCATTCGCCCACGGAACGTGGTCGGACAACCAGCGTCGCAAGGTCGTCGGCTCGTCCGCCTGACACCGCCCGCCATCCGCGACAGAATCGACGGATGGGGTCGCGACCGACTCGGGCCGAACTGCTCGCCGCACTATCGGTGGCGATCGACCTAGGGCTGGGCCAGCCGACCGAGCACATGCTGCGCTCCGCCCTCATCGCCACGCGTATCGCCGACCGCCTGGGCCTGAGCAAGGACGACCGCGAGTGCACGTACTACGCGACGTTGATCATGTGGATCGGATGTCACGCCGACTCACACGAATACGCGCGGTGGTTCGGCGACGACATCTCGGTGCGCCACGACTCGTATCTGGTCGATTGGAAAGGCTGGCCCTACCAACGCTTTCTGCTCAGCAACGTCGGCCGCGGCGAGCCGTGGAGGCAGCGCCTGAAAACCATGTCAGACCTGTACGTCAACGCCCGGGGACAATTGTCGCGGTTGATGCACTCGCACTGCACGTCAGCCGCGCTGCTGGCCGACCGGATGGGGCTTCCTGCCGGCGTGCAGACCGCGCTGCGGTTCGCCTTCGAGCGGTACGACGGCGGCGGCCTGCCGGACGGAGCGTCCGGCGACGCGATCCCTATCCAGACGCGCGTCGGCCAACTCGCCGACATGGCGGAAGTGCATCACCGCACATACGGTGTCGACCGCGCAATCGCGATGGCGCGCAGCCGCCGCGGTGGCCAGTTCGACCCTGCCGTCGTCGACGTGTTCGTCACCCATGCCGAGGAAATCCTGGCCGACGTTCCGGACCTGTGGGACGCCGCGCTGCGCGAAGCGTCCGACCGGCACCAGCCTCTCGACGACAACTCACTTGATGCACTTCTGGTCGTGCTGGGCGACTTCGTCGACCTAAAATGCCCGTTCACGCTTGGCCATTCACGTGCGACGGCCCGACTCGCGGCGGACGCGGCGGTCGCCGTCGGACTGGACGCCGACGCGGTGGCGTTGACGCGGCGGGCTGGACACGTGCACGACCTGGGACGCATTGGGGTGTCGAACCAGATCTGGTCCAAGCCCGGCGCGCTGACCGCCGCTGACTTCGAGCGGGTCCAGCTGCATCCGTACCTGACGGTGCGGATCCTCCGCCGCGTTCCCGGCCTCGAAGACGTGGCGCGGCTGGCCGGCAATCACCACGAACTCATCGATGGCTCGGGCTATCCGCAAGGGCTGCCCGGTTCGGCACTGACAATGGCGGACCGACTGCTCGCCGCTGCGGTCAGCTACCAATCCGCCGTCGAGCCACGGCCCTACCGCGACCCACTCGAGCCGGCCGCAGCGGCGGGCCGGCTGCAAGAGCGCGTGCGCGCTGGCGCGTTGGACCCGGTCGCCGCTGACGCGGTGCTGCACGCCGCGGGCCACCGATCGCAACGGTCGAAGTCGCGCCCGGACGGACTCACCGCCCGCGAAGTCGAGGTGCTGTGCCTGGTCGCCCGCGGCGCGTCGAACAAGCAGATTGCCGAGCAGCTGGTGATCAGCGAGAAGACCGCGCGCAACCATGTCGAGCGGGCCTATACGAAAATCGGTGCGTCGAACCGGATCGGCGCCAGCATGTACGCGCTGCGGCACGGCCTCGTTGCGCCCGAGAATTGAGGGAGTCGCCTCATGCGTTCACGGTCGGCGCGGTCGAGCATCGACGCATGAACACTCGTGTACTGATCCTCGGTTACGGCAGCATGGCTTATCTGACCTTCCCTGCCGCGTTCGTCTATGCGATCGGATTCCTTGGCAACATCGGCGTGCCCCGCAGCGTCGACAACGGCATCGTCGCTTCCCTTGGTGAAGCGGCGGCGGTCAATCCGGCGCTGCTCGGGTTGTTCGCCGTGCAGCACAGCGTCATGGCGCGCGCCCTGGCTTCAAACGGTGGTGGACGCGGTTCGTCGCACCGTCGGTCGAAGGGAGTACCTATGTGCTGATCGCCAGTGCGGTGCTGTTCGTGGTGTTCTGGCAGTGGCGGACCATGCCTGCAGTCGTGTGGGACGTGACACCGCCGATCGGGCGCGCTGCCGTGTGGGCGGTGTTCTGGCTGGGCTGGGTCACCGCGTTGGCGACCACGACCCTCAGCGCCGCCGACCGGGAGAAGATCGCCCACGGCAACGCGGAACGGCTGCTTCGCATCTGAAGCACAAACCTGCTGGAAGCGACGACGGGGCGGTTATGGAGCTTGCGCGGGCCGACGCCCGGCTAGGCGTCCCAAAAACCTTCGTTTTAGGCGGCGCAGTCGGTGCAGATCATCACGCTGTCCTTCTGGCTAGCGAGACGGCTGCGATGGTGCACTAGAAAGCAGCTCGAACACGTGAACTCGTCGGCCTGCTTCGGGATGACCCGCACCGACAACTCTTCGCCTGACAAATCGGCGCCCGGCAACTCGAACGATTCCGCCGCATCCGATTCTTCGACATCCAAAACTGCCGCGTCCGCTTCATTAGCGCGTGCCTTCAGGTCCTTGAGCGAGTCCTCAGGCGTCTCGTCAGTATCGAGACCGCGCGGAGTGTCATAGTCCGTGTACGTCGCCATTGCCATGCCTACCCTGTAGGAGATCGCAGCAGAGCTGCTCTTTATGTCAGCGTTAAACGCATCTTGGTCCGTATTGCTGCCCTACTGCCGCTGCAAGCGGGTGTGATTCCCGTCTCTATCTAGAAGCTCGGGAGTGATTGCAGCTTGTCGCATCCATCGGTCTGTGGGTGGTGTCGAGAGGGCAGCAGCGTGACAATTTTGCTCAACTCTCTGAAAGGCGCTGGCGTGTCGACCGTAACGAACACCCCGCCTTCGGTAGGGGTACGGTACGTCCACCGCCCGGGTCTACGCTCAAGGAGGCACAAGGAAAGGTACGCGATGTTCGCAGCGTTCGGATTCGAAGCCCTGGGTGTAGTCGTCGGGGATATGTATTTCATCGACCCGGCCCCGCTCGCCGGTCAGGAAACCCCGGAACGGGGAGTCAGACTGGAACTCCGCCTCGTCGACCGGGCCGAGCCCCAAGGGTCGATCTACGCCGGCGTCCCGATCGCCTTCACCCGCCCGGTATGGCGGGTGGACATTTTCGGATCCACAGAGAGCCCGCCCGGGACCCTGGACCGGGCCCACCACCACCCCCGTTTCGACGGTTGGGAACCCGGGCGCCGGCACTTCGTCGCCGAGTTGTCAGCCGACCCGCTGTCCTGGCTGGCCGATCAGCTGGCCGACCCGGCCGCCGTGCTGGTCAGGGCGGGCGTCGGTACTGATGAGGTCACCAAAGCCGATGAGACCGGACTCGCCGCGGCGGCCCCGGAGATTGTCGCCGTAGTGAAACGGATGCTCGACGGTGTGCGGGACGGGGAATTGGCCCCGGCCCCCGCCGAGCCGGTCGCCGCCGCCCGCACCGGCTGGCTCTGATCTTGACCCGGCCGGGTTCTTTCTAATCCGAAAGGATCAACGCACCCAAAGACGTTGGGCCGGAGAGCAAGCCGCCCCAACTGGCGACGCTTTCCACGATCGAGCAGTACACACCACCATGGACGACGCCCGAGCTCAGTCTGAGAAGGCCGGCTCATCCTCGCCATGCGGTCTTGGTCATGCCTGGTGGCCTCCTGCGTTTGTGCCGGGCTTGTCGCACGTTTTCTTTTGTGGAGGCGAGTGCTTCTTTGAGGGTTGCGACGATGCGGCCGGGCTCATCTCGAACCGTTCGTGCGGTAGCGCGCGCCAGCAGCGCCGGGGTAAACAACTGGGAGGGACGCAGGTCGTGGTTGAGCACCCGTAGAAATGATCGAACCGCCTCGGTGTCGGTACTGACTTCTCGCAGTAGCCGGTTCGTCAGTGGCGACGCTGCTCCGGGGCGTCCCATCAGACTTGCGAACCAGTACATCTCATAGGCATCTTCGTCGCGCCAGCGCCACCAGGATTGCATGGCAGCGTCGAAATCCATCGCGTCCAAAGCGTTCTCGATTGTGTGTGCAAGCTGCTCAGCCTGCCGCAGCGCATCAGAGATGCCCTGCCCGGGCGTGAAATCTTTGAAAAGCCCGGCGTCGCCGACCAATACCCAGCCCGGGCCGGCGGATCGGCGGAAGTAGCCATGCCATTTGCTCACCACTCGGATTGGACCGACCCGTTGCCCACCGCCGACTACTTCGGCCAGCTCGGGCCATCTGCGAAGAGCAGCTGTGAAATAGCACACGCGATCAGCGTCAAACTCGGGCTGTCTTGTCAGATCCGGCGCGACGGCGACCATGTAGAGATCACCGTCGGTAGGCCCGGCCAGAAAGCCCGTATCTCCTACCCGCCCGAACCGGAGGTGCCCGTCTCGGTCAGCCACGCCCTCGTAATACCCCCAGGCCGCTAGCCGGCCCGGCGGTGACACGTGATACTCCGGCGCGCCCACCGCCGCGGCGACCGTCGAGTGCCGACCGTCGGCGCCGACCACCAGGCGGGCGCGAATTGCGCCCTGATCGGTTCGCACGCCAGTCACCCGGCCGCCATCGGTGAGCAGCCCCGTCACGCGTGACCCCGTGCGTACCTGCGCGCCGGCCGCGCTGGCCGCACCCACTAGCTGGGCATCCAGGGTCACCCGGCGCACGCACAGCGCCGGATGCTCGAGCGATCCGTCGCGAGTGGCCTCTAGGCGCACGTCGTCACTGACCATCGTGAAGCGGTCCAGCGGAGCCGTGCCCGCCGCCAGCAACTGCTCAAGCACCCCGAGCTGATCCAGGATCTGCACACCACACGGCTGAATCACGTGGGTCGACGGGGTTTCGGAGGGAAACTGCGCTTTATCAAGCACGCAGACGTTAAGACCACGCCGCGCCAGCATTGCGGCCAGCGGGGATCCTGCGCAGCGAGCACCAACGACCACTA
>Ga0209530_1000655_pt1 | contig 21441 bp, 21 predicted proteins | sample BlaSpr_A8_Ref_O1_FD_187987 | JGI IMG/M metagenome (GOLD analysis project Ga0209530, IMG submission 187987) | Forest soil microbial communities from Thunder Bay, Ontario, Canada - Black Spruce, Ontario site 2_A8_Ref_O1 (SPAdes) (version 2) | ecosystem: Environmental > Terrestrial > Soil > Boreal...
CGCCCGCGATCGAGCCTCCAACGATGCCCGGATACAGCGTGGCGGCCAGCGTCGGGTTCTTGAGTGGCTTGAAGAGCTTCGTCAGATTGATGACGCCGGCCGTCGCGCTCGTCGCGACGGAGAGAATGAGGCCCGGTCCGACGTTCGCCTGTGCTCCTACGGAGGTGCCGGAAGAGAGTGAAGCGGCGATGCCGTTGCTCGTCACGCGGGGGCACGTATTCGAGAGGAATTGTCTATTGATCGTGTTCACGCGTTGTCTCCTTTGGAGAGGCCATCAAGCCCCGTTCGTTCGGCCACTCGCTCTTGATTCTTGCCGCTATCGGCCTTCTGCGTCTTGGTTGCGGGCGCATGCCCGCTTCGTTTCGGGCCGGGCTGCGCCGCGGTCGCATGGCGCTGCTGCATGGCGAAGATGAAGCTGGGCTCCATGGTCGGAGTCAACGCTTTGCCGCACCAGAGGGAGAGTGCCTGCATGCGCGCGCGCGGCAGCGGCTCGTCGAGGTCCGCAAGCCCGGCAGTGATATCAGTCACAGTCTTCGCGTGCCACGCGGGATGCGTGGCCTTGACTGCGGCGATCTCGTCGGGCGTTGACGTGCCCGCCTCGACGTGTGCGAGCGTGCCGACCGGATCGTTGACCGCATGGAATTGGCGATCCCAGCGCGCCTTTTCGCTCGCGGGCGGATCGAACTTCGCGAGCTTCGGCGAGACGGCCGGAGTCGGATCGCCAGGGGGGGGCTTCGGGAGCTGCGCGGCGAGGTAGGCCGTCGCAGTGCTAGCAGCCTGCACGTAGGCCGCGGCGACTTGGGGCGAGTGCTGGGCGAGGGGGGCGACCGATGCAGCGATATCACTCTGGTGCGCCGGCATGTTTGCCGCGGCTTCGGTGACCATGTCCCGGCGCTCTTCGAAGGAGCCCCCAGTGCGTTCCTTCGGTACGACGCGAGCGATAGCCCTGTTGCCGAGCGCTCGAGCAACCCCGCGGGCCGTCTGCCGCTCGACGACGCCGACCGCCTTCTGGAGGGCTCCGAGGGCGGCCACGCGATCCATGACGGCCGCGGCCGCCAAGGGGGCGCGTTCGGCGACGAACTTCTTTGCCATGCTCGCGGCAAGCCCGGTGGCGGCGCCGAGGGGGCCGTGGGAGATTAGGCCCAGCGTCCCTAGGCCGAAGCCCGACGAGCCTGCAGTTCGTTCGGCCGCTTTGGCCAGGGACGCTTTTGCTGTGTCGGCCGCGAAGGACAGGCGCTTCGCCGTGAGCTGAGCTTTCGCCAGGTCATCGGCGAAGGTGCCTCCGACCGTCTTGCTCGCCTCCTTGACCGACTGGCCAAGCAAGTCATCGAGGGCGCCCTGGACCTTGCCGAGGTCGGCCGTGTAGGTCTTGCTCGCGCCTTCGGGGACGGCGTCGAGGGCTGCCGCGATCTTCGATCGTGCGGCCGTGGCATCGGCAAAGGACAGGCTCCCTCCGGCGCTCTTTGCCTGCGTAAAGAGGTCTTGGACCGTCCCCGCGCCCTCGGGACCGAACTTCGGCAAATCGTCTTTGAGGGCGTCGTAGAGGCTCGCGACGGAGGGTCCCTTGACCCCGGCGGCGTCGGCCTGGCTGAGGACCTCGCCGACCCTCGCCTCGGCGGCATCGGCCGCCGACTCGAGCTTGGTCGCTGCACTCTTGAGGGTGTCTCCGATCCCGACGCCTGCATCGAGGACATCACGTCCGACCACCTTGGCGCCGCCGAGCTCGTCGGCCGCGGCCCGCTCCGCCTTGCCGGGCTGGAGGGCGTCGAACATCCCGTCCTCGGCCATGCCGCGCAATCGAGGCGCCACGCGACCTAAGACGTCGCGTCCGAGCTCGCCGCCCGCGCCGAGCGCCGCTCCACCCAGGCCCCCGAGGAGCGCGCCGTGACCCACCGATGCGAGGAGCTGCTCTGCGTCGAACTGGGGGTTCGGCGATAGTGCTTGCTCCGAGGCGTAGGACTGGGCGCCGAGCAAGCCTCCCTCCGCCGCGCCTCGTGCGCCCGTCGTGACCGCCTTGGTGGCAAGCCGTCCCGCGAGGCTCGTCGCTTCCTCGGGCAAGAGCCGCGCGACACCTTTCTCGACGGCGCTGCCCGCACCGCCGAGCAAGCCCGCTTCATCGCCGAGGAGCGCGGGGGCGACGACGCCCGCGACTTCCCCGATGCCCTCCGAGATGGGATTGACCTCGCGGCGCGCCTGCATATCGGCGGCGAGCTCGTCACCCCCCACCGCGCGAGCCAGGACATCCGAGGCGCCAAGGGATGCGGTGCGCGCGGCGCCCTCGAGGCCCGTGCGAATCTCGCCGCCGGCGCCGCCGTACTTGTCGAGCCTCGCTTGCGCGTCGATGTCGGCTTGCGAAGCGAGATTCGCCCCGCCCGAGTGCATTTTCTGGAGCGCCTCTTCGGCCGGCACGAGGGAGACTTGGCCGCCGAGCTTGATCGGCACCTGCGAGCCTTGCGCGAAGGTGAACTGGCCCGAGCGCACCGCGGCTTCGGCCTGCTCGTCAGGGACGGGGACGACTGCGCCCTTCTGGTCGATGAGGTCCATCTACTTCTCGCCCTCGCCGCCCTCGACGGTCGGCTGCGCGGCGAAGCCGGGCGGAAGCTTGCCCGTCGTTGCCGCATGGATGAGCGTCTGCGTCCGTTCGGTATCGGCAGCGCGCCGGACCTTCGCGGCGTAGTTGGCAATGTCGGTGGCATTGGTGAGCGACTCGAGATCCTCTTTCGCTCCGCCTCCCCGATTCGGCAGTCCGACGGCCTTGCGATGCTCGGCGATGAGATCCAGCACGTCTTGGTCGAGGGCCTTCGCTTCGGGGCTCTTCACTCGATTGGGGGCCGAGCGATCCCAGATGCCCGCGAGCCCTTCGCCCGGCTTCAGGGCTTTGAGCCGACCTTCCACGCGCTCGAGCGCTTGCGTCCGCGCGGCGTTCTTTGCCTGCCAGGCCGCATCCGCCCCGCGCACCGCGGGCGTCATGGCGACGGGCTGTCCGCCAATGGTCGCCACCTGTGCGGTCCCGGCAGGCGTGAAGCGCTGCGTCTTCTCCAAGTCGACCGCGCCTTGGCGCTGCACTTCGGCCGCCTTCTCTTGCAGCAGCGCGATGACCTTGGCACCGGCCGCTTTCGCGGAAGGGCTCGCCGTCTCTTGCACATGCGCCGCGGCGACCTTGGCCGCTTGCTCGAGTCCAAAGCTCGTTGCGAGCCGTGCGGCCGCCTCCTTGTCTCCGCCGACCTTGTCATAGAAATATTGGAAGGCTTGATCCTTCGCCGTGACCGCGCCCTTCTGCCGGTCGAAGTTCTCTTGTTGGGCGGCGACGTCATCGGCGATGTGTTTTTGCACGAGCTCGAGCGCCTGATTCGCACCGCCGTGGATGCCCGCGGAAAAGCCACCGAACGCGGCGGCAAGGCCCAGCGCGACCTTCTGCCCCGTGCTCTGGTTGTTCCACCAGCGATTCGGGTCGATCTTCTGTCCCGCAAGGTCCGCGTGCGCTTGGTCGAGTAGCCCCCGCTCCTTCGTCGCCGCAGCGGCGCGGTCGTCGGCGCGGGCGATCGTCTTGTCTCCCGCGGCGCCCTGCGAAGCGGCCTCGTCTCTGAGGGCCTGCGCCTTCGCGTCTTCGGTGGCCGCTTGCGCCTCCGCGGCGCTCGACTCCGCGCCCATCTGCCCCGCGATCGCCTGTTGCTGCGCCTGATTCGAGCCGCTCAGTCCCGCGCGTACTTCCGGCGAAACGGTGGAGACGGTAGATGCGGGCGTCTTGATCGTCTGAACGCCGCCCGCGCCACCGGCCGCGAAAGGATTTGGCGCCCCCGCGGGAGCGCCCGGCGGCCCGGCCGGAATGCCCGACGGCCCCGCGGCCGACGCTGCCGCGGGCATCGGCGGCGCAGGACTGCCGATCGCGTTGGCGGGGGGCGGAAGAGGCGCATTGGCGGGAGGCGCCCCGATTGCATTCGCCGGCACCGGTAGCTGCGAAGGGGTCCCCCATCCCAGGGCGGTAGGATTCGCCGCGCCGGCCGAGGCATCATAGTAGGGCACGGCAGACCGGCCGAGCTGCGGGGGCGCCCCGTAGATCGCCTGCATAGCTCCGCTCAGAGTGGGGGCCCGCATGGCCGCCGAAAGACCTGTCGGGGAAGTCGGAGAGGGGGCATCGATCGGCGACATGTCCGGTGGCGCTAGCGAGTAGTTCGCCGGAGTCTCTTGGTCCTCTGCGATCGCTTGCTGCGCGAGCGTATCCGCGAGACTCATTGAGTGCCCTCCAGATCGCACACGCGCTCGTGCAGTCGCGCGAGGCCTGCGAGCGCGGCCGATAGCCCGGCGCCCTGATCGATGCGCTTGCCCGTCGGCGAATCGAAGACGATCTGATGCCCGACGTCGGGCGCGCGCTCGAGATCTTGCGCCATGACGCCAAGGTATCGGCCGCCGGTGGGCCCGCCCGCGCGCGGCTCGAGCCGGGGATCCTTGTATTGGAACGAGTAGGGGTGCATCGAATCGAGGAACTCGTCGGCCGCACTCACGTGCCCGCCGTCGCCTTCCTTCGTTGCGCCGACCTTGGCAAGCTTGTCGGAGGCGAGCGAGCCCGCGAGCCCGATGCCGGTCTGCGCAGCAGCGGCGCCTCCGCCGATCAGGTTCGCTCCCGCATTGTTGTTGATATCCATCGTGCTCGTGAGGCCGCCCTGCGAGACGCCGGAGATATTGCGGTTGCCCTGCCCACCGGTATAGGCCCCGACACCCGCGCCAATGCCGGCACCTACGCCCGCACCGATCGCCGTCCCGATCGCGGGGATGATCGAGCCGACCAGACCCCCGATGCCCGCCCCGTGCGCAGCGCCCTTGAGGGCGCCGCCCCCGACGTCCTCCGCCTCTTGCGAGGTGGTGGCGCCGGAAGAGAGTACCGTCCCCTGACCTCCGCCGGCCGCGGAACGGGCGACAGGCGTATCGGCGAAGTTGGAGTTGCCCTCCGCCTGCACACTCGTCTTGTTCTGGGCGTCCGATCCGATCGCAGCCGCGGCGGGGTTGCCTAGGCCGCCGACGCCGAGACCGGCGGCATCTTGAGAGGCTTGGCTGCCCAGTGAAGCGGCAGATAGGCCGCCGCTGAGCGAGCTCAGCCCGCCGGCCGCAAGCGTGCTGCCCGTACCGATGAGCGCCGTCGTCGCATTCTGGGCTCCCACGGCCGTACCGGCTTCGCCAAGCCCCGCCTGCACGCCGAGTCCCGCAAGCGATTGCGTGGCCTGGTTCGCCACCTGTTGCTGATTGAGCGCGGTGTTCGCGAGGTTCTGCGCGTATTGCTCGTTCTGCCCGGTCTGCTGCTGACTGAGCTGCGCTTGATTCTGGAGCACGCCTTGCTGCGTCCCATAGAGCGACTGGTTCAGGTTCGCGAGCTGCCCTTCCGCGCCGGCCTGACCGGCGAGTCCGGCTTGCTGTTGCTGTGCGGCGAGAAGTCCCGAGGCTCCGGCGGCCCCTGCGGTCGTCTGCGCGTTCTGCTCTTGCGCCGCGCGCATCGCGGCGGCGCCTCCGAGCGGACCGCTCGCCGAATGCGCGAGCGCAAGATTCGAGGCGAGACTCTGCCCGATCCCGCTCTGGAGCTGATTTTGCGCGAGCTGCCCCATCGGGCCTTGCCCGCTCGCGACCTGTCCGTAGGCGCTCGCGAGCTGCCCGAGCTGCGCCTGCGAGGCGCCGGTAGCCGCCGTGCTCGCCTGTCCGATCTGGGGTCCTTGGATGCCGAGCGCGCCTGGGACCTGGCCCTGGTAGTAGCCGGCCATCTGCTGTGCGTACTGGGCCTGCTGCTGCTCAACGGGGGTGGCCTGCTGGAGCTGCCCGCTGGCAATTGAGTTGCCTCCGCTGTTCCAATTCGTCGGAGGCGCATAGCCGCCGGGGGGGGCGGGAGGATACCCCGGATTCGATGCCGTACCGACACCGGCGGCGCCGCTAAGAGGCTGTCCAAGCAGGTTTAGTGGTCCCTGAGGCGCCTGCGTAAAGTTGTACGTCGGCGCGGGGGGCGGAGCAGCGACATCGGAGAGGGCCATGGGATCACCTATTCTGGACCGGCACTTGCCGATAGCGGTCCTTCAGTGCGTCGAGTTCGATCGCCAGCCCAGACCACCGCACGCCTTGGCCCGTCACGCTCGCCGGGTCAGCGCTATCAGAGACGGTGATCTGGACGCTCATCGCCTTAGTATAGAGGGCGCCGACGTGCTGCGACACTTGGACGTACGGCAGATCATCGAGCTGGCTCCAAGCCCACGTGCGCGACTGGACGATCGCAGGCACGCCATTGAATGCGAGCTCCATCGTCACCTGGCAGGGGTCGAGCGCGTCGGCGTAGAGCTGCACCCAGCGTGCGCGCTGGTAGGCCTGGAGCGCGCCAGAGCCCATCACCTTGATCTCCGCCGTCGTGATCGACGTCGGCACGAAGCTCGCGACGGCGGACGCGTTCTCGTCCATGTATTGGCCCGCAGCGGGCGTGACGAGATTCGCATTCTCTTGCCAGATGCGCCCGTCGGTCGTGTTCATCGTGTAGACGCCGGAGCTCGAAAGTGCGAGTGACGCGAGGTTCGCGGACTGCTGCGCATAGACGTGCTGCGTCCATTGCTGAAGAAGGTAGTCGTAGACGATGACGGTCGTCTCCGGCGCGATGCCCACGTTTTGAAGCATCGCGAAACGCACTTGCGTCGTGCCGGGCACGAGGGCCGCGCCGACACAGATCGGATACTGCGCGAAGAGGTCCTGCACCTTCGTGCCGATGAAGGTCGTGCCCAGCGAGCGGTCGAAAAGATAAATGCCGCTCGAATGCGCGAACATGACGCCCACGTCCGTGCGGACGATGGATCGCCAATCGGTCGCGCCCACGATCGCGACCTGCACCGGCGTCGTCTCGTCGGGTCCCGTGCCTTCGGAGTTCGGTCCGTCCCCGCCGAAGATGAGCCAGATCGAATTCTTCTTGAAGACGATCAGCTCAGTGTCGAGCGTCGCAAGCCCTGTAATGTCCCCGCCGTCGGAGAACGTGATGACGAGCGCGCCGTCATTGAAGCCGGGCGCTTCGCCTGGCGTGAACTGCTGCGTAAACCAAATGCTCTGGAGCGTGTCGTCGACCTGCCACTTGCGAGACTTGTAGATGACCTGCCCGTTGCTGGCGGGCGCGTTCACGCGGTCGAGCACGTTGCCCGTCGTGTAGAGGATCGTCGAGGTCTGAAGTGCCGTGTTCCCGTTGTTCCCGTTGTTGTCGTTGTAGACGGCGAAGGTTCCCCCGAGGTTGCCGTTGATGACGATGCGGTCGAGCAAGTAGAAAACCGGCGAAACGGGGCTCGCCGTCGTGCGATAAATCTCGCAATAGACCGTGGCGCCAGCGGCGATGCGCCAGCTCGCGAGCTCGGGGATCGAGAGCTGCGGATACGCGCCCCCATTCGTCACCGCGATCGGATTGGTGAAGTAGGGAGCGGAGCGGTGCACGAGTCCCGCCGAGTCCGCATAGACGTAGACGAGCGCGTAGGTATAGGCGCCCGTCGTGAGCGTCGTGCCGGTCCCCGTGGTCGCCATGGCAGTGAACTCGGGATAGAAGAAAAAGTTGTCCTCATAGGTGTTCCCGCCGTCGTAGAGAAAGGGCGTCCCGCCCTGAATGTGAAGCAGGCCCCCGAGCTCGCTTGCCTCGTACTGAAGCGGGCTCGAAAAGTTGTAGGTGGTCTGCCACGTCGAGAGTGAGAGCCCAGGATTGCCGTTGGTCAGCGGCGCGAGCGTGGCGCTTTGCGTGTCCTCGCCGGCCACGCGGATGGGGACGGCGGTATAGGCCGTCGGGTTTGCGACGGCGCCGAACGGGACATGGTTCGGGCCGGCGAGGACGGCTGACCCGAGATTCCAGGCCATGCCATTGACGATCGACTGCTGATCGACCTGCCGCGGCGCACTCGTACCGACGGGAAGTGCGCACGCGGTGCCCGCGCTCCCTTGGACCTGTAAGAGGTACTGGCCCATCTGCTCGGAGCCCAGGCCGAGATTCAGGACGCTGGGCAAGAAGACTGTGCTGTCGAGGACGAAGGGGCGCGCGATCGGAAAGTAGCCGAGCGGGACGTATCCGTAGAAGGTCGAGCCCGCGGAGCTTGCCGTATACAGCGAGCCGGCGAAGGTGTTCGTCAATGCGTTGGCGGCAACGGTTTCGTAGCCGAACAGGACTTGCGTCTGCGACGTCTGCACCGGCGGGATCGCCCAGATGTACGGCTGCGTGACGACGCTCGTCGGCGCGAGATTGACGGGGAAGCTATTGGGCTGTCCCCACGATGCGATGAAGAGCTGCATCGTGGTACTCGCCGAGATGCCGGTATAGACAAGCCAGATGAGGTCCGAGGTCCCCGACTGCCCGCAGACGTAGACCTGGTTCGAGCTGTAAGGGACGCGGGCGCCCCCGCTCGCATAGCCGCCCGGAAGCGCCACGGACACGTTCGCGCCGAGCACGTGCGCGGGGCTCACGACGTAGACGACGTAGCCGCCCGTGCTCGGCGCGTAGGTGAAGAGGTAGCGTCCCGAAGAGTCCCCGACGAAGGGTGCGACATCCCAGATCGGGTTCTGCGTGCCTCCAGTCCACCCTTGGGCGAGATTGACCGGCGTCGTAAAACTGTTGGTGGCCGCAACGTAATTGCAGGCGAAAAGGCCCAGATTGGCGTTGCCGCTCTGGGTCGTGTCCGCGAAGAAGATCGCGAGCTGTTCGTTCGCGGGAGCGTTGGGGAGATAGAGAACGTTCGCGACGAGCACGAGCCCAGGTGCTCCCGCCGTGCTCGTGTAGAGCAGCGTGGGGGGCTTGACGATTTGCTGGGTGTTGATGTCATAGACGAGCGCATACACGGCATTGCCGCCGGTCAGCGCGATCGGTGCGCCCGTATAGACCACGATGCGAAGCGTGGTGGTGGCGGTTGGCAGGTCGCCGATCACGGGAAGCAGATTGACCGCGTTGGCCGAAAGAGGAATCGGCCGCCGCACGGTCTGTGCCGGCGGAAGCGGGCCGACGTTGACCATCGATCCCGTGGCCGCCTCGACCGCATAAAGCCCGTTCTGCGAAAGGACGTTCACGTCGCCCTTGGACCACGCGGCGAGGCGCGCCACGGGATTCGGGAACGTGGACGCGGGGAGCTGCCCGGTCAGGCCGATGCCGAGGCGCTTGTCGACGACGTTCGCTTTGACGTAGTTGCCATTCGTGACGCTCGCGAGCTGCGCGTTCGGATCCTGGTAGTGAGGCGAGAGCTTCTCGTTGAGCCCTCCTCCGAACGGGATCTGAAGCGTGACGGTCTGGCCCATCACCACACCAACACGTCGGCGACCATGTTGCTCGCGACGGTGATCGAGACGTAGGTGAGGTCCTGGGCGATGCCGCTCGGCCGCTGAATATTCCAGAGGTTAGCGGTCGATATTCCGCACAGCACGCACGACCGAAACGCGCGGCCGAGGCCATGTGCGACGAGGTTCGCGCCAGAGGATAGCGTGACGTTCTCGATCAGGTTGCCGTTACCGATCGGGTTCGCCTTCGCCGCGCTCGTCGCCACGCGCTGCGCTTCCTGAAGCGCGTTGACTTGCCGGTCGCCCGTCTGCTGCCGGCCGAGTGCGGGACCCGGCTGCAAAAGAATCGGCCGCGGGAGCGCGCCCCTACCGGGCGAGCCGAAAGGCTTCGCCGCATAGGAGCCGACCTGCCCCTGCTGCACACGCGAGGGGAGCGTGACCCCAAGGGCGATCCTGGGCGGTACGGGCGCGCGACCGGCCACGGGTCACCACCCTGCTCCGCCCCACCACGCGCCCTCTTCCCATTCGAGCGGCCGAGTCTGGTGCATACGCTCGGGCGAGCCCTGATCGAGCGCGGGCGCCGCGGCCATGATGCGCGCCGCCTCTTCCTGGCGCCGCGCCTCAAGCAGCGGAAGGATCTCCGGAGCGCCGTCCTTGATGAGCAGCTTCACCGCAACATCGAGGATAATGTACTCCTCCCATCCCTGGATGCTGTCGAGCGAGTCTTCGCGATCGCCAAGCTTGGGGGCGACGGGGAAATAATTGAGCTGCATCGCCGTGCCCGCGCTCGGGTTCTGCTTCAGGCAGATGTTGGGGTACTGGATCATGTAGGCGATGCGCGCGAAGGGGGCCGCGAGCCCGCCGGCCGGGAGCAGGTTCCACGCGTTCCGCTGCTCCTCGTTGTAGGGAATGCACGAGACGGCCTGATTCGGGATGCCGGATACGTACGCGTCGAGGGAGATGAGGCGCGCGAAGTCGCCCGGCAGGGGGTAGACGCCAAGCGGCAAGGTGACGCCGTTCGAGACGATTCCGGTCGCACTCGTCGTGAAGGCATATTGCGCGCGCGCGATCTGGCCCGCGAAGGTCGAGCCGATGAGCATGTCCCACCACTTCGCGATCGAGCTGTTGATCTCGTTCGTGAGCTCGGCATCGGTGACGAAGGGCGCGTCCCCCTGATTCGCGCCCTCGAGATTCGCCCGCTGAAGGGACCGGGCCATGAGGTCGGCCAGCTTGACGGCGTATGCCATGGCCTACGGATGATCCTCTTCGGGCTCCTCCTCCTCGTCTTCGGGCTCGGGCTCCTCCTTGGGCTCGTCTTCGTCCTTGTCGACGAGGGCGGAGAGCGTCTCGAAGGCTTCGAGCGCCTCATCACCCTTGCTCGCATGCACGGCCTTGAGGAACGCGTCCATGGCGTCCATCTTGGCTTGCTGCTTGTCCTCGTCGGACGGCCCGTCCTCGTTCTCTTCGGGCGCGCCGTGCTCATCGTCGTCGTCGGAGGGATCGCCCATCATGATCGCGATCCCTCGATGCGGTGCCAATGCCATGGTGACCTCTTAGGGGAGCTGCGATCCGCGGCGGGCGAGGAAAGCGAAATATCCCTCGTTGCCCGCGACGACGGGGATATCTGTCGCTGTCGCGCCGTTGAAGACGGTGAACGGAATCGTCCACGTGTTGTTGGCGTTTTTCGTGGGCGTGCCGGGGCAAATGTTCCATTGCCCCGCGGGCGTGGCGAGCACCACGGTCCCCCACATGAACGAGATCCCTACGTAGGTGTCATTTGTCACATAGGTGTACGTGCCCGTGCCGGTACGGGTGAGCGTGCCGTACTCGCCCGTGACGTCGCCCTGGTTTGGCACCGCCGTAGTCGTGGTGCCCGGCCAACCGACGTAGATCCAGGCGGAGTTGTGGAAGATGCTCTCTTCGCCCGGCGTGTAGGTTTTCGGTCCGATGGGGAAAGCCATGGCGTTCTCCTAGAACGTGGTGACGCAATTGGAGAACGGCGACCGGCCTCCGTAGATCGCGAAGTGGCCGCCGATCTTCCGCTGGTAGATGTCGTCGGACGGCACGAGCCTCCACTCGAGCCCGTCTTCGTCGAGTAGGCCCGGATTCTCTCCGAGGCTCGGTACCTTCCAGCGCTTCGTGTTGATGAGCCATGCGCCGGTGGGGTTGCCCGCGGAGCTCGTGCCGGTCGGCACGAACGTGTCGGGATAGACCTCGACGCCGCCGGCCGGTCCCCACACCTTGATGCCCTTGAAGCCGACGGTGCCTTCGCCCGCGCTCACACGCTGCGTCTCGACGACGTTTTGCGTGCGGGAGTACATCGACTTCACGAGGTTGCCGAAGTCGGTATATCCGACGAATGCCACGTCGGGGCCGTCCATGGGGTTGAAGCGCTGAACGAGCGTCAGACCTCCGAGCAAGGACTCGACGTAGTCCGAGCCGCCGTTGCCGGAGAAGTAGAAGCCCGCGGTGCGGATCGGGTCGGTCGCGGCGCGGTCGACGTTGTTGAACGGGTTTCCCGCCGTGGGGCGGTTGTTGATGTCGGGGATCCACGCCGGAATGCCCGGCGTGTAGCCGCCGCCGGCCTGGCTCGCGGTGCCGAAGTCTCCCTGGTTGAACAGGAAGTCGGCGTTGGTGATGGCCGCGATGCCGGTGTTCCAGTTCGCCGTCGGGGTGAGGATGCCGTTGAGGATGTCGACGACGGCGAGCTGCACGGAGCCTGTTCTCACGGAGCCCGTAAGACCGTTGGTCGCGGAGCTCTGGATGATCTGGCCCTTGACGAAGTTCACACCCTGGGCGGGATTGGTGAGCGTCAAGCCCGCGGTGCCGGTGACGACGCCGGAGCCATTGAGCTGCCCGATCGCGCCTCCGCCGAGTCCCCACGTCGCCGCGGCATACTGCCACCCGAGCGACTCGTAGGAGCGATCGGTTTCCATCGTGATGACGTCGATCAGCCCGCCTTCGTCGCCCTTGTTGGCCTTGATGGTCTTGCCGGCGACGCTCGCCATGGCGTAGGCGTCACCCCACTGCACCTGCCACTGGACGTAGGCGGACGCCGATCCGGCGGTGAACGCCACCGAGGGGACGGAGCTCCGGTTCGTCAGCGGCGCGATGTTTTCCGCGTGAATGAATTGGTAGCCGTAGGCCCCCGTATCCTTCGGGAGCATGGCGTAGGCGGCGCTCTTGAGCGTCAGCGCCTCGACCATGTCCTCGTCGTAATAGTTCTTGGCGACGGATCCGGCGAATGTGGGGAAGTCAAACGTCTGAGACATGGCAGGCCCTCATGGGGGCCCGCGCGCTATCGTCGAGTCGCGATCTTCGCGGCCATGTCCGCCCGTGCGCGCCGAAGGAGCTCCGCCCGCTGATCGGCGGGCTTGAGGTCTTTCAGGGTCGCGGGCTTGGAGTTCATGGCGGTCTGGTCGGCGTTGGAGAGCGTGCGGGCGGCTGGTTTCGCGGTCTTCGCGCCTGCCTCCGCGCCGTTTCCGTGGCCACTTGAGCCCGCCAGGCCCTTCGTCTTGTGCTTGCCGTACTGCCGATCCAGGTAGCTCAGGATCTCTTCGTTCGAGTAGGACTTGCCCTGGGCGAGCCCCTTCGTCGCGATTTCCTTTGCAAGCGCAAGAATCGCGCGGGGATGCTCGTTTGTCAAATTCGGGTAGAGCTTGGCGTTTCCGGCTTGCTTTTGGAATCGCGTTTCCTCTGCCCGCACGAGCTCCGCATGCTCCTTGGCGGCAAGCTGCTGCTTCAGTTGCCGGAGCTCGGCCACGTCGCGTTGACGGGCCTGTTCGATGAGCGCGATCTTCTCCTCGGGCGTGCCCGCTTGGATCGCCCGCCGGGCGAGCTCGTCCGCCCCGACACCCATCTCGCGAAGCGCGGCGAGAGGATCGGACTGGATCCGCTGAAGCCGGCCGTTGACTTGATTGAGCGAGGAGCGGAGCTGTGCAGCTTCGGCGCGTGCCTGGGCGTTCTCGCTCTGTTCGCGGGCACGCTGCGCGGCGCGGGCTTGCTTTCGGCGATGGTCGTCGGCGGATGCGCGAGCGATGCGCTTGGCGCGCTCGAGCGGCGTCTCTTCGGCCGCGGCGGCCGTTCCGGTGCCGGTCCCCTCCGCAGTGCTCGCAGCGGCGCCGTCATCGGCGCTGGCCTCAGTGGCAGGCGGCTCCGCGCCTTCGGCGGGCGCTGGCCCTGGCTTGCGTGCGAGTCCGAGCGAGGGGGCAGGGGGAGGCGCTCCGGCTTCGGGTGCGGGGGCATGCGCAACGGCGGCCTTGGCGTTGGCGAGGAGCGAGGCGCGGCGCTCGGCCGTGGGGCCGGAGGGCGTGCCATTGCGCGGCGTCGGCTTGCCGAAGGCGCCCAGATCGATCTTCGGCATCGGCGCCGCGGGGGCGGCCGGCGCGGCGGGAGTGCTAGCAGCTTCAGTCATGCGGCTTGTCCTTGTTGGGGCGGAGCGGGAACGGGTGCACCGCCCGGAATGGCGCCAGGGGGAGGCATCGGAGTGCCGCCAGTGCCGGGCGTCGTCGGCGGAGGCGTGGGGGGCTGAGCGAGCTGCGCATAGCCCTCGGCTTGCGCTGTCCAGCGTTGCAGGAGTTCGATGCGATCGGCATCCACCCCATCATTCTCGGCTTTGAGCGTAATGAGCTGCGCAAGGCGTACGGCGCCCGGCGAACCATCGGGGAGGTCAACGAGCTGCATCATCGGATCCGGCGGCTCATACTCCCCGCCCGCAAGGATCGTGTCGAGGCGCTTGTTGACGAGGTTGAAGCTCGAGTCTTGGAGCGACAACTCGTATTCAAGATCCGGAATGCCGGTCATGAGCCGTCGACCGACGAAGGGGGTCAGCGTGCCTTGCGCCGTGAGCTCGTTGACCTGTTGGAATCGCGAGGTCGGCTCGTCGGCCAGCGCATTCGTGGGTTTGAGCTGGATGTCGAACGTCCCGTCATCAAGGAGCGCATCCGAGACCTTGATGACGGAGACCTCGCCCTTGCCGAAGGCCTGCACCTCGAAGTCGGGGTAGTCCCGCGCGATATCGCGCGCCGTCGCGAGCACGAGCCGCCCGGCCTCCACCGTGAACTCTTGCAGCAGTTGGTAGGACGGGCGAAAGCGATCCGTCGTGACATCGGCATAGGTGCGAATCGCTTCGCCGGACTCGAGCCCCGCGGGGATCTGCGACGAGGCTGCGAGCCGCGAGATCCCTGGGATCTCGTAGTACGCGTTCACGAGCCGTTCGAGGTGCGTGTAGAAGGAGGGCGAGACGGGAACCGGCGCTTGGTAGGACGGCATCTCTTCGTCGTATTCGACGATCCCGCCTTGCTGATCGTTGAGCGCGGCCGTGTTGATCTTGTTTCCTCGCCGCACCATCCAGTGACCGGCCACCATCGCCTCGCCGCGCGTGCCGTCGCGAAGGAGGCGGTCGATCGCCTTCTGCATCCCGGCCCCCTCCTGACAGAGGCTCTTCGGGTACATGCCAAGCGTAGGCAGTTGTCGGTAGAGCCAGAGGAAGGGGAAGAACGCGTGCTCGTAGGGAGCATCCTCGAGAACGACGTCCCCCACGGCGCTCGTGAATCTTCCGCCGGGGCCGCCCTCGTAAGGGGGCAGGTGCCAGCCTTCGACGACGCTGACCATATCGGTCGTGGGGCCTCCGCCGTCGGCGCCCGAGCCGACTGCGTCGAAACGTGTGTTGGTCGCTCGCGCGAGATCGTCCGCCTTCTCGGGGAAGGTGTCTTGGAGGTAAGCGCGATCGAAGAAGCGGAGGTGATAGGTGCTCCGCGGCTGGCGAAACATCCCGTCCTGATCGCCGACAAGCACATCCCAAGGAAGACACCGATCCATCGCGATCTTGGGCGGCTTCTTCGGGTCGAGCTTCGAGGCGAAGATCTTGAGGATGCCAACTCCGAACTTCGTGGTATCGAACGCGAGCTCGGTGAGCTTGTCGTAGTAGTTGCAGGCACCGAATATGCCGGCGATCAGCTTGTCGCCCTCCTTGGCTTTTCTCTGGAGCTCGAGATTCGCGCCTTGCGTGACGACGGAGACCTTGGGGCGGTCCTTCGTGACGAGTGCCGTGTACGAGTCGCAAACGCTCTTCGTGACGTTCCATGAAAGCCGCGGGAGCGTGGCGCGGCGGCGCCGGGCATAGCCTCGCGGCGTCGTGATCTGCCACGGGAGCTCTTCGTAGAGGTTGCCGTATTTGAACATCGCCACGCGCGTCGTGGCGAGCTGGTGATAGATGCGTCCGGCGACGTCACACATCTTGCGGGCGCGGGTCGTCTCGTCTTCCGTCGCCCACCATCGCCCGTCCGTGCCGGTTCCCTTGGCCGAGCGACGGTCCTCTTTTTTTGTCAGGAACGCCATGGCGCGTTAGCCCTGGGCGACTTTCTCGGCGCGCGCCTTCTCGGCCTTGTATTTCGTATGCGCCTCGGCAAAGGGTGAAGTGCGCTCGCCGGGCGCGAATCGGATCTCAAACACATTGTCGAGGTGGATACACGACGCCTCGTCCTTGAATGGGCAATAGAGCTCCACGAGACCGCTCTCATCGTCGAGGCTGATGTGCAGTCGCCCTTCGATCGCGCCGAAGGCGCTCTCATGTGCTCCGGTCGCAGGATTCGTGATCGGTCGCGTGACTTGGATGCGAGACAGCTTTCGGATCATGGGGATCAGCTTTCGAAAAAGAAGCGGTAGGGGTTGTACGTGCCCATCGGTTCGCAGCGCCTGAAGAGCTCCGCGCTGCGATGCGTGAACACGAGTTTCCCGCTGTCGAGAATCGCGGGGAGGATGCCGGCTTGGAGCATGGCCCTCGCGATGCCCATCCGCCGAGCATCGGGGCGGACATAGACGAACTGGATTGTCTCGTCGCCCTCGAAGACCGCGAAGCCGAGAAGCGCATCCGCATCGGCGTGGACATGCGCGCAGAGGACGCGCGTGCGCTGGCGGTCGAGACAACGATCGACCGCGCGGTTATGCCCGCGGAAATAAGAGCGGCCGACGGTCAGCGCCCACGCGCTCCGCGCGTAGCAGTCGACCCAATGGCGAGCGATGAATGCGCGATCGAGCTCCGTCCCGACGCGAATCTCGAAGAACCGCTCCGGCTCGGGGGCGACCGACCCGCTCATTAGTGACTCCACGGATTGGGGCCGCCGAGCACGCGCCTCAGGTGCTCCTTGCCCTCGGCCTGCTTCGCGCGTCCGCGCATGATGCGCCGGCACTTGATGTGCTCGCGAAGAAACTTGTTGGTCGGCGGGGTCACGTCATGCAGCGTGTGACCAGGATGCAGATAGCCGGCGGTACCGCAATGCATGCAGGTGATCCGCGTGACCCACACGCCGTGCTGAGGATGGATCGCCTCTTCGTGCCAGAGGTGAGACCCCGCCCAGATCGGAGCCGCTACGCCGCGGGTCTGCTTCGAGATCAGGTGCGAGCGGGCCGTGGCGCCGACGTCCTTGCAGGCGACTCCGCGCTGGCGGCCGAGCATCTGCTCTTGCTCGAGGCTCTTCGCGTTTTCGGAACGCTCGAACTGCCGGAGCGCCTCCGTCGAGATGATCATGTGTCTCATGGCTGTTGTCCGGCCCCGGGGCAACGACTTGCGTGCCCGTCGACCCATGCGGCGCCGCACGCTCCACATACCGGCGTGAGCCTGCGGCGTACGCAGATGGGGAAGGTGGCGATTGCCTTTCCTTCAATGGTCAGCTCCCCCTCATATTCGCCGGCTTCCAGGGCGGGGATTTCGAGCACCAGTCGGCCGATGGGTGCCTCGACCCTGAAAGGGCGAATGTTTTTGAGTGCGAATCGGACGGTCATAGGAGCCTCAGCGCTAACGTCAGGCGATAAGCATCCATCGCGGGATGGAGCTTCCTCATTGGAGCCACCCCTCGACGTCGATCGCGTTCGCGGCTTCGCGCCGGTCTTGCATGGCGCGCTCGTTGAGCTTCGCCCAGTGCGCGGCGGCGAACGCGTTGAGGCGCGCGGCTTCGGCCTTCGCGCGATCTCCCGCGGTGAGGATGGGAACCTTGGGGCGCTCGGGCTCCAGCAATCGCCAGCCGAGCGCGCCCGCAACCGTCGGCGCGTAGTCCGCGTGTCGTCCGTCCCCCGTCGTCGGAAGGCGGATCGTGAAGCCGTTCGGCGTCAGGTGCCGAGTGACTGCGAGCAGGTCCGCGCGAAGCTGCTTATCGGGCGGGATCTCTATTTCCCCGCACGCGAGCCGCTCCGACAGGCCCTCATAGCGGGTCATCTTCGTGCGGTCGGTCGACGGGTCGATGATCACGAGGATGCCCACCCGGCGGCCGATCGAGCGGAGCGAGTCGGCGTGGTGTTGGTCCGAATGCACGGCTTCAATGCCATATTGTCTACACTCTGCCGCTATTTTGGCAAGGATGACCTCGGGGTCGAGCGGGTGGGAGGGGGTGCCCTGCCATTCGCAGCAGGTCACGATCGAGCCCTTGCAGATCTCGCTTCCGAGCTCTCCCACCCACCGGCGCGTGGCGATCGCGAATGTCCATGCGTTGCCGCGGGTCGCCGGATCCATCCACGCGACATAGGAGAGCTCTGGATCGTAGGGGATGCGGGGAAGGTCGCGCGTGGCGCGGTCAAGGAGGTAGCTCGTGAAGACTCCGTCTTCGGTGCCCTCAAGAGGGATCGCGCCGTACTCCCTTCGCCACCGGAGCTCGTTCGGCTCGCGCTTGCGGGTCTCCTCTTCCGTGAGCGCCGGATGCGCAATCCACGTCGGCGCCCAGGCGACGAACTGGAAATCACTGTCGCCCTCGGAGTACGCCGCGGCATGCGCGTCGAGCTCGCCCAGCGGCGAGGAGGACAGAAGGATCTTTGCGTTCGGCATCGTCGCCAAGGTCGGCCGAGCGCTAGCGAGCACTTCCGTGGCCGGGTTTACGCCGGTGGTCATGTCCTTCCACTTCGCCACTTCGTCGCAGATCAGACAGATGCAGGTGAAGCCCGAGACGCCGCCGACGCTCGCGGCGAAGACTCGGAACGCGATCGGCTTGTGCAGCAGATCGATGCGCGAGGCGCCGCGCGGATGGTGGTCGACCTTGAGAACGTCGAGGATGTCCGAGATCGTGCGGAGCCGTTCCGCGGCCTCGTCGCGACTGACGGAGACGAAGGCCACGAAGCCGGTATCGCCGGGGGGGACCGCGTGCTTGCCGTGCAGCGCCTCGACCACGGCGATCCGACAGAGGGTGGACGACTTGCCGCCGCGTCGGCCGACGCGAAACACGACTTGCGTGACGGTGCTCGTGAAATAGCGCTCGACCTGCTGCCGCCACCATGGCGAGGTCGCCGGCCAGCCGGCCTTGACGAGCTCGGCGTCAATCCGTTCGTAGTGCTCGAGCAAAGTGAGCTGCGGGGACGGCTCGCTGACCTGGCCCAGATCGGGCGTATCGACGGCTGCGCTCTGCTCCGCGGCCTTTTCCCATTCCGTGGCGCCCCAGTCGTCCGCGAAACCGAGGGCCTTCAGCTTGTTGCGAAAGAGCGTGGCGGGGATGCCCTTGCCGGAGATCCACGAATCCACCAGCCATGCTCCGACGCCAAGCTTTTCGATGACCTCGGCCCGGCGCTCGGACAATTCGCTTGACACGCGGCTCATCCCCGCAATTCTAGCGTCATGGCAAAGAAAAGCGCAAAGGGCGGCAAGAAGGGCGGCGCCAAGAAGGGCGGAGCGAAGGCCGCGGGGCGGAGCAAGGGCGGCTTTAGAGGTGCGGCCCCGAAGGCGATCCGTGCAGCCGTGACGATCGCGGGGGGCAAGCCTTCGGGTGGTGGCGGCTCGAGTTCTTCGGGCTAGCCGTCCTCGCCGTAGGTCGGCTCGCATTCGCGGTGGCAGCACGCCTTCTCGCCCGAAAGCCAGCGCCCGCATGGCCAAGTCTCAGGTCGCGGCTTTGGCTGGTGTTTCGGGCATCGGTCCTCCTTCCCGCACAGGCATTCGGCGCCGCCTCGCGAGGTCAAGAGGACGTGTCGCCCAGTTCCCATCTTCCGCCTTTTCATGAGCGTATCCCTTCCGGTATGGCGCTTGCGCTGAGCGGCACATCATCCAAGTCCAGGCCTGTATCCAAAAGATGGTGGGCCGAGAGCGACTAGTCCTTCGAGGCAAGTTCGTCGACCTGTTCGGGCGTAAGCTGGTTTCGCGTCGACGGCCAGGGCATCGCCTTCGCCTGCAAGACTTCGCCAATGCGGCGCATGAAGTCTTCGCCGTCGATGTAGCGCCCCGGCGGCTCGTAACCAAGTCGTGCAAGGGCCTCGTCGGCCGCGGCGCGCGTCGGGAAGCAAACGCAGAACCAGTGATCGGTGTCATAGAAGGCGAGCCGTCCCGCGTCGTGCTCGGCCTCGTGTTTCTCGAAGGCGTTTAGCTCGCTCACCACCCGCGCTACTTTCTCGGTCATCAGGCCTCCCATCGGATCTTCCGCTGCTTCGGATGCTTGTCTATGCGTGGACGACCTGCGCGCGACCATGAGCCACCGCCACATTCGCCGATCATCCGCCAGCCGGCGGCTTGGAGAGAGACTCCTTTTTCTGAGTTGAGGATGTATGTCACGAGGCGCTGATAGCCTATTGCCCGCGCCGCACGCCACGCCGCCGCATAGAGGAACGAGCACGCGTGTGGGGTGCCGTCCGTCGCGAGCCGCGTAACCTCTGCGGTCCAGCCGTCTTGCAGGCCTCGTGCAACGGGACGCCCGATGGTGATTACCCCGCAGATGTGAGGCTCGCCCTCTGTTACCGTTTTCGCGCACGCAATAGTAAGAATGGAGCCGACAGCCGGTCCATGGTGGCGATGATGTTGGCGAATGAACGCATTGGCCTCATCGCGAAAGCATGGAACGGCGATTAGCATCTACCCTGGCGCCGCCTCCGCTCGCGTTCGACGTAGAGCATCGGGTACCAGATCCTCATGCGCCCATAGTCCTCGGGGAAGTGCTGGGCGAGCTCGACGCAATGAGCGATGCCATCGAAGCTGCGGCCGAAGAGGCGATAGTCGACGGGCAGCGGCACATCCCCTGCGCGGATCTCGTCCAGCACCTGTGACTTGGTCCAATCCCAGATCGGCCAGGCGCTCGCGAAGCGCTCGCTCCACGCCCCACCCTTCCGGACGGCGGCCCGTCGAGGCAGAGAGTCGTGGATGCGGACGCCTGCGACTTGCGTGAGCGAGCGCGCTCGGCACCAGTCGGCGATATCGTCTTTGGTCCAGCGCGTGAGCCGCTGGCTTCGGTCGTAGCTCCGCGGCGATTGAAGGATGCCGTTGCGAAGGAGTCGCACCGTATCCCAGTGAGGGAGGCGATCGATCGGGACGCCGTAGGCCTCCTCGCATCGCGCAAGGTGCCGTTCGACGAAGGAGAGCCGCGGACCGAGCTCCATGTAATAGGCGGCAACGATAGGCACGCCGTGACGTCGCAGTGCATTCCAGAGAGCGATCGAATCCTTCCCCCCGCTGAACGCCACGCATACCTGGCGCTCGCGAAGGAGCGCGAGGATATCGGGGTCAATCGATGCGAGTGACGCCCGCGGTGTCGAGATCGACATGGAAGAACCCTAGCTTTCCCTTGAGGGGGGGACTCGTGACCCGATAGAGCAGATCCAGGCACCACGCGTGGGCGAACTGCGGCTCTTCGCCCCCCTTCTTGCAATCGGTGATTCGCACGACGCAGACCGCGCCACCCCCTCGGCCTTCGCAGATCAGGAGCTCGCCGCGGTACGACGTCGGCCAGGATCGAAACTCGATCGCCTTCTCGCCGCTGGCGATCTGCTTCGCCCAGGGGGGCCGCACGCTGAGCGCCTTCACTTGAGGCACTCGGGGCAATTGACCTTGGCGATATCGGTCGACGTCCAGCCGTGCTTGGCGCCGCATTTTGTCGAGCGCTTCTCGTTGAGCCACAGATGCCCGTAGAGTGGCACGGCGGGCTTCTTCGCAGACTTCTTCTTCGCGTTCATGCGAGACCCACCACCATGCAGGAGAGAATATATCCGCCACGCCATGCCGCCTCGAAGCATCCGGGGAACTGCGTGAAGAGCACCACGCGATGCAGCTGGATCGCAGCGAAATACGAACCGGCGAGAATCACGATCACGGCTCCTCCCTGCGCAGGATCTCGATCCGCACGAGGCCTTCGGCCAGCTTCCGCATCGCTCCGCCCTTGGTGAACGTCATTTGCCAATGACCGCCCGCGCGGAGCTCTTGGTGATAGCAGTAGCTCACGAGGTCGTCTCGAGCATCGT